>WNGO01003237.1_pt1 | contig 15523 bp, 21 predicted proteins | sample 5400511 | NCBI WGS metagenome assembly WNGO01 (sample SAMN13153380, study PRJNA577476) | soil metagenome | isolation source: 20 cm soil or saprolite under Garry oak tree replicate 2 | place: USA:California | collected 2016-06-15 | reverse complement strand
CTTCCACCTACTCGACGTTCGGTATCCTCAGGTTTACCGTACTCAGCCGCTTGGGGCGTCGCGAAAGTTAACAGGAGCATATGGGCACGTCAACGTTGAAAAACATCGAATCGCCAGGCAAATGTTGGTGGGTTGACACGCGGTGCTTGAAGTCGCTATTGACCCTCTCAACGTGCTGGGGTCCCCGCGGCGAAGTCGCGGGGTGGGTGAAGGAAGAGGGGCGTGCACTTGCATGACCGAGGAGTAAAGAAGTGATGCGCGAAGTCGTGATCGCGGAAGCCGTCCGGACGCCGATCGGTCGTCGCAACGGAAAGCTCAAGGACGTCCATCCCGTCGTGCTTGGGTCGCTTGTCCTCAAAGAGATCGTCCATCGCGCGGGCATCAAGCCTGACCAAGTCGAGGATGTGGTCTTCGGTTGCGTGACGCAGGTCGGCGAGCAGAGCCTCAACATCGGACGCAACGCGTGGTTGACCGCAGGCTTCCCTGTGACCACGCCGGCGACGACGGTTGATCGGCAGTGCGGCTCCAGCCAACAAGCTCTTCACTTCGCCGCCAACCTCATCCAGTCCGGCGTGTGCGACATCACGATCGCCGGCGGAGTCGAATCGATGACCCGCGTCCCCATGGGCGCCAACGCAGTCTCACCCGGAATGCCGTTTCCACCCGAGCTGATGGAGTTGTACGACCTGGTGCCGCAAGGAATCTCGGCCGAGCTGATGGCGCGCAAATATGGAATCTCGCGCAAGGCGATGGACGAGTTCAGTGTGGAGAGCCATCACCGCGCTCACAACGCCACTGAGAAGGGTTACTTCAAATCGCAGCTGTTGGCGGTCGACATCTCGAATGGCCAGCACGAGATCTTCGACCGCGACGAGGGCATACGTGCCAACGCAAGCTATGAGACCACGGCGGCGCTGCAGCCGGCGTTCAATCCCGAGCACACGATCACGGCGGGCAACGCGAGCCAGATCTCAGACGGCGCCGCGGCGGTGCTGCTGATGTCGCTCGAGAAGGCCAAGCAGCTCGGCATCAAGCCGCGCGCGCGCATCCGCGCCCAGGCCGTCGTCGGCACCGACCCTGTCCTCATGCTCGAGGGGCCCATCCCGGGAACCGCCGCGGTTTTGAAGCGGGCAGGACTGGAACTGAGCAGCATCGATCTGTTCGAGGTGAACGAAGCGTTCGCTTCGGTCGTCCTTGCGTGGCAGAAGGAGACGGGTGCCGACCTCGAGAAGACCAACGTCAACGGAGGGGCCATCGCCCTCGGCCACCCGCTCGGCGCATCGGGCGCGATCCTGATGAACCGGCTCCTGTACGAGCTCGAGCGGCGCGACCTGCGCTATGGGCTCGAGACGATGTGCTGCGGCGGCGGCATCGGCACCGCGACGATCATCGACCGCGTCGTTGAGTAAGACCTTCAGTCCGCTCGCGGGCTTGCGGCCTTATCAGCTGCGAGATGGCGTGACCGCACGGGTGGTCAACGGCCAGAGGATGACCCTGGCGGTCGTCGACCTCGAGCCTGGAAGCAGTGTGCCGGAGCATCACCATGAGAACGAGCAGCTCGGATTCATCCTCCGCGGCTCGATGACCTTCACCATCGGCGGCGAGAAGCGCGAGATCCGCGCCGGCGATACCTACACGATCCCGAGCAATGTGCCGCACGACGCGGTTGCCGGACCCGACGGCTGCACGGCCGTCGACGCATTCACTCCCGGCCGCGCCGACTGGGAAAAGCTAGAGCGTCGGGATCCGTTTTCGCCGGATTGGCCGTAGCGATCTAGGAATGGGCCGCGAGAGGCCCGACGAGTCGACCACGTATCGCAGGAGGCGCTTCTCCCACCGGCCGGTGCCCTGGACGCCGACGCGGGGCGTGACAAAGATGCGGCGCGTGGGCGCGCCGTCGTCGACGACATAGAGATCAGGCGGGCGCAGCGGCGCGCCGTTGAGCGAGCGGTCGATGCTCAGCGCGCGCGTCACGAGGCCGGGCCCGCTGCAGCGGCCGACGCCCGGACCTGGCTCCAGCGCGCGCACGAGCACCGCCTGCGGCACGCCCATCTCGCGAGTCACGAAGTTGAGGCACCAGTGCATGCCGTAGGTGAAGTACACGTACGCGTGCCCCGGACCACCGAACATGACCTCGGTTCGCGCGGTGCGGCGGCCGCCCCTGGAGTGAGCGGCCAGATCCTGTGGCCCCAGATATGCCTCGACCTCGACCAGGCGTCCCCACATGCGCCGGCCGTCCAGCTCACGGACGAGCACTTTGTCGAGGAGGTCCCGCGCGACCGCTCGCGTGTCGCGCTCGAAGAATGTCGCGTCGAGGATGCGGCCGGCAGGTAACTCTTCCAAAGTCGTTGCGAGGTGCCTCCCCCCATCCGGCCCGGTCGCTTCGCGACGGGTCCACCTTCCCCGGCGAGCGGGAAGGGAAGGCTACCCGCTGGCTTCGCCCAGCCGCTTCCGGGCGGCGTGGCGGCGGCGCTTGTCCACGTACAGCGCCTTGTCCGCCGACTGGTACATCGCCTGCCAGTCGAGTCCCTGCCTCCAGGCGGTGATACCGATGCTGAACTCCACCGGCACGGGCAGCTTGGCGGTCCGGTTGAGGTGATCGAGCGCCTCGCGCACGCGGATGCCAACCTCGCGCGCGTCGCGCTCGTCTGCGTCGGGCATCGCGACGCCGAACTCGTCGCCCCCCAACCGGCCGCATGTGTCGGTGGCGCGCACCGCCCGCTGCAACTCAGCAGCCAGCACTCGGATTGCCTCATCGCCGACGTGGTGACCGTAGGTGTCGTTGATCTCTTTGAGGTTGTCGAGGTCGATCATCATCAGCGCGAGGCGGCGCTTGTGCCGGTCCGCGGACGCGACGGCGCGGTCGATCGCCCGCTCGAACTCAGGCCGGTTGGCCAGACCGGTGAGATAGTCGGTACGCGCCTCCTTGGTGTGCTGGCGCGCGCGGTCGAGCGCGACCGCGATCTGATCGGCAACCGCGGCGACGAACTCCAGATCGCTGGGCTCGAAGGTACGTGGCAATCGCGTGGCGACCGTCATCGCCCCGAGCAAAACACCCTTCGTGCGCAGTTCCGCCCGGATTGCGTTCCACTCACCGGTGATCCGGTCGACGCGAGATTCCGCCGGCCCGGACGAGATTTCGACCACCCGGCTCAGCCCCGCGCGACCGGTCTCGGAAAACTCCTCCTCCTCGCCCTGCTGCATGCCGATCGTCTTCGCCAGCTTGAGGCGCGCTCCCTCGCGCACCCATACAGCGCCCGCCTGGAGGCCAAGCACCTTGAGGGTCTCCCGGAGGCCGACCTCGGCGATCTCATTGACGTCGAGGGAGCGGCCGAGCGCGCTCGCGATGTGATACAGGCCGTGCAGCTCGCTCTGGCGCGCCTGGTGCTTGCTCTCGGTGAAGTCTAGGTAGCCTCGGATGAAGCTCGAGTTCATGTGCTCGACGACGTCGCCCAGCCTGCTCTGAGCGAGCAGGAGCACCTCATCGGCGTAGGGGCTCTCGCCGACCTCCTCCGTGACCCTCGCCGCGACCGTCCGCCGGAACACCGCAAGACCCTCGATCAGGGACTCGAGCGGAACACCCTTCTCCGCGTAGCGCCGCGCGTACTCGCGGGCCTGGGTGTAGTACTCGGGCCAGGGGAGATTCGAGTCCGGTCGAAGGGACCGGAACAGGGCCTTGAGGAAGTTGGTCGACATCGTGACCAGCTCGTCGAGAGACCCGTCCCTGTACCCCTTGAGCAGCTCTGGCTCGATCGCCGTGATGGCCTCGGCGGCGACCATCCCGCTCTGGGTGGCGTCCGCGGACAGACGGTCCGCAACCTCAGTCAGCAGGTCGCTAGCTCGCTGCGTCATATCGGCGCACTATAGAGTGACGGATGGGCTATTCGCGAACCTGCGGGACAGGCTAATCAAATGTGTAAGAGGCAATGATGGCAACAGTTACCAAGGGATCCGTCGAGAAGATAGAGGAGGTGCTCGGAGATGACGCCCGGGACCTCCTCGAGCACAAGTGCCAGACGGTCCCCAAGGAGCAGCTCCACCTGCCTGGAGCCGACTTCGTCGACCGGATCTGGAAGGACAGCGACCGGCCCACCCGCGTCCTCCGCAGCTTCGAGTCGCTGCTCGATCACGGCCGGCTGGCCGGCACCGGCTACCTCTCCATCCTCCCGGTCGACCAGGGCATCGAACATGCTGCGGGAGCCTCGTTCGCGCCCAACCCGATCTACTTCGACGGGGCCAAGATCGTCGAGCTCGCCGTCGAGGGCGGCTGCAACGCGGTGGCCTCGACGTTCGGCGTCTTGGGCTCGGTGGCCCGGCGCTACGCCCACCGGATCCCTTTCATCTGCAAGCTCAACCACAACGAGCTCCTGACCTACCCGAATCACTACGACCAGATCCTCTTCGGGACCGTCAAGGAGGCCTGGGAGATGGGGGCGGTGGCGGTTGGCGCGACGGTCTACTTCGGTTCGGCCGAGTCGGACCGGCAGCTGCAGGAGATCGCGGTGGCCTTCCACGAAGCGCACCAGCTCGGGATGGCCACCGTGCTCTGGTGCTACGTCCGCAACAACGCCTTCAAGAAGGACGGGACGAACTACGAAACCGCCGCCGACCTGACCGGGCAAGCCAACCACCTGGGCGTGACGATCGAGGCGGACATCATCAAACAGAAGCTGCCGGACACCAACCGCGGGTTCGAGGTCATCGGATTCGGCAAGACGGCGCCCGGCGTGTACGACAAGCTGTCAAGTGACCATCCCATCGACCTGTGCCGTTACCAGGTGATCAACAACTACATGGGAAGGGCCGGTCTTATCAACTCCGGGGGGGAGAGCAAGGGCGCGGCAGACCTGAAAGAGGCTGTCCGCACCGCCGTCATCAACAAACGCGCGGGCGGCATGGGTCTGATCAGCGGCCGGAAGTCATTTCAGCGCCCGATGAAGGAGGGCATCGAATTACTACACGCAATCCAGGACGTTTATCTCAACCCCGCGGTAACCATCGCGTAAAGCTCGCGTTCCTCGGCAGCGGCGCGGCGTTTTCGCTTGACCGCTACAACGGGGCCGTGGTGGTGGACGGCCGTGTGCTGCTCGATGGCGGCGCGCCGCTGCTCCCTCATATGCATCGGCTCGGCGTCGACCCGGGCGGCATCGAAGCGGTCTTTCTCACGCACTTCCACGGCGACCACACACTGGGTCTGCCGCCCTTTGTGCTCCATCGGGTTTTCGTCGACAGGCGACCGCTGACGTTCATCGGACCGAGTGGAGTCGAGCAGCACCTCGAGAAGCTGTGGGAAGTCAGCTGGGGTCCCGACTGGAACCGCGTCATGCGCCCCCAGTTCAAGGTGAAGTACGTCACCGCCAGGTCATCGGGGACCGTGGCGGGGGTCAAGTACCAGACGGTCAAGCTGGATCACGGCACGATGGGCAGCACTGGCTACCGGATCCACGTCAACGGCAAGATCGTCGCCTACTCCGGCGACACCGAGTCGACGGCGCCGCTGGACAAGCTGGTGAAAGGTGCTGACGTCGCGATCGTCGAGGCGACTGGTCCAGGCGACGTTTTCAGCCATATGAGCTGGGACGCCGCGGCGAAGTTGAAGAGGCGGCACCCCGGGACGCGTTTCTTCTTCAACCACGTGTACTCGGGCACCGTCAGCGGCGCGGTCAAAGACCTGCAGGTGATCCAGGTCTGAAACCGGCGGCGCTCGTGGGCGCGGTGGCCGGCGGGGTCGCCGGCGCGGTGGTTTTCGGCGCGATGGTTGGACTTGGTGGGCTGCTGTCGAGCCGCGTCGGCAACCCGATCCCCCTCATCGCCCTGGCGGTTGCCGGCGGATACGGCGGTTGGTTGCTCGGCGTGATCGTCTTTGGAGCGGTGCGTGGCGGAAACGGCAAGGCCACTCCTTGACAAGCTCGGTGTCAAGCCCGGAGCCAAGGTAGCCGTCGTCGGCCTGGACGATCCTTCATTCATGGAGCTCTTGCGCGAGCGGACTTCCTACATCGCCAGACGCAAGCCGCGGACGCCGTGCGACATCGTTTTCATGGGCGCCGACGACGCCCGGGACCTCGAGCGCCTCAAGCGGCTGAAGACCTGGATCGAACCGAACGGCGCGATCTGGGTCGTGAGGCTGAAAGGAGGCCGCGGCCCGCTGCGCGACACCGACCTCATCGACGCCGGTTTGAGGGCCGGCCTCGTCGACAACAAGATCGCCAGCTTCTCGGACACGCATGGCGCCATGCGATTCGTGTTTCGCCTGCGTGACCGCCCCAAGTGAACCTCGAGATCCGGTACGGCGAGCCGCGGGACGCAGCGTTGATCACGCAGCTGATCCGTGAGCTCGCGCGCTACGAAAAGCTCGAGCACGAGCTGGCCGCCACCGAGGAGAAGGTCGCCAAGGCGCTGTTCGGCCAACGCCCTTACGCCGAAACCTTGATCGCGGAGGTGGACGGAGAGCCGGCCGGCTTCGCGCTTTTCTTTCACAACTTCTCGACGTTCCTCGCCCAGCCCGGCATCTACCTCGAGGACCTGTTCGTCAAGCCGGAGCAGAGAAGCCACGGCGTCGGCCGGGCGTTGCTCGAACGGCTGGCGCAAATCGCTGTGGAACGCGATTGCGGCCGGCTCGAGTGGGCGGTCCTCAACTGGAACGAAGACGCGATCAGGTTTTACGAGCGCCTCGGCGCCAAGCCAAACTTGGAATGGACCGTGTACCGGCTCGCGGGCGAGTCCCTACGCACGCTTGCGGGAAAATAGGGCGGCCGTGGAGATCCTCCATCCGAAAGAGCTGGACACGCATCCGGGCGACCAGATCGTCGCGTGGGCTCGGCATCAGCTAGCGATCGCCCGCTCCATCCTCGACAACCCGGGCGGCGGTCTGCTGTTTGCGACGCAGACCATCGGGCAGGTGCGCTCTGGGCTCCATGAACGCGATGCGGAGCGCTGGCAGGACATCGTGCGCACGCTCGACCGCGCCGAGGACGCGGCGGTGCACCGGGAGTTCGCGACCTCGCGCAAGCTGCTCGACGAGGCGCGCTCCAAGCTGGCCTAGCCTGCGGCGACCGCCTCCAGCGTCGCCTCGAAACCCTTGGCTCCTTCGTGCCCGCCAAAGGGCCCGACCGCGGGAAGCGTGACGCCAGACTCTCGGTAGCGGGCGACCGCATCACGAACGCGATCCACGTCTCCGACCCCGGCCAGCTCGTCGAGCACGCGCTCATCGACGCGGTCCTGCTCGAGCGCCTCTTTCAGGCCGCTCGCATCCATCATCTTTCGGTAGTACGGAAGCGCTGCGTAGCGCGCGACGGTCTTCCGAAAAACATCGTGCGCCGCGGACCGGTCGGACGTGAGGGACACCGGCACGGCGGCGACGATTTCGAATCCAGCGAGGGTTTTCCCGACTTTCTCGCGCCCGGCGCGAACCGCCGGCACGATGTGCTCGCGGACGTACGCCGGGGTGCACATGTAGAGCACGATGCCGTCGGCAAGCTCGCCGGCCAGCTCGAGCATGCGCGGGTTCAGCGCCGAGATCAGGATCGGGAGGTCTGCACGCCGCGGCCCTGAGTAGGCCGCACGCCCGGTGAAATAGCGGCCTTCAAAGCCGCAGCTTCCATCGCGAAGGGTCGTCCGGACGATGGTCAGGTACTCGCGCATCGCGGCCACCGGATTCTCCAGTCGCAGCCCCCACATCCCTTCGACGGTGACCTTGTGGCTTATGCCCAGGCCGAGGATGAAGCGTCCGCCCGACAGCTCGTCAAGAGTCGCGGCCATCTGCGCCATCGCGGTCGGGTGGCGTGTGTAGATCGGGAGGACGCCCGTGCCGAGCTTGACGTGCTGCGTGTGACTCGCGTACGCGGCCAGGACGATGGCCGCATCGCGAGCGTCAGGCATCTGTGTCGTCCACACGGACTCGAAGCCGAGCCGGTCGGCGGTCTTGGCCCGCGCCACCGATTCGTCGAGCGTCCTCACCGCGGGGTTGAACACGGCGACTCGATCCATTGGGTGAAAATCTAGCCCGTGAGCCTGGCCCAGGTGCTGTTCATGGGCCTGCTGCAGGGCGCCAGCGAGCTCTTCCCCGTCTCCTCACTCGGCCACGCGGTCATCGTGCCCACCCTCCTGCACTGGAGCTTCAAGCAGTCCGACCCGTCATTCGTGCCTTTCCTCGTGCTGCTCCACCTGGGCACCGCGACCGCTCTTCTTGTTCTGTATCGCACGCAGTGGGTGGCCATCATCCGCGGGTTCTTCACGGCAGCGATCCGCGGCCAGATGCAGACCGACACCGAGCGCCTCGCGATGCTTCTCCTTGTCGGCACCATCCCTGCGGCGGTGCTCGGCGTCTTTCTCGAGAGCCGCATCAAGTCGCTGTTCGCGAGCCCTTACGTGGCTGCCGGATTCCTGGTCGCGAACGGATTCCTGATGCTTGGATTCGAGGTACTCCGCCGTCGGGCGGAGCGCCGCGCCGCGCCGGCCGCCGAGTCGCGCCATGACCAGGAAGCGCATTTCGGGAGCGCCGAACGCATCAGCTTTCTCGCCGCGGCGATCGTCGGCGCGTGCCAGGCGTTTGCGTTCCTGCCAGGCATCTCGCGGTCTGGCGTCACGATTGGCGGCGGCTTGCTGGCGGGGTTGCGCCACGAAGAAGCGGCGCGGTTCTCCTTCCTTCTGGCCACCCCCGTCATCCTCGGTGCCGGCCTGGTTGAGGTGCCGGGATTGTTCCAGGGCGGCGTCCCCGTCGGCGAGTACCTCGCTGCCGCTCTACTGGCCGGCATCGCCGCCTACGCCAGCGCCCGCTTCCTGCTTCGCTACTTCCGCTCCGGACGCCTCGATCCGTACGGCTGGTACTGCATCGCCGCCGGGCTCGCCAGCCTCGCTTTGTTACATTTCGGCCTGTGACACGGTCCAGTTCGCTGGCTGTCGCGTTGGGTGTGCTCGGGGTCGTCTTCATCGTCATCGCCGCGCTGTACGCGGTCGGGGTGCTGCAGATCGCCACCTCATCCGCAACGGGGCCCCACTACAAGCACGCGATTCTTTTCGCGGTGCTTGCGGTGACGAGCTTCGTGGGCGCCAACTTCGCCCGTCCGAAGGCCGCTACCTAAGCCCTACGCCGGCACGCGCTCCGGAACCTGACGGCCGGTGACATCGCGCTCACCGACCCGGATGTCCTCGTGGTACACGGCATCCGCGTTGACCTTCCAAGGGTCGAGCAGCGACCCGGTCGCGATCTGTCGCGCCACGAGCAGCGCAGTCATCATCGAGTGGTCCTGGTTGTTGTACTTGTGCATGCCGTTGCGGCCGGCCAGGTGGAGATTGGGAAGCGCCTGCGCGAGATAGTCGCGCACGACAGCGACGTTGGAATGGTAGTTGTCGTCGTACACGGGATACGCCTTCTGCTGCCGCACCACGACGCCGTCGAACACATCGGCCGGTGAGCAGATGTCCAGCTGTCCCAGCTCGCTCTTCGCCAGCTCGATCAGGTCGTGGTCTGGCATCGTCCACAGCCCGTCGCCTTCGAAGCAGAAGTACTCGAGGCCGAGGCATGTCTTGCCCTGGTCCGGCACCATGTCCGGGCTCCAGTTCTTGAAGTTCTGGATCCGGCCGACACGCACGCCTGGGTCGTGGATGTAGATCCAGTTGTCGGGAAACACGTCTGGACGGTCGATCATCAATGCGATGCTGATGAAGTCCCTATAGCCGAGCCTGTTCGCGGCGCCGCGCACTTTTTCGGGGGCCGGAGGATCGAGCTTCGCGACCAGCTCGCGGATGGGGATGCTCGAGATGAAGTCGGTGCCGGCATGTGTGTGCGCGCGGCCGTCGGCGTCGATCGTGACGACTTCGGTCACCGCCCCGTCTGAGTGGTTGACGCTCGCCACCGATTGTCCGAGGACCACCGGATGTCCTTTCGATGCGCTGATCTCCGCGACGCGCTCCCACACCTGACCCGGACCCAGGCGCGGATAGCGGAACTTGTCGATCAGCGTGGTTACGATCTCGCCTCGCTTCCGGGGGCGGCGGCGCGGCAGCAGGGCGCTCCGGATCACGACCCACAGGTCCAGACTCTTGATCCGCTGGGCGGCCCAGTCGGCCGACAGCTCCTTGGTGCTGATCCCCCACACCTTCTCGGTGTAGGTCTTGAAGAAGATGTTGAAGAGCCTCCTGCCGAACTGGTTGCGCACCCATTGTTCGAGTGTTTTCGGGTTCCTGATCGGTCGCAGGCGCGCGTGCGTGTAGCTGGCCAGGCACAACACAGCCTCGAGGGGGCCGAGGTTCCATAGCGCGTTGACGGCCCGGATCGGATAGGCAAAGAAGCGGCCACGGTAGTAGATGCGCGAGAGCCGACCTCGATTCAGCATCTGGGGGCCGAGGATCTCGGTCCACAGCGCCTCGACCTGTGACGGGGACATCGCGCTTCAGCAGCTCATAGGCGGCGGTAAGGCCCGCCGGCCCCGCGCCCATGATGACCACGTGCTTGCGCTGGCCTTCCGCGATCAAAGTTGCCACAGTATCAACGGGACTAACCGAATCCGAGGTCGCTTACTGCGAATTCGGGCCTAGTTCAGAGGTCCTTTGCCGCGGATCTCGTCGACCTTGACGAGCGCGTCGCGGAGACCCTTGATCCAGTCGGCCTGGTGCATGCCGACCAGGCGCACGCACCAGGCGAGCGCCTCGCTCCGGCTGCGCGCCACGCCGCCGGCGACGAGCGTGTCCAGGATCGTCCGCTCGTTCATGCGCAGGCGCGTCATCACCGGCACGCTCAAGGTGGTGAAGATCTTGGAGACGTCCCCGCACCGCGCCCCCCAGGCCACCTTGCGCCGGAACTGGCGCTCGGCGTCCCGGGCGATCCGGATCCGGTCCTCCCGCGTCTCCTCCCGGAAACGCTCGATACGCGCGGCTCGGGCAGCTGAGCGGCCGTCGCTCGAGGTGCCGCCTGCCAGCTCCACGTCGGGGAGGGTGCCCACGACGAGGATCTCGTCGCCGTCCGCGGTGACCTCCGGCGGCGCTGCAAACCAGTCCTTGGGGACGCGAGCGGCGAACCAGGCGCGGACGTCCTCGGGCATGACGATTACAAGATTACGCCCGAGGACCACGCCGCCCTTCGATCCCTGCTACGCGGCCGCCTCCTCGGGCTTCTTGCCGATCGCCTGCAGGTCGTCAACCACGACCTCGGTGCGGTAGCGCTTCTGGCCGGCCGCGTCTTCCCACGACCGCGTCTGGAGCCGGCCCTCCACGTACAGGGTCCGGCCCTTGCGCAGGTACTGCCCGGCGAACTCCGCCGCGTGGCCGAAGGCAACGAGGTGGTGGAACTCGGCGTGCTTCTTGGCGTTGCCGGCCTCGTCCTTGCCCGCGTACGTGTTGGTGGCCAGGCGCAAGTTCGCGATGTATGTGCCCTTGGGAGTCGCCTTGACGTCCGGGTCCGCCGCCAGGTTGCCGAGCAGATGAACTTTATTGACCATCGCATCACCTCCGAGAAATTGAGCTCAGCCTAGGCAAGGCCAAACAGGATTCCAATCCAGCCTGTTAAGGCCCCGACAGGAACCACACAGGATCGACGGGCACACGGTCGATGTCGACCTGCAGATGGACGTGCGGGCCGGTCGCGAGGCCAGTGGCGCCGACCAGTCCGATCAGGCGCCCCGGCGCCACCAGGTCTCCGGACGCGACACGAAACGCGGAGAGGTGGCCGTACAGGACCCAGATATGGGCGTCGAGCACGACCTTGACGTAGTCACCCGCACCGTCAGGGTCGTGGCCCGCGATCACCCGGCCGGAGGTCGCGGAGTAGACCGCCGACCCAAGTGGCGCCGCAAGGTCGATGCCGGTATGGATGTGATGGGTCGGGCAGTCACGGTCGAAGGGTTCGAGCAGCAGGCTCGTGCAGCCGAATGGCTGGGTCACCCTCGCGCCGAGGACCACCGCCGAGACCGGGAGCCGGAGATGGCTCGGGACCTGGGTCGCTGCGACCAGCATCAGCACGACACCGCCCGCGAATATCGCGAGTGGCCGCATCACGCCTTCACCAGCGCGTGGCCGATTTGTTTGAAGGCGGTGAAGACAGTCGACTCGAGCTTGTGCGCCGCCTTCTCGGTCCCACCGATCGCGCCTGGAATCTTGAAGACGATCAGGAGCGAGGCAAGGGCGAAGAGGTGGTGGACCGGGGTGATGCCGTCGTGCTCGAGAGCCAGCCCGACCGACAGCACGAAGAGCTGCATCGGCTGCATGAAGAGGTTGGTCGTGAAATGCGAGCTCCACGCCTTGGCGAGGTGCTGGGTCTCGGGCAGCATGAGCAGCAGTCCCGCAAGTGGGGCGGTGACCGCCAGCACGACGAGCACGGCGTAGCGCACGAGGTACGCAATCGCGAGGACTCCGTAGCCGCCGGCAAGGGCGGCGGTCGTGATGATCTCCCACGTGCCCGCGTTCGGGTTGTGGTTATAGCTGGCGGCGAAAGTTGCCAGGTCGTCGTGCGTGCTGAACGTCTGCACGGTGGCGCAGATCGCGTTGCTTGCCGTGACCGCCATCTGTAACAACGGCATCGCGAAGTTGATGAGGACCGCGGCCATCAACAGCCGCGGCAGGAGGATGCGTGCGCTGTACTGGCTCGTGACACCGTGGCCCCACATGATTCGGTACGACGCCCACAGCGCTACGAGCACCATCGCAGCGTTGGCGACCAGCTGCAGCTTGGGTTCGAAGCGCTGGATCGTCGAGTTGTTGATGAAATCGCCTCCGCTCTCGAAATCGGTCGTGCTGAGGATGAACTTGAACCACACATTCAGGAGCAGGCCGACGCTGTCCTCGAGCAGGTGGGCGAGGATGAGGTTCGGGTGGACGAGCGTGTACAGGTAGCCTTCGATGCGGCCGAGCTCGTCGTAGAGCGCCTTCAGAATCGCGAGATCCACGGCTCAGTGCGTCGGGACTGAGCTCGTGAGGATTCCGACGAGCGAGCTCGCGACCTCGACGCCAATCGTGCCGACGACGATGCGCGAGATCCACTGCTTGGCGGCGAGGGCGGACTTGGATTCGACGGCTGTGATTTTCCAAATGAATGCCCCGATGAACGCCAACGCGCCGATCGAACCGACGAGCGCCTGGCCGATGTGGATCCACGTGGTGATCAAATCCGTGATCGGTGTGATGTTTGGGACCGAGTCGAGAAAGAGCATGCGAACCTCCAGGCGTTTTGAGTCGGGAGGCTAGGAGACGGGCTGCAGGACTGGAACCCCGGTTGTTAAGACTGCGCAGGGCGGCAGCCATGGCCGAGACTAGGCGCGAGATGTCGCGCGAACTCTCGAAATCACGCCCGAACCTGTATCACCGGCTTCGCGGTTCTCTGAGCAAAGGCTTGGTCGGTGCGCGAGTAGGGCGATTGGAGGCTTTGCAGGAAGCAACCCTCGACCTTCTCGCCCAGGCTCTTGAGGCCCGTGACCAGCTGATCGCGAGCCACAGTGCGCGTGTGGCAGACCTCGCTGCACGGCTGGCGCAGCAGGTCGATCCGGGCCTCAGAAATGTCGAACTTGTCCGCATGGCAGGCATGCTTCACGATCTCGGGGTGATCGGCGTCCGAGACGACATCCTCAACAAACCCGGACCGTTACGTGAGGACGAGTGGAAACTCATGCGACGTCACCCCGACATCGGAGCTGACCTGATTCGATGGCACCCAGCCCTGGCCGCCGCTACGCCGCTTGTGCGCCATCACCACGAGCGCTGGGATGGCAGCGGCTATCCAGCCGGACTGAGAGGCGATGTAATACCAATGGGCGCGCGCATAGTCGCGGCGGCCGAGTCGTTCGATTTCATCACGCATGATTGGCCCTATCGCGCCAATCCGCTGGCCCCCCTGGATGCGATACGGGATATCACCGAGCACTCCGGGTCGTGGTACGACCCAACCGTCGTCGACGCGCTTCGCGCTCTCTACCGGTAGGCACGGATCCCTATCGCTGCTTTTGCGTTCAGCGCGACGTAGGTGAGATTCGCTCCACCAAAGACGCCGATTACGGTGTCGGATCGAGCGCACAGGCCAGAAGTCGGCAGCTCAGGCTTTCGGGGGCCTCGCCCGTTCCGACGAGTCGGTCCACGCCTTATGCAGCTTGTCGGAGGCCACATAGCGCACCGACCTGCCTCCTCCCTGCTGGTCGAGCCAACCATCGCGTCGAACGCGCTGCAGGTCCTGGACGGCCGTTGGGCTTGCGATGTCCGCCGCGCGCCGGTAATCGGCATTTGTCACCGGTAAGCCGAGCAGCGCTTGGTCCAGGGCGACGACAAATCGCTCTGGGTACCCGTGCTCGGTGGCAAGCCTGGTGCAGAAGTCGTGCCGTGCATACGCAATCCGCACCCATTGCTCGCGATCGGCCGCCTCTGAGACGTGGGCATCGATGCAGAACTCGACCCAGCTGGATACATCCCGACTCGGATCGAACGCCTCGCCCTGGACCTCTTCGAGGACCGCGTAGTACTCGCGGGTATGGCTTCCGAGGTAGGGCTCGATAGATACGAACTCGGGGCGCAGGAGCCCCTCTTTCGCGAGCACAAGGGACTGGACGACTCGCGCCAGGCGTCCGTTCCCGTCGCGAAACGGATGAATCGAGACCAGATTCAGGTGCGCCATGGCGGCGCGCACCACGGGATGGCGTGACACGTCGCCCGATTCCAGCCACGTGGCCAGCTCGGTGACCAGGTCGGGGACCGCGGCGGACTCGGGTGGGCGGTATGGTTCACGGCCAGGCCCGCGAGTGACGAACACGGACCCGTCGCGGAGCCGCCCCGGCCTTGCCTCGGGCTGCGGATGGCAGATGAGGAAGTGGAGCTCCAGAATCGTCTGTCGCGACCAACGGAAGTGCGGGTCGTCGGCCAGCGCGCCAACGCGGTCCATCGCCTGACCGTAGGCGGCGATGATCCGCTGGGTTTCTTCGGACGTCTGCGGTGGGTGCCCGCCCGCAAGGATCTCGAACGCGGCCTCGACGCTCGTGCCATAACCCTCGATCGACGTGGAGCCGACAGTTGCTTCCGCCGCCGCCAGCCGGCGGAGGGCGCCGGTCCATGGCTGGGCTGACTCGCCGAGGTGCCGCGCCAGGTAGCGGCGGAGCTCGTCCAGCCTGGTCAGCCGGCTCTCGAGCTCGCGCGACTTGGGAGGTAATGGAAAGATCGCCATCGCAGCAGTTTAGCTGAATAAACGATTATTCGCCTATCTGCTTCGAAGCCGGGCCTCCACCCCGTCGAGGAGGATCTCAAGGGCTGAGGCGGGCTTCCCGACCGGCTCGGGTGCTGCCGGTGCGACACCGGGCCGCTGGCTTTGTGGCATGTACGTATCGAGCCTCAGGTCGACGGCGCCGCTGCTGATATCGAGGTCAAAGCGGTCTGGCGCCCCCAAGGCCCCATGGCTCTGCCAGTGCAAGTCGGAGATCACGACCTTGGTCGAAAAATCATCCAGCTTCAGCTTCACCGCGCCGGTATGTGCGACCACGACCACAGCCGCGGCGCGTGGCCGGTGCAGCGCCACGTTGACGACGCCGCTGGAGATGTGGATCGGCACCAGACCCAT
>WNGO01004163.1_pt1 | contig 15531 bp, 27 predicted proteins | sample 5400511 | NCBI WGS metagenome assembly WNGO01 (sample SAMN13153380, study PRJNA577476) | soil metagenome | isolation source: 20 cm soil or saprolite under Garry oak tree replicate 2 | place: USA:California | collected 2016-06-15 | reverse complement strand
TCGTCGTAGTCGATCTCGCAGCTCAGCAAGCTGTTGCCTTCACCGACCTTCTCTTCCGTGGTCAGCACTCGCGGCGCCCGGTACAGCTCCAGCTCCGCTTCCTCGCCGATGACCTCCCGGACCCGGGCCCGGTAAGCTTTGTACGCCGTGTCCAGGGCCGCATATGCCGCGACCAGCGCCGTCTGCCGGTTCTGCATCATCCGGTGCGAGGAGACGAGGCAGACAATGGCGCCGGCGCCGATCAGCACGCCAGGCGCGAATTCCCTGACCACTGGCCAGCTGTTGACGACCCAGTGCCGGCCGAGCTCCTGCGCCCGGGCCCGGTCATCGGCGTCCTCTTTGGACTTGATCTCATCGGCCTGGACCTTCAGCTCCTTGAGCTGATCTTGCGTCTTCAAGGCCGCTTTGGCAGTCAGGACGTTGGCCGCGATCATGCCGCCGATGCCGGTAGCCGTGAGCAGCATCGGCCCGTTCTTCCGGAAGAAGTATTCCGCGTTCTTACTGAGTTTGAGTGCTAGATCGTTCATGGGATGTTGTTCTCGATTCTTGGACGGTTGGCTGTGTCAGTCGATTGCGTCAGTTCTCGGGAGGACGATGAGATAGCCTCCCCGGACGGGCCTGATGCCGGCGCCCTGTAGGTTGTACCATCCCCACTTCTCGTCCGCGAAAGTACCCGTGATCCCCACAAGACTGTAGAAATCCTGAACGGTCGCCACTTGATACTGATCGACAAGCTGACGGAGACCTTCCAGGACGTCCTCTGCTTCTCCTCGCGTTTGGAGGATGACATCGTTGAAGTCATGCTGGGCTCTTCCTCTGGAGCTTATCACGCCGTAGGCAGGTTCCACTCTGCGCGCCCTGGCCATGGTGGTATAGTTGACGGTGCCGCCAGGCCTGTCGCCCCTGGTAGGCCTGATGCGTGAGCTTTCGCCGAAAAGCAGCGCGTCTACGCCCTTGCTGACAGCGTCAGAGAGCATGTTTTTGAAGGCCGGAAGAAGCACTTCGAGAACGACGTACTGGCCAACGCTGCCAGTGTCCTCGCTGATCATAGATTCCCTCGCCCGGAGCCAAGCGCTCTTCCTGCGCCGGGTCACATCTCCGGTGACGACTGATTCGACCTTTTTAGGCGGAGGCGGAGATGCTTTCTTCTGGGCTTTTTCTTTCTGCGAATTCCCTGGATATGTCACTGGAATCGTCCGCTGCCTTCCTCCGCCAAGGTCTACTCTTATGCTTGGCTCTGTCATGGCGCCTTCCTGAAATTGAGAGACCACGCGGTCTCTATTAGACGCGTTGTTCTTCTCGCGAGCTACTCGGACGGCCTGTTGGCGGCTTGCCGCTGAGCGAACGCTGCCCGGATCTGCTCAGGAGTCGCCTGCATGAGCTCCTGGTTTGTCGGAGTCCGGCCCAGCCGCAACCATTCCGGATTGCCGTCCTCACCCGTCATCGTCACAGCCTTGACCGTCTCGACCGGCTGGCCTTCCCTGTTGAGGTTCACCCGGGCCAGCAGCTTCTTGGACACCATCCCCTCAATGAAGGCCCCAGAACTTTCCGGGTTGTCGACGAGCTCTTCGAACAGGGCGTCGAAGGCCTGCGAGTAGAGGAACTGTTTCGTGACCGCGTCGTCTTTGATGAATGTCTTGCCGTCCTCGCCCCGCGTGCCGTAAGCCAGGCTGATGAGCTTCCGGAACGCAGCAATGATGTCCGCGGCGTTGCCGGCTGCGATGAGATTCTGCAGATGCTGCATCATGCCACCGTCAGTGCTCTGTTCCAGCTCGACAAGCTCCAGGTTCGACAGATGAAAGTACAGGTCCTCCGTGACCTCTTTCCCGTCGAAGTCCTCGTACGTAACCGTCTTCTTGATCATGACCTGCGGGCTCCTTTCACCTTGGCGCTGTTGATGCGCCGGTAGATTTCGATGTAGTATTCGTCCGTGCCGGAGTTGTACGAGACTTGCCACATCAGGTTACGGACTTCGGACGAGGCTAGAATCGCTTTCCAGCCTTTGAACACCTTGGTGAACCAGACGATATAGACCTGGGTCAGTTCGATCGGAGGAGTCCTTGACGGGTCGTGACTGTCGTTGTAATTGTCCCGGACAAGTTCCTTGGCCTTGTTCAAGTACCGGTCAGGGTCGGGACCAAGGCGAGGGGCGTCTTCGTCCCCCAGACCGGGGGAGGGTGGGTTGATCTCGGCTTCTGCAGCCAGGTCACTCATTCTTGATGCTCCTCCGTGAGATCTCCGCTGCTTCACGGCCGAGTTTGAGCGCCTCTCTTCTCTTGTTCTTCGTCTGAGACAGGCGCTTGTCGGCAATCAGGACGGCGGCGGCGATTATGTATGGCAGGGTCGTCCAGAACAGAAACGATGCCAGGTTCGGGAATATCTTGCTGAGCCAGTTACGGATGGAGTTTCCCGTAGTCGTAGACTGGGAGCTGTCTGTGGGTGACTGAGAGGCAGGGGACTCCGTCCTCAGAAAGGTGTGTAGCGAAGACCACGTCAATGCGATGGTCGATATTCCACCCAAGATGCTCCCCCAGCTCTGTATCTGGGAGTCCAATGAGTTTGTAAAACTCGTTGAGGGGCGCGTACATGTTTTGCAGGACGTCGGCGTCGGTGTCGTTCGCCGCTCGCCGGATCTGCTCGATGTCGCTTCGAAAGTAACGGGCGCTCAGAGGCTCATAACAGAGCTGCTCCCCGATTCCGGTGATGATCACTTCGTTGTTCCCGGCCGGGTTCTCTGCCATTTGCTTCTCGGCGACCTTCTCACGGATCTTGCGATCCTTAACCTCTCCGATCTCCTCGGCGACGGCGTCCTTGTACTCGGCCAGCGTGGTGCTGACGAGCGTGTATGCCCCGAGCAGGGCCGCGCTCCGGCGGGCCTCGACCCGGTTGGCAGCGACGATGCAGGCGATGGTGGCGGCGCCGGCTGCGACTGGCGGAACGTACAGCTTCCAGTGCTCCAGCAGGATGTCCTTCGGCTTCATGTCCAGATCTTTGGTCTCTCCCTCTCCCCTCTTGCGAGGGTAGGGGTCAGCTCTCCTTCTGCGGGATGATGAGCTTCTCGGCCTTGTTCTGAAGCTGGCCGGTCACGTAGCTGGCGGCGACGGTGACAGCGATCCCGATCAGCACGTTGGTAGTGCCGAGCGCGACCTTCTGTTTCGTCGACGGCTGCGGTGTGGCGGTCGCTTCGACATTGGCTTCGGGCATCTTCTTGTCCTTTCAGCTTCGGTTGGGCTTCATTAAAGGACGTGTTTTTCTTGCGAGGCCGGGCGGTCTATGGATTAACCGCGGCAAGGAATTCTGCCGCAACCTCGATCGTTGCCTTTGTGGTGTTGAGCCAGTAGCCTTGCACGATGTCGTGCGTCGCCCGCCAGCAGGCCACCATCGCGGCTACAGGGTCACCCCGCATCGTGGTGAGGCCGGCCCATACCGAGAACCCAGGCGGCAGCTGACTCCTGGCAGCGTTGATGAACGCTGTGTAATCAGCCGGGTTGTCCTGGTCGGCCTGGGCCTGGCAAATATAGACGTCGGCCGTACCGCAGTCGCCAGGCAGCCCTGAGGACAAGAACGCGTCTTTGACGATCTCGCTCTTGGTGGCGATGCTGTAGTCGGCTCCGGCTATGGTCATGAGATCACGCGCCGGCGCCACCAGCAACTTCTGGCCTTTGTCATGGGCTGCAGCAGCGAATGTCCTGATTATGGCTGCCGGATGCTGCTGCTCGATCAGCGGTGTAGGCGGCGGGGTGATGCCCGTCCATGCCTCTGGGACATACATGACCAGCGGCGCAGGCTCCCGCTTATCGGTGACATAGTCCTTGAAGGAGGTGTACTCCCGTATCGATCGCGCATTCCAGCCTGAGGGCACCCATCCGATGATGAATGCCGACGGATTGTTGAAATAGCGAGCTGCGATCTGCGGATTCTTCGTCCGCAAGGCGTCAAATCCCGCCTGCCCGATCAGCCAGGAACTCATCCGTGGTTCACCTCCTCCCTGAATGCCGCCAGGGCCGTATGGTTGGTTTCGATGTTCCAGTTCTCCTTCTTGTTCACGTCGAACCAGATCAGCCCGATCAGGTGCATTTTCCGGGCGCCGTCGAACAGCTCATGGATCTGTGCGATCTGAGTCGCGCTCGGTGCTACCGCGGTCTCGGTGATAAGGATTGGCTTGTGGTGGCTGAGTTCCCGGACCACGCCGATGACGTGATAAAACTGCCCGGCAAACGTTTGGCCTGGGCGCAGATACCCGTCAACGCCGATCCAGTCGACGTACTTGTTGCCCGGATACCAGCGCTGTGGCGGGTACTTGCCGATGTGCGAAATGTCCCAGGCCCAGGTGGCGTTCTTGACCTTGTTGGCCCTGAACCGGGTGATGATATGCCGCCATGCCTGGATGAACTTCTTCGGCGTGGTGAACGGCTCGGACCAGGTGCTCCAGGTGCCGTTCATCTCGTGCCCGAACGACAGCACTACACCATGGCCGAAGGCCTTGATCTGGGTGGCGTAGCTGTCTATGTATTTGTCATATTTGCCGTCGATGATCGCCTGCATGGCCACGTTGTGCGGGTTCAGCTGGATGAACGGCCTGGCGCCAAGGCCGGCGACCGTGATGGCGTTCACCTGGCTGAATGAGTTGCCGAATGGCTGATAGTACTCGACGACCGCTGGATATACGCCAGTGGCCGAGGTGAAGTTGCCGAGCTCCTTCTTCGACACCGCTTTCAGGGCCACGCCGGTGCAGAACGATCCCCGCTGAATCTCATGCAGGCATTCTGGCGTCGTGCTGATGGCCCGCGGCGTGCTCTTGCCGTAGGTGTTCCACAACCATCCGGTGGTGGCTCCCAGGACGAGAAGAACGACAAGCGCCGCTATCGCTTTTTGCGGCCTGTTGAGTTTGCGCCTGCTGTGAGTGTGCTTGTTTTCTTTCTTAGTCATGGAGCATCTCCCCCTCGACTTTGAGTGTGATTTCCGCGCCGTTTTTGCGCGTGGTCCAGTCAGACGGCTTGCCTTGCTTGAGGCAGGTCGCGATTCCAAGCGCCCGGATAATACGGGTCAGCACGATGCTGGCCCATATGCTTGCGAGAGGGCGGATGATGACTAGAAGCGCCCGGTCCGTGAACGATTCGTCGCTGCGCTTGAACGCCAGGCACCGTAGCTGGCTGAGCCAGCCGAGTACCACCATGGCGATCGCGAAACGAGCGAGCACAGGGATGAAATTCGTTCCTGAATATCCGAAAGCTTCCAGCGTGCCCATCAGGACGAATCGCCCCAGCGCTATGAGCCCGATAAAAAAGGCATACGCGTTGATCATGGCAAACCACCAGATATAGCTCCCGAAGCGGTAGTACTTGAAGCGCCAGAAATTCCTGATAGTACGGCCCCGGGCCCATCTCAGTCTCTGGCGAAGATGCCAGCCCAGGTTATCTGGCCACATCGTCAGGCCAAATGCGCTGAGCTGCTGAACGCTTCTGCCTCTCATGCTGCCCGCCAGTGCCAGCAGGCTGTCGTCCCCGAGAATGATCCGGTGCCCGTAGAACGTCTCGTTGGCGTAGAGCGGCAGAATCTCCCTGAGCATCGACGCCCGGTAAGCGGCAAACGGCCCACGATTCGTGAACATGTCTCCCGTTACCGACCACGCTGCTGCAACAACGCACTGAGCGATCTGCTGAAGCGCGTTCTGCAGGATGGTGAGGAAATTCTCGTTAGCGTTCATGCCGAACTCGATCCCCGCCACGGACATGACACCGGGATCGGCAAACGGCTTGAGAATCTCGCCGATGCCGTTGAGTGCTGGCGCCGTGTCCGAGTCAAGCGTGACCTCGATGTCCGCCTTTGAATCCCGTGAGAACGTGGTGAAGTGAGCCCGGCGCTTGCCGTCGTTGAACTCCTTATAAGTCCATTCGACGTAGCATCCCGGGATCCGGCCGGGCGCTGTCCAGTATGCCTCCAGAAAAGAGTAGTCGATCTTGTTACGATCCCGTCCGTCAACCACCAGGTCAATCCGCTGTGGCCTGCGTGTCTGGTTGGCCAGCGACCATAGAGCCCTGTCCAGGATTCCCGTATCCTCGTTGAGGCAGGGAATGCTCACGGTCACGAACAGCTCGTCCAGCATTTCCTGCTGCTCTGGCGAGACTCGCGCAGGCTTGTCCAGGCAGCTAAGCACCCAGCCGAACGCTCGGAAAGCCAGCAGCGGGGCAATCCACAAGAGGAACAGTGGCGCATCCACCACTCCATTTCGCAGCCGCCATAGCGCGCTTGCCACCAGCAACCCGATCGTGATAGTGACGGTCACTGCCCACCGCCGGCGGAACTCTACCTGCGGGATGTTGTACTGGTTCCTCAGAGCTCCGGGAATGATTTGCCGTGACGGAACACGAACCTGCTGTACAGGTACAGTGTCATCGTCAATGCGAGAGCGGTCAATGGTAGCCACCATGTTCGCAGAGCGTGATGAATCTCTGGCGCCATTCTGTGCCAGTTCGGCACTACGGACTGCTGCCAGAAATTGCTCCACCGGATCATCAGTGAATGGAGCAATTGGTGCTGTTTCATGATAGCCGGCCATTTCTGCTAAGCCCCCCTGGTTGGCGATGGGATGATTTGACGGGACTGGACCATGCGTTTCCCCCGTAAAGGACCTTCTTGAATCGCCGGGCCGCCCGGTTCCGGCTCTGCCGCTTTTGCCGGTAAGGGCTGTTGCGGATCCGGAGCCGGAGCCTCTTCTGGCGTCCTGGCTTCATGACTTCTCCTCCTTATTTCTTGAGCTCGTCGAACTTGTCCATCACGAGAGTTACCACGAGAAAGCCCACGATTATGGCATTGCCTGCCTCGATCCAGGTCGGCGGGTCGAAGTGACCGAGGAGCTGAAGAAAACCAAAGAGCATTCCTAGAGCTCCAGCGATCACTACCGCTATCCAGAATTTCCAGTCGCTCAAGTCTTCCCCTATTCTTCTTTGGGCATGTTCTTGAAGCAATCCCCCGTCGATGCCTGTGAGAAGAAGCTATCGCTCTGCCGCTTTTTGCCGGTAAGGGCTGTTGCGGAACCGGAGCCGGAGCCTCGTCTCATGATTCCTTCGCATGTTCTTGAAGCAATCTCCGTCGATTCCGGTAAGGAGAAGCTCTCGCTCTGCCGGAGAAAGCTCAGGAAACGCGTCCTGAATCGGCAGAATCCCGTCGACCCAGTTCTCGAATGCGCAGATGTTGACCGTGACCTCGTGCGGCTTCCCACAAGACGGGCAAGGCCTGACCTTTATCACGAGGTCATTGCCCTGCCCGTACTCGTAGCCGATCATCGCGATCATGACTTCTTCGTGCTCTTCTTCTGCTCGAAGTTGAGCAGCTTGGAGGCCACGACGATGGAGCCGGTGGTGACCGCGATGACGGCCAGCGGGTCCGACTTCCAGGCCTTCTGGATCTTCTTGATGACGGTGTAGTTGTTGAGGTTCATGGGGGTGCTCCTTACTCGGTTGGCATTTCTGATGTAGGCGCTTGCCGCAGGTCGTTTATGTCTCTCTGCCCTGCTTGAAGGTGATGGCCGGCCGCAAAGGGGCATATCCGCCTTGCTGGCCGGGCGCCTTTTCCGGATCCTGGCTAGTGACGTTAACGCTGATGAGACGAAACGCGCTGCCGTAGAGCCGGTCTGCGATGACCTTGGGCAGCGCCCCTATCAAATCGGCATCGGGGTCGTTGATCTCGACTACCATGGTGAGGGTGAATTTTTTCACGACTTCTCCTCCGTGGCCACGGTCCAGTTGTTCTTTTGCTTGTCCTGCTCCTCATTGATCTTCCGGATCCCGGTGATCAAGACCTCCGCGGCAATCTTGCTGGCGACCATCACCGCCGAAGTCGCGATGTTGGCTTTCATGAACGTGCCGGTGCTGATGTGAATGGTGATGTGGTGCTCCACCCGGTTCTCCCGCCCTACTTCTCGTCGTCGTTCTTGTTCTCTTCGGCTTTGTTCCTGGCCGCCTTTTCCGCGACTTCCTCAAGACGCCGGGCTTCCATCTTGAGCTCCATCTTCGTCATATCTGCGCCGGCGATCTTGTCAGTCATACGGTCCATCCTCCTTTACGAAGAGGCCATGCGGCCTTGATGACGATATGCTCGCGCTCGCCTTTTAGGTGATCTTTCCGGACGTGCTGTATGATGCTGTCGGCAGGGAGAACCAGTGTGCGGCCGCCGTTCAGCGAGCAGTCCACACACCAGCTCTCTCCTGGGTCGGGGGTCGGATCGATCCGTTGCGCAAGCAGGGAACGGAACCGGGACCATCTCGAGTTGGGATGCGCGGTCATGAGCCGTCCTAGTTCTTGTCAGCCAGCAGCTTTCACCTTGTCCACCTGGCTTTTGACGTCCAGCATCGTGCCAGTTCCCAGCTCGAGCTGCGCGACCCCGGCCAGGATACCGCCGTTGTCCAGAGTGGTGAAGCCGGCGCCGAGCTGCCGGAGTGCTTTGATGTACTGGTGATGCGGATCGACACTGGCGGGGAGCGGCAGGGCCTTGGCCGCCTGGATGGCCCGCATCATAGCCGAATACCGGCTATGCGGCATGTTCGCCGGGTTGCCGAGGTTCTGCAAGTCGGCGCCGACGACCTGAAGCGCGGCGTAGCCGCCATCGCTCTTCCAGGTCATGAGGTCGTTGTACGCCTTGCTGTGGGCAGGCGCGGGGGTGCTGACTGATACGGCCGTGGCCGGCGCTGATGAGCTGCTGCCGCAGCCGACCAGGATCCAGCAAACGATGATCAGGACGATTCCGAACGGTGTGGCTTTCTTAGCCGATTTCGCTTTCATGACTTCCTTCTTCGAGGTCTGGCAGGAACCGGTTCAGTCCCTGCTCGTTTGCTAGGCAAAGATAAAAGACGATGAACTTTAACAGAATCAGCGATTGATTCTGCGATCGTCTCTATTAAAGGCCTTGTTTTTCTCGCGAGACTACTTTTGATGGCTCCTCATGTGCCCCATCAAAAGAATCTTGAGGGAGAACTGCTTGCCGCAGATCGGGCAGGTATACCAGGTCTCAGGCATTAGCGCTTCGATGTTGTCGATCCCCATAGCTCCTACTCGTTGTGGTAGATGTGGAATTTGATGCGCAAGCGCTTGTCGGGCCGGAAAACCATGTCGCCTATGTTGAGCCGGTCGACCCACAAGTATATTTCCATGCCCGGCCTGACTGTGACCTCGCTTGCCCCGAGATCGACATCGAACTCTATGTCCGTGTCTTGCCGTCTGAGGGCCAGTGCCAGATTTTATCGATGACCGGAATGAAGTAATCCAGGCCGAGGGCGTCCAAAAGATCCAGGTCGATGCCAACCCAGTCGTACGGCGTGCCGGTCATCTTCGCTGTGATCGCGATCAACTCCAGGTTCTCCTCATCCGTACGTAGCTGGAAGTGGTTGGACCTGGTCCTGGGGTCGTTGAGATACGGCGTGCAATCGGCCAGGCCGAATCCGCCAGGGCGTCCTTCCAGCCCCATCCAGCGGCCCTGAACGTCCTGATGCGTCACGCCGATGACGTGGTTGGCGACAGCCGGCTTGCCCTCCAGCACGTCACCAATGCGGATTGCCTTCTGTGCTTCCTGGTCGCCTGTCCAGACTGCCAGGACGTCGCCGGGTTTTGCTGCGAGCATGAATCCTCCTGCTAATAGTGGTAGTGAACACAATGACGCCCATGATCACGCTGAGCGCCAGTGCGTGAGCGTGATCTTCTTGATGTGGATTGCGGTGCCGTCGAAACGGTTGAAGACGGCGGTTTCGAACAGCTTGGTCATCTCGATGTCGTAGAGACGAAGCTCGTCATCAGCAATCTCCAGCTCGATCTCGGCTTTGAACTTCATTATGCCTCCCCGGCATCGTTCTTCTTCATCCTTCGTTGGGAATTTTGTCGACAGTGCCCGCTGCCACGCACGCTTGGTATCCACGCTGAGCAAGAGCAAGTTGTGCTTGCCGCGGCACTGGGCCCACTGGCATATTACGAGCAAGATGCCACAACAGCCTGTGCACGCTGTAATGACAGGAATCACACAACTGCACGAGATTTTCTGACGTGGTAAGACCGCCAGCTTCATGCGGCTGAATATGATGCCATACGAACCGCAACGGGAATGGGTTGTGCGACCCCGATCCTTCACATTTCGCGGCTGTCCCGAATCCGGTCAAGTATCGTTGTGCGAGCACTGTTTCTCCTGAGAAAAAAGCGAAAGCCTAAAGCCGGTGTTGCTGGCTTTTTGGCTCCTTAGTGTCGGTTTCATTAAAGGCCTTGTAATCCTCGCGAGGAAAAAATTAGAGGACCTGCAAAACTGAGACGCCAGGTCTGTGTTACTCCTGACGTCTCAGTTCTGAGGCGGTTGTCGGGTGGGCGCTTACTTGATTCGCGGGATCATGCTCAGCGACTTGGTGGTGATCACGTGCTTCTGCTCGAACGCGAGGATCAGGGCGATTCCGGCGAGGCTTGCGGCTGCGCTGAGAACGGCTTCGGGGCTGGGAGTGGTGCGCTTCTTCTCAGTTGCGTTGATCTCCAGCAGCTCTTTCAAGTTTTTCAGTGCATCCGTATATGCTTCGGTGAACTCGTCCATGCCCTTTAGTGCGGCATAGGCGTCTTCGATCAGGTCATCAAGCGGCGCAGGCTGGTCCTTGCGGCTCCAGAATTTCACGGCTTTCCTTCCTATTGGCTTCATTATAGGCCTTGTTTATGCCGCGATCAGAGCTCCGGATCGTCGTGCAGATCGGCTAGGTCTGGGCGGGCGGCGGTTCCGGAGGCGCTTGCACCGCCTGGAACGTTGTTGTTTTTGGGCTGGGCACCACCTTGAACCTGATCTCGTTCCTCTTGGGAAGCTTGTCGAGCTCAGTGGTGAGATTGAGCACGCCTCTGGTGCCGTCGCCGGAAGGCAGTTCATGCACGACGAACTCGCCGTCGAAGCCGTGGCCGGCCACGCTTGTGATGCCCAGGCCGACGCCCAGGAAGGTGTCGAACGCCACCAGCGTGGCGACGATCTGATCTGAGTATTTGAGTCCCCAGACCTGTGACGTCGTGATAACCAGGGTTGCGAGTGCTGGTATCCAGATTTGTGCTATGTTGCGCACGATGGATACGAACCTTGGATTCATAGAGTTCCCCTATTGGACTGGTTTCCATACGCCGCCGGTGCGGACGTAGGGTTTTGCCCTGAGCCAATTGCCTTGATATCGGACATATGGTATTGAATGTACCCACTTGCCGTTAACCCGGATCCATGCTCCGCCTGCGGGGCTGAACGGGTCGAGGTCAAGACCGACGCTGACTTGCTTGTCATGATCGAATGTGGGCGTGCTTGATATTCCATAGTGCACGGTGTAACTGACATGCTGGGTGCCGTCGAGATCGTGCAAAACCGTGAACGTGCGCTCAATGTAGATGAGCTGGGCGTTCGGCTTGATGTTGAAATGGAAGTCGCCGGGATAGTAGGAATCATGGCCCTCGATGTGACGTTCCGTCGCACTGGCGCTCAGGTTGTCCACTTGCCGGTTGTTCAGGTTCTCCATGATCCCCTGGACCCTGACTTGCGAGGTGTACTGGCCAGGGTCCTGGCCCACTTGCGCGACGATGATCCGGAGCCGGCCGTTATGATCCGCGTCTGTGCCCGTCGATATCGACGCTGAGTTTTGATGGTCAACCGCCATGACTCACCTACGTCTGGATCCGGAAGTAGATGTTCCCGTCCGTCGCTCCTCCGACCGCATCCGACGGAGCAGCCGTGCCAGTTCGTATGCCCAGGTTTGTTCTTGCGCCCGAGGCAGAACTAGAACCAGTCCCTCCATCCGAGACGGGCCAGATACCTGGGACGAGCCCCTTGACCTCGGCGACGAAGTCCCGGGTCCGGTTGATCTCGAGATATCCATTGTGAACCTCCCCTCCCGGTCCGGTCTGCGGAACCAGCGGATAGCCGGCCGCAAGGGCTTCGTCTCCGACAGCCATGTTGATCCTTTCTCAGGGCAGGTCGCCCCAGTGAACAGTAGCCACAACATCAGCCCAGTGCTCACCGTGTGGCTCAGCTTGCCAGGAGCCACCAGTAGCCACAGTGCTGAGCGTGAGTGTCGGGTATGAGCGCTCGCCCTGATCGTCTGACACGAATATCTGCTCAGTGACGATCATCGTGCTGACAAAACCATCAAGGCTGCGTTCCTCAACCAGGTCGCCGAGATCGTAGTCCGTGCCATAGATATAAGGCTGCAGCTGGTTGATCTCGCCATCGAGCATATAGACGGCCAGGTTGGCAAAGAGCTCCTGCATGCCTCGTTGCTGGATAGCCGCATTGAGCGGGGCGCCAGCCGGCAGGTCAATGTCGTTCGCATCGACAAACAGCACTCGCCGTTCATCCAGTGCGACAGACGAGTCCACCAGTGGCGAGAACACTTTCCCGGCGCCGTTTTGGGCGAAGACATACGCGACATTCTTGGAGCCGGCCAGGGAGTTCAGGACAGTTGTCTTGGACACGCTTTCGAGGTCTTGCGAGAATATGACCGAAGGCCTGGCCGTCTGAGCCGACGTCCGGTCCGATCCACGGTAGACATCGAAATATACGTTGCCGGTATCGCCGTCCTTGACCAGCCGGAAACCGAGAACGTACGTCGTGCAGATCAGCTGCAAAGCCGAGTACACCGAGCCGATATCAAAATCTATCGTCACTGGCGCAGACGGCATGGCAATTGACCCGGCCGGCAGCAGAGTTCCCGTATGATAATACGGAAGAGCGTCGTTCGGGTCCAGGACCGTCGATACGCATATCTGCTGGAATATGTAGTTCGCGATGTTCGCTGGCGTGTCAGTAATGGTCCATTTTGGAGTGGTTCCCGTGCCAGCAAGCGCTGGCATCGCCACCCGGTCTTCCAGCCACGCTTCGATTGACCGGCCAGTGATCGTCAGTTTTTTCGTTCCGTCATCGCTCACTTCGTCCTGAACCGTCTCGATCGTCATCACCCGGTACGAGGCTTTCATGCCAATCCTGATACCGGGCTGGAATGCATTCCTCGTTTGTGGCGTAGACAATATGAGAATCTGGAAATCCCCCCACGAGTTGAACCGCTCAGTCCAGATGAACGACTCGAAGCCCTCTATGATCGCGTCCCGCTGCAAGTTGTCGTCAAGGATATACCATTCCACTAGAACCCCCCGTACTTGTTGGTGTATTCGAGGGTGAATGGCGTTTGTGTCCCGTTGTAGTAAACCCTGAGCAGGTTGCTCCCCGGCTGCAGGCTAATCCAGTCAGACCTGGTGTGCAGGTAGCTGAGAATGGATTTGGGCAGCCCGGACGACGTCAGCTTCGCGGCCTTCTGACCTGGAACGGAGCTGATGAGCAGGATATCGCCTGTGCTGAAAGCCCCCTCGAGGTTCAGGACCTGGATGTTCTTGTCCGGTCTTGTGTTGTACAGGATGATCGACGTCGCATTTTCAACAAATGTCATCGAGAATACGACGCCGGCGTCAGTTGATCCGTCGTAGACGATCTCCTGTGTGGACTCGTCGCTGACAGTCATGCCGGCGATGGCGGTCGTGTCACCGTAGAAATCAGGATCCTCGCAGATCAGCGAAATATCCATTTCCGGGTCTGCGCTGAACATGTCCGGATCGCAGCTTTCCACAACAGCCTCGGCCGTCGCGAATGGCGCTCCGTCTTCATACAAGCCGAATATGACCGGCGCCTTGGGCGAGAACCACTTGTACAGCTGGCGCCTGAGCCCGGCGACGGAGTTGGTGGCCCAGTCCGTCTCAAGGCCCAGCTTCATCGTGATGTTACGCTGCTCACGCCGGGCGTTGTTGAGCCTGCCGCCATCCAGCTGCGCCAGTGTGGTTGAGGTGAGCGTAGCCTTGACCGGGCCGATGCCGTTCACGTCCTTGACTGAATACCCGTTTGAGGCATCGAACAACGGAAGGAGCAGATCGCCGTATGCGTCGTTTGACGCCGATATCTGAGTAAGCATTAGACCGGCAGCGCTCCCTTCGTTTGTGACAGCTGGTTTCTGGTCTGACGGTAAATGGTGGCGGCGTCCAGGGCCTTCGGTGACGTGTTCGTCTGATTGTAGTTGATCGTGGTGCCTCCGCCCTGCTTCCCCGCCGCCTGGATCGCAGCGATATCAGGCCGGGATGCGAATGCCGCGGCTGTGGAAACCGCGGGGGTCAGCGCCGCAGCCATTGTCAGAAGGTCGTCAAAGCCTTTCCTGGCGCCAGACAGATCGATGACCGGGGTGATCGTCGGATTCAGGACGCCAACCTCCGTGCCAAGACCTGACAGCGAGTTCTTCAGTGTTGACAGCATGCGGTTGCCTGCGTCCTTACCTGCCTGATCTGAGAGCCTGGCGTTATTCCGCAAACCCAGCGCCAGGCCTTGCGCGACGCTTTCGCCGATCTTCCAGGCTTCATGCGACGGCGAGAAGAACTTGACTGCCTTGCCCAGAGCGCTGATGATGCTGGAGCCTATGCTCGCTGCCGCAGATATGGCACGGCCAGCCTGGCTGAATAGGCCGCCGGTCAGGCCGTCAATGATGGCGCCCGCAAGATTGATTCCGGCCGAGCGCATCTCGCCGGTATGGGATCTGATCGAATTCGCTACGCTGTTGACGAAACGAATGACCATGCGGACGCCAGCGTCGACTACCCGGCCGAGGTTATTGCTAATAGCGTTGATGAACGCGACAATCGTATCCGTGCCTGCCCGGGCTATACGAGGGATATTACGCGTGATCCCCCGGAGGAAACCGACGATGATGTCGGAACCCTTCTGCACGAACCGGCCGATATTGTTCGCGATCGTGGTGAGCGCGACGTTGAGCAGATGCGCCATTGTCCTGGCTACCGGGCCGGCGTTCCTGTTGATGATCCGCAGGACAGCCGTCAAGATCGCCTGCATGGCGTTCGCGGCCTTGGGCACTGTCTTGATGATGGCGTTGAACAGTGACGTGGCGATCGCCACAAACGCCCTGGTGATTGCCACACTGCTCCGGGCAATGGCGCCAGCGAAGGCGGCTATTCCCTTCCCGATCTTGGTCAATGCGAACGGGATGAGCGAGAGGACGTTCTTGACGAACCCTATTATCGCTCCGCCACAGCGCCGAGAACCACAAAGATCGCAGCAAGGCCGCCCAGGGCCGCTAGAAGCGTGCCCCAGCCAATGCTGCCGAGCGCGATCAGGGTAGGCACGAGAATGGCTAGTCCTGCTGCCACCACGACAAGCGCGGCAGCGCCAGGCAGGGCCCCGGTCATGAGAGCGAGACCGGCAGCCAGGATAACCAGTGCTCCTGCAAGCTCGACCAGAGATTTGGCAATATCACCCCAGGACATGTTGCTCATGATCATAAGAGCGCCCGCCAGGACGTTCAGGGCCGTAGACACAACGAGCAAGCCCGCTGCGGTGAGAAGCATGGTAGGTGGCATCAAGCTCATGCCAAGCGCGATCGCGACAAGGCCGCCGGCCACGCCTAGCAACCCCTTGCCGATCTCGGCTATGGACATGGACCCGAGAATCTTGACAGCAGTGGCCATGGCGTTCAGGGCCACGCTGACCACAAGCAGG
>WNGO01002229.1_pt1 | contig 15537 bp, 12 predicted proteins | sample 5400511 | NCBI WGS metagenome assembly WNGO01 (sample SAMN13153380, study PRJNA577476) | soil metagenome | isolation source: 20 cm soil or saprolite under Garry oak tree replicate 2 | place: USA:California | collected 2016-06-15 | reverse complement strand
ATGCCCCGCAATCCCAGTGTTCCCTTCTTCACCCGGCCGGACGGTGCCCGCAATGTGACCCACGCCTCGATTAAGGGTCAGATCATCGGTTCCCTCAAGCACCGGCACTTCGAGATTCAACTTGGCAATTCTTAGAACCGCCAACGGTGGATCGAAGCGCTCCAACAAACTCTGCTCATACGCAGCGATCCGCTTTTCCGACCATGACTTGAAATCGACCTTCTGCGAAGGCTCGGGCATTAAGCCTTCGGATTTGGCGACATGAGCTTCTGCGCGCGCCTTTTCGAAGCGCAATAGTCCAGTTCGGGACATGATCGCCCTATGGATCTGCATACCTACATAGATGCCGATCAATGCTATCGCCCCGATGAGTAACAGGCGATGAATCCTGGCCAACAATTTCATCTCCTAATTATGCTGGCGGTCGCTAAGTAGCCACCAACCTCGCGTACAACCAGGCACATTCATTGTGTGATGGCGAAGCTTGGTGTTTGGAGTGTACGGATGGGCGACCTTGATTCGTAACTGTCAGTAGTGACAGTGCATACACCGGCTGGGCTTGGCGCAGGACGGTGCATCATCCAAATCAAGCTTTAGGTTTTTTCCCCTGTCAAATCTTGCAGTTGAGGGGTCGCTCATTGCCCGTATAAACTGGCTCTTGGCGTGCTTTTATGATCAAACAGGAAAAACAGATTGGTGGAGAGTCTATTCACGTCGGTGATTGCTATGTCTGGGCAGAAATCTATTATCTGGATTCGGCGACGGACTATCGCGAATATCTTCCGGAGTACTCGGTTTGGAAGCCACGGCTCGCACAAGGGGACTTCGTGCTCACAGACACCTCAGGAAATTGGCCTGATCGCAGCACATGGTCGGTCTCCACAACGCCGACGGCATTTGTGGTCATTTGCTCTGCGCTTCTATGCCTCCTTGTCTACATGTGCATTTAACTGACCTTCAGCGGTTCAGCACAGTCGTCAATGGCTAAGAAATCTCTTGGGTACCTCTGCACAGTTGCGGTCTCACGACTGGCTCCCAACGCAGGTGGGAAATGGGTATCGATAATCAACAAGCATTCTCAAGATTGAAGTTGTGACTAAGGCTGGTCGCGGAACACAGATCATCGGATGTCGCGCAAGAGTGATTTACCGAGTTGTAGCCGAAAGGATTCGGCGGTCCGCCCGTACGGGAGGATAAACGGTTCGGACCGCCTGAGGTAGGAGCCAGCCAAACGAAAAACAATTCAGTCCTGGCTTGATGGGGCGTTCACGTCAACAAAATAGTGGACTCCTCGTTTTTGTCACCTGTCAAAATAAACAGAAACTCACTCACTCTATTAGAACAGGCTTCAACGGGAGTGGCTGAAGCAGCTTGAAACCGAGAGCCGATTCGGCTGGGAGATTAATGTCGCGATTGCCCGTCGCGGCTCCGACCGTGCCCGCTCCCGCCCCTGCCAAGGCGCCGATCGCGGCTCCTTTCCCGCCTCCAGCCAGTCCGCCGATGATCGCGCCTACGCCCGTCCCTCCTGCCACCATGCCAGCCGTCCGTTTGCCCTTTCCGGTAGAAGTCTGATTGAAGGGCTCAGTTTCAACGTTGTATTGATGTCCCTTAACTGTGATGGAATCGACGCTGAGAGTCAGAACTGCGGCTCCCTTAAACCTTCCGGCCTTCTTCGAGTCTTTCACCGTTCCAGTGATTGCGGAACCTCCCGGAATGGCTACCTTGCCCTGTACACTGATTGGGGTGGCAATGACGCCGGTGAACGAAGTGCCAACCTGGCTGGCCTTCGATCCCAGTGCTTGGCCAGTGCGTATAGTCAGAATCGTTCCAGCTGGGACAATGACCGGTCTAGGACGAGCAGGGGGCGACGGAGCGGGAGACCGCTCAGCTGCCGGTTGCAGGATCGCTGGCTCCTCCTTCGCCCCTGCAGTCATTTCCTCAGATTCCACGGACACTTGGTCGTCGACTGCCCTAACTCCGGGTTCTTCCTTCGCAATTTTCTCAACTGCTTGACGGGCAGCCTCGTTTTTCGCCTTACCTTTGAGAATCACTTCGCCGTTCTTTGCTTCAACCCTCACTTGCGCTTGTTGCGCTTGTGGTTCAGCAGAGACCTTTTCTTCAATATCCTGAGCGATCACCTCATCGTTGGTCTTATGCGAACAGGCGATCGAAACAATCATCGTCAAGAAACACAAAAGTCCCAGTTTGTGCATGAGATTACTCCTGGAAGCGTACACAGTTCTCGCCACAATGCAGGTAAAACATACCGGGCACTTCATCCGCAAAGAACTGGTATTTCTTGCAGCGATGCTCAACCAACGAAACTGCATCCACGTATTGGGGGATCAGGTGGGAGGCGCGATGGTGTTGATGATTGTTCTGCTTACGAGAGGCTTTTCGGTCCACTGGTTCTGTCTAGTCGGAGGAAATGAATTACGTTTTGACCTCAAGGCGTTCTAGGTGAATACGGCGTCGAACCTGTCAGCCGGTAGCGCTGAGCCGACTCACGTCACCCTTGAGCGGTGCGCACGCGCGAATGGTGGTGCCGTGTCCGGGTTTCGACTCGATCGCAAGCGTTCCGTTCACCAGTTGCAGCCTTTCCCGCATACTGATCAGCCCCAAACCTCGGCTGTGCAAAGCATGGTCTTGATCAAATCCTACCCCGCGATCAGTGATCACAAGAACGATTTCGCCTGCTCCCCCTCGTAAATCGACTTCAAAGTCATGCGCCTGGCTGTGCTTCACCGCATTCTGCAGAGACTCCTGCAGAATCCGGAATAAGGCAAGTGAAACCTCGTGAGGCAGGTTGGCCGGGACCTCCGACTGACTAAATTGCACACGCACCTTGTGCTGTTCCGATAGCTCCTTGCAGAAGCTCCTTGCCGCCGTGGCCAGCCCTAAGTATTCGAGTTTGGAAGAGTGCAGACGGTGTGATAGAGATTGAACGTCCTTGGAAATCTCGAAAAGACGCTTTCCTGCCTTGTCAATGTGAGCACTGACATCGGCTGCCGATTCGGGAAGTTGTTGCTTCCACTTTTCCAACTCGATGGTGATTAACGCCAGACGTTGGTTAATATCATCGTGAAGTTCCCTCGCAATCCAGGTTCGCTCCTCTTCGTGGGCATCGATTAACCTGCGTCCCAGGGTACCAAGGGTTTCATCCGCGAGCTTACGTTTCGTGTCTATCGAATGCATGCGAGTAGGTATCCAGGCATGCGTTCACGTCGTCAGGATGCACACCCTCCACCCATCCATCGCCCAGTTCTGCGTCAAGCGGGCGCCCAGTAAAATCGAGCCATTGCTGGTTGAAATAATCGCACAGCTTGTCGGGACCAGCCATCCAGATCATCACGGGCGCCGTATTTGCAACCAGTCGGAAGCGCTCTTCGCTCTCCTGCAATGCCAGCGCCGCCAGCCTGCGTTCTGTCACATCGCGTATCGCGGACTGAGTACCGACCAGCCCGCCGGTCTGATCGGCGATTGCGACGACATCTGCCTCCAGCCACATTCGTTGGCCATCCCCGCGAATCCCTTCATACTCGTAGTAAGTGCTGACCGGCTCTCCGCGCATTCGCCGGTCGTGCCGATCTCGCAGTTCCGCTCGATACTCGGGAGCAACGTAGTCCTCGATCTTCAGATTGTGCAATTGTGCGCGATCCAAGCCGAACAGATGCAAAAAACGGTCGTTCGCAAAGATAACCTGGCCATCTGCATCATCTACCATTATTGCGTCACTGATGTGTTCCACTACCCGTTGGAAGCGCTCTTCTGCTTGCTTCCTCTCAGTGATATCGGCTACCACAGCTATGGCTCTCAGCAATCTACCCGTGTCATCAAACACACCCCGCATACTCTTCTCTAGCCAGATCACATTGCTATCCGAACGCAGTAGCCTGTAGCTGCATTGGGACATCGGGTTTTCGGGGGTGAATGAAGCGAATAGATTCTCAATTCGCTCTCGGTCATCCGGGTGGATCTGCGCGAGAAGCTGCTGACGAGTAATCTGTGGCGGTTGGTCTTTCCCCAAGACATCCACGTAGTCGGGCGACCGCGTTATCGTATCGGACGATACGTCCCAGTCGTCCACGTACATCCTTCCTGCCTGTACGGCCAGACGCAGCCTCTGTTCGCTTCGCCGCAACGTTTCTTCTGCCTGGTGGCGGTCGGTAACGTCTCGAATGATGGCAGTAAACAACTTCTTTCCTTCCTTACCTAGGTAGGAAATGGAAGCCTCAATCGGGAATTCTTCACCGTTCGTACGAATGCCATGCAACATTCCCAGTTGCCCCACGTTGCGACTGGTGGTTTCTGACTCCCCGAAGTTCTGTATGTGTCGTTCGTGTCTCGAGGGCAAGTCTCCCGGAATAAAGCGTTCCAAGCTGGATCCAATCGCTTCGCCGGCGCTGCAGCCGAACATCTTCTCCGCAGCAGCGTTGAACAACACGATCTTTTGTTTCTCGTCGACCGCAACAATCGCATCGATCGCAGACTCCACGATAGAACGCAGGCGTTGCTCACTCTCATGGAGGTCCTTCTGGATTTGCTTGTGTGCCGTAATGTCCACGGCCATGCCAAGCATGCGTTCAGGTTGGTCCTTCTTGTTGTAATGAAACGACCCCGTGGCTCGAATCCAGTGCACCGACCCATCCTGGTGAACCACGCGAAATTCCGCGTTGTAAGGCTTGTGGTTCGTGCGCGCCTCCGCAACTAGCTGCGAAATACGCTGGCGATCGTCCGGATGTAAACGGTGAGAGAAATCCTCGACATTTCCGTACCAGGTGTCGCTTTGGATTCCGAACATGGTCTGCAAGTCGCCGAACCAATAATCACGTCCGCTTGCCAGATCCCATTCCCAACCCATCGATCTTCCAGATGTCATCGCCAGCCGCAGCCGGTCGCGAGCAATGTTGGCCTCGGAAAACAACTTGCGCAGTGTGAGGTATTCGGTGAATAGGCCATATATGGCCAGCAGTTCGATTACAACCAATACGATGAACAGGCGACTCAGACTGATGGGGCTAAACGGCCGATGGGCTCGGAACAACTCCCACATGCCCAGCATCGGGATGGCGAGCAGTGCAAATGCAAGAAGCGGCCACAGATATCTATGCAAGAAGGCGGGAGTGCCACGGGTTTGATCCTTCATGGCCGTACTCGTCTGAGCGCCGACTACTCCGGCTCGAGGGTGCGGGCGTTGAATTGTTAGCGATCCAGCAACGTCAAATTGATAAGGATCTCGCAAACTTCGGGCCGGACGTGCGCATCACGTGATAGAGTTAAAAAAATCAGCGAGAAGCCCTTTCCCTTACAGGCCGGCTTGCATTCTGCATTCAACTTGCGGAAAGCCCGTTAGAAAGGTCCACCCTAAGAAGCAAATTGTTTAACATCAAATGGTAGGCGGACGGGCTGGTAAAAGTAACAGTAACCGCAGATAGAAAAATTTTGAAGGCATATACTAGCGCCAATAGGATTGAATCTCCATAACGATAACGCCCCTGATGCCATTTTTTAGAGCTGGTCTCAACTTGGGACTAGCCAGCAATGCGGGCCGGGGAAGGCGGTTGGACTATTCTCCTGATCCTTGCTTCGACGACCCGTGATCGTGGCGACCGTCAAAACCATCGCCAACGAATTTCCGTCCTTGGGAGACCGACTGAACTGCAGCGATAAGTTCGTGCCCCGCCTGAGCCTTGATGACGTAGCCCCATGCCCCTAAGGCCCAGGCTTCCTCTCTTACATCAGCTGACGTCTCCTGGCTAAGGAAGATGATTCTTGATTCGGCAGCAACTTGCCGGATTTGTCGGGCGGCTTCGATTCCATTCAGCCGAGGCAAACCAATGTCGAGGACGATCACGTCCGGTTGCAAGGCCTTTGCTTGCTGAACGGCCTGCAACCCGTCTTCCGCCTCTCCAATGATCTGCACATTTGCGTGTTCCCGGAGCGTCGAGGAAACGTAACCACGAAAGGGTTCGTGGTCGTCCACGACAAGAATGCGAATTTGTTGAGCCGCCGTACTGAAGCTCAGTGAGTTCTCAACCTGCTTTGTGATCGGAGCTACCATGGTATCGGTCCCGGTTGACACGCGCCACCTCAATCCCGGCATAGATCCGGGTCAGGCCAAAGCGGCGCTCTCGATCACATCGCATTTCTCGAGGAATGCGCCAACCCGGAACAAGCGGAAGTAGTCTTTAAGACTATACAGAAGCGGGCAATCTTTGTCGGTACGCTTTAGAACACAGATAGCGGAGGCCAACCTCAGAGCAGGGGCCAGCCTCCCAACGCCTGGCCGCAATCAGAACACATAAAAAATCACTTCTCGTTCGCAGGCTTACGATGGGGCAGAAAGGTGGGCAGATGCACACGCCGGCAGAGATATTTCTCTCGTTCGGCTCACCGCACCAGGTCAATACCTCTCAGGAATCCAGTGGTAATTCCAGTTGGGGTCTTTGTACCCTTTTGGCTTCTGACGTTTCGGAAGAATCACCTTCTCCATCGGGATCTTTTTCCATGGCACCTCACTGAGCAGGTGGGCAATGCAGTTCAGTCGAGCCCGTTCTTTATCGTCGGTCTGAACCACATACCAGGGAGACTGGTTAGTGTCGGTAGCCGCAAACATTGCGTCGCGAGCCCGGGAGTAGTCATACCAGCGCCGATGCGATTCGAGGTCCATGGGGCTCAGCTTCCATCTCCGCATCGGATCTTGAATTCGCCTGAGAAATCTTTTGTGCTGCTCCTGTTCGCTGACTTCAAACCAGTATTTTACGAGGAAGATGCCATTGTTTCTCAAAAGCGACTCGAATCCTGGAGACATACGGAGAAATTCGTCGTATTGCTTGTCGCTACAGTAGCCCATCACGTGCTCGACCAGTGCGCGGTTGTACCAACTGCGGTCAAGAAGGATTACCTCCCCGGCCGCGGGCAACTCCTTCATATACCGCTGGGCATACAACTGTGATTTCTCGCGCTCGGTTGGGGCTGGCAGAGCCACGTGGCGAAATATCCGTGGGCTGACGCGCTCCATGATCCGGTGAATCACTCCACCCTTCCCGGCGGCGTCGCGTCCCTCAAAGAGAACTACCACCTTGGCTCCGGTGACTCTCACCCATTCCTGCATTTCGACCAGCTTCGTCTGCAGTTTGCGAAGTTCTTTCTCGTAATCCTGCTTCTTAAGCTGAGCTTTTTGAGCAACCTTATTTCCATTGCTGTTTTCCGCCACTGGCCCCTCCGTATGAGCACTGACATCGCAGAGATTAGACGGTGACTAGTTTGCAAGTCATAAGGCCTGTTCGTTAACTGGCAGTTCTGTCAGTTCTCCCGAGGTTGGACCTGCAAGGAAGATCTTGCAGTACGATTTCCCTCTCTATGAGCGCGTTGACCATAAGCAAGATGCGTTTCGGCATTGCCATCGGTGTTTGGTTGCTTCTGATGCTGTCTTCAGCCGCTTGGACCCAAGTCGCTGTTCCTACCCTCACTGCGCCGGAAGCGAAACCCGAAGCCCCCAAAGACAGCCTCGGCCGCAATACCCCGCGCGGCGCAGTCCTGGGGTTTCTCAACGCGGCGCAAAAAGGCAATACGTCCACTGCGGCCATGTACTTGAATACCCCAATGAGTCCAGATGCCGAAGAATTAGCACGGCAACTTGCCGTTGTCCTGAATCTTCGCCTTCCAGCTCGGCTCAACGAGCTCAGTGACAAACCTGAGGGTTCCCTTCCTGACCCTCTGCGGCCGGATGAAGACTTAGTCGGCACTATCACTACTGCCAAAGGACCTCTCAACATCCAACTAGAGCGCGTGGATCGCGGAAACGTCGGGAGGGTCTGGCTATTTTCCCGAAATACTCTCAAATCAATTCCGGATGTTTTTGCAGAGTTGAATACACTTCCCATTGAGAAGGTTCTTCCAAAATTCCTGGTGAAGAGAGTTGCACATGTTCCCCTCTTCCATTGGCTGACACTTTTCCTCGGCCTACCGTGTCTCTACCTGCTGACGGGGGTATTGGACCGACTGCTTGGCTGGGGGGTTTGGACACTCAACCGTCGCCTCTGGAACAAAGTAAATCTGCGGAAGCCAAAAATATTTCCGCCTCCACTACGGCTCCTGCTTCTTGCCGTTGTCATTCGCTGGCTGTTGCCCAGAATTGGCTTGCCACTTTTGGCACGCCAGTTCTGGGCCACTATGGCATTTACCATTGCGGTGGCCGGCTGTATCTGGCTGCTCATCCTCCTGAACGGCTGGGGCGAGCACTACCTGGTTGCGCGTCGTCCAAGCATGAGCGGCTCTGGGGCTGTATTGCGCCTCGCCCGGAGGGTGATTGATGGGTTAGTCCTGTTCGCCGGCGTGTTGTTCACCCTTTACCACTTCGGGGTAAACCCAACGGCCGCGCTCGCCGGCCTAGGAGTCGGAGGCATCGCGGTTGCTCTTGCCGCTCAGAAGACATTGGAAAATCTCATTGCGGGCATCTCCCTCATCGCCGATCAAGCGGTCCATGTGGGAGATTTTCTGAGGGTAGGCGACAAGGTGGGAACGGTGGAAGAGGTGGGCCTCCGCTCCACCCGCATTCGTACGCTTGACCGTACCGTGCTCTGTGTTCCCAACGGCCAGATATCCACGATGAGCCTCGAAACCCTATCCGTGCGCGACAAATTCTGGTTCCATCCCATCGTGAATTTGCGGCTCGAGACCACTCCCCTGCAGGTGCGGTCCGTGATCACTGAGGTGCCCAAACTGCTGCTCGCACACTCGAACATTGAATCATCGTCTGTGCGGGTCCGCTTTCTCGGCATCGCGGCTTCTTCTCTGACGGTTGAAATTTTCGCTTACGTGTTCGCCTTTGACTGGAACCAGTTCCTCGAAATCCAGGAAGAGTTGCTGCTGACAATCATGGAGATCATCGAGCAAGCGGGGGCTGAGATCGCTTTCCCATCGCAGACCACCTACCTCGCGGCAGACTCGTCCAACCAACTAGCGCAAGCAATTCCAAAGCTTCAGGGGAGACGCAAAGCCGACCCGCTCCACAATGAAAGCAATGTTTCCCATTAAACTGTGCAGCTAGGAGTTCACGCCTGTTAGCTGTGACAGTTCCTTTGCCATCCCTTGCGGCCCTAGCATTGCCAAAGGTTCCGTTGCGCAAGGCGAGCCAAACGTGTGTCTGCGCTTGCCATGCATCAACCAGATGTTGAGCATACTTCTGGAGCGACAACTGATCCCACATGGAGGCAGTATGCAAAGATCTATTTTTCTGTCGGTGGTGGGCCTTCTTCTGATAACGGCGAGCGCCCTTGGGCAGGACGTTCGCTACAATTTCGACAAAAATGCAGACTTTTCGAAATTCAAAACGTACAAATGGGTAACGCTCAAAGACGCGCCAACCGGGAATGATTTGGTGAATAAACAAATCATGGACGCAATAGATGCCGAGCTCGCGACGAAGGGATTAACCAAAGTCACAGAGGATAGCGCAAACCTTTACATTGGATATCAGGTTGGCGTCGGTCAAGAGAAACAGTTTACGTCTTTCAACTCGGATTGGGGCTATGGCGGAGGCTGGTACCGCGGTGGGTGGTATGGTGGCGGGGGTGGTATGAGCACCACGACAGGACAGACTTCCACGATCTACATCGGCCAGCTGGCGTTGGACATGTACGACTCCGCCAACAAAGACCTTGCATGGCGCGGCGTGGCCAGCAAGACCATCGATCCCAAGGCCAAACCCGAGAAACAACAAAAGAATCTCGCCAAAGCCGTAAAGAAGCTGTTGAAGAACTATCCTCCACCAGCGAAATAGGCGATCGACAGAAAGACTCGCACACCTCCTGATTCTCTTGAGGAGGTGCGCAATCGGGGCCAAGCCGGCCTGAATGATGAACAATTGGGATTGTCGTTTGGAATCGAACGCCAGTCCGACAACGGTTCATCGACTCGAAGGCGTTCCGTGCTTCGAAAATTTGTCTTGTTAGTTTGTCGTAGGTGACGTGGAGGATGCAATCAGAATGCTTCGCCGACGCCCATGCTCCATGTCCAGGTATCCTTTCCCTGAGCGAAGTCGGCACGGAGATTGACCCGGTACGTCTTGCTCAGCTGGAACCTCACTCCTCCGCCACCCGCAGGCAAAAAATTGTTGCTCTTTAAAAGTTGGGAGCCTCCGGGAATCACTTCACCAATGCCCCCAAATCCAACAACTCCGAAACGCTTGGGCAGGCTTAAACGGTACTCCAGTTGGGTGGCAAACATGTAACGGTCGAGGTATCGACCAGCCGTGTATCCCCTCAACTCATTGTTGGTTCCATAGATGCAATTTCCATAGAAAGGAGGCCGCCCACCTGTTCCACAGATAAACAGGTTGTAAGCGAGGATCTGCTGCTTGGTCAGGCTTCCGTACTTGTTGAATGTGAATCTATAAGCCTGGAAAGAATATTTGCTGCCTAGCGCTTCCGCAAAAAAGTCAGACGTGAAGTCGAGCATCGTGCCTTTGGTCGGATAGAAACGATTGGGAGTGGTGTCGCGGTTCACTCGCAAGCCGAGAGCCCTCAGAGTCGTATGCAGGGTGAGATCGGGCGGCGGTGCGGCGACCGCCCCTCCTCGGCTCGCACGTGCGGTAATTACCGACCCTCCGCTCCAAAATCGCAACCCCAAACGAAATTGCCATCCCACGCGGCGCAACACTTCACCACGAAAGACTTGACCTGATTGCTCCAATGGAAACTTCTGTCCCTCACGACCTGCAACGATTCCGATCCCGTACAAATCGTAATTGAGATTGCCGTGAACATAGCCTGCGGTGATTCGATAGGTGTCCTCCTTGAGGAACAAATCTGCGTAGGCAGCAAATCCGCGGCTTCCATTGTTTGTGATGAGGCCTGCAGCGCCAATCACGGACGGCGGTGACACTTTGTCATTCTTTTGAAGCGGGAAAATATAACCAAGCACCGGCACCAGACCCGTGCCCAGGGCAGGACTCGAAATTGGCATGGGCGCGATGATCAACGAACGTCCGTTCCCGGAGGATTTTTCCTCAGCTTGCGAAGCAGCCGGCAACTGCGCCGGTTCGCCGGAGGCTGCCTGTGAATCCCTTGCCCGATGATCAGGTAACCCCGGATCCTGCGGTATTCCTTGCCCGACTGCTGAGAGAACGAAGATAACAGAAGTCAACAACAGGACGCGATCAACCGGTGGGGCGAAACGATGCCAGTTAAGGGTCTTGTTGAGGATTCGACGAAAGTTAGCTTCCACATCCATGTGTGACTCGAGAGCAGCTCAGCTCATCAAGGGGTGATCGAGCGGGTCCAAGCCTCTGCTATTCATGTTTCCCCACCAGAGATGATGTTTGCCTGCGTTTGGCCGATGGCTCGGCCGGCGTTGCGCGGAGGAATGAATTGACCGCAGAGTCGACTCCTTGGAACAAATGCCCCTCTATCTCTGATAAGAAACCGCTCCTCTCGAATATGTCGCGCACGGGATCAGTGACTCGCGCAAAATAGAGATCAACACCTGAATTCCCCAGCTCGCGTTTGAACTGGCCGAGCATCTCAAGGCTAGTGACGTCGATTTCAGGGCTAGCCTCGAGATTAACGATAACCGCACGGAGTGCCGTACCAGCGGTGCCAACCAACTCGCGCAGTCGTGCATGGACGCGGTTTGCATTAGCAAAAAACACCACCCCATTGGGGCGAAAGACTAAGAGGCCGGGAATTTGCTCTGCTTCGGAGTGTCGCGCCACGTCCACGAAATTGTCGGAGCCGGGCAGCCTGCCCAATATTGAATCCTGCGGAGAGCTGAGCTTGTGCATCAACGCGATCAGGGTCAGGCCGACTGCGAAGATCAGACCCTTGAGGATCCCCATCTGGAGAACGCCAAACAAAGCCACCAGTGCCACCCAAACGCTTCCGGTTCTGAGCTTCGCGTAGTACCTCAGGGTTCTAACATCGGCAAGGTGCGCAACTGCGTGGACGACGATCGCCCCCAAAACGGCTTCCGGCAAATTGCGAAACAGAGGCAGTAGAAATGCGAGAGTCAGTCCCACCGACAATGACGCCGTTATGGTCGAGAGCTGAGTACGTGCCCCCCCCGCATCATTGGCGGCTGTTCCCGACATCCCTCCGCCCACAATCATTCCGCCGAAGAGGCCCGATGCGAGGTTTGCCGCACCCATGGCAAACAGTTCCCGGTTTGGAACAATCTCGTAATTGTGCTTTGCCGCAAATGTGCGCCCCGCTGCCAGTGTCTCAGCGACCAACACCAACACGATTCCGATAGCACCCATGAAAATGTCCGCGAGGTCTTCCTCCCCAACCCTCGGCAGACTTAGCGTTGGCATGCCCGCGTGAATGGTACCGACTATCTCCACTTCATGGCGCGCTAAACCAAACCACGAAACGCTCATGATGCCCAGTACCAGCACCACGAGTGCGGAAGGAACCCGAGGTGCAAGAGCACCCAGGAGGAACAAGATCGAAATAGCTGCGATTCCTACGCCCAGCGTCCATAGATTTACATTTGCGAGTGACGTAGCCACATGCCACGCCTGGTGAAAGAAATTTCCTTTGCCCGCTGGAATGCCCATGAGCTTGTGCGCTTGCTTCACCATGATCGTGAGCCCCAACCCAAACACAAACCCTTTGAGCACAGGCTTGGAAATAAACTCGGATACGGCCCCGAGCCTGAGCACGCCACCCAGCAGAAACATTAGACCTGCTGCAATTGTGGCTGCGGAGACCAGCGTCATGTAGCGCCCACCGTCCGATAGAGCAATCGGAGCCACCAAAGCAGCCAGCATCGCAGCCGAAGAAGACGTGGACGTGACGGCAAGTTGGCGCGATGTGCCGAAAATTGCGTACACCAACATCCCCAGCATGGCGGCATACAAGCCCACTTGGGGCGGAACACCAGCAATGCCTGCATATGCCATTCCCTCTGGGATGAGCAGCCCAGCGAGTGCGATGCCGGCTACAACGTCACCGCGAATCGTTTTCGACGAGCACTGCGGCAGCCAAGCGCTGATAGGCATGAACTGCGAAATGGCGCGATGAACATGCATGGCCCAGCCGTGAAATTTGCCGGTAACGACCCCTCGTGGTGGCCGATCGTCGCCAAGCTGCCGTTTCAACCTAAAACTGCTCTTCGCTCGCGGCCACTGCCACTATTGCCAGTTGCCCACACTATCTAGCTCCTTATTTTCATGAAGGGGGAGGTTGTGGTGCTCGTGATCTCGATAGGAGAAAAATTGTTCACACTCGAACAATGCACTGTAGATTCTGCCAGTATCCAGATACCGGCCCTCCCGTTAGCCTTTTGCTCGATCGCAGGCAATGCGACCCAACAAAGACCGCAGGCTGGGGTGGGCACGCACAGGCCGAGTCTTGACCCTACGCTCGATACGCAAGGGAGAGTGGGATGCGCGCAGGCAAACTAGTTCAACACATGAAAGTGAATGCCGAGCGAATGTCAGGTGCAGTGACCCAAAAGATCAGGACATCGGAAAGATGCAGCGCGCTAGTAGAAAGGCTCACCCCGGAAGAACAAAAACGATCCACAGTCGAAATTTATCGAGACCTGACCTCCTGGTTGGGGGCTGAATCCGATGCAATGATGGAGCAACGCTACAGGATCCTAGGATTGCTGCGCGCCCAGCAAGGGATTCCATTCAGTGACCTGTATTGGGCTGTTTGTATCGCCCACGAATACTTATGGCAATACTTGCAGGAGGAATGCCTGCTGGAGGAACCAGTTGAGTTCTGGGGTGGTGTGATTCTCCTACGCTCTTTGACTCAATTTTTCGATCGGGTCTTGTACTTCACGCTGCTTGGCTATGAGCAGGCGGCAATATGCGAACCAAAAGTGCAAGCAGTTCGATTCGCACGAGGGTGATGCCTTCAATGAGAATTCGCTTCTTCACTGCCTTGCTCTTGACTCTGGTTACCACCTCGAGTATGGCAACTGACTGGGTGACTTGGCACACCTCACCAATATTGTTGCGTACCACCTCCCAGGCGACATCGGCCCCCGCCCCGGAAGGTGAGGAGCACGGCCTGCCGCCAAAAGCTGTGGAGATCGCTCGTCCGTTCAACTTCCCGATTACCAACTCCATGGTTGTTAGTTGGATTGTCGCTCTGGGTTTGATCGCGTTCGCACAGTTCGCCACTCGAAAAATGAAGCAAGTCCCTACGGGTGCGCAGAACTTTGTGGAATGGCTGGTTGAGGGGTTGTACAAGTTCATGGTCGGAATCATTGGGCCGCATCTAGCGCAGCGCACGTTCTGGTTTTTTGCGACTATCTTTATCTTTATTTTATCCGCCAACTGGATCGGATTGATTCCGGGTGTAGGTACGCTCGGGTGGGGACACCAGACCGCTCATGGCTTCAGGATCGCTCAACCTTTGTTCAGGGGCGCCAATGCGGATGTCAATATGACGCTCGCCATGGCCTTGGTCTTCTTCGCCTGCTGGATTGTCTGGGCATTTCGCGAAGTGGGCGTCCGCGGATTTTTTAAGGAGCTCTTTGCTCCGAAAGGCGAGAGCGAGGGGGTTTTAAAGATCCTCATGGTAGTCGTGTTCTTCGCAGCGGGTTGCCTCGAGGTGGTCTCGATTCTGTTCCGCCCAATCTCCTTGAGCTTTCGTCTTTACGGCAACATCTTCGCTGGCGAGAATCTACTGGAAGCCATGTCCCGACTCGTACCTGGTTTTGGTTGGCTGGTGCCGATTCCGTTCTATTTTCTTGAATTACTGATGGGCCTGGTCCAGGCGCTGGTATTCATGTTACTGACAGCGGTTTTCACCATGCTGATGTGCCAGCATGAAACCGAGCAAGTGGCTGCTACACGCGGATGATGGATTCATAATCGCCGGCTTGACCGTGTTCAATCGCGGGAGTCGACGAGAAAGATGAAGGACAATATGAGCGGAAGTCTGCATGTTGGTCTGGCGGCGCTAGGCGCAGCCATCGGCGTAGGTCTGATCGGAATGGCAGCGTCGGAAGCGGTGGGACGCAATCCCGTCGCCTCTACAAAAATCCTGGTTCAATCGATCCTGGCAATTGCCTTTGCCGAAGCGATTGTGTTTTACGCCCTTTTCCTCGTGAAGTAGGGTTCAATCTCGGGACGCATACCAGTTGGGAGCGCGCCCGCTGTGTGAAAGAGACGACTATGTATGCTGTGTCCTTGCTGGTCGAACCGGAGAGTGGAGGCCAGGTCCAGCAGATCGCCAATACCTTCGGCGTAGACTGGCCTCATCTGCTAGCCCAGATCATTAGTTTTTCCATCGTCTGCATTCTCCTGCATCGATTCGCTTACAAGCCTGTTTTGAAAATGCTGGAACAGAGGCGTCAGCAGATAGCGCAGGGACTTGCTGATACGGAAAAGATAAAAGCGGAACTTGCCCAAGCAGGAACCCAGTGTCGGGAAATCATCCTGCAGGGCAATGCGCAGGCCACCAAACTCATCGAAGAAGCCCACAGAGCGGCTGGTCGAGTCCAGCAGGAGGAAACACAAAAAGCCATCGCGGCCGCGGAACAAATCATAGTCAAGTCGCACGAGGCTGCCACGCT
>WNGO01001393.1_pt1 | contig 15542 bp, 13 predicted proteins | sample 5400511 | NCBI WGS metagenome assembly WNGO01 (sample SAMN13153380, study PRJNA577476) | soil metagenome | isolation source: 20 cm soil or saprolite under Garry oak tree replicate 2 | place: USA:California | collected 2016-06-15 | reverse complement strand
GCTATTGCCCTGAGTTCGTCGAGAATTTCGGGGCCGCCCACATCGCCGGCGTGAACGATCTGCTCAGATCCACGCAGCGCTGCGAGGGCTTCGGGTCGAAGCAGGCCGTGCGTGTCAGAGATGACGCCGATGAGGGTGGGAGTCTTCAGAAATCTGTCTCGCAGTGTTCGGGTCGAACACGAAAATCGTTTTGGGTAGGGCACGACTTCAGTCGTGCCGCTGAGGCCCAGCAAGAATGGAGGTTTTAGCCCGTGAGGGAGCTCGTAGTCTACCTATTCAATACCCGGTTGCCGCTCATCAGCTTGTTCATTTCTGCATGCGACGGCGCGCCTTCCATGAGCTTGCACGTGCCGGATGTCTTGACCTCTTCGGCAAGCTTACGCAGGAATCCCAGCGACGACCGCATCGGACCCGAGCCCAGGCTGATTCGTTTCACTCCCAGCTTGACCAACTCAGGAACACAAGGCGAACCGGGCACTCCGAGTATGTTCACAGGACACTTCAGATCGGTAACGAAGCGTCCGATCGTCTCCGCATCGCGAACTCCCGGAGCGAAAACGCAATCCGCGCCTGCATCCCGAAATGCGCTAAGACGTCGCACCGCCTCGTCATAACGCCGACTCGGGTCGCCAATCTGTAGAAGGTAGACGTCAGTGCGGGCGTTGAGCACGATTGGCACTCTGAGTTCTTCCGCAGTCTCACGGATAGCCCGGAGTCTTTCCAACTGCAGAGTCAACTCTGTCAAAGGACTATCGCTATCGCCGGTCGCATCCTCGAAATTCATACCCACAGCGCCGGCATCAATCACGTTGTACGCAGTCCGGGCGGCATCTTCCGGTCGCTGGCCATATCCTGCTTCGACGTCTGCTGTTACAGGCACCCGCACGGCTGACGCGATGTGTGCGACAGTAGTGATCATCTGATCGGCGGGAATCTTCTGACCGTCAGGGAATCCCTGCGCGAACGCGATGCCTGCGCTGGTCGTCGCAATGGCCTGGAATCCGGCTTCTTCGATGATGCGGGCACTGGCTACGTCCCAGACGTTCGGCAGCAGCAGCACAGCACCCGTACCTGTGTGCATTGCCCGGAATGCTTCTGCCTTCTTCTTCTGTTCAGGATCCGGCATATGCGGGATTGGATGCTTTCACCGCCCGCTGCTCTTCATCTTTTCCAGAAACTTTCCGATGCTGACCACCGCCCGGCCAACCGTCCCACGCCCAATCTCCTGCACATCGTCGCGGGCGGTAACGCGCAGCGTGTAGAAGCGTCCATCGAAGGATTCAAGCACCGCCTCAGCTTTGACGCGTGCGCCGACGCCGCTTGCGGCCCGATGCACGATCTGAATCGAAGTTCCAACTGTAATCTCGTCACCTTCGCAGTAGGGCTGAAGGGCGTGAAACGCCGCCGTCTCCATCAGCCGAATCATGTCCGGTGTGGAATACACCGGAGGCAGTTCCGGATGGTGCGAAGTCAGAGTGTTCTCAAACGCAACGGTTTCAGCAGCTTCTCCGCGAACCCCGAGCGGGATCTCTTTCGCCAAACGTTTCTCTCCCAAAAGAAATGAGCCAATGATTTTACAAAATCATTGGCCCGAACCCAGCTTCCCGTGCCGGCTATGCAGCTGTTATCGCATTGCGCCGCGAATTGATCCCGTCCAGCGCCTGCCACAACGCGCGAGCGGCATTTTCCGCCGCGTCCAGCGCTGCATCGGCAGCTTCCGGATGCGCTGCAACCCGCTTTTCGAGCAACCCCCGCCATGCACGCGCGTGATGCACGTCGGCCTCCGCGTGCAACGCGAAATAACCACAAGTCTTATCGTCGGCCCCGTACATCTCGCGCAAGCGCTGCTCTTTTTCCGTCGCAATCCGGGGAACTTGCGACTCGTATGCGAAGAACGCAGCCAGCGCCTCTTCGGGCAGTCCTTCGCTCGCGACACGCTGGAAGTACCGAATCAGTTGACGAATCTCCGCCACGGGGCTATGCCACTCCAGGTTGCGCGATGAACCCATCCCCTCGGCAAAGTCCAGCCACAGATCAGCGTGCGGAATTCCTTTCGATCCCTTCCGCTCTTCGACTCCCTTCTCGTCGCACATGTTCGCCAAAACGGCGCGGCGCACTTCGCCATCCTCCAGCCGCATTCCCAGAGCCGCGAGGTAAGAAGGAAACGCTTCCACGTGGTGATAGTAATCCTGCGCATACTCGCGCAAATCCTCGCGCGTCAAGTGCCCCGCCGACCACGCCTTGTAAAACGGATGGCAGAGCAGATCATATTTGGAGATACGAGAGTCCAGCTGCTGGAAAAATTCCGTGGTATTCATAATTCTCCTAAGAATGTGGACAGCCCAATATAAGGGGAGCAGGGCCGGTCGGCAAGTGATCCGGGTCACGCCGTTTGTTCATGTTGCTAGAATGAAAGCAGACTCACTTGGGGTTTCTGCCCATCCTCCTGAATGCAGTTCACGGAACAATTCGATGTAGTCGTCGTCGGCGCCGGCCATGCCGGATGTGAGGCCGCTATGGCCGCCGCGCGCATGGGCCTCAAGACCGCGCTCTACACACTGAATCTCGACCTGATCGCCCAGATGTCATGCAATCCGGCAGTCGGCGGAATCGCCAAGGGCCATCTGGTTCGCGAGGTCGACGCCCTCGGCGGCATCATGGGCGAAGTCACCGACGCTGTTGGCATTCAATTCCGCTTGTTAAACACCTCCCGCGGCCCCGCCGTATGGTCACCCCGCGCCCAGTGCGATAAGCAAGCCTACCGCCTCAAAATGCGCGAGGTGCTGGAATCGCAACCGAATCTCAAGATCAAGCAGGCCGAAGTAGCGGACCTGATCATTGAGGACAGCTCTCAGCTTTCAGTGGTCGGCTCTCAACTGGAAGCCGTCACTGCTCATGTGGGGACGGCCGCCATCGGCCGTCCGGTCGAGCGAAGCTCGACTGCTGCTGATGACCGTCGCCGTGTTCTAGGCATCAAGCTTCGCGACGGCCGCACCGTCGGCGCCCAGGCGGTCATCATCACGACCGGAACATTCCTGAACGGCCTCATCCACTGCGGCGAGCAACAGTATCCCGCAGGTCGATCAGGCGAGCCGCCGGCGGTCTTGCTCGGTGAAGCCCTCAAGAAACTCGGCTTGCGCGGATGCCGTCTCAAAACGGGCACGCCTCCGCGACTTGACGGACGCACGATCGACTGGTCACATTTCGCCAAGCAACCTGGCGACGAAGATCCCACTCCGTTCAGCTTCCGTACCAAGCGCGTTGCGCACCACGACTCGCAGGTGCCTTGCTACATCGCGTGGACCACGGCTGAGACGCACCGTATCATTCGCGAGAACGTCCACCGCTCCCCCATGTACAGCGGACAGATTCAATCGATCGGTCCCCGTTATTGCCCCTCGATCGAAGACAAGATTGTGAAGTTCCCCGACAAGGAAATGCACCAGCTTTTCCTTGAACCCGAGGGCCTGAACACGTACGAGGTTTACGTGAACGGCATGAGCACGTCCTTGCCGGTGGAAGTGCAGCTTGCGATTCTCAAGTCGATCCCCGGACTGGAAAACGCCGAGATGCTCCGCCCAGGCTATGCCATCGAGTACGACTCGATCGATCCGACCGAGCTCGAGCGCACGCTCGAGACCCGAAAGATTGCCGGATTATTTCTCGGCGGCCAGATCAACGGCACGTCCGGCTACGAAGAGGCAGCCTGCCAGGGCCTGATGGCGGGCATCAACGCAGCGCTGCAGGTCAAGCAGCAGCAGCCGCTGATTCTCGACCGCACGGAAGCCTACACCGCGATTCTGATCGACGACCTGATTTCGAAGGGCACCAACGAGCCCTATCGCATGTTCACATCGCGCGCCGAGTTCCGCCTCCACCTGCGCATCGACAACGCCGACCGCCGCCTCACCCCTCATGGCCGCCGGGTAGGATTGATCTCAGATGAAGCGTGGTCGGATTTTCAGGCGAAGCAGGAACGACTGAGTCAGATGAAGAAACTGCTGGAGGGAACGCGCCTAACTCCCGAAATGCTGGAATCGATAGAGAAGCAGAAGCCCACCACTGTTCACGTGGGGACAGCCGCCCCCGGCTGTCCGGCCGAGCAAAGCTCGGCAGGCTTTTCTTCTGCGATAGGCCAACCGCTGGCACAACTATTGAAGCGGCCCGAAGTCACAGTTGAGCAATTAGTTCCGATTCTGAGCGGGCTGGCGAGGGACTTCTTCGCCCGAAGTTCCTCCGTGACCCCTGTGACCTCTGTGGTGAAGCTTTCTTCCGAAGTCCGCAACGAGCTGAAATCCGTCGAAACCGAGATCAAGTACGAAGGCTACCTGCTGCAGCAGCAACGCGCCATGGAGCGCCTGAAAAAGTCCGAGCAGCACTCCATTCCCGAATGGTTCGACTATCGCTCGGTGAGCGGCTTATCGCGCGAGATGCAGGAGAAGCTGACGAAGGTCCGCCCCCGCACCATCGGCCAGGCGTCGCGCATTCCCGGCGTTACCCCGGCCGCTGTTTCACTGGTGAATGTCTACATCGAGATCCAGGCCCGTCGCCGAGAACAGGCGGCCGCGCTCTAGTTATTGCCCCGGCTCTGCAACTGCTCCGCCAGCTGAAGTTCGCGCTCGGCCTCTTCTTTCCTTCCCATATCGCGGTAAGCCTGCCCTAGGAGATGATGCGTTGTCGGATTATTAGGGTCCATCGACGCGGCCCGTTGCAACGATCGAATGGCGAGCTCGAACTCGCCTTTCTTCTCGAGCACTTTGCCCATAAGGATGAAGGGTCCTGTGGTCGTAGCATCGAGCCAGATCGAGCGCTGTAAGAGCCGCTCCGCCTCGTCGTATTTCTGCACCCGCGAATACGCGTCGGCCAGCTTGTAGTAAGTCGCTGCGTTAGCCGGACTGATGGCAAGTTCTTTCTGAAGTTCCGCGATCGCTTCAGGAATTCTGGATTTATAGATGTAAAGTTCGCCGAGAAGAAAATGAACCAGCGGCAATCTCGGATCGAGTTCCGCCGCCTTCTTCGCATACTCTTCAGCGATAGGGTCGTAATCCTGCCGAAACAGCATTCTGGCGGTAAAGAGGTACGCTGCCGCAGAATCACCGGGAACGTCGAACATCTTGCCGAAAGACTTGCGCGCCTGATCGTATTCTTTCAGCTGGATATAAGAGACGCCCAGAATGTAGGCCGCGTCCACATTCGCGCGCGAATACCATCCCTGCACTCGCTCCAGGAGCGGAATGGCCTCCGCAGGATGTCCGTTGAGGTAATACGAAAGACCCAGAAGCTGCGTTGCTTCGTCGTTGCCCGGATCCGTCGCGATGGCTTTCTTCAAGTACTCGATCGCTTTCGAATAATCACTCTTCTTGTAATAGGCTGTGCCAATCTCCAACGAGACGCCCTTCGCGGACGGGTCGCGCGCCTCTATCGCCTGCAACTCCGCAATCCCCTCGTCAATCTTGCCCTGCTGCACCAGTTTCCGCGCATTCGAGAAATCAGGCGCGGTGGTGCTCGTCGAAGCCTTTGGCGCTTCAGGCGGAGACGATTGTTGTCCCAGAGCAACGCACAAGAACGTCAGCAGGATCGCCGCACAATACGTGAAACGAAGCACAACCAACCGCGATTTCATAGCCAGAATTAGAGCACAAATCACAAACGCGGTCTCGAACTCGCACGAACAGGACTTAACGCCCAAGACGCAACAACGGCCTCACCCGCTACAATAGCCGTGCCCATGATTGCCCACTTGCGCGGAAAACTCCTGGCAAAACACCCCAACCAGGCGATTGTCGAGGCCGCCGGCGTCGGCTATGACGTCACCATCAGCGTGCCCACGTTTTCTGATTTGCCAGCGCCGGGCTCCGAGGTGGCGCTGCACATCCACACCCACGTCCGGGAAGACGCGCTCGCTCTTTATGGATTCCTTCGTCCCTCGGAAAAGCTGCTCTTCGAAAAATTGCTCACGGTCAGCGGGATCGGCCCCAAACTGGCGATCACCATCCTCAGTGGCATGGCTGCCGACGAAATGGTAGGCGCAATCCGCGGCAATGACGTGGCGCGCCTGACCCGCATTCCAGGTATCGGCAAGAAGACCGCCGAGCGCATGGTGCTCGAACTGCGCGACAAGTTGCCGCAAGCCGCACCAACTGCCATCACCACCGCACCGCCGGTAAGTGCGATGGAAGAGGACGTTCTCTCCGCTCTGGTCAATCTTGGATATCAGCGTGCCGCCGCAGAAAAGGCGCTGGAACTCAGCGTGAAAGGTGGCAAAGGCGGCTCGTTCGACGCACTCTTTCGCAGCGCACTCGCCGCGCTCTCAAAGTAGGAACAGGAAATTCACTTCTTCGGTTCGTCGGCGGAATCCTTTGTGAGCTGCAGGTTGCCCAGCACCAGCTGCGAGATGGCGTGCGGCCAGGTCTCGAGCCCATTCTTTCCCGCTTTGACGGGTAGAATGCTCGTCTGAATCTCTTCTTTCTTGTTGGGAACACTCATCTTCGCCTCCATGCTCAGCCCGTGCTTCATCTTGTTCTCGATGGCCAGCGTCATGCCGACACCGCCCGGCAGCTCTGGGGGCTGCTCAAATTTGAACCACACGTCGGCCTTCGCGAGGTCTGGCTGATAGCTCACACTTACGATCCGACCGTCCCGCACCGTGACATTCACTCCGAACTTGTCGCCCAGGAATAGATAGACCTCGTTTTCGGAAACATACGGGATACGCCGCTCGTAGCGCTCCTCGGAGTAGTGATCCTTATCGATCTTTAGCTTTTGGGTGAACGGTTCTCGCAACACCGCACCGTTCGGTTTACGCGCCGCAGTTTGCGCTGCGACCAACGCTATGCTCACCACGCCGAGGGCCGCCGAAACGACCAACCGATGAACGATTCTCATATGCAGAAAGACTACTCCTACTTGCCAATGCAGAATGTGCTGAAGATCAAGTTCAAAATATCATCGGTCGTTGTCGCTCCCGTGATCGCGTCCAGCGGCCGCAAGGCATTGTAAAGGTCCAGCAACAGCATCTCATGCGGGACCTTGTTCGTAACCGCCGTTTGTGCCGCTCCTAACGCCGCAAGAGAATCATTGATCAACCCGGAATGTCGGACGTTCGTCAGAAATCCCGCATCCTCAACGCTGCCGTCGCCGCCGATGCGCTTCAGAATCTCAGCGCGCAATTCCGCCAGCCCTTCGCCCGTCAAAGCCGACGTGAGGATGGAGCGGGTACCCCACTTCTGGCCGCCTTTGCCAGATGTGGGGATTTCCGGGCGTTCGTTCCTTATGTCACTCTTGTTCTCCACTACGATAGCCGGCCGATTTTTTACCTGTGCCAGCAGTTCGTGATCTTCTCTCCCATGCTCCTTGGAAGCATCCAGAACAACCAGCACCAGGTCCGCATCGGCCAGCACCTCCATCGATTTGCGGACTCCGATCGACTCCGCCTCATCGAGCGCATGACGAATGCCGGCCGTATCTACGAGTCGGACCGGAATGCCACCGATCGCAACCGTCTCGGTAACCAGATCCCGCGTGGTCCCCGGAGTCGCCGTCACAATGGCCCGTTCGCGCTCCACCAGCCGGTTGAACAACGAAGACTTCCCCACGTTCGGCCTGCCGACAATCGCCAGCGTCAATCCCTCATGGACGATTTTTCCGTACGCAAAGCTGGCGCTGAGCTCTCCCAGCGGCTTCCGTACGGCAGCGATGTGCTCGAGAATCTTCTGGTCCGGTACCACCGAAACATCGTCTTCCGCGAAGTCGATTCCCGCTTCGAGCAGAGCGATCAGCTCGACCAGCTTCTGCTTGATCGGCTGCAGTCGTCGGGACAACGATCCATCCAATTGCTGCGCAGCCACCTTCGCCTGATACAGCGTCTGCGATTCGATCAGGTCGCGCACCGCCTCAGCTTGAGTCAGATCGATGCGCCCGTTAAGAAACGCCCGCATCGTGAACTCCCCCGGCTCAGCCACCCGCGCACCCGCCTCCACACACATCTCCACAATGTGCCCCAGCACGACGGGCGACCCGTGCGCCGAAATCTCGATGACATCGTCGGTAGTGTACGAGTAAGGTTTCGCGAAGAAGGTAACGACAACCTCGTCGATCCTCCCAGATTGTGTAGGGACGGACGCCTCGTCCGTTCCAGCCGAGCGAAGCTCGGCTGTCGGGTGCCCCACCCTTGCCGCGTCTTTTTGCGACAGGGTGGGGGTTTTGACTTCATTTGAAGGCTCAACGAATTCCCCAAACACAGCCCTCCCCGCTTCCAATTCGTGCTTCAGCCGTAGCATCGGCCCAGCAATCCTCCGCGCCTCGGGCCCGGCAATCCGCACGACGCCAATCCCTCCACGCCCCGCGGGCGTCGCGATCGCGACAATCGTGTCATCCAGGTTCACGCGCCGATTGTAAACTGGTCGTCAGTCGTCAGTCGTCAGTCGTTGGTCGTCGGTCGTTGCCGAGCCAACGATGTCCAACTTTGGCCAACGACTAAAGACGAACGACCAACGACCTAATTCGGCGGAGCACCAAATTGTCCGTAGCTGATGAACTCTTAAGAGCCAACGAAGAATTCGCGCGCAACTTCAAGCTGGGAGAACTCTCCGTCCGCCCCAAGCGCCACGTAGCCGTGCTGGCCTGCATGGACTCCCGCATCCTGTTCGAGCATTGTCTGGGACTGAAGCCCGGCGACGCGCATATGATCCGCAACGCCGGCGGCATCGCCACCGAAGACGCGTTGCGTTCGCTCATCGTCTCCCATCACCTGCTCGACACCCAGGAGTTCATCATCATCAACCACACCGATTGTGGGCTGCTGAAAGTGCAGGAATATGAGTTGCGCTCGAAACTCGCCGAGAAGATGGGCACCGTGGCCAGCGAACCCGCCCACTTCTATGCCTTCGATGACCTCGAAGAAAACGTGCGCCAGCAGATCCACCGTGTCAAATCGCATCCGTGGATCCCAAAGCACATTCCAGTTCGGGGATTCGTTTATAACGTTAAAACAGGCAGGCTGACGGAAATCAAATAGTACATGTGGGGGTATTTACCGCGGGACCACTTTCTCAATCTCCTGCCGCAACTCCCCATACGGCACCGCCCCCGGATGGTACCAGGCGACTTTCCCTGAACGATCCAGCAGCACCAGCGTCGGCGTGGTCGAAGCTCCGTAAGCCTCGAAGTTAGTCTTGCTGATCGGCACCGGCATATCCAACAGACCGCTGTAGAACCGATGCCGCACCGCATCGATATATCGAAGTTCGTCACTCGGCGCAGCATGCTCGACTTGCGCCGTGTAGCCGTAAAACCGCGTCGGCCCGATCACCTTCAATCCCTTGCCCGCATACTCCGACCGCAACTGCGTGATAATCGGCGCCTCGGCCTTGCAGTCCGAGCACCAGTGCGCCCAGAAAAACAGAAGCACAGGAGATCCTTTGAGCGCAGCCGCGGCCGGCAGCGGCATCCCAAGAAACTGATCCGATTTCAACGCCGGCGCGATCTTCCCCTGAAACGACAGCAGATTTAAATTCTTCTGAATTCGATCGTGAATCGACGTATTGCCATACGTACGCAGCGCCGACTGCAACAGCGCGACCGCCTGTGCCTTCTGCCCGCGTGCAACCAAAACTTGCGATTGCACCTCGAGCGCTGCCCCGAGTGCCAATGGCAAATGAGGCTCTGCATCTAGCGAACGCTGCTTCAGTTGTTCGAGCGCCAAGGTCTTTGTCTCTTTTGCGTAAGCTGCCGCCTGATCGTATTGCCCCTGGTCGAGCGCAGCCCGTCCCAGCCAGGAATACGCTTCTAGATATTCCGCGTCTGTGCCTCGCTGATCACGGTAAGAATTGAGTTGGGCTTCGGCCCCGGCAAAATTGTTTTGTGCCAGGGCAAAACGGACGCTGTCGACAATGCCAGCCCAGCAGGCGCTCGCCGTCAATAGAATTGAGACTAGAAGAATCCTGGAACGCATTTCTTCTTATGATGAGTCTTCTGCCGGAAAGTGGCAAATCAAGGGATTACAGATTTCAGATTTTGGGAATGGCAGAATGAAAAAAACGACTGGACGCGGCAGGGGGTTCAATCTGCAATCTCGAACCCAGGACCCCACTCGTAATCGACTGACGCTAAATGACTTAAGATCACTCTTCCACGAATTCTGTAGCTATTTCTCTGCACTTTCACGTAAAATGATACTGCGTTTGACTTTAGAGTTCCTTCGCAGTACATGCATCTCCGCTTAACCCAGCGTGTGACCTGCCTGCAGAAGAATCCCGAAAGTTTCAGCGCTACATCAAGAAAAAGGAACAGTGCAACAACATGGAAACAGGAACAGTGAAGTGGTTTAACGACGCCAAGGGCTACGGTTTTATCAGCCGCCAGAACGGCGAGGATGTCTTCGTGCATTTCTCCGCCATTCAGGCCAGCGGCTTCCGCAGCCTCCAGGAAGGTCAGCAAGTGCAGTTTGACGTGGTCAAGGGCCCTAAGGGCTGGCAGGCAGAGAACGTCAAGGGCGTCTAAACACCGCTTCGCAAGTGACAATCCGCATGAGGGCGGCCAGCAATGGCCGCCCTTAGTGTTTTTGGGCTAATTTGACACTGCTAGTGCGCAGCTTCAACGTCTGAGGTCCGAGGGCGAACGCCTTACTGCTGCTGGCTGCGTACCAGCACCACATCTGAATCCGTGTGCCCTCGTACTACTCCAAGTTTGGCGCCGTCGGGAGACCAATGATAATCCCAGATGTGTTCTGACTTGAATGAGGTCAGCTGCCTTCCCGGCGATCCGTCGAGTGGCTGCTGCCAAAGGTTGTCGGCGTTGTTTTCCCGGATAGGATAGACGACTGCTTTGCCATCACGCGAGAAATGCACCAAGCCTATGCGCGGGCGCTGAAATTCAACCTTCTTCACGAGTTGGCTGGAATCCACCGAGACGAGCGCCAGCCGCTCTTCGTGCCCTGCCGCATGATCTACGGTTGCGAAAGCCAACGTGTGTCCGTCAGGTGAGACATCAAAAAATCCGGCAACGTTCAGGTCGGAAACTTTCCTCGGAGTACCCCCGTCGATCGGGACCTGCATGATCTGGCCGGTTCCTTCTTCCAGGTAGAACACCGACTTCGAATCCGGCGCGCAGACTGGAAAGTTATCGGACTTCCCCTGCGACAGTTGTTTCAAATTGCCTCCGGAAGAATCAGCGCGCCAGACATTCTGGCTGGCGCTGCTGCCATGCAATCCAAAGAGGAAAACGATGTAGCGCCCGTCGGAGCACTGCCATGGATCACCATTCGAGGAATCCTGCTCGGTGGCAAAACTCCCCTTCGCGCCGGTCTCCGGATTCACCCAATTCAGCCGGTTGTCTTTGTCGTCGATCAAGCGGCCATCGCGAGTCCACGTGAAGTTTGTATACATCGCGGCGGGCGCGACTGGATGTGCATCGGCGCCACCTTCCGACGCTGACATCACGTCAACGTTCCAGCGTTCTTCACTTAGTACGGTAGCTAGAATCTGACCATTCGCGGCGACGCTGAGATCTGAATAGTTACTTGTATCGCGCGTGATCGGATCCATGCGTCCTATCGGGTATGCCACGAAATAAATCTGCTGCCGGGTAAAATTCGAATCGCGCCCCCTTAGCAACACCAGCAATCCGTGTCCCTCCGGCAGCCAAGTCGGAGAAAGAAGGATCGCGTCCGAACTCAGCATCAAATGCTGTTGACCGCTGGCGACGTCCACCGCCATCAACCCAGTCAAAGCGTTGCCAGGCTGATTCGCCACGCACAGAATCGTCTTGCCATCCAGCGACCACACCGGACTCACAAGAGTCTGAGTGCTTGGGCCCCCGGTCAGCGTCGTCTCTTCACCGCTGTCGAGCGAGCGCACCATCAGCCGGTATTTTCCCTGTTCCGGGTTGTCGTAGCGCATAAACGCGACTCTGTGCCCATCTGGCGAGAAGGTGATGTTTGAGTCCACGTCCTCCGCCAGACGTTCCGGAGTTCCGCCCAGCAGCGGCGCACGATACAGGAACCTCAATTCACGATTCCCCGGATCGCTGCGTACGAAATACAGGTAGTTGCCATCAGGCGAAAAGCGTAACCCGTTGTAGCCGACGTCCGCGGGCGGTTGGACCTCCGTGTTGCTGTTCGTCGGGACATTTCGCAGCCACAAACTGATCAGCCCCGTGCTGTCCCTCGCCGTGCTGAGGATGTAATTGCCATCTGGTGAGATGGCCACCAACGCCGAATTCCCCTCTTCGGTCAGTTTTTTCACGGAGAAGCTGCGGAACGGGCGCATGGGATGCCGTGTGATCAATGAATAGACGCCATATCCGGCCGCCAGAAGAACAACCATGCCCAGAAGAGCGATGAGCCCGGTTCGCACTTTGGGAACGGCCAAGGCTGCTAACTGCCGGGAATTCACCGCCGAAGGACTCACCGAGATCGCCGACCCTGAACCGGCTCCGGCCACCGCGGACGAGGTCGAACCGGATCCTGCGGTGGCCACTCGTCTGCCGGATTCTACCTCGCGTTTCAACCGCTTCAGATCGCCGCGCAGATCGGCCGCGGACTGGTAGCGCAGATCACGATCCTTCTCCAGCAACTTCTCGTCGGTCTCCTGCAGCTTGGGAGGCAGCGCCGGATTCAACTGTGCTAGGGGAACCGGATCAAGTTCCAGAATGGCGTGGAACACCACCGCCGAAGTCGCGCCCGCGAAAGGCAATTTGCCAGTAGCCATCTGATACAGAACTGTACCCAGAGAAAACAAATCACTCCGAGTGTCGAGTTCTTCGCCGCGCGCCTGTTCCGGAGACATATACGAAATCGTGCCGACCGTCGCACCCGGGCTCGTCAGCTGCGCCGGAAGCGGAGACTCGGCATTTCCGATGGTTTCCATCTGCATCTCCGGGCGTGCCAGCTTGGCCAAACCGAAGTCCAGAACTTTTACCTGCCCGCGCTGCGTCAGAAAGATATTCGCGGGTTTGATATCTCGGTGGATGATGCCCTTGGCATGCGCCGCGTCGAGCGCGTCGGCGAGTTGAATAGCGACGTCAAGCAGGCGATCCGCCGGCATCGGACCCGACAATTTCTGCGCAAGGTTCTGCCCGTCGAGCAGTTCCATCGCAATGAACGATTGATTCTGCCCGTTCTCTCCCGGGGCGGTTTCTACCGCATAAATCGTGCAGATGTTTGGATGGTTCAGCGCCGAAGCCGTGCGCGCCTCGAGGAGAAAACGGTCCAGCGCATTTTGATCACGCGAGAGTTGCGGCGGCAGGAACTTGAGCGCGACCTTGCGCCCCAGCGTAAGATCTTCCGCTTCGTACACTACCCCCATCCCTCCACTGCCCAGCTGGCGCGTGATGCGATAGTGGGAGATGGTCTGATTGATCATGGTTTACCCACTGCGAGCGGAGTGTTTCATCTTAGGGGGATGGCGCGCGAGCGTCAATCGACTCCGGCTCTCACTTCGGAGTCGACAGCGGCTGACTCTGCTCCTGCTCGAGCCGCTGGACCATTTCCTTCGGAAGGTTATGAAGTAGTTCCAGGAATGCCGCGTTAGTCCAGCCGAAGCCGACTACGTTCATGTGATAGCCAAGTTCGGCGTGCGCCTCGGAAGAACGCGTCACCACGTTGTACTTCTCCCGAATCTCGCCGTCGCGGCGGAAATTTTCAGCCACGGTCGAAAGAAACTCGTATGCGACTCGGTTTGCGTCTGCATTGTCGTCCCAGCGTCGCAATCCCTCGATGGCGATCATCTCGATATTTCCCCAGCCATAGGGCAGATCCCACTGGGCGCCGCTTTCTACGGTGCTCATCGGAAGGCCGCCCGGTTGCTCGAATACCTTCAGATTGCTTGCGACTGCCTTAGCCTGCTCCGGTGTAGCCAGGTCGGCCCACAGCGGATAGAAGGTGCTGGCGTACTGGTAATCGGACATCTGCTTGGTCATGAAATTGAAGTCGAAGAAGAGCCCCTTCTGGGCGTTCCAAAGATACTTCGTGATCAGGTTCTTGCGTTCTTCGGCGCGCTTGCTCCATCGTTCCGCATCGTCGGTGTGCCCGAGCCAGCGGCTGATCTGCCCCAAATCTTTTTCCGTTTTGTAGAGCAGGGTGTTGAGACACACCGGGGCATAATGATGCGTCGCCGATCCGAACGCTCCGAAACGAAAGCTGACGTCAAATCCGGACTCCCGCATCGAGCGGTCGCCTTTATAGTAGTCCCTGCTTAACTTGAATTGTCGGGCCGGCTCGCACTCGATATGTGCCATCGTCGTGGCGGCATCGCACACCTGCAGCGTATAGTTTGCGCCTGCAACCTGCTGCTCTGTTCCTGGTTGAGCCTCCACCAGGTAATGATCCGCCTGCTCGGGGTGCAGAAAGAAGTACTCCGCCACTTTGCGGTAGAAGCCGGTCTCATCTTTCACCGCCTCCTGCGGCGGCCCGTCGCCAAAGTCGTAGTAACGCGATAATCCCGTGTCGCCGGCAAGATGCGGCTCGTGCGTCCACATCTCGTAGTCTTTGCTCAAATCTGTATAGGCCCGTTCCAGCCACACTCTTTCGTCTTTTGCGCCCCTCTGTTTACGGCTTGCTTCATACACATCGACGAACATCGAACTCAGGAAGGGAGGCTGCGAACGCGTCAGGTAGTACGTGCGATTCGCATTGAGCATGGCCCCGTAATGCTCGATCTCGAAAAAAAAGTTATCGACCATGCCTCGAGCCAGTTCCAACCGCCCTGATTGCAGCAGGCCGCGGACGATGAAATAGCTGTCCCAGCCGTACATTTCATTGAAGCGCCCGCCCGGCACAACGTACTTGTTCGGAAGATAGAGCAGTCCCGGCGGATCGATGTTGCTGGTCGCTATCTCACCCAATCGATGAATTTCCATCGGCAAATGCTCGACGCGAACATTGCAGTTCTTGCTTAGCGTCAGCACAGAAGCAGGTTCCGGCATTTCCTTCGGCAGATAGAGCACAGATTGCGCAGAAATCTTGGGGTCAACAATGCTCTTGCAGTCAGTCATCGAGCGCGTCAGCATATCCCAACCCGACGAGATGTAGTCGAGAATGGGTTTGAGGCCCTTTGCATCCTTCCCTGGCGCCACCTGCGCTTGGGTAGGAACACTCGCACAAATCGCGAAGAGAAAAAAGAAGGCAGAAGCAAAACGCTTGCGGCGGCAACTCCTGAATAAACGGATGAGATTCATTGTTATGCCAGCAAAACTTCGCCATCATATATGCGCCAACAGTACTCACCAAACAATTTTGAGCGGTGAGGACCAAATATCCCCGACTGACGAGTCTCCCATCGCTAGCTTTTGATTTATCCTATGTAGTTTCGTAAAGGATCTGAGGGGGATCAGTTGAAACTATTCCACGCAGCCCTTCGTCTGTCTTTACCTTTCGCAGTTTTCCTTTCCGCGTCCCAAGGCTGGGCACAGGTTCCCGAGAGCCTCTACAGCGATCTGCACTGGCGCATGATCGGCCCTTTGCGCGGAGGACGCACCCGCGCCGCCGCCGGAGTTCCTAGCCAGCCGAACGTCTTCTATGCTGGGCAGGTCAATGGAGGCGTCTG
>WNGO01001392.1_pt1 | contig 15543 bp, 12 predicted proteins | sample 5400511 | NCBI WGS metagenome assembly WNGO01 (sample SAMN13153380, study PRJNA577476) | soil metagenome | isolation source: 20 cm soil or saprolite under Garry oak tree replicate 2 | place: USA:California | collected 2016-06-15 | reverse complement strand
AGCTCGGCGCCTACGACTTCCTCGAGAAGCCGCTCGATACCGACCGTATCCTGCTGACGCTGCGCAACGCCCTGCAACACATCGTGCTCGTCAGCGAGAACGTGCGCCTCAAGCAGGAGGTGCGCGCGCAGTACGAGATCGTGGGCTCGAGCAAGGCGATTCGCCACGTGATCGGCCTGCTCGAGAAGGTCGCGCCCACGCCGGCGCGCGTGCTGATCACCGGAGAGAACGGGACGGGGAAGGAGCTCGTGGCCCGCGCCATTCACGCCCTCAGCCCGCGCGCCACCGGTCCGTTCATCGAGGTCAACTGCGCGGCGATCCCCACGGAGCTGATCGAGAGTGAGCTGTTCGGCCACATGAAGGGCAGCTTCACCGGCGCGTTCGCCGACCGGGCCGGGAAGTTCGAGCTGGCCGACGGCGGCACGCTGTTTCTCGACGAGATCGGGGACATGAGCCTGTCGGCGCAGGCCAAGGTGCTGCGCGCGCTGCAGGAAGGCATGATCTCGCGCGTGGGATCGGGCAAGGCGCTGCCCGTCGATGTCCGCGTGATCGCCGCGACGAACAAGAACCTCGGTGCGGAGATCGAGCAGGGACATTTTCGCGAGGATCTGCTCTACCGGCTCAACGTCGTTCCGATCCACGTTCCGGCCCTGCGGGAGCGGCGCGGCGACATCGCGCAGCTCGTCGCCCATTTCGGCGCCGAGCTGACGCAACGCGGCGGGCTGCCGGCCAAGGAGTTCGCCGCCGCCGCCATCGAACGGCTTACGGCACACGACTGGCCGGGGAACATCCGCGAGCTGAAGAACGCCGTCGAGCGGCTCTTGATCCTCGCGACGGGCGCGACCGTGACCCAGAACGATGTCGAAAGACTGGTGGGGAAGGGGGAAGGGGGACGGGGGAGGGGTACCGCGAGTCTTGGTGGAGGCGACGCAGCCTGGCTGCGGGCCGGCACGTTTGAGGAGTTCAAGCAAGCGGCCGAGCGCGCGTTCCTGGTGGGTAAGTTGCAGGAGCACGACTGGAACGTGTCGGAGACTGCGCGCACATTGCAGATGCCGCGCAGCAACTTGTACAAGAAGATCGAACGCTACGGCTTGGCTCGCGGCGGCGAGGGAAGCGGAGGCGGAGCGACCTAGTGGCAAAAGAGAAAGAGCGCGACTGGGACCGCGAGATGCGCGAGGTGGACAAGCTCCTGGCGAAGCTGCCGGAGGCCGATCCCGTGCTCGGCCGTGGCGTCCCGACGGTGCCCGTATCGCCCCATCCGGTCGTTGGAGGCACGGGCGCCTCGGGAAGCCTGCAGCCCGGTGTGGGGCCGGCACGCGGGCGCGCCTGGATCAGCACATGGTTGCGCGTCGGACTCGGTCTGGCGTTGGGTGTGGGGATGCTGGTGTGGCCGTACACGCATGCCTGCGGCCTCAAGCTGGTCTTCTATCTTATTGGCGCCACGACGGTGGCGCTCGCCGGCGTGTGGAGCGCTCTCACCTCGTGGAAGCGGCGGCTTGGCATAGCGCACACGCTGTCGATCATCCTGATCGTCTGGGGTCTCGCGTTGGCCGGTCGCCAACTGTTGCCGCGTGTATACGGTAAAACGCCCGTTCCCTTCTTCTGTCCCGAACCCTGAGATCCATGGCTTCCGAATTCAAGAACTTCATCGCCGGTGATTGGGTCGCCCCCTCGACCGGCGAGTACTTCGAGAACCGCAATCCCGCCGATTGGAACGACGTCATTGGCAGGTTTCCGCGCTCGGGACCCGATGACCTGAAGCGCGCGATCGCTTCAGCCAAGCGCGGTTTCGCCCAGTGGTCGAAGACGCCGGCGCCGATCCGTGGCCAGGTGTTGCAGCGAGTCGCGCAATTGCTCGTCGAGCGCAAGGACGCGATCGCGCGTGCGATGACGCGCGAAATGGGGAAGGTCGTCGCCGAGACGGGAGGCGATGTCCAGGAAGGGATCGACACCGCGTTCTACGCGGCCACGGAAGGCCGGCGACTGTTCGGGCGGGTCGTGCCGTCGGAGCTGCGCAGCAAATGGGCGATGAGCTATCGCCGGCCCATCGGGGTCGCCGGGCTCATCACGCCGTTCAACTTCCCGCTCGCGATACCGACCTGGAAGATGTTTCCCGCGCTGCTGTGCGGAAACGCGGTCGTCTTCAAGCCTGCGGAAGATGTCCCGCACACCGCGCATCTCCTGGTCGAGGTGCTGCTGGAGGCGGGGTTGCCGCCCGAAGTCGTGCAGCTCGTCCACGGGCAGGGCTCCGTCGTGGGACGCGCCCTGGTCGAGCATCCTGAGGTGCCGGTGATCTCGTTCACCGGATCGACCGAGACCGGCTCGGCGATCGGCGCCACGTGCGGCAGGATGCACAAGCGGTTGTCGCTCGAGATGGGCGGGAAGAACGCGATGATCGTGATGGATGATGCCGATCTCGATCTTGCGCTCGACGGTGTGCTGTGGGGCGCGTTCGGGACGACGGGACAGCGCTGTACGGCGACGAGCCGGCTCATCCTGCACGACAAGATCCACGACACGTTCGTGAAGATGCTCACCGATCGCACCGCGAAGCTCCGCCTTGGCCCCGGCCTGGACGACAAGACCGAGGTCGGCCCGCTGATCCACGAAGAGGCGCGTCAGAAGGTCGCCGAGTACGTCGAGATCGCCAAAAAAGAGGGCGCCAGTGTGGCGCTGGGTGGGAAGATCCCCCAGGGCGACAAGCGGCTCGAGTGTGGGTGGTTCTACGAGCCGACGGTGATCACCGGCGTGAAGCCGGGGATGCGCGTCGAGCAGGAGGAGATCTTCGGCCCCGTGCTCGCCGTTCTGAAGGCCAAGGACCTCCCGGAGGCCATTCGCATCAACAACGACGTGAAATACGGGCTTTCCAGCTCGCTGTACACGCGCGACGTCAACGGCGCATTTCAGGCGATGACGGACCTCGACACCGGCATCACGTACGTGAACGCACCGACGATCGGCGCCGAGGCCCATCTACCCTTCGGTGGCGTGAAGCAGACGGGCAACGGCCACCGCGAAGGAGGATGGGAGGTCTACGACTTCTACTCCGAGACGAAGACGATCTACGTCGACTACTCGGGGACGCTGCAACGAGCGCAGATCGATACGGAATTCAGCCCTTGACGGGGCAGGAACCAGAAGGGTAGACTACCGTTACAACTGACGACTCGTGGTCATTTGCCGCGTATTGCCGCCACGTTAAACAAGGTGCTAAAAAGCGACTCGCCCGCGGCATTATTTGTCCGGGCGATCGTGTTTTCAGGAAATCGCTGCCGCGGCGCTTACGCCGGAGGCTTGCGATGACCGCCCGCAAAGTCACAGTCGCCACGCTGGCAGGGTTGAAGGACCGCAACGAAAAGGCGGTGTTCGTTACCGCCTACGACTATCCGACCGCGACGTTCGCCGATCGCGCCGGTGTCGACATGATTCTGGTAGGCGATTCCGCAGCCATGACGATGCTCGGGCTGCCGAGCACGCTCCAGATCGGCCTGGACGAGATGCTGGTGTTCATCCGGGCGGTGACGCGCGCGGCGCAGCGGGCGTTCGTGATCGGAGACCTGCCGTTCCTGTCCTACCAGCCCTCCGACGAAACCGCGATCCGCAGCGCGGGCGCATTCGTGGCCGCGGGATGCGACGCGGTGAAATGCGAAGGGGGCGCGCGCGTCGCGCAGCGCGTACGCGCGATGGTCGATGCCGGCATCGCGGTGATGGGGCACCTCGGCCTCACGCCCCAGAACCTCGGCCAGCTCGGCGGCTACCGCGTGCAGGGCAAATCGCTAGCCGCGGCGGAGCAGCTGCTGCGCGACGCGGAGTCGTTGGAGCGAGCCGGCGTGTTCTCGATTCTACTCGAGGCTGTCCCCGCGGAGACGGCGGCGTTTGTGCGCGAGCGCGTCGGCGTATTCGTCTACGGCATCGGCGCCGGGCCGCACGTGGACGGGCAGCTCGTCATTTCGCACGACATGCTCGGCAACTTCGTGGGGGAGATCTCGCCCCGGTTCGTAAAGCGCTATGCGGAAGTTGGTACTGCCGTCGAAGGGGCCTTCCGCGATTACGCGCGCGATGTACGCAGCGGCGCGTTCCCGGGTCCCGAGCATTGCTACCAAATCGATCCCGCCGATGAGGCGCTGATTCGCGCGGCCCGCTCGACCCGCAAAGTCAGGCCGGCGGCCCTATCCGGTGGCGCAGCAGTAGTAGAGGCCCGGCCGTGACGACGAGCGTTGCTTCGCCGGTGGCGTTGCGGCCACGGCCACAGGTGTGCCGCGCCTGTGGAGCGTTACACGAGCCGGCCCCCGTCGCGATCTGCGAGCAGTGCCTCGGCCCGCTCGATCCCGTCCTCGATCTCGCCCGTGTGCTGCCGACGCGCGACGCGATCGCGGCACGCCCGTGGTCGTTGTGGCGCTACCGCGAGTGGTTGCCGTTCGACGGCGAACCGGTGCTGTCGCTCGACAGCGGTGGCACGCCGCTCGTTGAGGCACCACGACTCGCCGCGCGGCTCGGCGTGGCGCGGGCGTGGGTCAAGAATGACGCCGTTTCTCATCCGTCGTTGTCGTTCAAGGATCGCGTGGTCGCGACCGCCATCAACGCGGCCGCCGCGTTCGGGCTCGACACAATCGGCTGCGCGTCCACAGGCAACCTCGCCAACGCCGTGGCGGCGCAGGCGGCGCGCGCCGGTCTCAAGGCGTGGATCTTCATTCCGGAAGACCTGGAGCTCGCCAAGATCGTCGGGACGGCGGTGTATGGCGCGCGGCTGGTGCGCGTGCGTGGTCACTACGACGACGTGAATCGTCTGTGCGCGCAGCTGGCCGATCAGTTCGGCTGGGGCATCGTCAACGTGAATCTGCGCGGCTACTACGGTGAAGGATCCAAGACCCAGGCGTTCGAGATCGCCGAGCAGCTGGGGTGGCGCCTGCCGACGGCGGTCGTCGCACCGATGGCCGGCGGCTCGCTCGTGACGAAGCTGCGGAAGGGGTTCAAGGAGTTCAGCGCGGCCGGACTGGTCAGCGGAGCGGCGCCCCGCGTCTTCGGCGCGCAGGCGTCGGGATGCGCGCCGATCGTACGGTTGGTGCGCGAAAATGCCGATGCCGTGGTACCGGTGGTGCCGCAGACGATTGCCCGGTCCATCGCGATCGGCAATCCCGCCGACGGTCTGTTCGCCAAGCGCGCGATTCTCGAATCGGGCGGCTGGGCCGCCGCGGTGTCGGATGACGAGCTGGTCGCGGCGATCCGGCTGCTGGCGGAGGAGGCGGGGATCTTCACCGAGACGGCAGGCGGCGTGACGGTCGCCGCGGCGCTGGCGCTGGCGGCCGAAGGCCGGTTCTCGCCGGATGACGAAGTCGTGCTGTGCATCACGGGGAACGGCCTGAAGACGATCGACGCCGTTGCCCCGGTGCTGCCGGCGGCACCGCTCATCGCGCCCCGTGTTGCCGAAGTGCGCGCGTTGGTGAAGGGGGTGGGCGACTCATGAGCGCGCGCGTTCGAGTACCCGCGAGCTCGAGCAATCTCGGCTCGGGGTTCGATTGCGTCGGTGTGGCGGTGGATCGTTGGCTCGTCGCCACGGTAATCCCGGAACCAGGCAACCTGATTTCGATCGAGAACCGTGGAAGCCTCGCCGCCGTCTCGGTTCCAGTCAGCGGAGACTTGCTGGCACGTGGGTTCCGCGCGGCGTGCGACGCCGCCGGTGTGTCACCTACGGGCGCCGCAATCGATGCAACGTCGGACATCCCTGTCGGCTGCGGCCTTGGCTCGTCGGCGGCTGCCCTCGTTGCGGGTGTGTTGCTCGCCGATGCGGCGCTCGAGCTGAACCTCACTCCCCAACAGATCGTGGAGATCGCGACCGCTATCGAAGGACATCCCGACAACGTCGCGCCGGCGGTGTATGGAGGCGCCGTGTTGAGCGTACGGACACCCTCCGGGCTGGTCTCGACGCCGCTCAGCGTCGCAGCTGGCCTCGAGCTGGTGCTCGTCGTACCGCCCTTTCCGTCCGATACGAAAGCCGCGCGCGCGCTATTGCCAAAGACACTGCCGCACAGCGATGCGGTGTTGGCGGCGAGCCGAGCGGCCGCGTTGGTGCAGGGGCTGTCGAGCGGCGATGGCGCGCTGCTCGGCGCGGCGCTCGATGATGTGCTGCATGTGCCATTCCGCCGCGCGCGTATTCCCGGTTACGATGCGGTCGTCCGGGCGGCGCAAGACGCCGGTGCGTTTGGGGCCACGCTGTCGGGCGCCGGCTCTGCGATCCTCGCGATTGCGCCGCGCGAGCGGTCTACTGCGGTGGGTGCCGCGATGATCGCGGCATGGCGCGAAATCGGCATCGAGGCCGAGCTGATCCGAGGGTCGCATTCCGTTCCTGGCGCCACAGTGAGTCATGTTTCTCAGACGATCCCTGTTTCTACGGAGCAACTATGAGTGTCACACTACAGCTTCCCACGGTGCTGGCCAAATTGGCCGACGGCCGGCGTTCGCTCGAAGCCAACGGGTCGACGTTGGGGGATGTCGTCGCCGACGTCTCGGCCCGATACCCCGGCCTTGCGCCGCGTCTGCGCGACACGGCCGGCCAGCCGTATCCCTTCGTGACGTTCTACGTGAACGACGACGACGCGAGACTGCAGGGTGGGTTTGCGGCGAGCGTCCGCGACGGCGATGAGATCATCATCGTCCCGGCGATCGCGGGAGGTTGAGCGATGACGACTCTCGCCCAGGCCGAGCTGTTGCGCTACAGCCGGCACCTCATTCTGCCCGACGTCGGCGTTCCTGGTCAGGAAAAGTTGAAGGCCGCCCGGGTCCTGCTGATCGGCGCCGGGGGGCTGGGATCGCCGGCGGCGCTCTATCTGGCCGCGGCCGGTGTCGGCACGCTCGGCCTCGTGGACTTCGACAACGTCGACGTCACGAATCTCCAGCGACAGATCCTGCATGGCACGAAGGACGTCGGCCGGCCCAAGCTGCTGTCGGCGCGTGAGCGCATCGCCGACGTGAACCCGCATGTGCGGCTGGAGACGTATGAGACGGCGCTCACGTCCAAGAACGCGCTCGACATCCTCAGTGGCTACGACATCGTCGTGGACGGCACCGACAACTTCGCGACGCGCTACCTCGTCAATGACGCCTGCGTCCTGCTCGGCAAGCCGAACGTGTACGGCAGCATTTTCCGCTTCGAGGGACAGGCATCGGTCTTTGCTCTGCCCGACGGGCCGTGCTACCGCTGCCTCTTCCCCGAACCGCCGCCGCCGGGATTGGTGCCGAGCTGTGCCGAAGGCGGCGTGCTGGGCGTGCTGCCGGGTCTCGTGGGAACGATTCAGGCGACGGAGGCGATCAAGCTGATCGTCGGTGTAGGCGAGCCGCTCGCGGGCCGGCTGCTGCTCATCGATACGCTGGCGATGCAGTTCCGCACGGTCAACATCCGGAAGGACCCAACGTGTCCTGCGTGCGGCACGCACGAGATCACGGCGCTCATTGATTACGAGCAGTTCTGCGGCGTGCGGGCGTCGGAGGCGGAGCCGAGGGCCGTCGGTGGGTTCGTCGAGGTCACACCGCGCGAGCTGCAGAGCCGGCTGGCGCGCGGCGAGGAGCTGCAGCTGATCGACGTGCGGGAACAGTTCGAGTGGGACATCGCGCGCATTCCCGGCGCGCGCCTCGTCCCGCTGGCGACGCTCCCCGACGTCGTCGAGACGCTCGATCGCGACCGCGAGGTGGTCGTCTATTGTAAGGGCGGCAGCCGCAGCCGCGCGGCCGCGACGCATCTCGCCGACGCAGGATTCCCGCGGGTGACGAATCTCACCGGCGGGATCCTGCGCTGGCAGGCGGAGGTGGACCCGACGCTGCCGCGGTACTGACGCAACTTGACCAATTTGGTCAAATCAGCTAGTGTGGTGCATGACTCGTCACAAGAAACCCCGTCCGGTGCGCGAGGCCGTGAGCCTGTACGAGGCGAAGACCCATCTCTCCGAGCTGGTCGAGCAGGCCGCGCAGGGGCGGGAGATCATCATCGCCAAGTCCGGCAAGCCCAAGGCTCGGCTCGTCCCGCTCGCGCCGAAGGACACGCGGCACCTGCGCAAGCCCGGACTGGGGAAGGGCCGGGGCTGGATCGCCGATGACTTCGACGCGCCGCTGCCGCCTGAGGTATTGCGGTTGTTCACCGGGGAATCCGGGTGAGGCTGCTGCTCGACACCAACGCGCTGGTTCGGTGGCACCTCGTTAAGCTTCGGCCCGCTGCGGTTCGCACCGTGCAGCGGGCCGAACTTGTGGTGGTGAGCGCGGTGAGCGCGTGGGAGATCGCGGTCAAGCGCGCACTGGGTAAGCTGGACCTGAAGGACACCGTCGAACAGATCGTCGCGCGCTACGGGTTTCTCCCCCTGCCGGCGACGGTACGACACGGCGATCTGTTGCGCGATCTACCGCTGCATCACCCCGATCCCTTCGACCGGTTGCTCATCGTGCAGGCGCTGGACGAAGGGCTCACGATCTTGACCTCCGACCGGGCTTTCGAGCCATATCGGGTGCCGGTGGAGTGGGTGTGAGGATGCGGGTATGTCCGGGTCATCGCTCCCTCCCGGGGGCCGTCCGTTCTCGTCATGGCGCGTTGCCTACCCGTGTCCGCGTGCTCACAAAGAGATCGAGGTCAATCGCCGGCGGGGTCGCAACGTTGCGTGCGAAAAACAGCATCTCCGTCGTCCCGTGCGAGTAGATGAAGGGATGGCGCTCGTCAGCCGCGGTATTGATCGGCGCGCCCAGATTGATGGGCGCGGTCCACGGACTGGCCACGTCTGGGCGCGTCGCGACCCACATGTCGTCCGCGCTCGAGCCGGGCCGGTTCGAGAAGAAATAGATCGTTCGCCCGTCGTGCGAGATAGAAGGCCGCTGCTCGCTCGCCGCGCTGTTGAGCTCGGTTACTGGGACGGCGTCGCCCCAGGATCCGTCAACCGCCTGGGCGCTGACGTAGATGTCTCCGCCGGTGTTCACCGGCGCGGGATTGTGGTTGAAATAGAGCTGCGCGCCACCACTCTCGTCGTTTTCGAAGTAGGCGGGACCCCCCTCAAACCCCGACGTGTTCACTCCGGCCCCGAGGTTCACCGGTCCCTCCCACCCGAAGTCGTCATGCACGTCTTGTCGGTATGAAACCCAGATGTCACCCGACCCCGCTGCCCCCTGTTGACGACCCGAGGCGAAGAAGAGCCAGTGTTCGTCGCGGGACAGCGCCGGGGCGAAGTCGTTCACCGAACTGTTGACGGTGGGCCCCAGACTCACGGCCGTTCCCCACGGACAGCTATCGTCAGCGCAGGCTCGCCGAGACACCCAGATGTTCTGGTCGAAAACTCCGTCGTCAGGACCTTCCGGGCGGGTGGAGGCAAGGAACAGAGTGAGCCCGTCCTTGGAGAGCGCCGCCTGCTGATCGTTGTAAGGGGACGTACTGATCGTCGGGCCGAGTTTCACGGGCTCGGACCAGGCGGAGAAGCTGGAAGTCTGATTCGCGACCATGGTTCCGGCGATGCTGCGATCGGACTCCGTTCCACATCCGATGAGCAAGGCGAGGCAGGCCAGCGAACTGGGGGCGCGCGATGTGGTGGTCATGGATCCTCCTGTCCTCGAATCGGTCAAGGTGGTGTGACCACCGTGACCGCGTTTGACGCCGCAGAGTATTGCCCGTTGTAGGCCCGAATCCGATAGGTGTACGTCGCATCAGGCTGGACATCCACGTCGCGGAACGTTGTCGCGTTGGCGTCGGGCCAGGCGATGATGTCGTAGATGTCGAACGCCAAGTAATTACACGCGAGCTCGTCGCCCAGGCAGCGCTGGATCGCGAAGAACTGCTCGTCGCTTGTGTTGTCCGTCCAACTGAGCGTGATCTCGGTCGGCGAGGTGGCCGTCGCCGTCAGGTTTGAAGGCGCGGCCGGGAGAACGGTGGAAAAAGCCCAGGCTTCGTTCGACGGGTCGGAAGAGCCGCCGTCCTTGCGGGCGCTCACCACATACGTATAGGCCTCGCCAGGGTTGAGGCCGGCGTCATGGTAGCTGGTCGCGTCGGGGCCGAGGTTCGCCATGATGACGTAGTAGCAATAGGGCTCCCAGTAGCTGTAGTCGCAGTACTGCCGAAACACGTCGTATCCGTCCTCGACGCTCGAATTGTCGGTCCATGTCAGGTCGATAGCGAGATCCGCCGCGGTCGTCGCGACGAGGCCGGTGGGAGCAGCCGGTGGGGTCGCGCAGTCGATGTTCGACGGCGCGGACGCACCGAGCCCGTTGAACGCGAGGACGCGATAGCACAGCCGCTGGTCACTGGTGCGCGCATCGTCCCGGAACCAGGTCCACTCCGGTCCGATTGCTGCGGCAAGCTGCCAATTCGCGCCGCCGTCGACCGACCGCTCGATACGGAATCCGTCCTCGTTGCCCGAGTTGTCCAACCAGGTAATGGAGATCGTGGTGGACCCCGCCGGGATCGCGTCCAGCGTCGAGGGCGCGGTCGGAAGGGTGGTGGCGGCAATCGCGCTGGCCGTATTGGACTGATCGGTGAATCCGCCATCCTTCTTCGCGCGCACGTAATACCAGTACCTGGTATTGGCACTGACTCCCGCGTCGTGATAGGCAATACTGTTCGGCGGCAGAGTGGCGATCACCACGTACGTGTAGTAGTCAACTTCGACGGGAGAACGCAGCACTTCGTAGCCATCCTCGACGTTGGAGTTGTCGCTCCATGTCAGATTGATGGCCGGCACCGCGACCCCGGTAGCCGTCAGACCGCTGGGCGCCGTCGGGAGCGTCGTGCAGGCGGTCGATGCGGGCGAGTCGCCGTGACTGTTGAACGCTATCACGCGGAAGCACACCTGCTGCTCGCCCGGGGCTCCCGCCGCGCGGAAATAGGTGAGCCAAGACGGCGTCGTCGCTACGATTGCCCAGGTGGCTCCCGCGTCGACGGACCGCTCGACCCGGAATCCGGTTTCGTTGTTCGAGTTGTCGATCCAGCCCACCATAACGGCGTTGCCCGGCATCGGCGTCACGCTGGTACGCGGTGCGGCAGGTGGCAGGGCAGTGGATGCGCAGGCGGTGTTGGAAAACTCGGAGTACGTCCGGCTCTTCCCTCGCGCCGTCAGCGCACGGACCTTGACGCAGTACTGCTGCTCGGCGGCGATTCCGGAAAAACCGGCGCTGGTGGCGTCGGGGCCCGTCGTCGTCCACAGGGTGAATGTCGGCCCGATGTCCCAGGCGACGTAGACCTCAAAGCCGTCCTCGTTGTCGGAGTTGTCTCGCCATGTCACCGCGATCTCGCTGGACGAGATGGCGGTGGCGGTGGCGTTCGATGGAGCGGAGAGAGTTCGCTTGCTCGCCTGGAAGTTCGGCGCGAGCGGATCGTCGCGGCTGCAACTGGCGACGCACAGGATCAACAATGAACTGCCCCAACCGAAGCGTCGCACAGCGAGCATGGGCCCTCGAAATTGAAGACGCTCGCGTGATACGGACGACGGCGGTGATGTTGCTCAGCGTCCCCTTACCAAGGTGAAGCCTGCCCAGTAGAACGGATGCGCTGTCCCGGCGTCACGCGCGGCTGCCCGTTGAGCCAGCGCGAGAGCCTCGCCCTCGGGCCTCCCAGCGGCCAGCTCCTTGTAGAACCGCTCCATCAGCCGCGCCGTCGCGACGTCGGAGACCGGCCACAGCGTCGCCATAACGTTCGACGCCCCGGCGTAGAGGAACCCTTGCACCAATCCCACCCAGTCATCGCCCGGTGGGACGTCCGTTAACGCTCCGGCGCCAACCCCGGTCTGACACGCGCTCAGCACGAGGAGCCGAGCGTTCAGTGTTAGCCCGAACACCTCGTGCACCTCGAGCCGCCCGTCCTCGTCGCCCCCCGCGCCCCCTGCGCCCTCCCCGCCCCCCGCGCCCCCCGCGCCCCCCGCGCCCCCCGCACCTAGCTCGACGAACGAGAACATCGGGTTTTGCTTATTGAGGACGCCGTACGTGGCGAGGTGGACGATCTCTTGCCCGGGCGCGAGCGTGCGAAAGGCGCGCTCCGTCGCGGGTGTGCCCACCAAGGTTCGAGCTCGCGCGCCGAAGATCCGCTGGATCGCGGCAACTTCTGCTTGCGAACCGGGCAGCGTCGCGGCACGGGGGGCGAGCGCCAGAACACCGCCGCCCTGGGACGGGGCTGGCCGGTCCCGGAGGCGCAGCCAAACCGAGGCTGAGGGCACGTACTCGATGACGTAGCGCTCGATCAAGAGTTGTTCTCGTTGCCCCGGTACAACCAGCGTTGCGAAGGGGAGGTAGTGGAGCTCGGCGTGCGGTGCGATGACCAGCCGCCGCTTGCCGGCGAGCAGGCCGCTTGCCTCCACCGGCGCGACCAGCTGTCGATACAGCCGCCGGAGCGACGGCCGCCAGGCGCGCTGCGCGCCCCCTTCCGTCGGGCTCCCGAGCGTTCCACGCGCGAAGTCCACGCGTCCGGCGAGCGTGCTATGGCTCACGTTCAGGTCGAGCGAGACCAAGGTGTCCCGCGTCACGACGAAGACAATTGTTGTCGAGTCGCCCACGAGGTACTCGAGGAGCGCCTCGTCTGGCGCGAGCGCGGCCTTGATGGTGCTCGCGGGTGCGATCTCCCCTCGGACCAGCGCCGCGTAGGCCGGGTTCGCCTCGCGCATCTCGAGCAGCAGAGTGGCGTACTCCTCTTGCGCACCGGCCAGCGCCTCGGCGGCAGCGGTGTTCGCGGTTGCCACGGCCGCCGGGTCACGCAGCCCACGATCCGCCCCGCCTCCCTGAGTGTCGACCTGCCGCGTCAGCTCTGCGATCTTGCGACGGAGATCATCCTCCTGGCCGGCAAGCGATCCCCCGGAAACAGCCGTCGCGGGGCGCGCCCGCGCCAAGAGCTCGAGCATCTGCCGCGCACGCAGCCGCTCGCTCAGCTCGAGCGCCGCCTCCGTCCGCCCCCGCGCCCGCTCGACGAGCGCGAGGTCGACGTACACGTCCCATTTGTCCGCGCGGAACGCGGAGCGGCGTTCCTCGAGCACCACACGTCCCGAGACCCGCTCGATCTGCGCGATGGCCGTCTGAAGTTCCGTAACCGCATCACCGACGGCGCCACGCCGTCGCAGAGCGCCAGCCAGGCCCGCATGCAGACGCCACGCATTGACTGCCGGCAGCGTGCCGAGGCGGGTGATAGCGTGCTCGTAGAGCGATTCCGCCGCGAGCGCGCGGCCCGCCTTCACTTCGAGATCGCCGAGCTCGGCCAGCGCGTCGGCTTCGTCGTCAGCCGACCCCAACGACTGCAGCGTATCAATCGCCTCACGGAAGGCCCGGCGTGCCGTCGCGGTATCGCCCGCTCGCCGGGCAGCTTCACCCAGCTGAACGCGGGCCAGCGCATCGTTGTGGATGCCGAAGTCGCCCCGCTGCAGCAGCCGCTCCATGGTGAGTTGGGCGTCGCGGTAGTTTCCCCGCCTCACGAGCACCTCGGCCATCCCAAGCTGCGCCCGATTCCGCGTCCGTACCTCATCTGCTCCCGCGTCGGGCGGGAGGCGCTGGGCGCGCGCGTATTCCCGTTCGGCTTCGGCCAACCGGTTGAACCTGAATGCGAGGTGGCCCCGAGCCAATGCGAGCCGAGCACCCCATGCCCCACCCCCCTGCCAGTGGCGCGCGAGCGCTTCGGCCCGGTCCAGCTCCGTCACAGCACCCTGGAGGTCCCCCATGTCGGAGCGCGCGTCCGAGAGCAACACTCGGGCGTCGATCTCCTGGCTCACGGGACCTGTGCGCCCCAAGATTGCTACGGCTTCAGAGAGGGCCGTGATGGCCGCCGGATAATCCCCGCGATTCATCTCCAGCGCTCCGATGTTGCGGAGCATGACCGCAGCGTCCGGGTCCCTCCCGAGTTTCCGATACGTCGAGAGCGCCTCGCCATAGCGGGCGGCTGACTCGGCGTAGTCGCCGGCCCGCCCCGCGACGACTCCGAGGTTCCCGAGGATCATCGCAGCATTCGCTTCACTACCGCCGCTCCGGTATGCGATCAGCGCCGCCTCGAAAGCACTTCGCGCCCCCGCCAAATCGCCTCGTCTAAAGGCGACGATGGCGAGAATGTTCTGGTTTGATGCCACACCGATCGGATCCCCGGCCCGTTCCAAGATCGCCTTGGCTTGGACTAACAGCTTCGTTGCGCCTCCCAAGTCGCCGCGAGCTTGTTTCATGTCTGCCTGCTGGGTGATGACGTTGCCCAGCGTGCTGTAGTCCCGGATTCGCTCTGCCAGGTCACGGCAGCGTGTGAAATACATTTCCGCGCTGTCACGCTCGGAGGCGCGTTTGAATCCTCCTGCCATCGCGACGAGCGCGCGCGCGATCCCGGCGGAGTCGGCCAGACCCTCGTGCAGCCGCAGGCTCTCCCGCCACGCCGGCATCGCGGCATCGACCCCCGCGCTGTTCAACGCGTCGTTGCCCGCGCGCAAGACGCTGTCCGCGGTGACGTTCACCTGTCGGTCGGCGGGCGACAACGAGCGGAAGCGGCTGACCTTGCGTACGTAGAACGAATCGCGCCAGGCGATAACCCAAGCGCTCGCGAGGTGGTCCGCAGCGGTGACGGTGGCGAGTCCAGCAGAATCGTCGCCCCCGCGCGCTTCTGCGAGAAGTTGTCGCAGCGCCTCGCGGAGGTCACGCGGGCCTCGCCGGAGCCGCTCCACCAGCACCGAGTCAGGCCCGTCCCTTGCGAGTGCGCGCAGTTCGCCCACGTCCTGAGGGGATTGTGCCGCCACGGAAAGGACGCAGAGCGCCGTCAGGAAGCCGGTCATCGCGAGGGTCCGACGAGCCGGAACTGCACGAGGTCCGACGAGACCCACCGCTTCCACTCGGTCTGTGCCTCGACCTTCCAGAAGTACGTAGCCTGCGGCGAGAGCACGACCGAGGCCGGCAACGTCACGGATGTGTCCGTCATCTCTGTGGTCCATAGGACGTCACCCTCGTCGGTATACAATCTCAAGCGGTACCGGTCGGATCGCGGCACGCCAGACCAGACGAACTGGTCCACGCGGGCAACGGGTCCGCGCGGCGCGACCAATAGGGGCGCGTGAATGCTCGTATCGGGTGGCTCTCGGAGGCCCGCCGACGAGCTGTCGCTGCCGCCGCGCGGCAGGAGCAGGAGCACGAGCGTAGCCGCCGCGGCGAGACCCAACGGGATCGACCAGCGACGCCAGCGACGCGCAGGAGTTTGCTCCGTCACCGTCGTTTCGGCGGCAACGCGGCTCGTCGCCTTGACGACTGATCGACAGCGGGCGCACGACAGGAGGTGCGCGACCGCACGCTCTCGGGCGCCGGCGTCGAGTCGCCCGTCGACGAAATCGGCGATGACGCGCTCGTCCAGGCAGTCCGGTGTCTCGGTTCTCCGGTCCAGGACGGCGTCGCCGCGCAGCAGACCCGCGGTTTCCTGCAGCTGCTCAATCTCGCTGCGGCATGTTGGGCAGGTTGCCACATGTTCGGCGGTCGCCGCGTCCTGTGCGCCGAGCGCATAGGGCACCAGCAGCTCGGGCGCAGGGTGGTTGGCGATCACACGCCTCCCCGTAATGATTTCAAGCATCGTGGGCGTGATACGGACGCCAC
>WNGO01003643.1_pt1 | contig 15544 bp, 16 predicted proteins | sample 5400511 | NCBI WGS metagenome assembly WNGO01 (sample SAMN13153380, study PRJNA577476) | soil metagenome | isolation source: 20 cm soil or saprolite under Garry oak tree replicate 2 | place: USA:California | collected 2016-06-15 | reverse complement strand
CAGCGGCAACGTTCCCGAACTGTTGCGCGACAAGCGCGTGGTCACGCTCGATCTGGCATTAATGGTCGCGGGTACAAAATACCGCGGTCAGTTCGAAGAGCGCATCAAAGCGGTGATGGATGAGATCCGCCGCTCCAAGAATGTGATTCTTTTCATCGACGAGTTGCACACGATTGTCGGCGCCGGTTCGGCCGAAGGCGCGATGGACGCGTCCAACATTATCAAGCCCGCGCTGAGTCGCGGAGAATTGCAGTGCGTCGGTGCGACGACGATGAACGAGTATCGCAAGTACATCGAGAAGGACGCGGCGCTCGAACGCCGGTTCCAAACCGTGAAGGTCGATGCCCCGACTGTTGAAGAAGCGATTGAGATTTTGAAAGGACTTCGCCCGAAGTACGAAGCGCACCACAAAGCCAAATTGACCGACGAAGCGCTTGAGACTGCGGTCAAATTTTCGGAGCGTTATATCACTGGACGTTTTCTGCCGGACAAAGCGATCGATGTCATGGACGAAGCGGGCGCCCGCGCCCGGATCAACTCTATGACGCGTCCACCGGACGTGAAAGAGATGGAGAAGGACATCGAACAAATTCGATTGCAAAAAGAGGCCGCAATTAAAGCGCAGGATTTCGAAAAGGCAGCCGCCCTTCGCGACAAGGAAAAGCAGACCAAGGAAAAACTCGAATCCATTTTGCAGAAATGGCGCCAGGAACGCGAAGAAAAGGAAGTGCTCGTTACGGCGGACGACATGATGCACATCATTTCGAAAGTGACCGGCGTTCCGCTCCAGCGAATGGAGCAGGCCGAGACCGAAAAACTCCTCAAAATGGAAGAGGAGTTGAAAGGCAAAGTCATTGGTCAGGATGAAGCCGTCAGCGCGATCTCAAAAGCACTCCGCCGCAGCCGGGCCGACCTGAAGGATCCGCGGCGTCCAATCGGCTCGTTCATTTTCCTCGGACCCACCGGTGTCGGCAAAACGTTCCTCGCCCAGAAACTGGCCGAATTCATGTTTGGCGATCGCGACGCGCTGATTCAGATCGACATGTCGGAGTACATGGAAAAATTCACCGCCTCGCGTCTAATCGGTTCGCCTCCGGGTTACGTCGGCTACGAGGAAGGCGGTCAGCTCTCCGAAGCGGTGCGCCGCCGGCCGTATTCGGTCGTGCTCTTTGACGAAATTGAAAAAGCGCATCCGGACGTGATGCATCTGCTCCTCCAAATTCTGGAAGAGGGTAAAATCACCGACTCGTTAGGCCGAAAGATCGATTTCCGGAACACGATTATCATCATGACCTCGAACGTCGGCGCCGAGCTGCTCAAGAAACAGACAACGATGGGCTTCGGTGCCCCGCGCGAAGGACACGATTACGATTCGATGCGCGAAAAGATTCTGGACGAGACGAAGCGTGTCTTTAAACCGGAGTTTCTCAATCGTCTCGACGAAATCATCGTTTTCCACTCACTCGAGAAGTCGCATCTCCTGAAGATTGTCGATCTCGAAGTGGAAAAGGTGAAGATTCGCCTCAAAGCCAAGGAAGTGGAGATTATTCTCGACAACCTGGCCCACGAGTTCGTGATCGAGAAAGGTTACGATCCGAATTACGGCGCACGGCCAATGCGGCGCGCGGTTGAGCGTTACCTGGAAGATCCGCTCGCGGAAGAAATTCTACGTGGCAACGTCAAAGCCGGAGTCAAGGTTGCGGTGAGCGCCAAAGACGGGAAGCTCGTTTTCGAACCTGACACGACAAAAGCGAAGCTGGCGGAGCCGATCGCTGAATAGAACGAAGCGAGCTGCCGGTCCGTCGTCTGATTGATGTCGTCCCGGAATTGGTTGTTTGCACTGGTCCTGCTCGTCGCAACCTTGCTGGTTTATCAGCCGGCGTGGAATGGAAAGCCGATCTGGGATGACGAAATTCACATCACAACGCCAGAGCTGCGCTCATCGCATGGCTTGACGCGAATCTGGACCGATCCGGCGGCCGCGCCGCAGTACTATCCGCTTCTCCACACGATTTTTTGGGTGGAGTACAAACTTTGGGACGGCTGGCCGCTTCCCTACCATCTCGTCACCATTCTTCTTCATGCAACCTTAGCGCTTCTCTTGTTCCAGATCTTACGCCGGCTCAACGTCCCGGGCGCGTGGCTGGGGGCGGCGATTTTCGCGCTCCATCCGGTCCACGTCGAATCGGTCGCGTGGTTATCCGAAGTTAAGAACACCCTTTCCGGAGCGCTCGCCGCCGCGGCAACGTTGGCGTACCTCAAATACGACAAAGATCGACAACTTACGGCCTACTTTCTGGCGTTCGCCCTTTTCGTTGCTGGTCTGATGACCAAGACCGCGATCGTAACTTTACCGATCGTGCTGTTGATCGTTTTCTGGTGGAAACGCGGAAAGCTGGCTTGGGAGCGCGACTTTAAACCGCTGGTTCCGTTTTTTGGCGCCGCGATTGTCGCCGGGATCGTCACGGTCTGGGTAGAGCAAGAATTTTGTGTCGAGCATGGCGAGACGTTTGATTTTTCTCTAGTCGATAGATTGCTGATCGCGGGGCGATTGTTTTGCTTTTACTTGGGAAAGCTCTTCTGGCCCACGGATCTGACCATCATTTATCCGCGTTGGCAGATCAGCGAGAGTGTCTGGTGGCAATATCTTTTTCCAATCGCGGCTCTGGCATTGTTGGTCGGATTGTGGATCGCGCGCCGAAAATCCCGTGGCCCGCTTGCGGCGGTGCTTTGTTTTGCGGCGATGCTTTTTCCGGTGCTCGGATTTTTCAATCTTTCTTATTTCATGTCCTGCCCGCCGCCAGGCCATCAGTTCGCAATATTCCGGGCAGATCACTTTCAATATCTCGCCGACACCGCCGTGATCACTCTCATCGCCTGCGGGGCGGGTTGGTTTTGGGCGCGAATGCAGACGCGGCATCGTCCGCTCTTCTCCATCGGCGTTGTGGCAGTGTTAGGGCTGCTCGCCAGTCTGACTTGGGCGCAGAGCCGCAATTATCGTGACACCGAAAGTTGCTTTCGCGATGTAATATCTAAAAATCTAAACTCCGCGACCGCGCACAATAATCTCGGTAATGCGTTACTTCGGAAAGGCTCAACCGATGAAGCGATCGCTCATTTTGAGAAGACCCTGGAAATAGAACCGAATTATCAGTTTGGACAATACAATCTCGGAGCTGCTCTAGTTCAAAAAGGGGACGCTGCTGCCGCGATTCCTCATTTGAAATCCGCCCTGGCCGCCAATCCGAACCATTCCAAAGCCTACTACAGTTTGGCGACTGCCCTTGCTCAGCGCGGTCAGATGGATCAAGCGATCGAATATTATAACCGTGCGCTCAAACTCGAGCCTGATTTTCCCGACGCCCACACCAATCTCGCCAATCTGTTGCTCGAAAAAGGAGAGAACGAGCCGGCATTGGCCCATTACCGAAAGGCGGTCGAACTTCAGCCGAAGAATCCCGGCGCGCATTACAACCTTGGCGTCGGTTTGGTGCGCAAGGGCGAATCTGATTCGGCGATCGCCGAGTTGCGAATCGCTCTCCAACTTGATCCCGCGTACCCGGATGCCGAACCACTGCTTCGCGATCTTCTGGCGCAAAAAACGCAGCCGTAAGAGTCACGCGGTTAAGCGCGTGGATGCGCCTCGGCGTAGGCTTTCTTCAAGCGTTCGACCGTGACATGCGTATATATTTGCGTCGTTGAAAGACTGGCGTGGCCGAGCAACGCCTGCACGCTCCGCAGGTCCGCGCCGCGATCGAGCATGTGGGTGGCAAAACTGTGGCGAAGTTTGTGCGGACTGATCGAAATTGGAATCGAAGTGTGTCGTAGATAACGTTTCAAGATCAGCCAGATCGATCGCGGCGAAATTCGTTTCCGTGATTTGTTAATGAAGAGCGCTCCGGAATGCACATTCGCCACGGAGCGATATTTTTGGACTGCCTCCAGCGCGGGTGCGCCAACCGGGCAAACGCGCTCTTTGCGGCCTTTTCCAAAAACGCGCACTGACTCGGTGTAAAGATCGACATCTTCCACGTCGAGCGCGGCCAATTCACTCAAGCGCAATCCACTGCTGTAAAAAAGCTCCATGACCGCGACGTCGCGGAGCGGCATCCATTCCGGCGCGGCGCGTTGCTTCGCCACCCGCAGCGGCGCGCTGAGTAGCTCTTCGATTTGTTGGCGCGTCAACACCAGCGGCAATTTCTTTTCGACCTTTGGCAATTGCAGCTGCCGCACCGGGTCGATCCGAAGTCTCTTTCGATCGGCCAGAAACTTGTAAAATGCGCGCAGCGCCGAAAACTGTAAACGCACATAGGAGCGCGCCTGACCGCGCTTCATGATCGCGAAGAGATAATCGCGAAAATCATCTGCCCTACATTGCTTCCACGGCTTTTGATTTTGTCCGCGGAACGCGCCCAGCGCCTGCTGATAAGCCTTCAGCGTTTTGGGGGAGGCATTTCGTTCGACCGCGAGGTAACGCAGAAATTCTTCAGCGAGATTGTCTTTCTTCGCCGCGACGCTGGTGTCTTTTGTCATGTCGAGCGGAAACGCCCGTCCGGCTCGGACCTAAAATTGCGGCTCCGGTTTCTCGATCATGTAACGCGTCTGAGCCGCGTCAGCCCGGCCGCTTATCTGGGTTTTGAAAATCGGCGGCGGATTGGTTGAGATCACTTCGTAGTCCTTCAGGATAAATTCAGGATAAACCCGATTGCTCGCCGGTTCGTAGACTTTGTCGCCGCTAAAGTTCCCGTAAAGCTTGTACTCGTAATTGTTGTCCGAACCGAACTTCAACGCCGCGCGATCGGGCGCCAGTTTTTGTTTTTCATTCAACATCACGAGCTGCGCCGTGCCCCAGGGCTGGTTTGGTCGTCGGACGTAGCCCCAAAACTTGAAGTCCGGCTTAAAATAACGCCGCCCGATATAATAATCGCCCGCTGGTTCGGCCGCGATTCGCTGCGCCATGGCAATCTTTGCGTTTTGAATGCCGCTCGGTTCGGTTTGGCAGCCGGCAAAAAACAGAAGCGCAGTCGCGAAGAAAACCGGTTTTGCTCCCAAGATTGACATCTTTCAGGATCGACATCTACTCAGCTCTACGACCCGCGCAATCCCGCGTTTCCTTTTGCATCGCACTGCGCCGTCCGTAAAATTTGAGGCCAGATGCTGGAATTGGAAGTTTACGCCGCCGGTCTTGGCGATCTGGACAAGATCTTGGAGCTCGACCATCAGTTGGCCGCGATCCCGGGTCTGCGCTACAAAGTCGATCGCAACCACAACTTGGTTTATCTCAAGCTCGATCAACCCACCATCACCTTTCGCGAGATTCGCGCGATCTTTCGCAAACTCGCGCTCGATCCGCATTTCATCGGCGCAATTCCGGGAGAGTTTCGCCCAAAAACAAAAACGCAGCCGCTGGGTGTCTAAACACAACAGCAAATGTTCGTTCGATTCTTTAACGCGCTGGGAGGACCACTCATACGGTTCGTTCAGTACTTGGGCGAGGTCGTTTTCCTGGCCGCGGACACGTTCCGCTCACTTTTTACGCATCGGTTGCGATGGAAATTATTTCTCAACCAAATTGTCGAAATCGGATTGCTTTCGCAATTAGTCATCGGATTGCTTTCGCAATTAGTCGTCGTAATCACGGGCGGATTCACCGGCGCGGTTTTTACCGCCCAGACCTATTTCCAGTTTCACAAGATCGGAATGGGCTCGGCCGTGGGCGCGGTCGTGTCGGTCGCAATCCTCCGCGAGTTAGGACCAGTCTTGACCGCGTTAATGGTGACGGGTCGCGTCGGCGCAGCCATGTCGGCGGAGATCGGAACCATGAAAGTGACCGAGCAAATCGACGCGTTGCGGGCGCTGGCAGTTTATCCGACCGATTATCTGGTCGTGCCGCGCGCACTCGCCATGATGGTCTCGATGCCGTTGCTCGTGGCCGAATGCATCGCCGTTGGCATCGCGGTCGGCTATTTCGTTGCGATTTTTTTGCTCGAAGTGAATGGCACTTACTACATGGCGAACATGGTGCGCTGGACCCGAAGTCGCGACATCATCATGGGTCTCTCCAAAGCATTTTGCTTCGGCATTCTGATCGTCTTCATCAGTTGCCACAAAGGATTGACCGCACGCGAAGGTGCGGTCGGCGTCGGACGCGCCACGACCGAAGCCGTTGTCAATGCCTCGCTCGCCGTTTTGATCAGCAACTTTTTCCTGACCATGCTGCTCAACATCATTTACCCGGCCGGCTATCAATGAGCGCGCAAGATCGACAGAACGGGTCGATGATTGCCGTGCATGGCTTGGTGAAAACAATTGGTGCGCAGGAAATTCTGCGCGGTGTCGATCTCGACGTCGGGCGTGGCGAGACGCTCGCCATTATTGGGCGCAGCGGCGGTGGCAAAAGCGTTTTGCTCAAGCATCTCATCGGTTTGATGCGGCCGGACGCGGGCGAAATCTGGATTGAAGGTCAAAATATTATCGACATGAGCGAGCGTAATCTCGCGTCGATTCGCCAAAAGGTCGGTATTCTTTTTCAAGGCAGCGCCCTTTTCGATTCGATGACAGTGGCGGAGAACATTGCGTTTCCGTTACGCGAAGCCGGCGAACGCGACGCGAAAGTTCTGCGCAAACGCGTTAGCGAGATGCTCGAAGTGATGGAGCTGCAGGGGCAGGAAGAAAAAATGCCGGTGAATTTGAGCGGCGGAATGAAAAAGCGCGTCGGCCTCGCTCGCTCCATCATTCGTCAGCCATCGTGTATTCTTTATGACGAGCCGACCTCCGGGCTCGATCCGGTCGTTTCCGATTCCATCAATCGTCTGATCCGCCGATTGCAACAGCGTCTCGGCGTGACCAGCATCGTCGTCACGCACGACATGAAAAACGCATTTCATGTCGCCGACCGGATCGCGTATCTGCATGAAGGGCAAATTTACTTCCAAGGGGCGCCGGAAGAATTGCGGCAGTCACCGGATCACATTCTCCAGGATTTTCTGCTTGGTCGATCGGACGAACAGTTGACCCCGAAAGCGTTCGGGGTCGAGAGTTGAAAGCGAAATGAACCGGCACGAGCGAGGTTTGGAATTTAAGGTCGGCATCTTTGTTTTTGCCGGATTGGCGATGTTGGGCGCGCTGGTGGTGCAGTTTGGCAGGCTGGGGGAAGGTTTCAAAACTTACTATGAACTTACGATCCGCTTTAGCGACGCCAGCGGCTTGTTGAAAGGATCTGACGTTTTACTCGCGGGCGCGCGCATCGGGAAAGTTTCGGGCGGGCCACGTCTGGTCCGGGAAGGAAACGGTGTCGCCGTCCCGCTGAAGATTTATGATTACGTGAAAATTCCTGAGGAAAGCAAATTTACCGTTGGGAGTTCCGGTTTGCTTGGCGATCGCTTTGTCAGTGTCACCATGCCACCCGGTGTGCCGACAAAATTCCTGCAACCAAACGCCTATCTCAATGGCACGCGTGAAACCGGTATCGACGATCTCACCCGCGAAGGCGGCGCGCTGGTTGGCGATCTTCGCGGTGTTGTTCAAAAGATCGACACCACCGTGACGCGGCTGAACGAAGACATGCTTTCCAAAGAGACTGCCGAGAATCTCAGGTCGAGCGTTGCGCATTTAAACGAAGCGACGACCGCGTTTGCGGAATCCTCGAAGAAACTTGGCGGCGTGGTCGATAAAGCCGATTCGGCGATGGACTCGACCAGGAAAGCGGCCGACGATTTGCAGAAAGTGATGAGTTCCGCCACGCAAGGAAAAGGATTGCTCGCGGCACTGCTCACGAATCAGGAACTGGCCAACGATTTGCGCGCACTCGTGAGTAACTTGCGCGAGCACGGCATCCTGTTTTATCGCGACTCGGCCGCGAAGGTTGGCAGCAACGCCACGCCACCGCCTAAACCGCGGGCACAAGCTCGAGGACGTTGATGACGCCGTTACTGACGATCAATTTATTGCGTGTTCTGTTCGTCACGTTTTGTGCGGTGATTGGGTCAAATATTTCTTCTGCGCTGGTTGGAAATCCCTGGCCCGGTTTGGTGTTCGGACTCGTTTTCGGTTTGGTAGTCGTGCTGATCGATCGCTTGCTCAAGGGCGTTTCGCTTCGCTTATTTTCCTCGGCTACATTCGGACTCTTACTTGGCTTGATTTTCGCGAACTTGCTGATGGCGTCCGAGGTTTTGCGTTATCAATCCGAGACCATGCAATGGGCCGCCCGTCTGATTGTGTATGCGCTTTTTGGCTATCTCGGAATGATGCTGGCGATGCGGAGCAGTCGCGATGAATTCTCGCTCATCATTCCTTATGTGCGCTTCGCTCGTGAGATGACCCAACATGAGCCGCTCGTGGTCGATACCAACGTCATCATCGACGGTCGCATCGCCGATCTTTGCGCGACCGGATTCCTTAGCCGCTCGCTCATCGTACCGCGATTTATTTTGGATGAATTACAGTTGCTGGCGGATTCGCACGACCCGACCAAACGCGAACGCGGCCGGCGCGGTCTGGAAATTTTGAATCAACTCCAGCGTTCGCGCGAAATCGAAGTCACGGTTCACGAGAGCACTGGCGAAGATGCCGATCTTGGAACGGACGCGCGTCTGGTGGGGATCGCCAAGGTATTGAAGGCGCGCCTACTCACGAACGATCACGCCCTTTCGCAGGTCGCGCGGTTGCAGAAACTAGCGGTGCTGAATCTGGCCGATCTCGCTCGCGCGCTTCGGCCGAGCGTTGTCGCGGGCGACGAAATTGATTTGCATCTGGTCAAGGAAGGTCGCGAGCCGCATCAGGCCGTTGGTTATTTGCCGGACGGAACCATGATCGTGGTCAATCACGCGCGCGCGCATGTCGGCAAGATCCGGACCGTGGTGGTGGCGAGCACGCTCCAAACTGCCGCCGGTCGCCTTATCTTCGCCGAGCTTAAGAACGGCGCCGCGCAAGCGCCGGCTTCGCGCGAATCGGTTTGAAGGGCTTTCTCAAGTTCATTTTGCCCTGCGGCATTGTCGACCTTGCGGAAAATCGGCGAAAGCTGCGCACCATCGGCCGCCGACTTTCACCCACAGAACTATTCAAGAGCGACCGGCTCGTGCTCGATGCCGAACAAAGCGGCCTATCGCTTTTTGCTCCGGGCCATGTCGGGCAACTGCGCAACGTGGTCGATGTCGGCGCCAACACCGGACAATGGTCGAGCATGTTGCTCAATTGCGCTACGCCGGAGAAATTGATCATCATCGAGCCGCTTCCGGACGCGTTTGCTGCTTTGCAGAAGAAATTCGGAAATAACGGTCGCGTTGAGTTGCACAACGTCGCGATCGGCGAGCGCGAGAGCGTTGAAACACTAAAAATTACGCGCGATACGACTGGAGCGTCGCTCCTACAGCCGCGCGAAGAAATGCGCGCCGTCATCGGGAGCAATTGGACGATCACCTCCGAAGTGGAAGTGCCGATGACGACGCTCGACCGGTTGTTGGCCGGCCTTTCGGAGATTTCGCTTTTGAAAATTGACGTCCAAGGTTACGAAAAACGGGCGCTCGCGGGCGCGAAACAGACTTTGTCGAAGACAAAGTTCCTGCTCGTCGAATTGAACTTCATGCCGCAATACGATGGAGGCTCCTGGTTCGGCGATGTTCACGAAATCCTCACCCGCGATTTTGGTTTCTTCCTCGCCAACGTTTCCCAACCGCAAGTCCTCAATGGCCGCGCCTCGATGTGCGACGGTCTTTATGTTAATCCTGTTCTCGTCCGGGAATGGGTGAAACCTGATTTTGTTTAAGTATGCAACCGAGTGAAGCTCTAAGCACGGGTGCGCAAGTGGCCGTAACGTTGGCGGGATTTGCCGGTGTGGTGGTCGCGTTTCGCAATCGCTCGGTGCATGAATGGTCGAAGATCGACAAGTTCCGGCTCCAGATTTTGCTCACCAATTCAGCGGTACCGTTTGTTTTGTCGATCCTCGCGATGGTCCTTTTGTCGACAAGTCTTGATCTTCAGACCGTCTGGCGGCTTTGCAGCCTGTTCACTTTTGTAATCGTTGTCGCAATTGCGAATCGTTTTCGCGAGGCCTATCGGCAGTTATCCCGGGAAGAATTTAAAGCTTCCGGCGCCAAAATTTTGATCTTTTATACCGGTTCGCTGCTCGGCATAGCAGCTACGCTTCTGCAGCTCTACAACGTCATCACTTTGCAGACTTTCTGGCCATTTTTCGCCGCGATCGCAACCCTTCTTGCATTGGCGATGATACAGTTTGTTTTGCTCGTAACAGCGCGCGACGATGCAAAGTCATAGCAATCGGCATCTGATATCTTCTTCGCTGAGTCCGTCGATACGAATCACCTTATCGCGCGATTTGTGACCCCTTAGCAAAACAATCGTTCGCGCGGGAACGTTCAATCGCTCGGCCAGAAAACTGATGAGCGCCGCATTCGCTTTGCTCTCGACCGCCGGCGCGCGCAGTTTGATTTTGATTGAGTCGCCGTGCTCGCCGACCCCCTTGTCGATCTTCGCGTTTGGAACGATGTGAACGCGAATGATGGTCTCTGGCGCTCGTCGTTAGAATCGCGCGGGGAATAAGCTCGACGGCAGTCGCGGTTACTCACGAAAATCAGACGCATGAAACTACGCCATCTTTATCTCGCGTTCGCTGTGATCGGGCTGGTTCTTCCTTATTCGCAATTCGTTCCCTGGATCGTTGAGCATCATGCTTTGAACATGGAGCTGTTCATTCGCGATCTGTTCGCAAATCGGATCAGCGCGTTCTTTGCCATGGATGTAATCGTGTCGGCGATTGTGCTCATCTCATTCATCCGAACTGAAGGAAAGCGTCTCGGAACGCGAATGCTTTGGTTGTCAATCGTTTCCGTGCTTCTCGTCGGCGTTTCGCTCGGCTTGCCTCTGTTTCTTTATTTGCGGCAACACGAGCTCGATCGGACGGTCGCTTAAACTTGGAACAATGACTGCAAATGATTTTCGCAAGCTCGCTCTGAGCTTTTCCGAAGCAACCGAATCCGCGCACATGGATCATCCCGATTTCCGTGTCCGCGGAAAGATTTTCGCGACGCTCGGATATCCCGACAAAGATTCGGGAGTAGTGAAATTAACCCCGGACGAACAAAGAGAATTCGTCCGAAGCGATCCGAATGTTTTCCAACCGGTGAAGGGCGCTTGGGGCTGTCGCGGGGCTACAAGCGTGAGTCTACCGACGGCGAAGGTCGACAAGGTGCGCGAAGCTTTCAGCGCCGCCTGGCGCAATACGGCGCCGAAACGACCGGTGGAAACTCGTCAGCGCAAGCCAATGGCGGCGCGCACGCGCTCCATCACCTGATTGGCAATTCCGTTGGCGCGTTTCGCGCCCCGGGCGAGGACGTTGTCGATGTACGATTTGTCCCGCAAAATTTCTTCGCGGCGCTTCCGCATCGGCGAAAAATATTCCCAAAGCTTTTCGAAGAGCTCCTTTTTGAAATCGCCGTAGCCGGTCCCGCCTTTCTTAAATCGTTCGCGCATGTCCGCTAGTTCGTCTTTTGAGGCGAAGAGTGAGTAAAGCTGAATGATGGTCGATCTTTCCGGATCCTTCGGCGCTTCCACCGGAGTGGAATCAGTCACGATGCTCATCACCCGCTTCCGGGTTTCTTTTTCGTCGCCGAAGATGTCGATGTTATTACCGTAGCTCTTGCTCATTTTTTGGCCGTCGAGGCCGGGTACCACTTGGGTGTCGGGATTGATGCGCGGCTCCGGCAGTTTAAAAACTTGCCCGAATGTTTCGTTGATTTTGACCGCCAGATCGCGCGTGATTTCGATATGCTGCTTTTGATCTTTGCCGACCGGCACGGCGTCGCTGTCGTAAATCAAAATGTCGGCGGCCATCAGCACCTGATAACTGAACAGGCCCACTGTCGACGCCAGGCCGCGGGCGAGTTTGTCTTTGTAAGAATGCGCGCGCTCGAGTAGCCCCATCGGCGCCACGGTCGACAAAATCCACGCCAGCTCGGTGACTTGCGGCACGTCCGATTGTCGAAAAAGGGCGGTGCGTTCGGGATCGAGACCGCAGGCCAGAAAGTCCAGCGCGACTCGCCGTGAATTTTCGCGGAGCGCTTCCGGATTGCGCACGCTGGTGAGGGCGTGATAATCGGCGATGAAATAAAATGTCTCGCCCTCCTTCTGGAGCTCGATCGCCGGTCGCATCATTCCGAAGTAATTTCCGATGTGAAGGACGCCACTGGGTTGAATGCCGGATAGGATTCGCATGCGGCTCAACGCTCAACGTTCAACGCTCAACGTTCAACGATAAATTCAAAATCGCTCTGGCCAACTTATTGCTTAGGAATTAGATAACCCGTCGATGGCTGAGAAAAAATCCAAACCCGTTTCCGTTGTTACCGGTGGCGCAGGTTTTTTGGGATCGCATCTGATCGATCGACTTCTCTCCGAAGGTCACCGCGTGATCGCGATCGACAATCTTGTGACCGGCAACACTGCAAACATCGGCCATCTCGCCGGCAACAAGGATTTCCATTTCGTCAAACACAACGTTTCCAATTTCATTTTCTTGCCCAACGAAAAAATCGACTACGTTTTTCATTTCGCGTCGCCGGCCAGCCCAATCGATTATCTCGAATTGCCGATCCCGACGTTGAAAGTGGGGGCGCTCGGCACCCACAACACGCTCGGACTGGCTAAGGACAAAAAGGCGACGTTCATCCTGGCATCGACATCGGAGTGCTACGGCGATCCGCTGGTGCATCCGCAAAAGGAAGATTACTGGGGCAACGTCAACCCGATCGGGCCGCGCGGCGTTTACGATGAGGCCAAGCGCTTCGCCGAAGCGATGACGATGGCGTATCACCGCTACCACAAGGTCGACACCAGGATCGTGCGCATCTTTAACACTTACGGTCCGCGGATGCGTTTGCGCGACGGTCGGGTGGTGCCGGCGTTCATCGGCCAGGCACTAAGTGGCAAACCACTCACTGTTTTCGGTGATGGCTCGCAGACGCGTTCTTTTTGTTATGTCGCGGATTTGATCGATGGAATTTTCAAGCTCGCGATGAGCGATTTTCACGAGCCGGTGAACATCGGCAATCCACGCGAGATGACGATCAAGCAATTCGCCGAAGAAATCATTCGCATCACTGGCGCAAGATCGACGATCGACTATAAACCGCTGCCAGTGGACGATCCGAAAGTGCGGCAGCCGGACATTTCGCGAGCGAAAAAAGTTCTGGGTTGGGAACCGAAGGTTCAGTTCGAAGAGGGAATCAAGAAGACGATTGAATATTTCCGGAATGCGTTAAAGGGTGCTGGCTCGAATTGAAACGAAGCCTGCCGTGAGCGCCCGATCCTTTCTTGTTTGCGCTACTCTCCTTTTGTTGTTTGCGAACGGCGCGAATGGCGCGAGGTACCAGCGCACGCAAGACGGAAAAACCCTCGTTTGGAATAATCTGCGTGAAGTGGCCCAGGAAGTAACGTGGTCAGGCCTCCGGGACTTAAACGGATATGCGACCGGACAAGGTACCCTGACATGGTATCGACTTGGAAAGTTCGTCAACAGCTATACCGGTAGAATGGTCCATGGAAAGTTTGATGGGCCGGTAATCAGGGAACAGGGTCAAACAAGGTTGCAGACCACTTTCGTCAATGGAGAAAAAGTCGGCGACTGGTCGGAACCGGGATCAACGCGGACGCCAGCTCCTACGCCCAAGAGACAATCGACGCCGGCCGCTGAGGCGCAGCCGACTGAGGAACCGATAGTCGAGCGGCCTTCACCAACGCCATCCCCATCGCCACTTCCGTCGCCATCCCCGTCACCAAGGCCGACGCTAACGCCATTACCAGCACTATCGCCATCGGCAACGCGGTCGCCGACTCCGACAGCAACAGCAACACCAACGCCGACACCGTTACGATCCTCGATGCCGCTCGTTGAGACAGCGCCACAGCCTAGGCCGTCGCCAACGTCGCCAATTGTGCAGAGCACACCGCCAGCCGCCAGTCCACCGCGAGTCGATTCGACCGAAAAGCGTCGCCTGATTGAAGAGCTCAGAAAGCAGACAGAAGCCGTTCTTGCTCAGGTCCGCGCCGCGACTGGAAATTTCCGCGAGATCGAGCGGCTCGAAGCCGTGCGAAATTTACCAGCGCCAGTCTCAGCCAGCGTCACTGTCCTGGGCACTCGAGCACGCGATTTTCGCACCAAGGTAGGATACGAAGTAGCGGCTTACGAATGCCTGGCCGAAATGGAAGCAGTCGAAGCGCTGGTTCTGGTCGATGAAACCGCGCGCGACATAACCGCTAAGGACGTGCCTGCCGCTCGTAGGAAATTATCGGGTTTTCTCAAGCGGTATCATGAACCGACTGCTGATAATCAGAAACCATTATCGCGCTATCTGACTTCAGTGTTGTCGTTGTGCGATCGATCAAAGAACGAGGCGGAGACGCATTTAAAGCGAGCCAAATCGCTCGACTCGGCCGGGAAAAAAAGCGAAGCACTCCGCGAATATCAGGAGATTTATCGGATATACCCAAATCCAATTACTGCGGATAAGATCCGGCAACTCGAACGGTGAACTGCGCTAGCCTCGACCCAGAATCGAAATTAAGATAAAACCGATTTTCGAGAACTATTGAAAGACGCGAGAGGGTGAACTTCCGATGTATGAACAGCGAAATCATCCGCTGCTAAGTCGCGCGAAATTCGCCCGGCGCGTCGCTCGCCGTTTGCTGCTCGCGCTTTTTCTGGTGGGCATCGCTCTCGGCATAGGCGTGCTCGGATACCATGATATTGGAGGCTTGGGCTGGATCGATTCGCTTCTCAACGCCTCCATGATCTTGGGCGGCATGGGGCCGGTCGATCTGCTCCATTCGGACGCCGCAAAGCTTTTCGCATCCGGCTATGCATTGTTCTCCGGACTCGCTTTCGTCGGTATCGCAGGACTGATGATTGGGCCGTTTGCACACCGGCTCCTGCACCGTTTTCACATCGAAGGAAAATGAGAGAATGGCGCAACCGTTGAGGGGTTTGGATGTTGAATGGTTAAGATGCAAAATTTTGCTGGCGTTTGTAGGTTTTCGGCTCTCAATTCTGCCATGTTTAAGCGCGCTCTTGGGGTCGCCGCCTTTATCGCGCTTTGCTTTCCGCTGGCGGCGCAGCAACCCTTCGATTCGAATTCTACATTCGTGTTCTATCGACCAGACATCTTCACCAGTGTCGACAGTTCAGTGTTGGTTCGCGAACTGTCGATGACGGAATTGTTGGACGGGCGTTTGCCCGGCTCGACCGCACTCGGCCGAATGGGAACGGCGCCGGTCGCGAATTTTTCGATGGCATTGGCTAGCGCGCAGCCGCGGAAAAAAGGAAACTCAGGCTCGGGGCCAGTGAAAGATCCGAAAGATGGGAAAGATTATTCGTCGCCTGAGGCGCTGGCCGCGGAAAGAGCGTCGCTGGTTTGGACCGGGGGCGAGATCGGTTTCTATTACGGGCACTCCAGCGGTAAATTCGGCGGCGACGAGTTTGGCAGTTACATCACTGGCGGCGTCGGCAACGAGCACATGCAAATCAACGTCGGCG
>WNGO01003196.1_pt1 | contig 15551 bp, 12 predicted proteins | sample 5400511 | NCBI WGS metagenome assembly WNGO01 (sample SAMN13153380, study PRJNA577476) | soil metagenome | isolation source: 20 cm soil or saprolite under Garry oak tree replicate 2 | place: USA:California | collected 2016-06-15 | reverse complement strand
ATGGGGGTTGTGTCCCCACCCATGACCATGCCCGTGCGGAGTCGCTGATGGACTTGCCGTCGGACTAGGAGTCGAACCAGGGGACGCGGTGGGTGAGGGACTTGGCGTAGGAGTGGGTGTAGGGGTCGGCGTCGGCGTTGGAGTTGGGGTCGGAGTTGGAGTTGGGGTCGGAGTTGGAGTTGGAGTTGGCGTCGGGGTCGGAGTCGGCGTTGGGGTTGGAGTTGGAGTTGGGGTCGGCGTCGGCTTCGGAGTTGGCGTTGGGGTCGGCGTCGGTGTTGGAGTTGGAGTCGGGGTCGGCCTCGGAGTTGGCGTTGGTGTTGGAGTCGGCGATGCCGTAGTACTACTGACTTCGTTTGACGGCATGCTTTCCAGCGAACCCTTGTATGCCACGGTGACGTAGTAAAACGTATTTCCGGATGGGGGGTTGGAAGCCGTTGCCGTTGTCACCATTCCCACGTCCACGTGCTGAGTATAATTACCCGTGCTTGCACCATAATAGACACGATATCCGTCTATGTTGGGAGCCGACGGACTTGCCGCCCAGCTTAGAGTCACTCCCTGAACGGCCGGTAACAGGGAGACGACCAACAAGACAAAGCCGCTGATTAACAAAAGCGGCCATTTAGAATAATGGCAGTTATAGTTAATACCGGAAATTGAGCAGGGATTGTGCCGAGAAATCTCGAAAACGCGCTGCTCGGTTCCGAAACGATGGCCGTTTCGGACCACAGCATTGCAAACAACAATGCAGTTTTTCCTCGGCTTTCATATTAAAGCGCCGGCAACCTTAGCCGCGAAATCCGGAGCCTACGGGGCTCGAACCCGCAACCTCCGCCGTGACAGGGCGGCGCTCTAACCAATTGAGCTAAGGCTCCACAGGCCGGAGAAAAGCGTCAGACCATAGGTTCGGAGAGAAGGCGCTTCAACCGTTTTCGTGGCGAACAAAAAATGCAACCGGCTCGTCATTTTCGTCGTGGCAATTTTCCTGCTTAATGGAATCGACGCGTTCGGAGGATTGTCGAACGATTACGCGAAGGGTATAGTCTAATGGCAGTGACAGAACGATGAGCGACGAGCGGGAGTTAGGGAAACACGAGGACGATCTCGATTTAGTCGATCGCATCGATCTCTTGATTGCGTCATTGCCGGCGAGTGATCCGATCCGGCGCGAGCTGCTTGATCTGCGGCTGGAAATTTCGCAGCGGGAGGAAACGTTCGTCGAAGCGCGGCAGACCATTGAGAAGCTTGAAGAAGTTATCAAAAAGGTAACCTCGCCGGCGAATCGTATCGGAACTTTTCTTGGCGCGGTCAGCAAAGAGACCGCGCATATCGTGGTTGGTGGAGCAGATTATTATTGCAACATTGATCCGCGGATTCCGATGGCATCGTGGGTGATCTGGGTTTCGAGACGGCGGGACCGGTAACGAAGATCACTGAAGTGATCGGAAATGATCGATTACGGGTAGGGAATGAACACGGAACGCAATCGCTCGTGCTGCAACGTTCATCAGATCTGGCCAAGACCGCCTTAAAACAGGGCGATGAAGTGCGCGTCGATTCGAATTATCGGATGGCGCTTGAGATGATGGCCGCGCCCGGTTCACATGAGCATTATCTCGACGCTGTGCCGGTCTTGCCATGGAACAAAGTTGGCGGACAAGAGGAAGCGATCCAGGCGATCAAGGATGCGATCGAATTGCCTTTATTGCACCCGGAGTTGTTCGAGAAATTTCAACATGCGACGCCCAAAGGATTTTTGCTCTACGGCCCGCCTGGCTGTGGCAAAACGCTGATCGGAAAAGCCACCGCTTACAATTTGACCCGGCAGCTGGCTGAGAAATCTGGGGGCGATGTGCGCGAATATTTCATGCATGTAAAGGGGCCGGAAATTCTCAATATGTGGGTGGGGGAATCTGAGCGAATGGTGCGCGAAATTTTCGCGACTGCGCGTGAGAAACGCCGTGAAGGTTTCATACCTTTCCTATTTATCGACGAAGCCGAAAGTATTCTCGGCACCCGCCGCGCCTCGCGCTACTCGAGCATCTTATCGACGCTCGTTCCAATGTTTTGCTCGGAGATGGATGGGATCGATTCTCTCAATGATGTCGTGATCATTCTTGCATCGAACCGGGCCGATTTGATTGATCCGGCAATTCTGCGACCGGGGCGCATTGATCGAAAAATCAAAGTGAACCGACCGAATAAGGAAGCGACGCGGGAAATTTACCGTATTTATCTGACCAACGAGCTGCCGTATGACGGTGCGCTGGCGAAAGAGGCAGAGAACATCGGCGCCGCAATCGAGAAATTGATCGAACGCTTCGTGACTTGGCAATTTGCCCGGCGCGATGAAAACAAATTCCTGGAAGTGACCCTTCGTAGCGGACGGAAAGAGATGCTCTATCGGGCCGATTTGCTCAGTGGCGCCATTATCGCATCAGTAGTGGAACGGGCCAAAGCGATGGCAATCAAGCGGGCGATCGCGAATGCCGGCAAGAAGGATTCGTTTGGATTGTCCGAGGGAATCACCGAGCAAGATTTGCAAGCATCCTTCAATGCTGAGTACGTCGAGAACGATATTTTCCCGCCGAGCGATATTACAGAAGACTGGCTCAAGCTGGTCGATTACGATTCCGACAACGTCGTCAAGATCGCACCGTTTCGTCCGCTGAATGCAGATCGGCCCTCTCCGATCGGTGGTGTGATTTGATCTTTTACGGTGCGCGTTGATGGCTAGCATCGCGCTGTGAAATCGCTCGCACGCGTTTTTCTAATCGCGATTCTGGTTGACTGCGCTCGTGCGCAAACGCCAGTGCAACGGCGCCCGGATGTTTCAAACAAGGCCCTGATCACAAAGCAAACGCCCTCCATGATGAATCAAACGAGCGGAACTGCGGCCACCTTGCGAAAACTCGCCAACGACTACTACGCACGGCGGAATGAGAATTACCCCGTTCGCAGCAGCGAAGCAGGGCTGCACACTTGGGACAACAGGCTAACCGACTATTCAGCCGGAAAGATGGCCGAACGTGCCGCATACGTTCGGCAGTTGCTTGATCAGGTCCGCGCCATGAAAACCGAGAACTGGTCCAAAGACGATCGCATAGATTGGATTTTATTTCGTTCGCAACTGGAGGAGGTCGAATTCGGCGATCGTGTCTTGCAATTCGAACTAACCAATCCGCTCGTTTACGTGGGCGAGTGCAGCAACGGCATCTTTTCGCTGCTGAAGAAAGAATACGACACCGCACGCAATCGCGCTCTTTCCGCGACGGCGCGAATGAAAGCGATGCCCGCCATGATCAGGCAAGGCGAACAGAACTTGCACAAGCCGGTCAAGCTTTACGCGCAGCTGGCGATTCAATCGGCGCGGTCAATTGATCCGCTCTTCAAGGAAAGTATGAGCTCCTTGATAAAGGATTTGTCGGAATCCGAACGAAACGATTTTGAAAAGGCTCGTGACGGCGCGCTCAGTGCAATCCATGGCTTTGCCGACAAGCTGGAAAAGCGTTTACCGGCGATGATCGAAATGCTCGGGCGCGCAGAACTGGCCCGTTATCGCGCCTTGGAGGCGCTGTTGCCCGATCCATCAATGGCCGATCCCAATCCGGCACGAAGCAAAAACGTTCCCCCGGACCAAGATTCATTCCTCAAGGCCTACGAAAGTCGGGAACTAGAGATGATCAATTTCTTGAAATCGCGACAGCTGATCACGCTACCCGATTATCTTGGTCCGTTCCAGATTCGGCAGCTCCCAGAAGCATTCAAGCCGACCAGCCCCGGTGGTTTCATGAATCCGCCTGGCGTTTACGATAAAGATCCAGCAGGATTTTATTTCATTCCCACTTACAACCCGGAGTCGAAGAACTTTTATATCCGTGCTGCGATCGAAGACCCGAGACCGATTCTGGGTCACGAAGGAATTCCCGGACATTTCTTGCAACTCTCAATTGCAAATCATTTGCCCGATGAGATTCGCCGCCAGAATCAGAATGGCGTCTTCGTGGAAGGCTGGGCCCTTTACGACGAGGAGATGCTAATGCGAACTGGCTTGTACCCGGAAGGATCGGCCGCCCAAGGGCAAATCTTACGGCTCTCGCGCTACCGCGCGGCACGTATTGGCGTGGACGTGAACCTACAGACAGGCCGGTGGAACTTCGAGCAGGCGGTGAAATATTTTATGGAAGCGGGCGGCCTCGATCGCGAAGCGGCCGAAGGCGAAGCCGCGGGGGCGGCCGCAACGCCGACGCAAAAAATTTGGTACATCACGGGCAAATGGCAGATCATGAATTTGCTCGGAAAATATCACGATAAACAAGGTGCGAATTTCCGGCTCGGCCAGTTTCATGACGACCTGATCAAGAACGGGAGCCTGCCAGTTTCGATTGTCGAATGGATTCTGCTCGACGACCCATCGTCCCTCGAAACTGCCCTGAAATAGCGCAAAGCGGTTTTGGAAACTTCGGGCAAGATCGCAAGGACGCGCGGCCTGTATATCGTACCTAAGCAATGAAACGCATCTTTGGGTTGGAGACAGAGTACGGAATTACGGTGCGAGAAGCGGAGGCGGTGGACGTCGTTGCCGAATCCATCGCGCTCGTGCGCAGCTATACGGAGCATGGGGCCCATATGAAATGGGACTACGAGCATGAAGATCCTCACCGCGACGCGCGCGGGTTTCGAGCGAAGGCATTGCGACAAGACACCGACGAATCGGCCTATTACGAGGTAGACAAGAACCGCGCCCTTAGCTTCGTCGAAATCAAGAGCGACCTCGTCCTCTCAAACGGCGCGCGCTTTTATAACGATCATGCCCATCCGGAATATTCTACCCCCGAATGCACGACCCTGCGCGAAATGGTCGCGCAGGACAAAGCAGGCGAACGGATTCTAGCCGAGTGCGCGCGGCGCCGAAATGGGCATTTACCCGAACACCGCGAAGTCGTCCTCTACAAAAACAATACGGATTTTGTCGGCCACAGCTACGGTTGCCACGATAATTATTTGATGCGGCGCGATGTCCCTGCCGTTTTTAATCACGCGGCAGATTTTCGCCGGCGCGGCAAGATGGGAGTCGAGGCGGAAAGTGCAATCAGCCAACCCGGTGTTTTTCAAATTTCGCAACGAGCCGATTTTTTCACGGTCGTGGTAAGTATCGATACGATGAACCGCCGTCCTCTCGTCAATACTCGGGACGAGCCGCACGCGGACGCAAGCAAGTATCGACGCTTTCATGTCATCGTCGGTGATTCGAACATGAGCGAATGGGCGACGGCGATGAAGATTGGAACTACTGCTTTGGTTTTGGATTTAATCGAACGCGGCGAGGCCCCACAGCTTGAGATTGCACAGCCGATCGATGCCACGAAGTCGATCAGTCGAGACCAGAACCACGATTGGATCATCGAACTGCGCGATGGTCGAAAGATTTCCGCCATCGACGTGCAGCGCCTTTATTTAGAAGCGGCGTCCAAGTCCGCGCAGAATGATGAAAGCGCAGATCGTGCCTGGGTCTTGCGCGAATGGGAAGATGTCTTGAATGATCTTGAGCGCGACGTCGCCCTCTGTCGCGATCGAATCGACTGGGTGGCGAAGAAGATACTCCTCGCCGCCCTCCAAGCAGAAGAGAAGATGGCCTGGTCGGATCCCTGGCTCCAGTCAATCGACCTGGAGTATCACAATCTCGATCTTGAGGCCGGTCTGTATTATGAGCTGGTGCGTCAAGGCGCGATGCGGCGAGTCGTGAGCGAGGATGACATCCGAAACGCCATTTTTTCTCCGCCGGAAACGACGCGAGCATTTTTCCGCGGCCGCTCCGTCGCCCGGTTTAACGATCAAATCGAGTCAATCCAGTGGGACGAGGTTGTCTTCGCGAACAGCAGTCAATCGGAGCGTGTCGCGCTGCCTGAGCCGGTCGTGGACGATCGGCTGGAGCAGCTAAATGCTGCCGTTCGGGTTAGCGCTGATTTCGGTACTTTCGCCAAGGTATTGAATCGGTTCTAGGCCGAACTCAGCCAGGCTGGGTGGAGGGGGTGGCGGCATCCATCGCGGAGGCGAGCTACGTTTACACGGTAGGGATCAACTGAGGGGCACAAAAGTGATCTTCGCAACGGTCACAAAGTTTAGAGGGAATAAATATGTCGGGTAATCACTTTCACCTTAATCGAATGGCGCGGACGTCTGCCGTGGCCACACTAATACTGTTCATTCTGGCGGGCGGGGCGCTTCAAGCACAAGCTCCGATCTTTACCCAAATTATCGTGTTCGGCGATAGCCTCTCGGATGACGGAAACATTGCCCACCGAGCGCGCGACACGGTGCATTTTAGTTACCCGAGTAGCAACTTTAACTATAGCAACTATCGTTTTACCGACGATACTGATACCGACCCGGCTGCGACGCTGTATCGCGGCCTGTGGCATGAGCAACTGGCGCAATCGTTTTTGCATTTGCCGGTAGCGACCAACAGCCTGGATGGCGGAACCGATTTCGCGTTCGGCGGCGCAACGACCAAAGACGGGACGCAGGAGCGAACTATTATCAATAATCCGTTTCCGTTCGGTGGTGGCGACTTCACCATTACCATCGATAACATGGGCAAACAGGTTTCGGATTACCTGGCGAGCCACACTCCGGATCCAAATGCCTTGTACATTATTTGGGGCGGCGGCAATGATCTTTTCGATGATCAAAGCATGACCAATGTCACCAACACCGCCAATCGCGTTGGGGTTTTGATTCAGCGCTTGGCCACGGCGGGTGCGAGAAACTTTCTCGTGCCGAATGTGCCGCCATTAGGCGCCATCCCGAATTCGTTTGGTGATCCCGATCGAGTGGCCTCGCTCAATCTCGATTCCGCGATCTACCGTAACGACCTCAATTCGGTGATTGCCTCCACGAAGAGCACGCTCGCCGTCGGCGGCATCACCATTCAAGTTTACACCTTCGATGTTTGGTTGGATGTAATTCGTGTCTTGGGTCAGCCGTCCAAATACGGCTTCATCAACGTGATGGATTCGGCACAGGGCAATTCTTCAGTCAACCCGGACCAATATCTCTTTTGGGATGATATACACCCGACAACCGCTGGTCATCATCAACTGGCGAACGAAGCAAACCGCCTGCTTAGTGGAGAAATCGGGCCGCTAGGAGAAGCAGCCAATATCTCAACTAGGGGGATGGTCGGGACGGGCGAGGATGTATTGATTGGCGGTTTTATTATCACTGGGTCAGACTCGAAGAAAGTCCTGGTGCGTGCAATCGGTCCGTCGCTCGCAAGCTTTGGGATCTCGGGTGTGCTGACTGACCCGACGGTGACGATTTACGATAGCAATCATGCTATTGTCGCGACTAACGATAATTGGAAGTCAAATCAGCAAGCCGAAATAGAAGCGACTGGCCGCGCCCCGCAAAATGATCTCGAATCTGCCGTTATCAAAACTCTGCCGCCCGGTTCCTATACCGCTATTGTCAGCGGGAATAGCGGCGGCACCGGTATCGCCTTGGCAGAGGTTTATGATTTGGCCCCGGCGGCAAACTCGACCTTGTCCAACGTGAGCACGCGTGGGTTTGTCGGCACCGGTGATAATGTGTTAATTGGCGGGTTGATTATTAACAGTGGGGAACCACCGGTTGTCGTTCTCCGCGCCATCGGACCGAGTCTTAGCACGGCCGGCATTTCCAGCCCGTTGCTGGATCCGGTTATTCAATTGGTTGACGGAAACGGCGCGTTGATCGCTCAGAACGACAACTGGCACGACGCCACTCCGACCGCGATTAAGGCTACCCTCCTTCCACCAACGGACGATCGGGAAGCGGCGCTCGTCGTGTCGCTGGCGGCGGGTAGTTACACGGCGGTTGTTACGGGTAAGAACGGTACGACCGGTGTGGCGTTGGTCGAAGCGTATCGTCTCCAATAATCGAAGTTACGACCAGGTGATCAGACGTAGTTCGTGGTTTTGCTGCAAATGCGGATGGGTCGGCACAACGCGAATGCTAAAGCCGTAGGCGCCGGATTCGCTCGCCGGAACTGACCCGCGATAGATATAACTACCGTCCCCGTTCTGACTGGATTGATCGAGCATCGCGGTCGCCGGGTTTTTGATTCCGCCGTCTTCCGCTTCACCGTGATAAACTTCGACTCGGACGTGTTGGGGATCGACCGAGCCGAGGTGCACGCATGCGCTCACCTGAAGCGATTCTCCCACCGGGATGCTCTGGCGATCTTCGTTGCCGACCCGTACGTCGTCGATACGAACCTGCGACCAGTCTTTGCGCATACGCCTTTTCCATTCGCTTAGGCGAGTCGCGGCGGCACAGTTATCCGCGAGAAATTCGCGATGCGCTTGCGCGGCCGGAGCGTAAAGGCGCTCCGTGTATTCTTTGACCATCCGGTGAGTGTTAAACACGGGTGTGACGCTGCGGATGGATTCACGCATGAGCTGCAACCAGGCCAGTGGGAGCTTGCCATCAGGCTTGGCATAATAGAGAGGGATAATCTGATTCTCGAGCAACTGATAGAGACTCGAGGAGTCGACTTCATTTTGGAAATCGATAGAACCGTCTCTGATGTCCGCGCCGATGGCCCAGCCGTTATTGCCGTTGTAACTCTCGCCCCACCAACCATCGAGCACACTGAGATTAAGCCCACCATTGGGTGGCGTTTTCATGCCGCTAGTGCCGCTGGCTTCGAGTGGACGCAAAGGATTATTCAACCAGAGATCGACTCCCTGCACCAGACGCCGCGCAATATAGGTGTCGTAGTCTTCAACGAAAACAATGCGATTATGAAAACCGGACTCGCGCGAGAATTTGTAAACTTCCTGAATAAGCGCTTTGCCCCCTTCGTCTCGCGGATGTGCTTTACCGGCGAATATGAATTGGACCGGCCGAGTCGTGTCGTTGAGCAACCGTTCCAGCCGCTCTTTATCGCTGAACAGGAGAGCGCCGCGCTTGTAGCTGGCGAAGCGCCGGGCGAAGCCGATGGTCAGGATTTCAGGATCAAGTAAGCGATTGGCCGCGCGGACCGATTCTGGCGATTCGCCCACCCGCTCCCGTTGGGCGTGGACGCGTTCGCGCACGAACTGCACCAGACGCAGTTTCAATTTTTGGTGCGTATCCCACAGAACCGCGTCCGGAATATCGATGACGCGCCGCCAAAAATTCTCATCGGTTAGGTTCTCTTCCCAATCTCCAAGATATTTGTCGTAGAGAGCGGAGAACTCCGGTGCCATCCAGGTTTTAGTGTGCACCCCATTGGTCACGCTGGTGATCGGCACTTCATTCTGGGGCACGCCCGTCCACACATCCTTCCACAACCCGCGGCTCACTTCGCCGTGCAATTTGCTCACACCGTTAGCATGACGACTCAAACGCAGGGCGAGAATGGTCATGCTAAATGGATCGTTCGGATTCACCCGCGTTTGGCCGAAGGTGAAGAGTTCCTCGAACGGAATACCAAGCTCAACTGCGAAGTCAGTGAAGTATTTTCGCATCATTTCACGAGGGAAAGAATCGTTTCCCGCCGGCACCGGTGTGTGGGTTGTGAACACATGGGCCGAAGCGGCCACTTGCACGGCAGCGTAGAAATCCAGCTTCTTCTCTGTGACCAGCAGCCGGATACGCTCAAGGGCGAGGAAGGCTGAGTGTCCTTCATTCATATGGAATACTTCCGGCTCGAGCCCAAGAGCGTTGAGGACGTGCACCCCGCCGATTCCCAGAACAATTTCCTGACGCATTCGCATCTCGAGATCGCCGCCGTAAAGCTCCGCCGTGACGAGACGGTCATCGCTATTATTCTCAGGCACGTCGGTGTCGAGCAGGTAGAGGCTGACGCGGCCCACCAGTAATTGCCAAACCTTGGCATAGACATCGCGGTCTAAAATCCGGACCGACACGAGCAATCGGTGGTCGCCTTGTCGCACTTCGCGGATGGGAAGGTGATGGAAATTTTGGTTGAGATTGATGGCGTGCTGGAGGCCGTCCTTGTCGATCTCCTGTTTGAAATAGCCGTGGCGATAAAGAAGTCCGACAGCAACGAAGTTGATATCGAGGTCGCTGGCTGATTTACAATGATCTCCGGCCAAAATACCCAGACCACCGGAGTAATTAGGGATCGATTCGTGGAATCCAAATTCGGCAGAAAAATAGGCAACTGGCTTCTGCAAGACGGAACCGGGTTCGGTTTTTCCGTAGGTCTCTTTCGGGCTTAAATATTTGGTAAAAGCGTCGTGAACCTGCTTCAGCTCACGGAGAAAATTCTTGTCTTGTGCGACCTCTTCGAGCCGGACCTGACGTGAAAGTTGGAGCATCCGGACCGGGTTGTGATTGGTCCGGTTCCAAAGCTCGGTATCGAGGTGGCGGAAGAGACGGCGTGCGGACGGTTCCCAAGTCCACCAAAGATTAAAGCTTATTTCGCGAAGCGGCTCGAGTGCCGCCGGAAGAGTGGGAATGACATTGTAAGTGACAAAGTTCGGCATAGCAGGAGAAGCCAAAGCGATCGGGATACTGTCAGGAAAATATCAAATCTGGCAATGCGACGGAGCGGGTTACATGCCGCGCACTGTTTGACGTCGGAGAGTAAGTCCGAGGAGAAAACCGGTCAAAAGGCCCCCGAGATGGGCGGACATACTGACGTTTGGAGTCATGAGATCGAAAACAATTTGCATTAGCACAATGACAATGACGTTCCGCAATCGCTGCACCGCGAGGGGGGCGTCCCGGTTACGCAGAAGAAATCCTCCCCATGCTCCCACGATGCCCATGACACAGCCCGAGGCTCCGACGAGTTCCAGCGGCGGCAGGAGGCGCAATTTCGCCAGCAAGACCACGCTGACGCTCGAGCCGAGGCCGGAGAGGAGGTAGCAAACCGCGAACGCGATTGCGCCGATTTGACGTTCCAGTGGCGGTCCGAGCACGAGCAGCGCAAACATGTTGAAGGCGAGATGAACCATTCCGTAATGCAGGAATAACGCCGTGAAAAGTCTCCAGTGCTGATGTGCATAGAGGACTGAGATCGTATCAAGCTCTCCCAGGCGATACAAAGTAAGAGGATTTTCCGGGCCGCCGAAAAGAATTTCGATGAGAAAGGCCGCTGCGTTGAGGAGGATCAATGCCAGAACAACCGGTGAGATCGTGATTGCCGGGGAGCGCGCGCGATAAAACGCGTCGTGCTTCGGACGAGTACGGTGACGTAGCATCGCTGGAAGCAACAATAAGCTGCACCAGAGAATTGCTGCGATATAACCGGCAACGGGTCGCGCAATGAGCCAGCCAAGCCCGGAGGCGACCAGAACAACTAAAGCGGCCAGACGCGCGCCGGAGGCCTGCCCGCGAAAACTTTGCGCGACGATTAGCGAAGACGAGGCGATTGCGGTAAAAAGAAAGATATGCTGAAGTTCCATCTCGCGGGGCGGGACGAGTTTCGCACGTCTGATCGATTCGTCATAGCGCGCGAAAGTTACTTTTCGCAGTAATTGTTTTCTGCCAAATTTGGGAACTTTGCGCATCTCGATTATCAATTATCTCGATGTCGTTTCCTCTTGGTGTTTTTGGGCCGAGCCGACCTGGACGGAATTGAAACGGAGTTATGCGGACCGCATTGCGTTCGATTGGAGGATTGCCTTGATGGACGCATCGGGGCTGCCAAAATCACGGGCGCAAGAGGAGTGGTTTTATCGGCGCAGCGGAATGATGAACCGCTCGCCATTCATGTTGCGCACCGATTGGTATGAACCGGTGTTGTCCGAGTATCTGGTGCCGAATCTGATGGCGGAAGCGGCGCGGGATCTCGGCCTCGAAGATGACAAAGTGCGGATCGCGCTGGCCAATGCGACCTTGCGTGAAGGCAAAAACATTCGCGATTGGGAAATCGCCGCGGGAATCGCGGCAACGGCGGGGGATTTGGATAAGAAAAAACTCCTGGAGCGAGCACGTTGGCCGACGATTGAAGCGCGAGTGCGCGCAAGCACGGCGGAATGGCACAAGCTTCACGTTACGCAGCGTCCGACCTTCGTCATCGATAGCGAAATTGGTGATCGCGCGATCTTTTCCGGCGTGGTAAAGTTAGAACCTATTGCTGCCACGCTCGACTCGATGATTGAAGATGCTGCTGCCTATACTGCGCATGCCGCGCACTTCGGCTCGCCACCTGCTGAATAACTGCGCAGATTGATCTTGCGACTCTCCGATTGTGGCTTACAACTTTCCCCTCGGCTCGCCAAAGGCGGGCTCATCGCCGCGGTCCCTCGCAGCCGCGACGATGTCGAGTGCTCCGTTCGCGCGTCCAAGCGCGAACGGATTTGCGAAATGAAATGACGGCGGCGCGGTGCACTCCCGTTTCGCCGGAAGGAGCTTTGATTTAATCTGCAACTACAAATTCGTGTAAACGGTCGGATTCGCGCTCGCGAAGTGCGAGTAATCATGGGATCGACCGGTGAACAGCTCGGCGTGATGAAGTTGTCCGACGCCTTGCGCAGAGCTCAGGGTTTGGACCTCGATCTGGTCGAAATCGCTCCCACAGCGAACCCACCTGTTTGCAAAATCGTCGATTTCGGGAAGTACCGTTACGACATCGCGAAACAGGAGAAAGATCGCAAATCTTCCGCGACCAAGCTCAAGGAGATCAAATTTCGAGTCAACATCGACGATCACGACTACCTGACGAAGATTCGGCACGGCGAAGAATTCCTCGATAAAGGAAACAAAGTGCGCGTGCAGCTGCAATTTCGCGGGCGCGAGATGGCGCATCAGGAGTTCGGCATGCAGCTCATGGACAAGGTCAAGCACGACCTGGCTGGAATGTCACAAGTGGAAATGGCGCCGAAGCTGGCCGGGCGCAACATTACTATGACGCTGTCGCCCTTACCGGCGAGCCGTCGCAAGCGACGTTTTGCGCCGGTGGCGATTGAGGAACAAACCTCGGTGAATGGGGCCGAGGCCGGCGGAAGCGAAGCACGCTAAAGCCGCTTAAGGTTTGGCGGCTGTAGGCAGCGGCTGGACCTGATTGGACGGAGCAGTTTGTCCGGTCTGTGGCGGCGGTGCATTCGGGTTCGGAATCGGACCAGCTGGCGTAGGCGTAGGCGGCGGTGGTCCGTTCAGCTTCGCTTCCAAGAATTTTTTCACCTGCTGCGCGTTCGCATTGTTTGGATCGAGCTGGAGAACCTTATTCGTGTCGGCAAGGGCAGCCTTGAGGTCGCCTTTCGTTTGGAGGATTACCGCTCGGAGCTGATAATATTTTGCTTCGTTCGGCTTTAATTTGATCGCTTCGGAATAATCGGCGAGGGCTTTGTCATAATCTTTCAACTGCATCTCGACATAGGCGCGGCGCTCATACGCTTCCGGATCGTTTTTTTCCGCTCGAAGGACAACGCTGTAATCTTGCAGCGCGTTGTTCCAATCCCCCTTGCTCAGATACGCGTAAGCGCGAAACCGATGCGATGAAACCTCGTCTGGCTTGAGCTTAATCGCTTCATTTAGATCATTGATCGCGGCGTCATAATTGCGCTGAGCAACCAGTGCGGTCGCGCGCTGCAATAGGGCGATGGCGAGATTATCCGAGTTCTTCTTATCTTGTGGTTCTACCTGAACCGCCCGTCGGAAACTATCGACCGCCTTGTTCCAGTCCTTTGCTCTGGCTGCTTCCACTCCCTCCCGTGAGAGCCTGGCCGCTTCCGGGTTCCCTTGTCCGCACAGAGTGGCAGTTGTGAGGGTCAAAACAATGACACCCAAACCAAATAATCTCATGTAACCCATGTTGCTATCCGTGTGAAAGTTGCGGGCAGACAAATGCGACGAATGCACGCTCTGTCAACTGCTCAGTTAGTCTGTATTACATTCGTTTTCCGCCGCCACCGTGGATTGCGTCGCCGCTGCATTCGTCGCCAGGGCGCCTGCCTCGTCCACGCGCACTATGCCGAGAGCGCGTCCCGTCGTTTCCTCAATTTCAATAACCGCTCCGCGCAATCGTACTTCGCCCCCGGCTACTGGAAATGACGCTGGCAAATTGGAGATGAAACGTTGAACGATCGGTTCCACCGCGCGCCCGAGGATTGAATTGGTTGGGCCACACATTCCGGCGTCACATAGGAAAGCGGTGCCTCTAGGAAAAATCTGCTCGTCCGCCGTCTGCACATGGGTGTGCGTGCCAATCACTGCCGAAACCTTGCCATCGAGAAAGCGAGCGATCGCGATCTTTTCACTGGTGGTTTCGCCGTGAATGTCGACCAGGATGACCTTCGTCTCTTCGTGCATTTTCGTGACGGCCGCCGCCATGGCGTGAAATGGATTCTCCAAAATTGGCAGCATGAATGTGCGCGCCTGCACATTAATTACGCCCACTTTCCCCTTCGACGTGTCCAACACGATCGCCCCATGGCCGGGCGCGCCGTCCGGGTAATTGACCGGCCGGAGCAGCCGCGGCTCGGTGTCGATATATCCGAAAATGTCTTTTTGGTCCCAAATGTGATCGCCAGTCGTCACCACCGACACGCCCGCACGCAATAAGTCGATCGTGATTTTTCCCGTTATACCCCGGCCACCGGCCGCGTTCTCGCCGTTTACAACAACGAAATCGGCGTCGTATTTCTCTTTCAATTCCGGTAGGCGCGTGATGAGCGCGCTCCGGCCGGGCTCGCCAACGACATCGCCCAGGAAAAGAATCGTTAGCATTCGCCGATCATCGTATTAATGAAGGCGAAGTCCAGATGGTCTGTTTTTCGCTTCGCCGCGTTATCGTGGTACTTTCCGCGGCAGTTGTCACCATTGGTGTGGTGGCAGGGGCAAACATCAGTCCGCTTGCCGCCAAACCGCGCTGGCAAACGCTCGAACGCTATCAGGAAACGATCACCCGCGATGAGTTCACCCGCTTGCTGCAAAACGTCTATGCCACGCGCGGTTGGGACGACTTGATCGAGCTTGGGGAAGATTCGGCTCAAATTTGCAAAGATCGGGACGCAAATACGTTTTTCACATTGCGTTTCGCGCCGGAAAATCCGCGCAAGCTTCCAGCACAATATTGGCATTGGATCGATCAACTTGGATCCGCTTCCGATGCTAAACCGCTCGGCCGATTACATGTCGCGCTCGATCCCGGTCACATCGGCGGGAAATGGGCAAAGATGGAAGAACGTTGGTTTCAGGTTGGTGACAGCTCACCGGTCGAAGAAGCCGAGATCGCCCTGCGTGTGGCAAAACTCCTCGCGCCCAAACTGCGTGCGCTCGGTGCAGAAGTAACGTTCGTGCGGTCGCGGAATCGCCCGGCCACACCGAAGCGGCCCGATGATTTTCGTGAAATTGCCAGGATGATTCTCGCAAAATCAGGCGTCAACAATCCGTCCGATTCCTACGAAAACGGGGCTGACGAAAACAAAGAGAAATCGATTCGTTGGCAGAGCGAGCTGTTATTTTACCGCCAGAGTGAAATTCGGTATCGCGCCCGTCGTGTGAATGAGGTTTTACAGCCCGACCTCGTACTCTGTTTACATTTCAATGCCGAAGCATGGGGTGACCCGAAAAATCCAACGCTGATCGATCGCGATCACTTCCACGTGCTC
>WNGO01001386.1_pt1 | contig 15558 bp, 18 predicted proteins | sample 5400511 | NCBI WGS metagenome assembly WNGO01 (sample SAMN13153380, study PRJNA577476) | soil metagenome | isolation source: 20 cm soil or saprolite under Garry oak tree replicate 2 | place: USA:California | collected 2016-06-15 | reverse complement strand
GCCCTGTGGATTGATGACGCCGGTGTTGGTCCTGGCGATGGCGAAGGCCTCATCGAAGGTGCACCACGCCTGACGCGCGACCAGGCCGTAGCTCGCCAGCGTGTCGATGACGCACTCAGTTGACATGCAGCCGTACGTCGGATTGACGCAGCTCGGATAGCCCATCCGCTCGCCCACGGCATAGCGCGCGTCGTAGACGTCCGATTCCTGATACGCCGTCGCCGTGGCCTGCAGCACCCACGTCGTCGAGCACACGCTGCACGTCCAGCTATAGGCCTGGCCAGGCATAAACCAACTCGGGTCCCAGGTCACGCTTTTGGGTTTTCTTCAGAGTCCTCCGATTCCAGCAGCGGTGGGTCGGGGGTGACGCTGCCCTGCAGGTTGGGATCGAGCGCGTACAGGAACGCTTCCACGCTGCCAGCGCCCACCCAGTGGCCCTCCACGGCGGCCTTGAGCGCTTGCGTGAACAGCCCCTGCTGCTGCTGGAGTTGGGTAATCTGCGCGGTCTGATCATCCGAATACTGGCTAACGTCGGTCATGCGGGCAACCTGTCACTCACAATCGGCGGCAGCGACTCGCGCGGCCAGAATGAGACCGCACCGCAGCCTGCGACCGGGCAGGGAATCACGACCGTGTCGCGGTTCTCGCTGCCGTCCGGGCTCTTGCTGTAGCCCAGCGTGTTCGGATCGGCCTCGCCCTGGTGGCCGCCCTCGTCATGGGCGATCTGCCACATCGGGCCGCTGGTATCGGTGACATGCACACTCATGGATTCGCCTCAATAGCCAATGTCGCCGTTTGTCCGGTATTGGCCAGGACGATACCCGCATTCCCCGCAACAAGCCCGCTGGCAACCGTCAGGCTCAGTGCAATCGAACGTCCGCCACCCTGCACCGTCGCGGTGATAGCGGTGCAGGGGAGAATGCCAAAGGCAGCTGAGGTGACTGCCCAGGTAGCGGCAGCGCTGAGCGTGACTGTTGGAGCGACCGCTTTTTGAACAAGGATGGGATACATCGCCATCGCGCTCGTCGTACCGAACGCGAACGCCATCGCCGTATAGGCGTTGCTCGCAAGCGTGGCGGTTTCGTAGTACCTGAGGCAGCGCGCCAGATCGTCGGCCGGATGCAAGGGTGCGTAGTCGGCCGCCTGCGAGCCGACGACCAGCATCGCGTTGTCCAGGTAGGCCGTACACGCGACAGCGAAACTCACCTGCAGAATGTTCGTTCCAGTCACCGCCGCGCCGAGCGTGGCCGTCACCGTGAGCGTTTCATACGCGCCGCCGCCACTATGAAACGCACTGGCTTGTGTGGCGACGCCGTCGAACACATTGATACGCACGGCACTGGCTGTTGACGTTTTCACGCGCATGGAAAACGTCACTGTGCGCCCGCGAAGATGCGTCCCTTCGAGCGTTTGTGTCAGCAACACATTGCTGGGGCTGGTCACGACAACCGCGGCGCATGCAGCTGAATCTGGCGTTGCCACATTGGCGGTATCGCGAGTCACCGACATCGTCCCGCCACCGAAACTCATTTGCCAACGATCAGCTGCGAAGTTGCCAGTCGCGGCGAACGGCCCATTGCCGCGCTGCCAGACCTCGAACCCGCCATTGACGAGCAGATTCAGCCGCGCGGTGTCCGACCCCAGCTTGGCGTTGGTGACATTGGCATCGACGATCTTGGCGGTCGTGATCGAGTTGGCGGCCAGGTCCGCGGCGGCAATCGTGCCATCGACAATCATGGCCGAGGTGATCGAGCTCGTGGGAATACCGCTGGCTGCGATCGCCAGGCCCTTGCCCGTGCCGTCGTGCACGTGCGTCGACATCGCCGCGGCCAGCGCCTGCACGTCTTCCTTCTTGAAGATGTCCGCCGCCGCGGTCGCCCGACTGAAGGTCGGCGAGTTGTAGTTTGGATCGATCTCGATACGCGCCATCCGCTACTCCTTCAGATCCATTGACACGCCTTGATGCGGAGGCTTCCCCGCCACTGGCGCCCGATCTCGTCGAAGCTCTGCATGAGCGAATACTCCGTAAACATCAACTGCTGCTGCGTCTCGTCCGGCAGCGTCACGTTGACCGCGCCGGGCGTGTCGACCGCGGCCTCGATCAGCTTCTGAATCTGCTTGCGGCCCATGCGGATCGGCACACCGTCGCGCCGCACCAGGCCGTCGGCGCACAGGATGTCCGCCTGGAACTCCATGATCCGCTGCGGCCGGAGCGCATGGCCCAGGCTCACACCAGACACCAGAGGCGAGCTGGTCGCCACCGTGTTGTGCAGGTGCACGCGCAGCGCCGCCAGCGTGCAGCTCGCGTTGATCGGGAACTTGAAGCGGTCGTACACCGGCGTGTTGAAGGTGTGCGCCAGTGCCGTGAACGGCGTGCTCGGCGTCGGATTCAACTTGTACTCGAGCGTGACGTAGTCGCTGGCGTCGAGCTTCGGGCCCGTCACGCTGAAGTGGCGCAGGCTCTTCTGGCTGGCGTGGTACCCGGCGTGCCAGGTCGGCAGGTCGACCCAGCCGTCGCCGACGAAGTAGCGGTACGCCGAACAGCCCGCGGGATTCGGCGTGCACGGGTTGAGCATCCAGCCGATCGAGCCGTCAGAGAACCCGATGTACGTCCTGGTATGCCCGGCGGCGATACCGATCTGCGAGACGAACAAGTGCTGAATGGCCTTGCCGACGAACGGGATCGACACGGACCCGTGCCAGGCGTCGATATGCACCGGCTCGCCCGTGCCCTGCGAGCCGAGCGCGGTCACCAGCGTCGACTGGCGCGGGCCGCGGACGCCCATCGCCACCCACGCGCCGAACTTGAACAGGTAACCGGTGTTGGTGTCCTTGTCGAGGAGGCCAGCGTACGCAAACATCGTTTCCACGCCCGCAAACGCGGTCACCCCACCGGACATGCCTGTGACGTTGCTGGACAGGTCGTCAGGCCCGACCGACGTCCAGGACAGGTCAGGGTCGATCCTGCCGAGCGAGTTGCCGTAGGCCACGTACAGCCCGTTCTCGAAGGTGCCCCATCGCTTGCCGTTGTCGGGCAGGTCGGCGTAGCGCAGGAACGGGAACAGCTCGCGATCGTTGCCGGCCGCGTCCAGGGTGTACAGGCCGTCGGTCTTGGCGACCACCAGCGTGCCTCCACCGGTCACCAGCAACGCGTTGATCTGCGCCGACCGGTCACCCGTCCGAAAGATCAGGCTGGTGTAGTTGGCTTCGTTGGTCGGGTCGGCGTTGGTGTCCAGCTTTCTCAAGCGGTTGATGTCATCCGCCCACCAGAACTCCTTGCCGACCACGGTGAACGCCAGCGCGGTGAACGTCGCCATCGCGGTGTAGGTCGTACCGTCGCTCGTCCAGGCCGCGACCACTCCGCCGGCCAGCGCGAAGAATGCGCGCTGCACGCCGTCGTAGTTCGACGTGAAGACGCACACGTCTAGAATCGGCTGGGCGAACGTATGCGCCACCGACCAGGTGTCGGTCGTACCCGCCGCCTTCTTGAGCACGACCGTGCCGTTCGCTGCATATAAGACGTTGCCGAGCTCGAAGAACTTGTTGATGCCGTGTGTGGTGTCGACACCCGCGGGCGTGACCGTGTTGATCTCCGGGCCCAGCATCCACGGCCAGACCGATAGATCAACCGCGTTCGCCGCACTGTAGCGCTGGTCGTCCCACTTTTCCTGGACGCTCAGGCCGAACCCAAGCGTCATCTGCTGGAACGGCTCCTCGCGGTCGTTGGTCGGATTCGCGCCGGCGTATGAATAGTCTGGCGGCGCGACCTGGTTGATGCTGGCCGTCTCGACCGACACCAGCGCCGGCTGACCGGCCTGCTGCGAGCCAATGAGAAAACCTGTCCCGGAGATGACCACGTGGTACGGCCAGGGCGAGCGCTTTGCATACAGTGACACTAGCCGGCCGTCCTGACCGCGGGCCCGAAGGCGCGCTGACGGTATAGCTTCTTCTGTGGCATGTCGGCGACCAGGTGCTCGCGGACCAGGTCGTTGAACGCTGCGACTGCCTGAGCCTGGTCCCTGATCAGACGTTGATTCGCCGCGGGCTCGAGCAGGTGCGCGAACTGGCGCCAGGCCGCGACCAGCGCCGCAGCCGCTGCCCAGCCACGCGCTACCGGCGCCTCGTCCGTCTCCAGCACCAGGCCCTGCTGGTCACCGAAGACGCCGCCCGCGGCGCGGCAGTGGTCGTACGCCCGCTTCAGACAGCGCAGGTAGATCAGGTCGCCCGCGTTGAACGTCTGCGGATCGGTGGTGAGATAGAAGTTGCCACCGTCCCGCTCGACCTGACCGCGGATGCGCCGCGTGAACGGGTCCTGCAGGTTGCGGTCCTCGCCATTGGCGAGCAGGCCCACCTGGAGCACGTCGCCGCTATCGATCAGCCACGGCGCGACCACACCCAGATCGTGCCTGGTGGTGAGGATGGTCGGCACGCACGCCACTTCGACGACCACCCAGCAGTGTCGCAGGCCTTCGTTGATCAGCCGATGGCTGGTCGGCACGTCGAACGGGCCTAGGATCTCGAACCGCTCGCCGATGCCGTTGATGCCGCTGCCCTCGAGGTCCTGGTAGATGTACTGCTCGAGGTCGTGGTAGGTGAAGGCTTCCAGAAAACCGTACGTCGTGCCCGCGGCGTCCGAATAGGGTGCAACCGCCCACACGATGTCCGGCGTGATGGTGCCCGTGGCCGGGTCGTAGTCCATCACGTACCGATTGCGATCGACCTGCTGCGTCGCGTTCGGGCGGTACAGCGGACGATCGACGAGCGTGTCCTGCTGCGGAATGCCCGACTGGATCGGGTAGATGGTGCACACCAGCTTGGTCAGGTCCGAGCCGCCCATCGCGCGCACCTCGTAGGACTCGGGACCGATGTAACTTCCAGCCTCAATCGAGAATGTTGATCTGTATTGTTGGAGGGACGGCATCAGTAAGCCCGATACTTTGAACGCAGCCGCCGCCCTGCACCAACAGGACGACGGCCACTTGAACCGCCTGATAAGGAGGCGATCCCGTGACAGATCGTACGTGCTCGTTTGAAGGGTGCGGCCATACCCAGTACACAGTCGGCAGCGGACTGTGTAGCGGTCATTACAGGCAACGGGCCAAAGGGAAAGTGCTCGCGCCACTCCGGCCGGTCTATCTCGGTGGACCCGGTATGTGCTTGGTCGAGGGGTGCGGTTATGTAGCCAACGTTGGTCGCAGGGGGCTGTGCCACGGTCATTACTACCAACAAAGGGACGGAACGCCGCTTGGACCCCTGCACAGGATCTATGCAGGACGCAGGGACGGAGATCCGATCGAATGGTTTATGTCGAGGTTCGATATGTCGGGCGGACCCGACGCGTGCCAAGAATGGCAACGCAACCGCAAACAAGGCTACGGTCGCGCGCCGCAGATGCGTGCACGATACGGGTCCGACAGGACGCATGTCCTGCGGTGGATTCTGGCCAATGGACCTGTTCCAGACGGACTCTACGTGCTCCACCGCTGTGACAATCGGCCCTGTGGCAATCCACGTCATTTGTGGCTTGGAACTCATGCGGAGAACATGACCGACCGCAATAGGAAATGGGGCATGGGAAAATGGGGGTCTCAGCGACGCGCGCCCTTCGCCGCCGAAGTTTGGCCGTTGTGGGACGGCTCCTGATCGACGGATAAACGGGCCCGCCTCCTGCGAGAAGCTCGAACGGTACTGGGCCAGGCTAGGCATCTACGGCCTCGGTCTCAGTGGCGGTGCCACCGACGGATCGAACGGCTCGAGTGACGGTCCTAGCCTGACGGTCTGCCCAGCCAGCGCCGGCGCTGTAGTCGCCACCAGGACTCCTAACGGCGGGGAGGGTGACGGATCGAACGGACCCAGCGCTGAAGCCTGGCTCACGCTGAGCTCCATCAGCGCTTGCGACGCGCTCGTCGCCGACGCGGTCAACGCTGGCCCCACGGTTGAAGCGGACGTCTCGAGCAACGGTGCCTGGCTGGCGATCGCTCCAACCAGCGCCGGCGGCGAGCTCGGCGCCGAGACGAGCAACGGGGGTGCTGCCGACAGATCGAAGGAGTCCAGGGGTGGAGCGCCGCTCGGCGCCGACGGATCCAGCCATGGGAACGGCGCACGACGGACCTGGAGGGTGAGCTGCCCCCACGCCCGCAGCGTGCCAGCAAAGAACGACTGGATATCGATCGGCAGCCGCGAGGCGAACGTGACCGCACCGCTCGAGCCCAGCGCACCGGCCAGCGACAACAGACGCGGCGGTAGTGACTGCACCACGGTCAGCACGCCAGACGAGCTCAGCGTGCCGCTCACCGTGCAGGAGAACGTCTTGCCGAGCAGGACTGCACCTGAGGTGACCAGCGACCCCGCCCAGGTTCGCCGCAGCGTCTGGATGGTCTGCAGCGTGCCGCTCGACGACAGCGTGGCGGAAAACGTCCGCAGCAGGATGCGCCTGAGCGCTACGGCGCCACTGCTGCCGAGGACCGCGCTTAGTTGACGTGTGACCTGGCGTTTGAGTGCACCGCTCGAACTGAGCGTGCCCGTCAGTAAGCGGCCAGACGCCAGGACACGGCCCAGCACACCACTGCTCGTCAGCGCGCCGTTCAGCGTGCGGGTAAAGATCTTGCCCAGCAGCACAGTGCCATTCGAGCCGAGTACGCCAGTCAGCGAGCGGGTCACCTGACGTTTGAGCGCCCCAGACGACGCAAGCGAACCGCTCAGCGTACGCCCGATACCTCGTCGCAGCAGACCGCTCGAGCTCAATGCCCCCGCAAACGTGCGCGTCAGTGTTCGTTGAAGCAGACCACTCGACGCCAGCGTCCCGCCCAGGATGCGGCCAACCCCACGCCGTAGCAGTCCGCTCGAGCCGAGCGTCCCACTCAGCGCCCGCTGGTAGATCTTGCCGAGCAGGATCGATCCGCTCGAGCCCAACGCTCCCGCAAACGCACGTCGGAGTGTGCGCGGAACGAGCAGCGAGCCAGCAGCAGCGAGCGTGCCAGTAAGCGTGTGCGTCGCTTGCCTGGGCAGCACGCCGCTCGGCACGAACGAGCCGCCGATCGACAGCAAACGACTGCGCCGATTGCTCAGCGTGCCCGACGACGGCAGGGTCCTGCCGATTGTCAGCGTGCCGCCTTCCAGCACCCCGTACGTCGGCGCCGCTTCGAGCGTCGTATACGTGTTGGTGGTGTTGTCCCACGTCGCGTAGGTGTTCAGGCTCGCGGTAACCGGCACTCACTGTTTACCCGCCGGACGTGATCGTGGCTAATGGCTCTTGGGCAATGTTGTAGGAACCGCAATCGCCGCAACGAGTGACCCAACCCTTGCATGCAACTATCCCCCGCTAGTTATGGTCGCGATGTACGTCGCGATGATCGAGTCACCCGAGTTGAGCGCAAGACCCGCGAAGAGCGAGCGGTCCCACAACGTACCGCCAGGTGCCGCAGCCTGGCTGAACAGGCCGTGCTCGGTGATGGTCGCGGCGGCGTCCACAGTAATGGTCGCCACCGACTGATACTGATTCGCCGCGGGCGCCGACTGCGTGCCGGTCGGGCGTGTGTTGTCGGTCGAGTATTGCGTCGTGAGCTCCGTCACCAGCGCCGTCTGCCCGACCGCCTCGGCGGTCGCACCCGTACCCAGACCGTGGAAGTTGAACAACTCCATCTCGAACGTGTTGCGGAACGCGTTGACGACCGCCGCGGCACCCGCGTCGGTGATCACCCGCCGCGACACGACGCCATAGTCGTCCTGCCGACCAGGCGCGTCCGATTGGACCCCATGCACGTGCTCGAGCCGCAGCTCGGACTCGATCATGACGGTCGACGCCAGCGCCTCGAGCAACTCCGCCGCGTCCTGGTCCGGCAGGTACCAACACGCGCGCTGGATCAGTCTGCCCAACCGCGACCGCGCGTTGAACGGATACGGTATCGGCGCCGCGTAAATACGACGGATCGGATGATGGGCCAGGACCATCTGCTCAGCCTCCATAGGTGAGGTCTTCGAGCGAGTTCGGGGTGAGCGCTTTCAGTGCCTGCCAGTCATCCGGCAGCGTCAGGGTGACCACGGTGCCCGACGGCAGCTTGCAGCTCACAATCAACTTGCCGGTATGTACCCACGTGCCGTCGGTCTGCTGGCCAGCCACCAGCGTGTACAGCTCAGACATGCACGTTGGTCACCTTGGCACCCGGTCGCTTGATGATGATGCTGGCGCGCACGCCGCCCTGGGAGGCGCGGTTGTCGCGCCGACCGCACGCCGCTTCGATGGCGCGATAGGCCCTGGCATAGTCGCTATCGGTCTTCAGCCCCAGCTCGCGCATGGCGTCGGCACGGTCTAAAGAGAGCCACCACTCGCCGTCGACCACGTCCGGCGTGTTGGCGTCGCCGATCGTCGGGTCGCCGTCCAGACAGTAGCCGTCGCGCTCGATACGGATGTCCTTGACGACGCCCTCGAGCAAGCGGCAGGCAGTCTGCACCTCGTCCCAGGACTGGCAATAGCGCAGACCAGCGCCATAGCTCACGCGGAAAAAACCCGAGCCGAAACGGCAGTCTGCGCGATGCGCTGGCGACGTCGTGACGTATTCGACGCGACCGTGCTCGTCGATCATGCCTAGACCGTGACGAACGTCCTGTCGCCTGTGTAGGTCGTGATGTTGTTGGCCGTCGCGCGGATGCGGTAGTGGTACGTGGTGACCGTCGTCAGGCCTGCCAGTGCCTTGGTCTGCGCGCCTGTACCCGAGCCTTCGGTGTTGGTCAGACCGTACGCGGTCGTCAGCCCGTATTCGACCTGGTTGGTCGCGGCCAGCGACAGCGTGAAGTTGACCGTCGCCGCGGTCGCGGTAATGCCCGTGACCGAGATCGCCGAAATCGTTGGCGCCACCAGGTAGCTGGTCGAGCCGTTCGGCGCTGCGCCAGTACCAGCGTCGGTCGGCCAACCGCCGGGTTTGGCCGTCGGTGGTGGCTCGTTACCGCGCCAGTCGACGGGTGTGTGCGTCCACAGCCCGCCCGCCGCGCCTGTCTGACCAGCGATCGCGCCGCTCTGATCGGTCGGCATGGTTACGCCCCAGACGGTGCTGGTGCGGGCGGCGGTGTCGTTGCTGGTGCCGCGGCAGACTGCTCGTCGTTCCACGCCACCAGGTCCTCGATCTCGACTTCGGCACCGATGGTGTAGCCCTTGCGCAGGTACACCTCCGCTGCCGTTGCACGGCCAATGAACGTGTCGCCGTCCTTCCTGGTGTAGGTGAAGTACAGCGTGCTCGGCGCAGTCGGGACCGCTCCCTGCTCGACCGCCTGCTTCGCCAGTGCGGCGTAATCGGGTTTCTTGTCAGCCATTGCCTCTGGTCCTCCGTCGAGACTCGTCGATGGGGTCGTGTCCGGTTCCTTGAATGGTCCGCGTCTGCGCACCCTCCGCCCCGAGTTTTCGCTGGAGGTCTTCGAGCGTCTCGGCACTTTCCACCCCCCGCAACAGCGGCGGCTCGGGCTCAGCTCGCTCGCGCGCCGCTTCGACCCGAACGGGCGTACCGCGACTGCGGATCTCCTTGATGGTCACCTCGAGCTCTTCGATTGACTGCGAGTCGATCGTGTCCAGGTCGATCAGCGCCGAGAGCGTCGGATCTTTCGCGTCGGCCTTGCGGATGGCGTTGATCAGCGCCGCTTTACGACGCTGCTCGGCAATGACCCGCGGTCGCTCGATACGCTCCCACTCTTCGACTTCGGACATCGACTCGCCTCGAGCGGCGGTGTCGGCGAGCAAGTGAAACCCTTTATCTGCGTAGTACGCCCTGGACTGCGGATCGCTCTGCAGTTGCACGATGTCACCGTTGGGTTTCGCGTACCAGCGCGCGGGAAAATTGTAATTTTGCCCACGTTTGGGTTGAACCGCTCGTCCGAGCGTCTTCTCGACCATGCGGTCGGTAAAGGTTTCAGTCGGCGTCGCCACGGGTACTCAACCTGAGTCGCACGTTTCCTAGCGAATACTGAAATGTGCTCAATTCCATAGATCCTTCATTTGGCCATTGGCTGGCTGGCTTCACTGACGGCGAGGGCGCATTTATGCTCACGCGTGTCACCGCGACGAAGGGCAATCCTCACGGCAAAACGTGGCCAACGGCGCGATTCGAGATAACGCTGCGCGCAGACGATGTAGCTACCTTGGACTTGATACGTGACACGTTGGACATCGGCAATGTGCACGAACACTCCAGCGCGTCGAAAATCCGACCGAACACGAAGCCCGCTGTTCGCTACGCGGTATGGCGCGTGGGCGAGTGTCTTGACATCGTTGACCTGTTTACGTGCTTCCCACTTCGTGCCAAAAAGGCGCACCAGTTCGACATCTGGTCCTGTGGCGTTCAGGAGATTGCCCGTGGGGCGTTCCGCGATGATGCCCTCATCGACGCGTGTCGTACTGAGCTGGCGCAAGCGCGTGTCTATGACCAGACGGTCCTTGATGGCTGGTGCCCGACACCACGTGAGGCGCTTCGTCACCAGGCTGATCGCGGCGCAGCCCCTGATTGTCTGTGCGGCTGCGGACAACCGGTCCTGCCACACGGCGGCCGAGGTATCCCACACCCAGACAACCAGTCGTTTGCTCGTTTCCGTCGAGGTCATCACATGCGGTCCGAAGCTCAGCGTCAACGTATCCGCAACATCTTCAGGAGCTAGGACGCGCCCTTAAGCCAGACGCCAAAGTTATCCCTAAGTTCCTGGTGGCCGTAGATCTCTTCGACCGCCAGCTTCCAGGTGAACACGTCGATGTCGTAGAAGATGTGGCTCTTCGGTGTGCGCTGCATGATCAGCGCGACCGCCTCGCGGTGGAACACCGCGTTGTTCGCCTGCCCAGCAGACGGCTTGACCAGGTTGGTCGTAATGCCCAGGTTCAACCCGTACATGTCGCCAAGCATGCCGCTCTTGGCCGGCATCGAGTTGTTGCCGATGTACAGCGCGTTCGACCAGCGATCGAGTGCCAGCTTGGCCACCTTCTCGGCCGGGCTCATCAGAAAGAAACGGTCGTTCTGCGGCGCGTCGGCGTTGTCCAGAAACTGCACCGCACTGAGGACGTTGGCGTCTGACGCCACGGTACCGAGCGTTCCGACCGTCTGTGAGAAACCTGCCACGTCGGTCGCCAGCGACGTGTCGACGTCCTTCGCGAGTGCGTAGCCGAGTTTCTGCTGGTACTCGTTCTGCACGTCGACGATGCTCTGCACCTTGACGATGTCCTCGATGCCAAGGGCAGCGTATGACCAAATATTTAAGGTGATTGTGGTCGCGGTTTCGGCCACCGTCTCGTACACGATCGCGGTATTTTCGGCCTTGGCTCGAGCGGCCAGGTTGCCAATCGACGCCACCTTGACGGTCTTGCCGACGCTGGCGTCGTTTTCGAATCCGCGGTTGACGCTCTTGGCGAAGAGCAGGTTTGACTCGGTCGCGCGCAGGACCGCCTTCGACCAAATGTCCGGCGAGAAAACGCCATCAGCAATAGTTTTGTCGACGAACTCGAGTGCCCCTGTGGCCATTGGGCTTACCCCCTAGTGTTGTGTGAGGGGGATGCTCCGCGTTGGCCTGTGGCGCACCCCCGGTTTTGGTCTGTTGTTCTCATCGAACAGCGCGTCATATTCTGCGAGTGACATTGCGGCGATCTGCTCGTCCGTAACCTCGCGGACGCGACCGGGGGTGCCTGAGTCGCGCTCGGGGACGGGCTCATCGCCGTTGATATCGTTCAACATCGACTTGCGTAGTGCAGACTCGCGCTTAGCTAGGCCGAGCTTGACCGCCTGGTCGACGACGAACGACAGGTATTCTGCCACTCCTTCGGCGTGGCTCTTGCCGGCGCCGAATGCTTTCCCTGAAACCTCTCTCTGAACTGCCTCTGGCAATTCTTTCTGGAACAGTGTGACGCCGTCCATGAACGGACCCGCGGCCTGAGCGGCCTGCTGCGACGCGAGCTGTGTTTGGAGCTCGCGCTGAGTCATCTCACCCAGGGTGTAGAGATCGTTGTTGGCGGCGGCCTCCATCTTGGCTTGCTGCTGACGGTCGCGCTCCTGACGGTCAAGCAACGCTTTGGCGCGCTTGTCGCCCATATTTCCGACTACGCCAGAAAAAAGATCGTCTTTCTCTAACTCGGAATATGGAACATTCTTGAGAATGGCGCGCAGCGCTTCAGTCGGGTCCTTGGCCTCGCGCACCGCGTCGAACCAGGCCAGGTCGGGTGCAGCCTCGGACTGGTCGGACTCGGCATCGTCGGAAGCCCTGTCGGGAGTCTCCGACGACACCTCGTCCGCGGCGGAAGGTGGAGGCGCCCCCGCCGTATTGCCAGAACGACCTCTCGGAGTGCGGGAGGGCCGTTCGGGCGGAGCTGGAGAAGGCTCCGCGGGCTGGTCGTCGACCAGGTCGGGGTGGACCGATCTTTCCCAGTCGCCTGTCGTCACTTCTTGGGCTTCGGCTTCCCGGCAGTCCGCATCGCGATCGCGACCGCCTGAGCTTGTGGCCTTCCAGCCTTGATCTCGCGCCGGATATTGGCGCTAATGACTTTCTGGCCTGAGCCCTTCTTGAGCGGCATCATCCCCTCCGAACGGTTCCAACGGTGTTTGGCGCGTTGAACTGCGGCATCGTGTTCTGGATCTGCTTGAGCGAGTCCTGCGGGTCGATCCCGTACTTTTCCTGCTGCGCTTGAAGGATCAGATTCTGGGTCGTTGGCGAACTGCGTAGAAAACTCACGCTGTCGAGCTTGTTCGGCGTCGGCGTGGCGTCTAGCCAGGACTGCGCAGTCGTCTGATTCGCCTGCGGTGACTTGATGTCGTCGATCAACTGCTGCAGGTAGCCCATGCCGCCCTGCGTGTTGCCGCCCGCGGTACCGACGCCGCTAACCACGTTAGGTGCCTGGAAGCCGGCCGTCGGCATGCCCTGCAGGACGCGACCGGCCTGGCCGATGACCTGCGCCTGGCGGAAGGGATTGGCTTGCAATGCTGCCGCCGCGTTGATCGCGCCCATCTGCTGCGTATACGCCTGATTCTGCATCGCCATCGTCGGCGCGCCCTGAAACATGCCCGTTAGACCCGCCTGTTGCGCGGCGATGTTGGCCGCTTGCAACTGTGCTTGCTGCGTCGTCAGACCCTGATACGTGCCGGTCAGACCCGCCTGGGTGACCGCCAGGTTCTCGTTGAACTGGCGTACCGAGTCCTGGAACTTCTGGGTATCCAGGCCGAAAGTCTGGTTGAACTGACGGATCTGCTCGTTGATGGCGTCCTTGTTTCCGCTCGCCGCCGCGGCGAGTAGCCCCTGAATGCTCGCGGCGAGCTGCGCCGAGCTCGCGCTAGCCGGTGCCGCGGCCGTGCCACTCGAAGTTCCCCCGCCCCCACCACCACTGGGATACGTATTGACGCCGAAGGTGCCCATGCTGGGCGTCCAGCCCTGAGCGCGTGCTTCCGTATCGTTGGCGGCTTGCATCGACCCGCCGGCTGGGTTCGGATAGGTAGGCATCAGAGCGTCCTAGCTGCCAGTGGTACAGGCGCGGCCGGCGCGACGAACGACGGCATACCCGGTTGTGCCTGCCACGGTGCAAACATCCCGCCCACGCCCGCACCCGCGGCCTGAGCATTCTGGACAGCAAAGTTTGGCATCGGCGTACTCTGCCCGCCGCCACCGAAGCCAGGCATCTGGGTCATGTTGATCATGTTGGGGGTCATCGACACGCCTGGCCCCGCAATCTGTACTGGCTGCGTCACTGTCGCTGGCGCCTGCATGCCTCCATTCGCCTGACTGGCATTGGCCGCTTGCGTCGCCTGCACGATTGGATGCGGCGCACCGGTCAGCTCCTGGTGCTTGTCCAGCATCTGCTTGAGCGTGGCGATCGCGGACTGGGTCGTGGGGTCGGCCATATCGCTCTTCGGATCGGCCATCTGCACCATGCGCGCGGCGGAATCGAGCGTGCCTTGACCACCCATCAGGTCAGCCGTCCAGCCCTGCAGCCCCTGCACCAGGTTAGCCCCGACATCGCCCGGAACACTGGTGATGTTCTTGTTGCTGAGTGCGTTGCCCAGGATGCTCTGCAGCGTGCCGGTCGCCGCCTGGACGCGCTGCTGCAGCAGACCAGCGCCGGTCTGCGCATTCCCTCTGACGTTCGCCAGGACGTCGCCTGCGGCGGTGGTGACGTTCTGCTGTTGATTGGCCTCAGCGGTCATGCGCGAGGTCTGCGCGTTCATCGTGTTGATCGCGCCGGTGATGATGTCCTGAGCCTGCTTCTCGGACATCGAGCCGGCCGCGACCTTCACCCCGAGCTGCTTGGCGAGCTCGGAGGTGGCCTCGGACGCCTTGACCTGATTCTGATTCGGGGTGAACTCGAGCGCGCCGGTCTGCGGGTTGAACGTCGGGATGTTGGGCGAAACGAGGTCGGCCGCAGGCGCCGTGCCTGGCTGGACCTGAACCGGTGCCTTCCAGTTGGGCTTGGTGGTGCGACTGACCTCTTTGCCCTGTTTGTCGTAGAAAACGATCTGGTCGGAGTTCGGATCGTTGAGTGTGTAGCCGATGTCGGTCTGCTGTACGGGCAGGTTGGTTTGGGTCCAGTCCTTCGTCGCCGGGTCGTACTGCCACGTGACACCGTTGCGGACCTCGGTCGTGGGCGCTGTCTTATCCGGCGTCGCGACCTTGACGGTGTATTGCTGATCCGCAGGCTTGCTTGGGTCATACTCGACCAGCCCTACGCCCGTGACCTGGAACTGCGACGCCTCTTTGGGTTTGGTGGCGACCTTCGTGTAGCTGCCGTCAGGTTTGACCAGAATGACGTCGTTGCCCAGGTCGTGCAGCGTGCCCGCGGCATCCGTGACCAGGTTGATGGTGGTCCCGGTGACCGGGTCGCGGAGTTGCTTGGCCGACGGATCACCCTGCGGAACAACGTTGCCCTTGGCGTCGATGGCGTCGAGCTGGGTCGTTGCTGACGGCTGTTTGGTGGTCGATCCCGCGGGGACGTCGGCGAGCGCGCCCGCCTGCTCCCAGTTGAGGCCCGCCAGCTCGTTGCCCGCGACGACGCGTGTGCCCGGTGCCGCCGGCGCCTCTTTTGTTCCATCGGCCTTGCCGGTGATCGCCGGCGACGGCGTGAGGCCAGGTCCGCTGACACCCTGATCGGTGGAGGGTGTCAGGAACATCGCCCGCTGGTGGCCCTCCGGGTCCTGGACGACGACGTAGTAACGACCGGTCCCTTGTGTAATCGTGGATGGCGTGTTCGCCGGCGCGACCGGATTCGAGGCCATCGGATTCGGGATGGTCGTGACTTCTTCGACCGGCGTACCCGTGCCGGTCACTTTCCAACCTGTGCCGAGGCTCGTTACCAGCGCGTCGATCTTGGGCATCTAACGAATCCTCAACCTGGACACGCTAAAGTGTGTCATCTGCCTAAGCAAAGGCCCCGCGCCGCAGGAACGGCCGGGACCATGGCACAACGAAGGAGTATTCCGCCGTGCAATCCCAGTCTAACGAGCACCGCCATCCGGAACTCGAGCGCGACATCGCCAGACGCTTCGGGCTGATCCACGAATTGATGGCGCAAGGCTTTGCCGACATCCTGCGCGAGATCGAGGCCGGCTTCAGTCG
>WNGO01001464.1_pt1 | contig 15565 bp, 15 predicted proteins | sample 5400511 | NCBI WGS metagenome assembly WNGO01 (sample SAMN13153380, study PRJNA577476) | soil metagenome | isolation source: 20 cm soil or saprolite under Garry oak tree replicate 2 | place: USA:California | collected 2016-06-15 | reverse complement strand
CCCGTTGCTGCAGCTGGATCGGCGACACGTTGACTGCGATGCGCGGCCGACTCCCGTCATTCATGCGCCAGCGGCGGGAGTCCTCCAGTGCTTTGCGTATCGCCCACTGGCCCACCTCCAGGATCATCCCGGTTTCCTAGAGTATGGGGATGAACTTTACGGGAGGGACCAATCCCGTTTCCGGGTCCTGCCACCGGATCAGGGCCTCGAGCCCCGATACACGGCCGCTCCTTCCATCCACTTTCGGCTGATAGTGCAGGACGAATTGATCCCCTTCGATCGCCTGGCGAAGCTTGTTCTCGAGCAGCAGGGTCTCTGCGACGCGCGAATTCATTTCCGGCCGGTAGAACAAATACCTTTCGCCCGATTCCTTGGCCTTCTCCAAGGCCGCCTCGGCGTTCCTGAACAAGCTGTCGGCGTCTTCCCCGTCGTTCGGAAACACCGCAACGCCGGCGGTGGTTGCGATCCTGAGCTCCTTTCCCTCGACAGCAAACGGTGCCTCGATGATCGCCGCAACCGTCTTGTCGATCGAGTAAGCGATGTTGCCGGGATCACGGACATCCGCAAGAGCGCCGGCAAAGATATCCGCCGAGATCCGCGCCACATGGTCCGGCTCCGGCCAGATCGTCTTGAGGCGTTGTGCGAATTCGCGCAGCAGCGCGTCCCCGGCCTGCCGCCCGAGAGTGTCGTTGATCAGCCGAAAGCGATTGATGTCGCCGGTTGCGACGACGACCTGGGTGCGGCCGTGCCTGGCCGCATTCAGCAGCTGTGTCAGCCGTTCATGAAAGAGGGCGCGGTTGGGAAGGCCCGTAAGCGCGTCATAGTACGCAAGATAGGTGAGCCTCTCTTCCTGGCCGATGTGCTCGAGCGCGAACGCGATATTGCCCGCAAGTTCCATCAGCAACTTCATTTCCTCGCTGTCGAAGAACCCGCTCTCGCCGGCGTACAAGGCGAGAACACCGGCCGCTTCGCCGCCGACGACCAACGGTAAAACGGCCAGCGAACTGATCCCACGCTCCAGGCATTCCTGCTTCATCATTCTGTGCGGATCGTTCTGAATGTCGTTCGAGATCACGGGTCTCTTTTCCCAGACTGCCTGCCCGACTAGGCTCCGTCCCCTGGTCGCCGTGACGGCGGGAGGCGCATTGTCGAAGAAGCCCCGTACCTCGCCGTCCCAGGCGACCGGTTTTACCTGCATGGCTTCGCGGTCGACGATACCTGCCCAGGCCATGCGGAACTGCCCGGCTCCCACGGCGATGCGGCACGCATCTCGAAACAGCTCATCCCGGCTGTGCGCGCGGACGATCGCCGAGTTGATTCCGCTCAACACTGCCTGGACGCGGCTGAGCTGTGTGACCTTTCGTTCGTGCTCGCGCCGCTCGGTGATGTCCCGGGAAATTCCATCTATCCGGACTACATTGCCTGCCCCGTCGCCAGTGCAGCGTCCGCGTCCCTGGATCCAGCGTATCTCGCCGCCCGGCTTCACGATCCGGTATTCCGCGTCAAACGTGCCGTCTACCACCGCGTTTTGCCATAGAGCCATCATCCGCGGCCGGTCTTCAGGGTGGATCGGTTCACCCCAAAGCATGCGGCTGTCGTAAACCTCCTTCTGTGTTCTGCCGAAGACCGTGGCCGCGGCGGGGCTGACGTACAAGATCTCACGCGAGGGAACCGCGACGGACCACACGACGTCCGGCAGTGTCGAGAGGATGCTGCGCAGCCGCTCGCGAAGCGCCTCGAGCTCTCCTTCCGCTTTGCGGTGGGCGGCTCGCTCCTTCGCCTCCCGCAGTGCCCGCTCCACGACAGCCGGCAGACGCACAAGATTCGTCTTCATCACATAGTCGGTGGCGCCGCTCTTCAGCGCGCGGACAGCAAACTCCTCGCCGATCGTTCCCGAAACGAAGATGAAAGGCGTGTCCGGGCATATCTCGCGCACCAGCGCGAGCGCGGCCATACCGTTGAACCCTGGCATCGAAAAATCAGACAGGATCACGTCCGGCGCGAACTCGCGCAGCGCATCGACGAACGACTTCTCGCTCTCCACCACCCGCTGGTCGGCGTGCAAACCGCTGCGCCCCAGCTCGAGCAGCGCGAGCTCGGCGTCGTCGGCCACGTCCTCCAGCAGCAGAATTCTGAGTCGCTCTGTCATACCGCTCTTCAAGACTAAACGACGAGGGTGTCCGGTGATGTCAGGCCAACTCAACGGTCGGCGTCAGGTTTTTCCCGACGCGGCGTCAAGGACTCCCTACTCGAGCGAAGTGATACCGTGCTGAATGGCGAATTTCACCAGCGCCGGTAAATCGTGGATGCCGAGCTTCTGCTTGATCCGGCTCCGGTACGTGTCTACGGTCTTGGGAGACAGGGCCAGTATGTCGGCGACGTCAGCGCTGGGATTGCCTTCGACCACCAGCTGGAGAATATGCCGCTCCCGGCTGGTCAGGCTCTCGAGAGGACTCGGAGAGCGGTGCTCGCTGATGTAATCGCCGACGAGTGTCGCGGTGATCTTGGGGCTCAAATAACGCTTGCCTTCCCGCACGGTTCGGACCGCATTGACGAGCTCCAATCCGGACGCTTCCCTGGAAAGATATCCCCTCGCACCGGCCCGAAGGGCGCGAAAAATGATTTCCGGAGACGTCATCGTGGAGAGCATCACGATTGCCGTTGACGGGGAAAGATTGCCGATCTTGAGACTCGCCTCCATTCCGTTCAGGCCGACCAGGCCGGTGTCGAGGACTGCGACATCCGGCCGCAGTTTCTGGATTCTCCTGACGGCTTCGTGCCCGTTCACCGCCTTGCCGACGATCCTGATGTCTTGCTGTATTTCCAGCAGCACCTGCAGACTGTCCAACAGGATGACGCGGCTATTCGCAAGAAACACTCTTATCGCCATTCTTTATTGCCTGGTTTCGGCAGTTCTTCCCCACGTGGCGTTGGCTATCCTTGCTGAATTTCGATTCTTCGTCTGTAGGGAATCCTTGAGAAGTCGGTTTAGGAACCCCTCTGGCGAGACCGGCGGATAGCGCCGGCGCTCAGCCTGAACTCTAATCGTGAGGAGCCTCGGATGCTGTCGCGTACAGCCGACAAATTGCGTCAGATATTTCCTGACAACGCCTGCGTCGCGGCTATTCGAGAGGGGTAACGCCCTGCTGGATCGCGAATCTGACGAGAGTCGCAAAGTCGCGAATATCGAGTTTCTGCATCATTCGGGCGCGGTAGGTCTCCACAGTCTTCGGTGAAAGGTAAAGCGTTCCCGCGATTTTGGCGATGGCGTGTCCTTCGGCTAGCATTTGCAGGACTTGTCGCTCGCGGGAGCTGAGACGCTGAAGGGGTTCATCCGAGGCGGCTTTGTGGACGACGTGGTCGATCAGGCTTTCAGTCAATTGTCCGCTGAGATGGTGCTTGCCTGCGTGCGCCTTGCGAATCGCGTCGACCACTTCTTTGGCGACCGATTTCTTCGCGATGTAGCCAGCGGCGCCGGCCCGCAGCGCACGGTAGACGTGAACCGGGTCCGTGTACCCCGAGAGCATGATGACGCGGGTCCGGGGGCGCTGCTCCCGGATGATCCGCGTCGCCTCGGTGCCGTTCAGAACGGGCATGGCAATGTCCATGAGGACCACGTCCGGATTGCTCTCCATTGCCCGACGCACGGCCTCGCGGCCGTCCTCGACGAGAGCGATGACCTTCATGTCGGTTTGCGCCTCGATCAGGCTGCGCAAGCCTTCGGCCACGACGCCGTGATCGTCGGCGATCAGAACCCTGATCGTCATGTCAGCTGGGAACCCGCACGGTAAGCTGCGTCCCGCGGTCGGGCAGTGCCTGTACCTCGAAACGCCCGCCGACCGCCTGCGCACGTTCTCTCATCGTCACCATGCCGAGTCCGGGCTTCGGCTTGTCCGAGGCATTTTCGAGGCCATCGAAGCCGATTCCGTCGTCCTGCACGGACATCACGCATTCGCCGTTCGCATGATCGAGCGCAATTTCGACGCGGTGAGCGCGGGCGTGCTTCGCGACGTTGTTGAGCGCCTCCTGGGCGACGCGAAAGAGCGCGATTTCGACTTGAAGTGCAGGTCGCACGGCCGGCTCGTTGACGCGCACGGCAACCGCGATCCCCGTTCGCCTGGAGAAGTTCTTCGCGTGCCAGTCCAACGCCGCCGCGAGCCCGTGGTCGTCGAGCATGGGCGGTCGCAGCTCGGACATGACGTTCTCGATCGTATCCATCGTCGACTCGAGAAGCGCCGCCGAATCAGCGATCCGTGCAAGAACTTCGGCGTTTCCCTGTGAAGCGAGCGCTGGCTGGAGGATATCGATGTTGATTTTCAGGGCGGTCAGGCTCTGGCCAACACGGTCGTGCAGCTCGCGCGCGAGCTCCTTTCGTTCGGACTCCTGCAGCTCGACCAGCCGCCGCGACAGCGCCTGGAGCTGGACACCGGAGTCCCGTAACGCATTTTCAGCCCGCTTGCGCTCGGTGATGTCGACGTTCGTTCCGTAGACGCGAAGGGGACGCCCGGCTGCATCCCGGACCACGGTAGCCCGCCCGAACAGCACGTGGACGGTGCCATCGGGCCATACCACGCGGTACTCGATGTCGCGCGGCCCCCCCTCGGCGAGCAGCTGGGCATGCCGCGCGCTCACGTACTCTCGATCGTCCGCGTGAACGACCTCGGCGAAATCCTCGAAGCGCGCGCCCTTGCTGTGATCGTCGCCGAAGAATAGGCGCAGGTTCCCCTCGGTGTTGGCGATTTCGCCGGTGACCAGGTTGTGCTCCCAGCTGCCGGTGCGGCCCAGGACCTGGGTTTCGCTCAGGAGCTGCTCGTTCTTCTGCAGGGCCATCTCGACCCGTTTGCGCTCGGTGATGTCCTCGGCAACGCCGGCGACTCGGTAAACCTTCCCGGATGCATCTTTCACCGGAAATCCGCGGTCACGAATCCACCGTACAGACCCGTCCGGTCTCACGATGCGATATTCCACCTCAAATCCCTGTTGCCGCTGCCCCTCAAGGATACCGACCACGCGCTCGCGATCCTCGCTGTGTATCGCGTCCATGAATGATTGCGGTCGTTTACGTACGCTTTCCAGAGATCGTCCCCAGACGCTCTCGTAAGCGGGACTCACGTAGAGCATCTCCTCAAAGTGGAGAGTGGTCATCCAAAAGACCTCCCGGATATTTTCGGCTAGTTGGCGGAACTTTTCCTCGCTCTTGCGCAGCGCGTCCTCGGCGCGCTTTCGGTCCTCGATATCGGTAGCCGTTCCATACCACTTGGCAATGTTTCCCTGCTCGTCGCGCAGCGGCACGGTGCGGTTCAGGAACCAGCGATATTCCCCGTCGGCGCGCCGCAAGCGCATTTCGCCCTCGTACGGTTCCCCGGCAGCCATGTCCACAGACCACTTCTCCATGACGCTTGGTAGGTCTTCGGGATGAACGGTGTGAATCGCCTCTTCGAGTGCGTCCTCAGATGACAGGCCCGTATACTCCAGCCAACGCTGATTGACGAAATCGACGGCGCCGTCGGGCCGAACGCTCCAGGCTATGGTGGGAATCGTGTCGATGACTAGGCGAAGGTGATCTTCCCTTTGCCGCGACAACGCTTGAATCTCCTCCTCCTTGCCTTTTGCCTCGATCGCCACGCGGGCCATCTGTGTCGCCATGTCGATGAGCTGGATATGCTCGGGCGAGGGCAGTCGCGGCTCCCCGCAGTACATTGCAAACGTTCCCAGCACAGCGTTGTCGTCCGAGAGAATGGGGGTCGACCAGATCGCGCGCAGCCCGTTGCGGGCCGCGACGTCGCCGCAGTCCTTCCACAACGGGTCTGTCTTGGTGTCTTGCGTGTACACGGGCTTGCGCAGGAAGGCAGCGGTCCCGCACGAGCCCATTTCGGGCGCGATACGCAGGAACGGGTCGATGCCGGCCTTGTAGTCGTCTGGGATGCTGGGCGCGGCGGCGAACCTCAGCCGCTGCTGCTGCGTATCCGCGAGAAGCACCGCGCAGCGCATTCCGTGCGCCTGCTCCTCGATCAGCCTGACGAGCGTTTCAAGAATCTCCGGAAGCGGCGCGCCATTTGCGATCCGCTCGAGCACGCGGCGCTGGCTGTCGAGAAGCGCGGCGCGAGTCTGTCCGTCGGTCGCGTAGGTCGTCATCCCCGGGCTCCCTTGCCGGTCCTGATGCCCGCGCTTGCGAGGAGCAGCAATCCCGTCTCCTTGGCCCGCCGCGCCGCGTTCCGGTCGCCCGCGTGGGCGGCGACGATGGAGCCCATCATCACCATTTGCAACTGCCGTGCGAATGCGTCGGCGCCGCGCACGCCCGCATCAGCAGCCAGCTGTCTCAGGAACGCGCGTATCGTCTCGATATGGGCTTCCGCGGCCTTTCGAACCGGGTGCCTCCGGTCGTCGTGCTCGAGCAGCACCTTGATGAACGAGCACCCCTCGAAGTCGCGCCGCCGGAACCATTTTTCGAAGACATCGAAAACGGCAAGCAGGCGCTCGGCCGGTGCCTGCGCGCGGCGTTCCACCTCTTGTTGCAGCCAGGAACGCGTCCACAGCTCCTCGCGGCGGCGCAGGAAAGCGAGGGCGAGGTCATCCTTGGAAGGGTAGTGGCGATACAAGGTCATCTTCGCCACGCCCGAGCGCGCGCTGATGGTATCGACCCCCACTGCACGGATACCGTGCCGGGAAAAGAGCTCGTAGGCGGTCTGATCGATGCGCTCACGCGCGCTCGCCGGGCGAGAGGGGAGCTTGCCGGAACGAGGGGCGTTCACGGTCACCTCAAAGGTATACAGAACTGTCTACTTAGCTAATCTAGTAAGGAATCGGTGAAGTGTAGCATGCTCTATACAGACCTGTATGGACCTGAAGTCAATCTCAAGCGCTACCAAAGAAAAAGGGCCTGGAGATTTCCAGGCCTTTTGCGTCGGTTTTCGCCGACGGTGCAGCTGACGATCGATCTAGAGGAACGGAAGGTAGCGCGAGGTACCGAAGTTCACCACGTTCGGAACGACGAGCGGCACGTCGGTGTCGCTCACGCCCAGCCAGCGCGCGAACGTCGCGGCGTACTGGTCGACCGCGATGCCCGGCACCATGTTTCCCTGCCCGACGTCGACGCTAGTGCCGAAGGTGGTCGGAGGGAAGGTTCCGTATATTTCGTGGCCCAGGACCGACCCGCCGAGCACGAAGTGATGCGAGCCCCAGCCGTGATCGGACCCGTCGCCGTTCGAGGTGAGCGTGCGTCCGAAATCGGAGGCGGTGAAGATCGTCACGTTGTTCTGCACGCCCATCTGCACGAGCCAGCCGTAGAACGCGTTCACCGCGGCGTTCGCGATCGTCAGTTGCTGGGTATGCTGGGTGAGGAGGAAGTCGTGACTGTCGAAGCCGCCGAGGCTGACCAAGAATACCTGCCGGTTCGCACTGAGAGAGCTCCGCGCGGAGATGATGCGGGCGACGACGTTGAGCTGCGAGGCGAGGTTGCTCGTGGGGTTGGGCAGGGGGAACATCGATGCCGGCGGCAAACTGGCGCTCAGCAGCTGGTTCGACGTAATCGATCGATTCGTGATCACGCCGAGCTCGTTCGCGAACAGGTTTGCGCTCGCGCCGGTGATGAGGCTGCGGTAGGCGGCCGATGCGCTCGCGGAGCTGTAGAGGGTGCCGGAAATACCCGAGATCGCCACCGGGCCGCTCGAGCCCACCTGATATTGGATGACGTTCTGGCCCGAGAGGAACACGGCGTTGCCGCCCGCCGAAATGCAGGTGAACTGGGCGTTCGTGTTCTGGCTGGCGAGCAGGTCGCCGATTCGGCCGCCCCAGCCGAGCTTCGCGCCCTCCCCGAGCGGCGCCTGCGCCTGCCACACGGACTGCTGGTCGTTGTGCGAGAACAGCTTGGGCGGCAGCGGCACGGAGCGGGCGTTGTATTGCGCAACGGTCGTCGGCCTTATGAGCGGCCCGACGTTGGCTACAATTGCGAGCTTGCCCTCGTCCCAACGAGTCTTGAACGAGGTCAGGGCCGGATGGAAGGCGAACTCGCGCCCTCCCTGGGACGCGACCGCGCCGGTGGCGGTGGCGGTGAGCTGATCGCGCGGGATCGCGATCGTGTCCCGGGCCGCAAGGTACTGGTCGTAGGAAGGCTGGTCGTACGGAATGAGCGTATTGGTGTGGTCGTTTCCGCCGTACAGGAAAAGGCACACGATCGCCCGGTAGGGGGCGGTCTGCGCCGAGGCAGCGCCGATTGCGGCGAGGTTGAGCGCGAAAGGACCGGCCACCCCGGCCATGGACATGAGCGAAGCCGTCTTGAGGAATTGGCGTCGGGACGCATGCATGGGTCGCTCCGTTATTTCTGCGCCAGATAGTCTGGCGACGACAGCGTGAAAAACACCGCGAGCCGCACCCGGTTCTGGCGCGCAGTCGTTTGGTTGGTCGTGGGCATCGCGACCGAGTTGACCGCGTCGCGGATTATCGTCCTCGTCGCCGCGCTCATGGAACCGGCGGTGAGGAGCAGGCTGACTCGGTCGATCAGAAGATCGGCGTTGTCGGCGAGCGCCAGCTCGGCGGTGTAATCCGGCTGGATGTCGCGCGGGCTGCCCGACCCGAGGCCGTTCTGGACCGCCGAGCGCATGAAGTTCGAATAGCCGACCACCGAGACCTCGTTGACGATCTGCAGCTCCGGGGCGACGAGCCCTGCCGTCGCGATGGAGGTGTTCGGCGGCACGTACCCGGGCCGGTAGAAATTGAACACCGTCGGAGAGCGCATCGCCGATTGGCCGAGCGAGGCCGTGGCATCGTCGGTGACCCCGAGCAGGAAATTCCCCGAGGCGGAGCGCGCGTTGAAGGCGCGCATCCACTGCGCGACTCGGAGAATTGGCTCGCGAACCTTGCCGAAGCCCGGGTCGGCGAGCTGCGCCGCCGTCCGCGCTTCCGGGTCGAGCAGGATCGCAGCGACGGTGGCGCGCAGGTCGCCTCGCTGGCCGGTGCCTGCGCTCCAGAGCCCCGAGGTGAAGCGCCCCGCGTCGAACGCCTGGGCGACGCGCTCGACATAAGCCGGAGTGGGGTTGCTGGTCACCAGGCGCTGGATGAGCTGCCGAGATATGAACGGGCCGACATTGGGATGAGTAGCGATAGTGTCGAGCGCGGTGCGCAGGTCTCCGTCGGGATCGGCGGTCGCGCCCGCGGGGATCACCGCAGTGAGAAAGCGCTTCTCCGAAATCGAGTGAAAGCGCGGGTAGCTCTGCATGGGGAGCACTTCGCGGTCCGGATCCTGCGTGCCGCCGCCGTTGAAGCGCGTGTCGGACTTGTCCGGGCCCGCCCAGCTGAATCCCGTGAACACGCGCGACAGGCCGACGATGTCGTCGGTGTCGTAAGTCTCGACCGGCTGCCCGCTCGTGAGCTTCAGCGTGCCGTCCGGGTTCAATTCGTAGAGCCCGATCGAGAAGAGCTGCATGACCTCGCGCGCGTAGTTCTGGTCGGGCACGCGATTGCGCGCCGGGTCCTCCTTGCGGTTGCGCAGGTGCGACAGATAGAGGCCCATCATCGGATGGAGCGTGACCTCATTGAGCAGCTGGCGGTAGTTGCCGAAGGCGTTCCGGCCGAGCATGTCGAGGTACGAAGCGACGCCGCGCTTGAACTCGGAGACGGTCGAGTCCTGGAGCGAGACCACCAAGATCTGGGATAGCGCGAACGCAACGCGCCGGCGCAACTGGTCCTGGCCGGTCGCGGCCTCCGCCCAGAACGTATTCATCACGTGGCTGTCGTCGAGGCTCTGGCCGGCGGGGAGGCTCGCGCTCACGGCGTTGATGTACGCCTCGTGCGAGCGGCCTGGCATGAAGAACTGGTCCTCGAGCCAGGCGCTGTAGCCGTAGGTTCTGACTTTGTTGACCTCGGCCTCTGTCGCGCCGAAAGAAGCCTGATTGAGGAAGCGCGCCGCGTCCGCGGCGGTCGGCAGGGGATATGCAGACGGAGGCACGGTCGAGAGATTGACCCCGCTCCCCTGCGAGGCGGCTTCCGGGCTGCCCGACTTGGAGCATCCGCCCGCAACACAGGCCAGTGCGACGGCGAAAAGGACGGCGCAGATAGGTTGGAAGCTGACCCCTGTTTGCGGTCCGCGAGAGCCAGCGTCCAGGCGTTGCGTGGAGTCCGGCGCGGTTGCGTGTCGTAACATCAGTGCACCCTCGATGGAGTGGCCTCCCCTATTGGGTCACGCTATCTTAGGCAGAAACTTCGCAGCATTATGGCCCCGCGCAAGCCCGGGCGGGGTAGCAATTCGTACCGGATTCCGGGACTCCCTCGCAATTCGCGTGACGTAGTGCCGCTTTGTCCGCGGCCCGAAGTCAGGCCGCCTTCTTCCGATTTCTCTCCAGCCAGCCGTCGACCAGAGCGACTGTCTGATCGACCGCAGCCAAGCGCATGCCTTTCTGCGCAGCGATGGTCTGCACCAGGCGGTCGGTGCGCTCGATGTTGGGCGCGCCGTTCGCCAGAGCCCGCGCGGCGGAGGACGGGGTCAGGAGCGAGAGCGCCGCGCTGGCGTACTTTTCGAAGGGCACCAGGTCCTTCTCGTTCGCGCCCAGGCTCACGCACAGCTTCACCACCCAGTTGTATACAGAGCGCGACGCTTCGAGGTCGCTGTGCACGGCCTCCTTGATGGGGCGCACGCTGTCCTTCAGCACGCAGCGGTAGTTGCCGGCGAGCAGCATGGCCCACTTCGCGAGCGGCACGAACACCGAGTCGTGCACCTTGAGCTTGACGGGCAGCTCGATCCCCTCGAAGCGGGCCGCTTCGATGTCCGACTCGAGCCGGCGGAGGATGGCGGTGTGAGTCTCCGAATCGAAGCGCGCCGACTTGAAGTTGGTCGGGAGCCTCACTTGCAGCACGTTGACCTTTTCCTCCGGCGGACGGAACGCCTGCGGGTCCGGGCTGCACAGCGTGACGAGCTTCGGATCGAACGCGTCCCATACGCTTGCGTCGGTGTAACAGCTCCGCAAGGCATCGGCATCGATGCCCGGAACGCGCTTGAGATACGGCAGCGGCGGTATGTTCATGATCGACATGCAGGGCACCTTGGCCTTGGCCACCGCGGCGAGGAGCTCGCGCACGCCGGGCGAGCGATACTGCGGCTCCTGCATGGCAAGCGCGACCAAGTGGTACTCGGAGGGATTGACCCCGGCGGTACCGCCCGCGGACATCTTGCCGGGAAGCTTCTTCGAGTTGATCTCGACGAGCCCATCACGACCCTTGACGGGCATGCGCACGATCGCGCCTTCCTTGTTGATCAGATCGGCTTCGGCGGGAAGGCAGATCAGATGCACTGCATGCCCCGCAAGAGCGAGCTTGGTCCCGAGAAGCGAACCGTACGAGGCGCCCATGATCAGAATTTTGTATTTGGTGCCCATCAACCAACTCCTCCTTTCACCGTCTTGCGAAGTCTGGGATGGTAGTCAGTTCGCTGCTACAGAGCAATCATGACGCGAGCATTCGGATTGCGGCGCTGCGTCATCGGAGAACCTGTCCGCGCCAGCGCTAATTCTTGCGCGCCAAGCGGTCGATTTTTTTCTTGTCGGCGCGGCGCAGCTTGTTCCTTGCCGCTCGCACGCGCTGTTCGCTCCGATGGCCGCGCCGGTCCTCGCGGCCAAAGCGCTTTTTCTTAGAAACCGAGGCGAAGATCTGGCTCCACGTTCCGTTCTTGAAGATGATCTGATAGCCGCCGGAAAGGATCTGAAACGGCTTGTTGACCTTCTTCATCTGATCGAAGCGCACCGAACCGGCCTTGTGGAAAACCTCGAAATAGGACGGATAGACGAAGTCCGTCATCGGAATGCCGTTGACCTTGAAGCTGAGCTGCTCGACCGGGTCGGCGCTTTCGTAGGCATACATGACCTTGGGATCGGGGCCCGTCGTCATGATGTTGATCGCCGGGTCGACCAGCATCTCGACGAGTTCGTGTGACGCCGACACGCTAACGAGGTCGTGGTTATCCAGGGTCGTCTTGACAAAAACCTTGGACTGCGGCATCCCGTCGGGCGTGAGATCGTGATACGCGAGGGCGCCCGGTTGATCGGCATTGTCGAGGAAAACCATCGCCCAAGCGCCTTTCACGTATCCCTTGGACTTGACCAGCTTCGCCGGCGTGCCCCACACCGGCGCCACGCATCGATCCACGAACGCCTGCATCGCGGCGATCAAAGCGTCGAAGTCGACCCCCAGAGGCGTCGACGCCTTGTTGAAGCACGCGATGGTGGGAACTCCTCCCTGGTTGAATGCACCGAACGTCGGTCTTGCGGCTCTCATGAAGTCCTCCTTGGGAAATGCCGGGAGAATCCGCATCCTGCCACATCTGTCGCTGCGAGTTGGACAAGGCGCTCGCGCTGGAGTACGGTGAGCGCCGTTTCGGCGCGAGACGAGAGGAGGCGACATGCAGGGCAAGACTGTCAGGGTTCGTTCGAGCGAGGGCGGCGAGTTCGATTGCTATCGGGTCGCGCCCCGCACCGGCGCGAAGGTCCCGGCGATCGTGATCGCTTCCGCGGTGCACGGCGTGAACGCGGACGTCCGCGCGATCGCCGACGAGTTCGCCTCGCGCGGCGCCATCGCGGCGGCGCCCGATCTGTTCTGGCGCTCGATCCCGGGGCCGCTCGCGCGCGACGACGATCGTACGAAGCAGCGCTCGCAGCCACGCCTTGAAAAAATCAGGACGGGAGAAGCCGACCTCGCCGATACGCTCGCCGGTCTTCGCAAGGAGCCGCTGTGGAACGGGCGCGCCGCAGTGATGGGCCTGTGCTACGGCGGCCCTTATGCCATCGTCGGACCGAAGCGCCTGGGCTACGACGCGGGCATCTCCTGCCACGGCTCCCAGATGCTCGACTACATCGGGGAGCTCGACGGCCTCGAGCTCCCCGTCTGCATCATCTGGGGCGATGCGGACCACCAGGCACCGGCCGAGGTGCTGGCCGCCTATCGCGGGGCCGCCGCGCGCATGAAGAACCTGGAGCTCCACGTTTTCCCGGGCGTGCAGCACGGCTACATGATGCCGGACAACGCCAAGGCGTTCGATCGGAAGACCCGCGAATTCTCGATGGAGCGCGCGCTCGCGATACTCGAGGGACTTCGCGCCGGGAAAGCGGGCCGGCGCAAGGCGGGCTGATGCGAGCGTCGCAGCGCGGCCTGAGCGCCTTCGGCATGGTCGTCGTCCTGGCGATCGCCGTCGCAGCGGGTTACTACGCGTACAAGTCTCTCTCGGGAAGCGGCGACGCGCCCACCTGCAGGAGCGCCTCCACCGCCTGCATCCAGAAATGCCGGCGCACGACGACCGAAGCCCCTGCCGCTCAGGCCTGCCAGGAGGGCTGCCAGCGAGACCTCACGGCGTGCGAACGACCGGGCAGGTGAGTGACAGCGGCCCGCCGCTATTCGGTCGGCCGCAGCTCGAATCCCTCGAAGCTTCCGGGAATTTCCGATACTTCGACCCCGGTCACGCTCGCGCCGCGCGGCCCGCGGCGCGCCCAAGCGAGAATCCCTTCCACTGCATCCGGCGCTCCGTCGATGACGGCCTCGACCGTCCCGTCGCGGCGGTTCCTCACCCAGCCGGTGACACCGAGCCGCTCAGCTTCATCGCTCATCGAGTAGCGGAATCCCACGCCCTGGACGCGGCCCGAGATCACTAGATGTTTCGCCATCCGCTGATTTTCTAATCCTGGCGGGTTCGCGTAAAGTGAGCGCCGTTGACGATTGTGAAAGGAGCATGCCGTGAGATTCGCAGCCAAAATGTTCGCCATCCTCGCGCTGTCCTTTGCGGGGTCCGCCGCCTGGGCGCAGGAGAAAGCCGTTTACCACTTCGACGGCGGCTTGGAACAGGCGACCAAGGGCCTGCGCAACATCAACAACCATCTCGAAGTCGACCCCAAGGCGAGGCTCATCGCGGTGGCCCACGCCGACGGCGTCGATTTCCTGTTGGAGGGCGCCAAGGACCGCCTCGGCCCCTTCGACGCGCGCGTACAGGATCTGATGGGCAAGGGCGTGAAGTTCCAGGTGTGCGAGATCACATTGCGCAACCGCAAGCTGAAGAAGGACCAGTTCATCCTCGGCGTCGAGTTGGTGCCCTCGGGCGTGGTGCAGATCACGCATCTTCAGCAAAAGGAAGGCTACGCCTACCTGAAACCCTGAGCCGTCAGGAAAACGCCTTCATCGCCTCGGGACTGCGCAGCGTGACGATGGTCGCGGCGCAGATCGCAAGCACGGGAATTAGAATCAATGTGATGCCCGCGATGGCCCCCAGCCAATTGACGCGGGGCTGCCCCGGGTCGGGCTGCTGCCTGAGAGCGTAAAGCCGGGAAGCCGCGGAGAGCGGCAGCAGCACGATCAGCGCCCAGCAGAAGAGCTCCAGCAGATATCTTCCCCACGGTTGCAGGCCGATCACGCCGATTCCCCCGGCGAGCCCCAGCACCCAGATCGCCGCGAGCACCAGATCGTTCCAGATGCTGTAGCTCAGATAGCGCCGCTGCAGATCTCCCGCGCTCGCGAGCATCGTGATCAGCGCGGCCCCCAGAACGAGCGCGCCGGCCGAAGTGAGAGTGAACAACCAGCCGATGAACGCGAGGGAGAGTTCCATCGCTTTAGCGGGCCGGGGTTATCGCGGTAAGGATGCCTTGGAGGATCGCGACGGGGGCAGGCGGGCACCCGGGAACGCTGACATCCACGGGGATGACGTTCGAGACCCGGCCGCAGCTCGCGTAGCTCTCGCCGAAGATCCCCCCCGTGCAACCGCAGTCGCCGATCGCGACCACCAGCTTCGGGTCGGGAGTGGCCTCCCAGGTGCGCTTGAGCGCGGTTTCCATATTCCTCGACACGGGACCGGTTACGAGCAGCATATCGGCGTGGCGCGGGCTCGCGACGAACTTGATGCCGAGACCCTCGAGATTGTAGTAGGGACTGTTCATCGCGTGGATCTCGAGCTCGCAGCCGTTGCACGAGCCCGCATCCACGTGCCGGATCGCCAGCGCGCGGCCGAAGTGCTCGAGTATGGCCCGCCCGAGCCGCTGCTCAAGCGCTCGCAGCGCCGCGTCCGGAGGCGGAGCGGGCTCGGTGACGATTCCGGTCTTCGCGATCTGTTTCAGCAGCTGGTACATTTCACAGATCCACTCCGCTATAGCTCAGGTTGAACGACTTGTTGGACCTGTGCCCGAGACATCGAGGGCGACCAGCACCTCTCCGCGCCAGCCTTCGATCCAGCCCAGGCCGCGCGCACCCGCATCGGCCGCACCGACCGGCGCGCGGAACTCCCCTGGGGGCAGCTGCCGCACGAGCGTCTGCACGAGGCGCATCGATTCGAAGATCTCGTCGAAGCGCACCGCGACGCGCGCCGAGACGTCGCCGCGCGTGTGCGAAGCGGCGCGCGGATCGAGCTGCTGATAGGGCGGGATCGGGTAATCGACGCGCAGATCCCGCGCGATGCCGCTCGCCCTGGCCGCAAGCCCGGTGAGACCCATCCGCTCGGCGAGCTCGGGCGTCACCTGTCCGGTCATGATGAAGCGGTCCTGCGCGCCCGCGTGCTCGTCGTAGATCGATTTCAGGGTCGCGACCTCGCGCTCGATCCGCGCCAGAC
>WNGO01001534.1_pt1 | contig 15566 bp, 15 predicted proteins | sample 5400511 | NCBI WGS metagenome assembly WNGO01 (sample SAMN13153380, study PRJNA577476) | soil metagenome | isolation source: 20 cm soil or saprolite under Garry oak tree replicate 2 | place: USA:California | collected 2016-06-15 | reverse complement strand
GTCCTTGCTCCGCATATTTCTTGCCGTCGGCCAGATTCGCGCTTGGATCTCCATTTTGTGCCAACATCCGGTTATAGAATGCCAATAACGCCAAGGCGCGCATGTTGCACGAATCAGCCGCTACAACCTTTGCGGCCGTTTCCATCGTCTTCTTGGAATTGTTCGTCTGCTGGTAGGCCCCCATCAGCAGTTCGAGTGCTTGACTCTTCATCACGCTGTTGGGATATTGCGTAAGAAATGCTTCCAGACCGCTGATTTTGGCGCTCGGATCCTTCTGCTGCACGGCAGCGACGTACGCGTTGTATTCGGCAGGATCTTTAATCACCGGCCCCTGCGATTGGCCCTGGGCGGGTGCGCCCGGTTGTCCTTGAGCTGGTTGCGCAGGGTTCTGTGCCACCGCGACGACCGTTACCCCAAGCACAACCGCAAGCAGAATCTTTTTCATCAGTGTGGCTCCTTAAAAACTCGGGAAATGGCTATTTGGGATCGTACTCTTCTACTGAGACTGCATTCCGACTGGACCGCAATGCGTTCGGATCCTGCTTTGGAATGCACCGACTTCCTGGCAGGTGGCCCCGGGACAAACGGGCTCAACCGATTGGAGCGATGAGGCGGCTGACCCTTTTTCCCGGCTGGCGGGATTATAAGTACCTCTCCTTCCGAAGGCAAGCGGGTTCCCATTCGTCCTCCTCTTTATTGTTAAGATGCGCAGAGCAGAGAATGTGGATGTTCCCAACTCCGTGCTCGGACCCCCACGATCGTGCCAGGAGGAACTAGTGGTATGGACACCAGACAGCCCCTTGCCGGACAAGTGTCAGTCGTAACCGGAGCAGGCCGCGGTATCGGCTCGGCGATCGCCCGCAAACTCGCCACCCTTGGCGCCACCGCCGTGCTGCTCGGGCGCACAAAATCCACGCTGGACGAAACTGCCCGCGCGATTGTCGACGCCGGGGGCAAGACCGAAGTGATTCCCTGCGATGTCACCGTGCTGCACCAACTCGAATATGCGGCCACTCGCGTTGATAGCACATTCGGCCGTCTCGATGTACTGGTAAACAACGCAGGGGTCGGCGGATTCAGTGATGTGCTGCACAACCTGCCTCCGGAAGAGTGGGACCGCATACTCAACACCAATCTGCGCGGCGTCTATTACGCGATCCGCACTTTTGCTCCTCTCATGATCCGCGCCTACTCCGGACACATCATCAACATTTCGTCACTGTCAGGAAAGAACGCACTTCCCAACGGAGCGGCGTACGCGGCATCCAAGTGGGGGCTGAACGGATTAACCTACTCAGTCGCGGAAGAATTGCGGAAACACAATGTGCGTGCCTCGGTAATCTGTCCCGGCTCAGTCGATACCGAACTCAGTCCGCACGCGGGAAAAGATCCTAACAAGATGTTGCAGCCGGACGACGTTGCACATGCGGTTGCCGCGATCGTGACACAGGCTCCGCAGTCGTTCATGAGTGAGATTCTGCTGAGGCCGACGCAGAAACCATAAGGCGGACCGCAGACATCGGACCTCGGACTTCAACAAGTCGGAAAATGAAACCTGTGGGACAGCCGCCTTCGGCTGTCCGCGGAGCGCAGCTCCCCGCAGGTTTTGCAAGCGTTCTTTTGTGTACCCTTGTGCCCTCTGGTGCGAGATTTCTTGCTGAGGTCGAGATCCGACGCCTATTTCTTAAACAGATTTTCAAACGCTGCCCGCGCATCGTTGGGCTTCAGACTCTTCGGTGTCGACGTTTCCTTTTCGCGGGTCACACGAATCTCGTACAACGTACAGTCATTGCGGGCATCCTTTTTCGCGATCCGCTCTTTGACCGGCTGCATGCACTCGAAGCGGCTGCCGGGATCGAAATACGTGCACTGTTTGCACGAATGCAATTCGAACCCGCACTTCGGACATTGGCCCTCCCCCGAACTTGCCGCACCCTGCAACACCGTTCCACACTGCGAGCAGCGCGACACCGCCCGCGTACCCGGCAGGTTCACCGGCCGCGGTCCCAGCGCATGATCCCAACGGGGCGGACCGCTCTTGCGCTCCGGCGGCGCCTTGCGCGTCTCCGGGCGGCGCGGTTCCCGATCATTATCCTGATATCCTGGCTGCCGATATTTGGCCAACTAAAACCTCCCAAGCACGTGGCCGTATTGTCCACCCGATCCCACCCGCGCGGCAAGTGCTGGCATCAAAGGCGGAAAAAGAATTATGGCCACGGATCTATATAGGGATCTTCACGGATCGGACGCAAATCCTTTCCCTTGTCTTGGTCCGTGCAAATCCGTGAGAATCCGTGGCCAGTGATTTACTCGCTACAATAATCCTATGATCCACGAAATTCTTCCGGTAGGCCCCCTGCGGTGCAACTGCTCGATCATCGGTGACGAGACCGCTCACGAAGCGATGGTGATTGATCCGGGCGATGAAATTGAAGACATCCTCGTCCTCGTGCGCAAGCACAACCTGCAGGTCAAGCAGATCGTCATCACCCACGCGCACATCGACCACGTTGGCGGAGCCATGAAGCTTCGCGCGGCGACCGGCGCTCCGATCCTGCTGAACCAGAACGACTACGCCCTGTTGAAAATGCTTGACGTGCAAGCCGCGTGGATCGGAGTGCCCGCGCCTGGAAATATCGAAATCGATCGCAGCGTCACCACGGGAGAAGCTGTCTCCGCCGGCTCACACTCCGCCACGATTCTGCATACGCCCGGCCACACCGAGGGCAGCATCTGCCTCTACTTCGAAGCGGAGAAGAAGCTTATCGCCGGAGACACGCTGTTCGCTGGATCGATCGGCCGCACCGACCTTCCCGGCGGATCCATGCAGAAGATTATGCGTTCGCTTCATGACACGGTGATGGTGCTGCCGGATGAGACGGTAGTGGTCCCAGGCCACGGCGAACTGACAACCATTGGTGACGAGCGAGAGAGTAACCCCTTTCTGATTCGTCGATAGCTCTCCCAAAACGAAACAACCACCTACGTTATGTGAAACCCGCCACGATCTCCACCGGCTTTCATCTGCTATAGTGGCCCTGCAGAGGAGCTCAATATGGCTGGAAAGAGTCTGAACCGGGTTCAACTGATCGGCAATCTGGGCAAGGATCCCGAAGTCAAATACACGCCTCAGGGCACGCCCGTAGCGAAGATCACCCTCGCCACCAACGAGCGGTTCAAGGACAAGGCCGGCGAATGGCAGGATCGCACCGAGTGGCACAACGTCGTGTTGTGGCAGCGCCTGGCTGAAATTGCGGGAGAGTATTTGAAGAAGGGCGGGAAGGTCTACATCGAGGGACGCCTGCAAACCCGCTCTTGGGACGACAAGCAGACTGGCCAGAAGAAATATATGACCGAAGTCGTAGCCAGCGACCTGATCCTGCTCGGCGGGCGCGGCGAAGGCGGAGGTGGTGGCGGAGACTTTGCCGGCGGTTCGCGCGGAGCGTCGGCCGGAGGCAACAACTTCGACCAGCGCGTTCCGGAGCCTGAGCCCGCAGCATCTGGTCCGATTACTGACGAAGACATCCCGTTCTAAAGTGCTGTTCTTGTAGCGCCGCCGTCCCCGGCGGCTGTCGCGCGGACGTCTCGCCCGCGGACCTCTGCAGTGCGAGTGGTACACGAAGAGAGCGAGCCTGCGGCTCGCGGACGGCCGAAGGCGGCCGTCCCCACATAATCTATATCTCTTTGGTTCCCTACTTCTTAGTCCCCGTCGCCGGTGTCGACCGGAACCAACTCCAAGTGCTGCAGCAGCGGGCTCGAATCCGCGACAAACTCCACGTGCCCGCATCGCGGGCATGACAAAAACGCGTGCCCCATGCCCGGAGCGAGGCTCGCTCGCATCAACTGATAGCGCTGCAGTTTCTGCTCGCAACGCAGGCAACACACGGTTTTACTGTAGGGATCGGTAGAGACACCAGTCGGTGTCTCAATGGCTGGTTTCATACGGTTCCTCGAAGGTGGCGGAACCCACGCGGGTGCCCCACAAATAGTGCATCGAGTGTAACACGCAGCAATCGTGCGCCACTGCACGCGGTCGCGCCGAATCACTCCTCGCAAAAGCAAGCGGCCAGATCTTGGAAGATCTGGCCACCAACATATGACAGTCTCGACTGGTTCTAGCTTTCAGGCAACGTGAACTTCACTGTGACTCGCGCCTGGCTCTCAATTTCCTGCCCATTCTGCATTTCCGGTTGATAACGCCACTGCTTGACCGCGTCGATCGCCGATCGCGTCAGCAAAGGATCGCCGGAAACGACTGCAACCTTCCCAACCGCACCATCGCCCATCACCTGAATATCGAGCACAACCGGACCCTGAACATGCCGAGCCTTCGCTTCTGCGGGATATTGAGGCTCAACCCTGTGAATCAGCGAGCGCTCGGCTCCATCATCGACTGCAGGCTTTCCCTCGCCTGACGAGGATCGGTAAATCACCTTGCCGTTTTGTGTAACGACAAGTCCGCCGGCTGGAGGAATCGGCTTCGCTCTCGTCGCCTTCGTCGTTCCGACGGGTGTGGCGCTCGAGTCAACAGCACTTGCGTTCTGTGACGTCGCCGGCACGGTTTCAGCGTTCGGAGAAGCATTGGCCGACGCACTCGTCTTTACATGTGCGGTGTTTTTCGTAAACTCCGCCGCTCTTCGCCATCCGATCACCAATCCGAGCGTAACCGCGGCGGCAACGACCAAAAGCACAAGAACGATCCCCCAGACATCGATTCCTGTCCGTGGCTCGGCTTCCCCGGCGGAAATTCCTTCGGCTTCCTCAACCTGGGCTGGCTCGATCTGAGTGGGCTCGATCTCGATTGGATTGGCCTCGACCGTCTCTGCTACGACCTGCGGCTCAGAATTCTGCACTGGCGCCGAGAGGCCAGCTTCGGCCTGTCGATTGCTTTCCGCGATTCTTCCAGCGAGCACTTGCAGGGCGCTGATCTCGCGCTTACCGAAGGCATTTGGCCAAGCTGAGAACACCTGGATGACTCCTATGAGTCTTTGTCCGTCGACCAGCGGCGCCATCAGCATCGAGCGGACACCCAATAACCGGCATATCTCTGGATTGACACGCGGGTCGGTCTCTGTATCCTGGCATTGCTGCATCTCGCCAGTACTCACGCAAGCGCCGGCAAGACCCGATCTGGCATCGACTCGCACACCGAGGTCGGGTGCGTTCTCTCCCGAGGTGGCTCGGCAGGCGAGTTCTCCATCGCGAAAAAGCGCGATCGCTGCTCCCGAGCCTCCGGTCGCAGCCCGGGCCTGCTCGACCACATCATTGAGAACGAGATCAAGAGCAAGGTTTACCGACAGCGCTCCACCGCCGTGAGCGGCCAGCGTCTGCGCCACCTGCGTTAGCTTGGGAGGTTCCGACAAGAGTGCTGTGGCGTTGCCGGACGACTCCTGATCCCCCAATTGCATTCCGTTTGTCACGTCCACCCGCACCCTGGGATCCTGAGTCATACCGAAGGCCAAATCGTTAACATTTCTGGGCAAATCCTGATTTCCGGGCGGGTTTAGGGGGTTTCAAAAGTCGCCGGACAAGCCGCCCGCGAAACTGTTTGGAGCATGACGCGAATCCGGAAAGATGTCAATGATTATGCGCAAAGTTACCAAAGAGACCACTCACTAGGAGGACAGTCCCGCAATTCCCATTTCCGGTTTTCTGGGCCAATTTACCCGACTTTTCCGTGCGCGAACCGAGCCTGCGCAATAGAATTCAGTAGAATCGATTCTGCGCTTTGCTCTCGCGCAAAGTCGGATCGATACCAGGTTTGTTTTTAAGGGATAAACCGATGCGTATTGCCGTGGTAGGTTCGGGTTATGTGGGTTTAGTGGCTGGCGCCTGCTTCGCTGACCTCGGTCATGAGGTCGTTCTGGTGGACAACGACCAGAGCAAGATAACTGCCCTGCGTGACGGCCAAGTCCCTATCCACGAAAAATTCCTGCCTGAACTTCTGACTCGTAACCGCGGGACTCGGCTGCAGTTTTCTGACGATCTGAAGGAAGCGGTCCGCATGAGCGCGGCCATCTTTGTAGCCGTGGGCACTCCGCCGACCGAAAGTGGCGAAGCTGATCTCTCGTATGTGGAATCGGTGGCCCGCGAGATATCCGGCGCCATCGAAGATTACAAAGTCATCGTCGAAAAGAGCACCGTGCCTGTCTACACCAGCGAATGGATCCGCCGGATTATCCTACGCAACGGCACTGACCCCGAATTGGTCGACGTCGCCTCGAACCCCGAGTTTCTTCGAGAGGGGACCGCGGTCACGGATTTTCTCTTTCCTGATCGAATCGTGATTGGCTGCGACAGCCCACGGTCAGCCGAAGTACTGCGCGAAGTCTATGCTCCCCTCACGAGTGCTACCTACTATCAGCGCACCGAGGCGATTCCCCAGCCTGATCGCGCGCTGATACCGCCTCCCCTGATTGTGACCAGCACCAAGAGCGCAGAACTTATCAAGCATGCCTCCAACGCCTTTTTGGCGATGAAGATCTCTTTCATCAACGCTGTGGCATCCGTCTGCGAGTCGGTGGGAGCGAATGTGAACCAGGTCGTTCACGGGATTGGCACCGATGCCCGCATCGGCCCGCGATTCCTGAATCCCGGAATCGGCTACGGCGGATCCTGTTTCCCCAAGGACGTGATGGCGTTTCGAGCCGTGGCCCGCGAGCACGGCTACGACTTCCGGTTGCTCGATGAGATCATGCATATCAACGAAGACCAGCGCCATCGCTTTTTACGGAAGGTGAACAGCGCGCTTTGGACCCTACGCGGCAAGCGGCTTGGCGTACTCGGTCTCGCTTTCAAAGGCGGGACGGATGACATCCGCGAGTCTCCCGCCATCGCCATCGTGCAATCGCTGCTGCAGCAAGGCAGCAAGATCATTGCTTACGATCCCGCTGGCATGGAGCGCGCTCGCGAAGTCCTCGGTGACCACGTCGCCTACGCCAGTAACTCTTACGAAGCGGCCCACGATGCCGACGCCTTACTCATCCTGACCGAATGGGAAGAGTTCGCGAACCTCGATCTAAGCCGCGTTCGCCAGGAACTCAAGTATCCAATCGTCATCGACGGCCGCAACCTGTACGATCCGGAAACGATGGCGGCTCAAGGATTCACCTATTACAGCGTAGGCCGCGCGGCTTCACATCCTGACGGAGTGCCAGCCGCTGTTCTGAAAAACGGCAAGAAAGCATGAGCCAACGACGCGCTCTGATCACTGGCGGCGCCGGTTTTCTCGGATCTCATCTCGCTGACGCCCTGCTTTCCGAAGGCTGGAATGTGGTAGTCGTCGACAACCTGCTCACCGGTCGCCCTGCGAATCTCGCTCATCTCAGCCGCGAACCGAGATTCGAGTTCATTGAGAAAGATATTTGCCAGCCCTTCGACGTTGGGAAGGTCGAGTACGTGTTCCACTTCGCCAGCCCAGCCAGCCCAGAGGATTATCACGCGCATGGGATTGAAACTTTGCAGGTCGGGTCGATCGGCACCTTCCACGCGTTGGAAATCGCACGCAAATACGGCGCGAAATATCTGGTTTCATCGACGTCTGAGTGCTACGGTGACCCGCTCGAGCATCCGCAAAAAGAAACATACTGGGGGCACGTGAATCCGGTGGGCCCGCGTTCGGTCTACGACGAAGCCAAGCGCTTCACCGAAGCGGCCACGGTCGCATACCGCCGCTACCACAATGTTGACGTCCGCATTGCGCGCATCTTCAACACTTACGGACCGCGCATGCAGATCCGTGATGGCCGCGTGGTTCCCAACTTCATGCGCCAGGCGCTGACTGGCCGGGATCTCACCGTCTATGGCAACGGAAACCAGACCCGAAGCTTCTGCTATGTGAGTGACGAGATCGAGGGTTTCCTGCGGCTCGCGAAGTCCGACGAGCACATGCCGGTCAATATCGGCAATCCAAACGAGTTCACCATTTTAGAATGCGCGCAGGTGGTGTTGAAAATTACAGAATCGAAAAGCCGGATCCGCCATGAACCGCTTCCGCAGGACGATCCCAGGCAGCGCCGCCCGGACATCACCAAGGCCCGCGAATTGCTGGGATGGGAACCAAAGATTGATTTGGAGACGGGGCTCCGTCTCTCTCTGGACTACTTCAAGAATGCCGTGGCGGCGGAAAGCGCTGTGAGATAGTCGCTCAGCGCGTATCGAGCAGGTAAACTCCGATTACGCCGGATTGGAGTTGGCAGCGACGAAGTCGGTGAGCTTCTTCAGGTTCGCCTGTTCTTCCTTCGTCTTGAGTTCGAATACCAGTCCCATGCCATAGCCCGGATGCGACGCTTGCACGACGCCACGCAGCCTCAACTTCAGATCGTAAGTTCGTACCAGGATTTCAACGGAAGATCCTTTCGGAAACGGCAACGAGACTTCAAGATAGCATCCGCCGGCACTCAGGTCCGTCAGGCAGCAGTGGTTCGGAACGGATGTTCCAGTACGATAGACCTCGGCGCCGATACGGCAACTATAGCGGGTTTGCGCACGGCGATTGTTGGGATCAACAGTTGTGGCAGACGCACCAACCGGAGTAGCGACCTCTTCTGCAACTGCGGCTTCCCCTCCGTGACCCGGAGTCCACTCCCTCGAGATCACCGACATTCCCAGAGGCTCTTCCATCTCCACAGTAACGTCGTTGACCTGAAATAATTCCTGCTTCTCTTCTTTTTTGGGAAGTTTCGCACCAAGAAATTCGTCCAGGAGCTTGCGCGAAGTCTTAGGAACGTCGACGAACTGCACTCCGGCGCGTCCGTTCCAGTCCTGCCAGACTACCTGGCCCGATAGCCGAACACTCGCACTCTGCCCCGGAAGCTTGAACTGAAAATAAACTTTGCTGGTGGGCGGAAGCTTCTTGCCGAACAGCACTGCCATGCCGCCCGGTGCGAGGTCAACCAGCGTGGCTTTTTCCCCCTGGACATTGGCGTAGTCGATGGTGGCATGGGTATGCACCACCGCACGCGCATTCTTCCGCTTCTCTTTGCGCATGATCTCACGGGCGGCACGCAGGCTGCTCAACGCCCGGTCATAGGCGACTGGCTTGTAGAGAACGAAGTTCACGCCCAACGAGAACAGCTCTCGAATACTGTCCTGCGAAGGCACGACAGCCACCGCCAGCGTCGCCTCATTCAGCCGAGTTGTGCGGGTGTTGCGCAGCAGGGAGAGCACTTCCGCGCTCGACCGGGCGTCGATGATGATTGCGTCAAACCGTTCCTGGGCAGCGCGAATCGACGCCCGCGCAAAATCCGGACAGGCCTCGACCCGAATGTTGAGCTCGTTCAAGACGCGGCTCAGAACCGCGGCTGCCGCCTTGTCCGTGCAGACTAAAAGGGCAGATAAAGTCATACGTACCAACCATCGTAGGTGCCGTCAGTTTCGCAAACAAGTTACTGCAGTCACCCATCGCGGGCTCCCTGAGGCGTTCCCCATCGTTAACCCGCACCCTTTCAATCAGTGACGCTGGTAACCAACACGGATCCCGAAAGGCCAGTAGCGGTCTATTGGCCGCTCGTGCTTTGACGCGCTCGCACCCTGTTCCTAGGATGATGTGTGACGCGATGAAGGAGCCGCGCTCGCCCTGCTGTTTCTGAGCGGGACGCGATCCGCCCCCATCTTGGCGTTCTTGAACGGGAGAGGACGTTTCCGAAATCCGGCATCACCTTCCCGGGAAGACCTTATATGACATTGAAGCGACAGCGCGGATTCTCGCTACTGGAACTGATGATCACGGTGGCGATTGGATTGACTCTGGCCGGCATCACCTTCATCGCCCTGATGCCGATGTTCAACCGGAATCACGTCGATCTGGCCTATGACACAACGCTGATGGTCTTGCGGAATACGCGCCACCTGGCGATTACTCAGAGCCACCAGTATTACGTGAACTTCAACCCTGCGGGATTTCCTGCCGGCACGATGCAGGTCACCTATCAGCCTCCGGCAGTTGGAGGAGGCGCGTTGCCGCCGGTGCAGCAGGTGTCCACCTACACCCTGCCCCCCGACATCAGCTTCAACGTCATGGGAGGCTTCCCGGCCACTTCTCCGGACAGCTTCGGCAGTGGAGTCACTGCCATCGATTTTGGCCAAGGCCTGGGTGGCGCCGCTCTAACCTACGTTTCTTTCATGCCTGACGGTTCCTCACGCGATAGTCTCGGAAACTACAACAGCGGAGTCGTCTATCTCGCACGCACGGCTGATCCCAACCCTTACAACTCACGTTCCGTCACGGTGTGGGGAGCCACTGGCCGGGTTCGAGGATGGCGTCTCAATCAACAGGCTGGCGCTCCCATTTGGACACAACAATGATGCAAAAAAGATTCAACAAATCGCTTCCACACAAAGCGGACGAGGGCTTCACTCTCATCGAAGTGATGATCGCCATCGTTGTCATGGCGGTCGGACTGCTCGCCGTCATCGCTTCGTTCGCCACCGCTATTTCAGCGACGCAATCAGCCGAAGAAGATCTGATTGCGCGGCAGAAGGTGCTTGAGGCCATGGAGAGCATCTACACCGCGCGCAACGCGCAGCAGATCCCGTTTGCGGCAGTGGCCAATGTGTCGGCTGGGGGCATATTCGTGGATGGACCACAGGCCCTCAAGTGTGCCGGTCCCGATGGCCTGGTGGGGACTGCGGATGATGTCAGTTGCACGACGCAGGCCGGCGCGAACTGCCCCGACGGCGGCGCCGAGTGCATGGTGCTGCCCGGGCCCGATGGGATCCTTGGCACTTCCGACGACGTCACCATGAGCCTGGGCAATTTCACGCGCACCATTGCAGTGACGCCGGTATTGCTCAACACCGGAATCGTCAACAACAACATGATGGCGATCAGCATCACGGTGAGTTACACGAAGGCTGGACTTCCCGCTCGTTCATTCAGCGCGAACGGCCTGATTTCGGCTTATCACTAGACTGCGGACGAGGACTCTGAATTATGCGAACGCTTAAATCGCGACGTGGTTTCAGCTTGCTGGAATTGCTGGTGGCCACCTCCATCGGTCTGACCGTTGTTCTGGTGATGACCAGCCTGTTCAAGACAGGCATGGATGCCACCATGCGCGTCACGCAGCGCGCCGAGACCCAACAGAATTTGCGCGCGGCCATCGAGCTCATGACCAAAGACATCAGCCTGGCCGGAGCCGGCCTTCCTTCCGGAGGATTGCAGCTCACTACCGGTGGAGTGCCATCGCTGTACGCGTGCAACCAGACCGGCACCTGCTATATCACTGGCAACACGTATCCGAATAACGGCGCGGGAACTCCCAACTATATGTTTCCCGTGATCCCGGGTTTCTCAACCGGTGTGCAAAACGGCGCGGTGATCCCAGCGGCTCCCGGACAGGTGAACAGCAGTATCACCTCGATTTACTGCGACTATAACTTCCCCTTGTCCAATTTCACTTTCACGTTCCCCAGCGGAACTTCGGCGAATGTGGCCGTCATCAACGGCGGCGTACAACCCAATAACATTCTGGCTCCGGGCGGACTGCAGGTGGGCGACCTGCTGATGTTTCTGGTGGCGACACCTGGTAATGGCAAAACCATAGCGGGTACGGCGCTGGTGCAAAACGCCGCAGTGGTGGCCGAAATCACGGGCATTCCAAACAACGCTCAGATCACCTTCGCCACCGGAGACGCGCTGAACATGAACCAGACCGGTGGGACCAACAACCTTGCCGCAGTGGCGGCCGCTGCCGCCGGTGTCGGCTCACAGGTCAACGTATGCCGGCTCCAAGCCGTGTCTTACTTCCTGCAGGTTCCGCCCGCAGGCGGTACAGTGCAAACTCCCCGCCTGATGCGCCAGGTCAACGGCCTCAACGCCGTGCCCGTGGCGGACGGCATTATCAATTTGCAATTCACCTACGATGTAATTGATTCGACTGCTGGGACCGTCGTTGCCAACCAGCAAAACCCCATCGGAGCAGGTGAATCCCCCAACCTGATTCAGAAAGTCAATATCTGGGTCATGGGGTCGAGCCCGACCACCAACGGCAATAAGTCGCAAAACATGTATCTGGCAACTTCGGTTTCCACGCGAGATATGACGTTCTGTAACTCCTACGGCTACGCCACGACTTCGTGCCAATAGGAGCAGGGCAATGAAAGGGAGAACCATGGGAATGCGCCACAATAATTCACGAGGTTTCACTCTGATCGCAGCTCTAATGCTGACGATTCTGCTGTCGGGAGTAGCCGTCGGGCTGCTTTTCATGGTCAGCAACGAAGCCCGGATGGGCGGCAACGACCTTGAGGGCAACCTTGCCTACTATGGTGCGGAAGCCGGCATCGAGAACCTGACTTCGGAACTCTCGCAGCTTTATCAGAGTTCGCAGTCTCCCAACGCCGCCTCTTTGCAGGCCCTGGTGAATCCGTCCAACTACCCGACCGCAGTTTCGGGCGCGAACATCACCAACATGAACTATAGCGAATGCATTACCTGGCCGCCGAACCAAACCTGTCCCGCTCCTGCTACAGACCCGAAAGGCACGTGGGACATCGTCGGATCGGGACCAGACGAGGGCATGGTTGCAACGTTGATCCCATTCACTCTGCAAGTCACTGCGAGTCGTCAGGCGGGAGCAGGACAAAGTGCTACTTACTCCACCATGGCTGCCACGGGCGCATCTGTGAACCTGACCCGCACAGTCGAGGTCGCGCTTCTGCCTGCATTTGAATTTGGCATTTTCTGCGATGGCGATTGCGATTACTTCGCCGGTCCTAATTTTAACTTTGGCGGACGCGTTCACACCAATGGCAACCTGTTCGTCGCTTCGGGCGCCAAACTCACTTTCACCGACAAGATCGCGGCGGTCGGCCAGGTCATCATGGATCAGCTCGAGAATGGCCACGCCACAGCGGCGGGATATACCGGCACTCCGTATGTCCCCAACGCCGGCGGAGGCTGTCCGGCAGCACCGGGCACGGGTCCGGCCGCGAACTGTGTGGCTTTACCGGCTGGAAGCTGGACCGGTGGGTTCCCCCCGACCGGCACTGCGAATCCCGCGTGGACGGGCATTTCCAAGGCCACCTTTAACGGCTTTATCGAGAACGGACTGACGGGCGCTAAGAAACTGCAGTTGCCGTTCGTGCAAAACTCACCCGTCGGCGCTATCGACATCATTCGCCGGCCGCAAGCCGGTGACACAACCTTGCTGAGCAATTCCCGCCTCTTCACCGAGGCGGAAATTCGCATCTTGATGGCGGACAACATTAATAACCTGCATCCGTGGCCGGCCGGCGGGGGCGCAGCAGGTGGACCCGGTGTGTTCGATGCCGACGATGTGCAACTTGGACCCAACGCCGAAAACGGCGCGCCGGTATTGAATGCGACTACGAACATCTACTACGGGCAGGTGCAGAAGAGCACGGGAAACTGGATTACGACCGCTCCCGCCTCAAGTGCAGGTGCATTGTGTAATGCGGCAGATACGCAATGGCCATTGGCAGGACAGGTCACAACAGGGACTCCCTGCACAGGTACCTGGCTGCGGGTCGAATACCTCGACAGTGCCAACACTTGGCACGGAGTCACCCGCGAGTGGCTCGGCTACGGCTTCGGCCGCGGCTACAACTATCCGCCGACGTCTCCCGCTGGAACGGCGACGTGTCCTCTCGCAGCAAATCCGGCTGGACAGTGTTCCAACCCGATCAGCCCTGCGATTCTGATCCTGCAGCAGCTCCAGCAAGGCAAAACTCTCGCGCAGGCCTTCGGAGCTGGCACCGCTTACAATTGGCTGCCCATCAACTTCTACGACGCTCGCGAAGGCGAGCCGCGTGACACACGCACGGGCGGCACGGCTGCCTCTTGCAGCGCGTCCGGTGTGATGAACGTGGTGGAGGTGGATGCGGGCAATCTCTGGTTGTGGTTGCAGGGGAAAGCCCCCTATGCAGGCGGAAGCGGCAAACAAGTCAACTCCTTGAACATGAACGGATACATTCTGTATTTCTCCGATCACCGTGGAATGCGGCCCGATCCGAATACCACGGGTAACGGCCTCTACAACCGAATGACCGGCATGTCCGGGCTCGAAGACGTGGTCAACGCCGGGTCTGCCGCGGGAGTGCCCGATGGCGTGCTCGAACCGAAGATCTATTACAAGTCTTCGCCCGAGGACGTGAACGCTGACAACTTCCTGGACACCTGGGGACAAGCTCTATTGGGATCCGGATTCGGCCTCACCGGTGCCGCCGTTCAGCAACCCTACTATGTCCCCGGCACCACCAACGGCATAGCCGCCTGCGCGCCGACTGCTCAGTGGAATATCGTTACCGGTCCACGGCACGGGCTCCGTTTAGTCGATGGCGGCATGGACGCCGCCGGCAAGAGTTATTTGCCGCAGCCTACCGCCCCTGCGACCTCGGGCAACGGTTTCACCGTCGCATCGGAAGAGCCCGTGTACGTCTACGGCGACTATAACAGCGGCTCCGCCGATCCGTTCTTCACTTCGGGCGGCACCAATACGACAACACCTCACTCTGCAGCGGCCATCATTGCTGACTCGGTGACGCTGCTGTCCAATCCGCCGTCAGGGGCCACCCTCCCAACGGCCAACGTCGGTTGGACGGACCTGCAAAGCCTGAGCTTCCCGGCAGCCATGAACAGTCGTCCCGGCAATACCAGCTATTACCGGATGGCCATCGCCGCCGGCAAGAGTGTCCCCTTCCCACAGCCTGCTTGGGGAGGAGCGCAACCGTCAACTACGCCGGATCGATGGTGAGCATGTACTACTCGCAATACAACACCGGCAACTTCAAGTGTTGTACTGCGGTGTACGGCGCTCCGGTCCGTAACTATTTCTTCGACACGCAATTTCTGAACCCGAACAACCTGCCTCCAGGCACGCCGATGTTCCAGGACGTCGTCAGCCTCAGCTATCACCAGAACTTCACACCGCAGTAAGCACGACTTGAAGCAAGAATGCCCCGGTCTTTTCCCGCAAGGGAGCATAAGACCGGGGCATTTTTTTCAGGGATCAGGGGTCAGGGATCAGACAGCCAGTTCCCAGTTCGCATTCATGTTCCCTGCCTTCATCATCCGCCCATTCCGCTACCAAAGTCCGCGCGCCCTCTTCTGGGCGATGACGCTCCGCCAACGCGCTCCAATCATCTGCCTACTCTGCGCAATCGTTTGCTTCCTCCTAATCGCAGTGTTGTGGCGAAATTCCAATAAGTGGAGAAAAGCGGCGCTGTCGCTCGCGGCCGTGGCAGTCACCTTCTCCGCAGTAATGTCGCGCCTGAACTACTTCGAGTGGATGTTCCATCCCGTCGACAGCGCAAGGTTCGACGCTGAATCTTCAAGCAAGCTGGGCGCCGACGAAATGATTCTGGCGGTCCGCTATGGGGCGGACGCGCGCGCGTACCCCATCCGCGAGATGGCCTACCACCACATCCTCAACGACGTCGTCGGTGGAGTGCCGATCGCCGTCACCTATTGAACGCTTTGTCACACGGGTCTGGTCTGGACCCGCACAGTAAATGGCAAGGCTCTGCATTTCTATCTTGCCGGCATCAACAATCAGAATTTCCTGATGCGCGACAAGGAGACCGGCACCTGGTGGCAGCAGATC
>WNGO01014432.1_pt1 | contig 15577 bp, 13 predicted proteins | sample 5400511 | NCBI WGS metagenome assembly WNGO01 (sample SAMN13153380, study PRJNA577476) | soil metagenome | isolation source: 20 cm soil or saprolite under Garry oak tree replicate 2 | place: USA:California | collected 2016-06-15 | reverse complement strand
GTGGAGATGCGGCTGCGTCACATGATCAAGACATCGGGTGCTGATGGTTTCCATTTCCTGATTCCTATCGTGCCGAAGTATTCGATAGAGACGATTCGGAGATTTGTCCTGTTGCTCGGGATATTGCTGGAGGATCTTGTTCCGAAGAGAGTGTCTACGTCGAGGAATCGGGCTGATAGGATTGGGAAGGTGTATGTTGATTTCTTCCAGAATGGTCTGCAGAAGACTGTGGCCGCTCCCTTTACCCTTCGGCCAGAGCCTGGGGCACCTGCCTCGTTTCCGCTGGATCCTAAGCGGCTGAATTCCCGCTTTCAACCTTCTGACTTCAACATTAGAACGGTGCCTGGGATTTTGAAGCGGGATGGTGTTCCCGAGTTTGATCCTCGTCCTGATCAGTTGTTGGAGCCGGCGTTTGCTGAGATGGGTGTGAAATTGTAGGTGGGTTTGTGGTGGGCCCGGAGAGATTTGAACTCTGTCGACTGGACGTCGTCCGGGTTCACGACCCCACGATTATCAGTCGTGTGCTCCTTGGCGTTGCTCCTTGCAACATAACCGTGCTGAGCTACGGGCCCACTGGTTTTTTCGGCTGGGGCTTGGACGGGTATTAACATTTTCCGGAATCTGCTGGGGGCGGTTGCTCGCCAAAGTCTTAAGATGGGTTTGTGGAATGCAAGTTTTTGGGGCCGGTAGTTCAGCCTGGTATACCGGGCAATGCGTGCTTGGGCCGTAGAACGTTCGGTTCGCATAGGCGTTCTGCCTGGGATGACCGAAAGGCCGCGGGTTCAAATCCCGCCCGGTCCACCACGATGGCTGTTAAAGTGTGAAGGAGTTTTTTTGTTTTGACATACCCGCCAGGGGGTCGAGAAAAAGATAATAGAAAAAATTAGTTAGCAGAAAAGAGAGGCGATAAGATCTTGAGAGATGGATTCGAGAGCTCGAGACTCGAGAAGGAAGAAACTTGGAGTGGGAAAAAGTGGACTCTGTGTCGCGAGACTCTCGCGCATACCCTTTTTTTTCCCGGGAGCGCGCCTCGTCACTAGATCTTAACAGATTTCTGTAAACGTCGATTATCGCATGTCACTGTTGTTCAGCCGATCTTATCATTGATGTGACCTCCAGGCCGTTTTCTAGGGGTTTTCCAGGGGACTCTCAGGGTACTCAGGCTAGTCTGGGAGTGTCGAAGCACGTGGATTCCTGATCTGGCCTTGTTCTATGCGGGCTGGCCATAAGAAACGTAAGAGCCATAAGCGCTAATCGTCGTCTTGTCTTACGGAATGGTCAGCAAATACACAAAGGAACACCCAGCCGATGTTTTTCCTTGGGACAACGCTCGGGGACAAGTGTCGAAATGCTGCTTCTGCAAAGCTGACTGCACCTGGGTCATGTGTTCCAAGTGTGCTGACCTGATCTCGAAGGGTCTCCCACCACAGAAACCTATCTATCGCCCGCGTAAGCAGGGACTCTATCGTCGTCATACATTTGGCGGAGAAGTACGTTAGGACGCTTGCAAAGGCGCGAATGGAGCAGAAGAGGCATGATTCCGGCTGGCATTCTAAGTAATTCGTCAAGCTAGGCTTCGTAACCGATTTATCAGCGAGGAACGAGAACAAGAATCGTAGGAACGTGTCGTCCCAGAAGCGGCGAAGGCTGGCCGCGATCATGTTCACCGACATAGTCGGATACACGCTGCTGGAACAAAGACGAAGCGTTCGCCTGGCTTGAGCGAGCCTATCATGGACGGTCGAGCTGGCTCGTCTGGGCAAACGTCGAGCCAAGATTTGATCCTTTGCGATCCGACCCCAGATTCACATCAATACTCACACGCATGCGACTGCTAAACCGAAACGGAACAGCTTCAGGAAAGTATTCAGCCCATCCGCCGTAATCGCCGTTCTAGCTGCTTTTGCCCGAAGGTACTGCAACCTTCTTTAGCTCACCTTTCAAGCTGAGAATTGGCCGATTCGTATGATGGGAAGCACTAGATGTCCTTCTTGTGGTCAACCAATCGGGACCGGGTCACCGTTCTGCCCGGCATGTGGCGCACAATTATCTTCGGCGCAAACCTACGGTTCGCCAGGTACCCTGTCGAGAATGGTCCCACTCTTCAGTGGGAACGGGTACACGATCGAACAGAAGATTCTCGCGTTAAGAGACACGTTCGGAATCAAGGACCGCAACGGCAACCAGCTTGCCTACGTGAAGAAGCAACTGGTCAGTTTCGGTCCAAAATTCTGGTACGAGTCTACAAACGGAGAAAAGCTAGGAGAAATACACGGCAAGGTATTGGCAATCCGGCCGACCTTCGAAATCTACGACTCGCAAAACCAACTCGTAGCTCAAGTAAAGAAGAAGATCATGAAATTGTTCGGGGAGGCTTGGTGGATGGAGAACTCATCCGGCCAAGAGATTGCCAAGATAAAGGGCAATATCTGGGAGCACGATTATTACATTCAAGACACATCCGGTCAACCAATCGCGCAGATCCATAAGAAGTGGGTCTCCGTCCGAGATTCGTACAACGTCGAGATTCTCAACCCCGCTATGGACCCTTATCTAGTGTTGTCGTACGCTATCAGTCTGGACAACACTGAGAAGAGAGAGAAGCACTAGATAGCACGGCGAACCTGAACCCTTTTTTTTAGTTTGGAATCATAGTTTTCCGCCGTGGAATTGTTCGGGTCCTTTTATTGCAGTGTTCGTCGACTGACGCGATCTAATGAGCCGCACTCAGATCTCTGATTCATTGGAGTCTTTGCATAAGGAATCTGAACCAGTAGTCACGGTTCAGCATCTTGTCAAAAGATACGGACAATTCGTTGCTGTTAACGATGTTTCCTTCTCAATAAACGAAGGAGAGATTTTTGGAATCATTGGACCAAACGGTGCTGGCAAGACCACCGCCGTGGAGTGCATCTCCGGGCTTCGAGTGCCGGATTCCGGTTCAATCAGTATCCAAGGGCTCTCGCCGCTGAAGGACAGGAACGTGATAAGACGATTTCTCGGCGTTCAGCTCCAAGAAAGCACGATGCCTCCGCGCCTCAAAGTGGGGGAAGCGTTGAGGCTCTTCGCCTCTTTCTATACGAACCCAGCGGACCCGGATGGCCTGCTCGAGACCCTTGGGATTAGCCACATCAAGAATTCCACATACAAGAAATTGTCTGGCGGTCAGAAGCAGAGGCTGTCGATAGCGCTCGCCTTGGTGGGAAACCCCAAGATTGCCATTCTGGATGAACTGACCACTGGGCTCGACCCGGAAGCGAGGCGCGAGACGTGGACACTCATAGAGAGCATCAGGGACCGCGGCGCAACCGTGATACTCGTGACCCACTTCATGGACGAAGCTGAGAGACTGTGCGACCGCCTCGCCCTCATCAACCACGGCAAGCTCATAGTGCTGGACACGCCCGAAGCCATCGCGGCACAAGCGGGAGGAAAGAGAGTGCGCTTCGTTCCGTCCAAGCCTGTCGACGACAAGACAATGTATGCAATACCTGGCGTGAAAGAGATAGAGAGGAAAGAAGCCTACGTTACCGTCATCGGTGCCGGCGACCTCGCAGCGTCCGTCATCGACTCTCTCACGAGGATCGGAGTGCACGTCTCTGACATTGAGGCGAGAGGAGGAAATCTTGACGACGCGTTCGTGAAGCTGACCAAGGACCACACTTCTAAGGTTCAGGAAAGACCTCAATCATGACTTCGACACTAGGCGACTCGAAGGACGGCCGATTCCAAGGTCACTTTGCGGAACTCCTCAAGGTCGAGGGAAAGCTCGCCCTGCGAGAACCTGCGGGGTTGGCGATGGGAATGGGTTTTCCAATCATCCTGCTCGTGATATTCGGCCTCATTGGAATAGCAGTCCCAGGGAACGTCGCTGGTACGGGCCACACAGTCTTGGACATTTACGTTCCAGTAATCATGGTTGTTGGATTTATTTCCCTTGGAATCAGTTCTTTGCCCGTTACCTTGGTGAGGTATCGGGAGATGGGTTGGCTGCGAAGAGTCTCAACGACTCCAACGCCTCCTTCAAGACTGCTCGCAGCTCAATTGACTCTCAACCTTGTGCTTGCCTTGGCGACAATCTTGATTGTCATCTTTGGAAGCGAATTAGTCTTCGGGGCGACGCTTGACGTAGGTATTCCGTATTTTGTTCTCTCAATCGTTCTCTCGATTTCGGTCATGTTTTCTCTTGGCTTGGTTGTTGCAGCCCTGGCTCCATCACAGACCATTGCAAGCGCCTTGTCTGGAGGGTTGTTCTTTCTCTCGCTTTTCCTCTCGGGTCTCTGGATTCAACCTGCCACCGTGGGTGGGCCATTGGCGACGATCATGTACTATTCTCCGTCTGGCGCGGCCGCTCAGGCCTTACTCCATTCGGTCTTCAATGCTGCTCCGCCTGTTACCGCTGTAGCTACGATGGTCGTTTACACAGGCTTCTTCGCATTCATAGCTACGCGTTACTTTCGCTGGGAGTAACGCGTTTCCCTGCACGAGCCAACCCAGCTCGGATGCCCTCGATCGCCCCACGCCAGCGCGGATCTCTCAATCATGTCGGGGGCCCAGGTTAGCAATCTACAAGCTAGTCAGTCCTGAAGAGGAGGACATCCCTGTTTAGCTAGGGTCCTAGACCCCAGAGTCTACCATAAACCCGTTAAACAAGGCGCTAACCGGGCGGAGACCCGGGCGATGATTCATCCCGAGGACTAGGGTGCTAGTCGAATACAGCGCACTCATACTCTGGACCCTCACAGCGATCACAATCGTCCTCCTCGCCCCCGGCTCGATCTACGTAATAGCAGTCTCGACATTCGGTGCTATCATAGCAGCCTCCTTGCTGATCGCTTGGGCTGCCGAGGCTTCAGAATCCTCAATCAGCAGAGGGCTAGCCCTAGCGATTGTGGCGATAGTCCAGACCATACCGGAGTATTTTGTTGAGGGCACTATTGCCTGGAAGGCGGGAAAAGAACCCGCCGTCTGGCTACACAACGTCATTGCCAACTTCACGGGCGCCAATCGACTGCTAACAGGATTCGGCTGGCCGCTAATCCTCCTGACTCTGATAATCCAAAGACGGAGGAACGGTCAGCAAGGAGCATCTACGATTGCGCTGCGAAGGGAACAGAGCATCGAGGTAGTTTTCATGCTTGGAGCTTCACTGTACTATGTCTGGGTCCTGATAGAACAAGAGCTAACGATTTTCGACGCAATAGTTTGGGTCGGGATTTTCGTCGCGTACATGTGGATGCTCGCGAGACTTCCCAGAGGAAAAGAGGGTGCAGAAGAACCTCTTCTAGGTCCGAGCCGTGCCATAGTCGAGATCAAATCGCCGAGAAGGAAGATCGTAGCGATTTTAGTGACTTCGATTCAGAACATTGCGCAATTGTTTCTGGTCGGTCTCCTCGGTTCTGGAGCGGTCTTCTTCACGATTCAGTGGATTGCCCCGGTTCTCTCCGAGTTCCCCGAGAAAGTGACCGCGTTCAACTGGGCCAGACAGATCACCTTAGCCCCGCTGGCTCTCTTGAATTTCATTTCGTCCTCAGTAAACGAGCTGACGGCATTGGTCGCGCTGATCCCTGTGGTGTATTTCGTTAGCAGTGCGGGAGCAGGGTCTATCCCGTTGGGACAACTTCAATGGATAGAAATTTTCTTGACGATGAGCCAATCACTGTACGCGTGCGCCGGCCTCCTAGATCTGACCTATGATATTCAGAATGCTCTTGTTTTGCTAGTTCTCTGGGTCATCTCTACAGCCGTAATTGAGGCTCGTCTGCTGGTCGCAATACTCTTTCTAGTCTTTGCTGCGTGGGAGACTCTGCGAAGCCGCAGACGTATCGTCGTGTTCAGTGCGTTCCGAGAAACACTTAGGAAAGGCGTCTTTCGCAGAACCTGAATTCGGCAATCAGAAAAACCGGGCTTGTCAGGTGAGCCTGTTTAGGGTCTTCTCCACTTCAGCCTCAGCGTTGTCGGCTCGAATGAATATCGGCACGTTCTCCATTCCGGTTGCTATGAAGCTGGATAGGAGCCACTCGCCGGGAGCAAATTCAAGCGTTTTCTCAAGGATCTGCTTGTCGATAGTGAAAGTATCGCTGACGACCGTCCTGTCATAGGGTCGAGGTAGGGTTCCAACGAAGTAGGTGTGCAACTGTTGGAGCGCGTTCGTGTTGAGATAAGCTATCCTCTGGGTTGCCAAGCATCCCCCCAGGCCGTATTTTCGACCTTGCCTGAGCAGCGTCTCAACAACCTTCGAGCAGTCCTTGTCTATGCCTGATGAGCCTCCAAGGTCTGGGACGAATTCCTGTGCTTCGTCGAACACGAAGAGGACGTAGGGTTTGACCTTGAACGAACGTTTTCGACGGTGCAGGAACTCTCGTGCTAGGTCGACGACTAGTTCCTTGATGACGTAAGGGTCTGATATGGAGATGCAGGTGAGCCGTGTTTCCTTCTCAACAAGTTCCCGTATTCCTTCAATGTCCAATCCTCCGGTTGTCCGCTTCTCCTTTTCGGCTCGTTTGAGATTGTCGATGAGTGTCAGTCGACTGGTAGCCCAAGCGTATACTCCGCTCCTGTCCGAGATCTTGTACTCGTCAACTGCACCGCGCCCCCATTCGTCGAGTTGTTTGATGAACTCCTCGTCAATGGGCTTGGAGTCGGTCATCCCATGCTCGGACTTGTAATCGACCACATCTTGGCGAATCCGGTCTAGCGCGTTGACATAGTGGGGCTTGTCCAGGCTCTCGTTTCGCTGCCTGTTGAGCTCTTCCACAATGTCCCCGTATGTCGGGACCTTGGATTCAGGTTTGAGATAGTAGGTGATCTTCTTCTGGCCGAAGATCCGGGCAAAGACTTTGCGCACTCGATCGTCCTCCTCGTACTCCCGAGGCTTCACCACACTTGCGTAGAACTGTTCTGCATTTGTAACAGGATTTTCCAGTATTATCTTGGACGGGATCTTGTCGTCCGCAAAGAGATCCATTAAGAGGAATGGATATTCACTCGAGATGTCGAATACGATGACTTTCACTTCGGGCTGATGGATGAGTAGTCTGCGGAGAATGTTCGAAAGAAGGTTGGATTTTCCTGCGCCGGTGAAGGCGAAGATTCCGAAGTGGTATCGGACCATTGCCTCGAAGTCTAGGTAGATGGGAATCTTCTCATCCATCGCCTCGAACATCTGTATGGTGCCGATTCTGGGATCCTTGTAGGCATCGCTAGTTGTTGTTTTCGCGTTGAAGCCGAGCTTTGCTAGTATCCGTTGGTTGTACATGTGACTAATCATGTCCCGGTTGAGGATCGCTGCCTCGGCGGCGATGACCGGATAGGTGAAGCCTTTCTCGTACTTGGGCTCGTTATCTCCGTTGAGAACCAGATCGTAGTTGATGGGTAGCGCGCTGATCTGGACCATCATCGTGGACTTGTCGCTTGTGTCCCAGTCCTTGACGGATTGCTGTATGATCTCGAACTGCATAGGATAGTAGCTGTGTTCTGAGAGACCTTTGAGTCCATAGTGTTCTGGCCAGACTCTGGATATGACCATCAGTGAATGCCGCTGGTCCTTCGGGTTTGACTTGAAGTTCCTAACGGCTACGAGCATTCCTTCCTCTATGAGGCCCATGATGTCCTTGTGATATTCGACCTTGATCCGGCATTCGTACCTGGAGGAGATCCCTGTGAGTTCGTGGGTCGCTGCTGGCATGAAGGCGGGTGTTACGGCGGCGAGACGTGCTTTGAATCGTCCGTTGAAGTCGGTGAAGTATCTAGAAGCTTTCTCTTCGAGCACTCTCAATCTCGCTCCTTCGCTCTCGGAATGTGCTCATGTAGAATACGAAGTGTCGTAGTTTGGGACTGTTCATGAGCCATTTGCCGGTGGTGTCGATGATTTTACGCATCTCTTCGTTGTGCCATTTGGCCACCTTGTCTGCGATGAATAATGGCTTGTTGTGGCCGAATAGTTCGGGGATGCTGTTGCTTGTCATAGATGCTAGTGTCAGAATGACGAGTTCCTGGATCGAGTTCGTTATCTCGTTTGTCTGAAACATGATGGGTCTGATAGGTTCGTCAGCGCTACCGTATGAGTGAGCGAAGCCGATTCGGGAGTCGGGTCGCAAGTCAAACTCAGGATACGCTAGCCTATCGAGGAGGAGGACGTTGCTTCTAAGCTGAGGATCATAGGCGGTCTGTGAAAGTTGAATGTAGCTCTTTAGGAACAAGCGCTCGGGCGTAATCTTGTTGCGTATGGCTCCCCCGACGTAGCCTTTCCTCTTCTGAAAGTCGGGCACGATCATTAGGAAGGCAGAGTCGTATTCTATCAGTGACCAAGGAACAGGGATGGAGTCGTGGTTGAACACGCTGAGTGTTTGGAGAAGCATGCGATCAGTGTTCGGTATGCGCGACAGTTGTTCCTGGCTCAGCTCCGATTTCCAAAGATCGTTGGAGACCATTACTGGTAGGACGTGATTCTTCAGGTCTCGAGCCGCGGTATCTTTCGTTAATCCTAGCAGGAGAATGCGTTTCTTCCAGCATTCTTCGACCAGGAGGTTCAGTGTAAAGAGTGTGAGAAACGCCAGGTCCTGTGTTGTAAGCCAATGAAGGTCCCCCTTCTTCATTACTCGGAGAGGGTTCTGTTTCGGCTGCTCTTCGAACATCCTGTGACCGAGGGTCTCTACAAGCTTACGAATTCTAGGCCAGGTCTTTCGGTATCGATCCTTCAGTGAGAAGGTTCCGACAGTTTCTTCGAGGAATCCTTCCTTGACAGATTTCTCGAGGAATCGCTGGACGCGTTTCTGTCTGTCATCCTCCTTGATTCCGAGTTTCGGACAGAGCGCCGCGAGGGTTAGCGGGCCGCTCTTTTCAATCTCAAGAAGACATCGATATCTGAGATAGTCACCTCGTGCGGGCGGTAAGTCCAGTAGAGGATTATCCAGGCGATGCCTGGCATACGCGAGATCATTTACGTCTAGTGGGATGCCGTCTACCTCGAGCCCGAAGAGGGCGCCATTGGTAGTCCAGAGTTTTCTTCTTGAAGTATCATAGATTAGACTTGCAAGCATAGTTGCAAGACTTCTGTCCAAGAGGAGGATTCTCGGTCCGTTCTCTTCGCGTGCGAGTCGATATGCCAAGTAGAATTCGGAGAAGGTCATGATCCAGTTGGCGACTGTGGAATTGTTTGCAATCGCCTCGTCAGTAAGAGGTCTTGTAAGCGAGATTTCCGAGACCTCGCCCGGCTGTATGAAGCTCTGGTCTATCTCAGGGACTTCGTTCACGTATACTGGGACGCAGCTGGATAGCGCTCGGCCGCTCTTGAGAAAGTGGTCCTCGTACTCGACTGTCGGTGGCCCGTTGTCGGCGTATCTTATCGTACCGCGGAGGACGAGCATAGTCAGTCCCGTCAACAGCTGCGAACGAGACTTTGTCGGTTCCAAAAAACTTCCTCGCGGTCTCATGAGCGGATTTCGGATCAAAGTTTGACTTAATGATGCTGGCGAAGACCCGCTCATACATCCCTTCTAGGGTCTCGAAGCGCGCTCGGTACCCTTCTATTTGATCCATAGCACCGTTCTGGAGGAGAGTTCCGGCTCTTTCGATGGCGGAACTAAGAGACGATGAGGGAGGATCAGTTTTCTCTAATGTAGCCAAGATGTAATCGGGCTCGACCGGCGGCCTATAAAGATGGGACTCCCCGCCGTAAGTTCAGCCGTTGAAAGTGCTCATGAAACTATTATACGAATGATTTCGTTCGACCTGTTGATCCCCTGGAGGAAGTGCGGCGGTGAAGCGCGGGTACGTCGTGATCTTCGCGCAGTTTGGACTCATCGTCTTCTTCGTGTACGGTCTCTCTGCAGAGTATAGGTCCAATGCCTACCAGCAAGATTGGATCTTGCGCGAAGCGCCGTGGCTGCAATATTTTGTGAACGGCTATCTGGCGGCGATGCTTCTCGGAGTCTTCATTGGTGGAGGGGTGCTGTTAGCCGCAGATTATTGGCGGAACAAGAACAAGAAAAGTTCGCTAAGAACTGTAGGTTAGCGAGAGGCTAGAGCGATACGCTCTATCTCGTCGCGCTTCTTGACTGAGGCGCTCTTCGGGTCACGTGCTGCGGCAAGAATCAACTCATCGGCGAGGCATTCGTCAACCGTTTTGGGGTTGTTGTGAGATGCTTGACGCGACAAGTTCGTAATGTATCTCAGGGCGATGTCTACTCTCCTCTGGGGAGCGATGTCTACTGATATTGGGTAGACGATGCCTCCGTAGGCGATTCTTGTTACATCCTCAGCTGGCGCGGCGTTCTCGATTGCTCTAACGAGTATCTCGATCGGGTTCTTCTTGGTCCTGATAGCGATGATGTCCATGGCGTTTTTGACAATGCTACTCGCTCGCGCTTTGGCCCCGCCTGCGACGCCCGGCCTCATCATGTCGTCGATTAGACGCTCGACAATGTTGATGGTTGACTTGCGGAACCGTCCATGTTCGTGGCGGCCACTAGTGTGAGGAAGAAGGATGGGTCTTGTAGATATGTAGCGCTTGAGTCCAGGGTCGTTGGCCTCTATTCCGGCCGACTGCCACTTGCCGAACACCTTGACTTCCGGCAGTTTTTTCAGTTCTTTGCTCAAGCGAACCCAGCGTTATCCAAAACCAGCGGGTCCCATCATTTTAAACATTCCCGGGCGAATTAGTCTTTCAGAGTCGAAAAGATTGATAGGCGGGACCTTCTCGTCTTTTTCTGGTCTAACTCTTGACTGTTACTGAGATGCTTGAGAAGCCGACTATTAGTAAGACTCAGTTCCCTATCGAATCCCTCCTGTCAGCCCGGTTGCTACTTGAACCTCAGATCGTGGGCGATCGGATCTATTTTCTATCTGACTTAGCAGGCACGCTTAGTCTGTATTCTATCGCCAGCAGTGGAAGCATCCCCGAGCCTCTACTCCCAGGCGGGCTAGCATTGGTGAATCCTCACATAATGCCTGGCGACAACTTCCATGTTCTCCCTAAACTTGGCAAGGTCTTGGTCATGATTGACAAGTTGGGGGACGAGAATTATCAGCCAAACCTGATCCCCCTTGGCGGAGGCATACCTGAGCCACTCTTCGGAAACAAGTATCGGGACGAGCAGATAGCATGCGTCCACTGCGACAAAGAGAAAAACATCGCCTACTTCTTCCGAGACAATCGTAAGACCCCGGACATCGAATGTCTCATGGTAAACCTGGAGACTGGCGAAGTCAAATCTCTTGGCACAAGCATCTATGGCAACGCATGCAACGGTGTGAGTTCCGACCACTCTACCGTGATTCTGGCGGATGGATACACAGCCGGGGATGTAGTCTTGTACTATTGGAAGGAAGGAATGACCACGAGGAAGCTGCTCTATGGAGTTCCTCTCGACCAGCGAGACGGAAAACAGGTTCCTCTGACGGGCATAGGCTGGTGTAGTTTTGTCGATAACAATAAGGGACTATTTTTCGAATCGACCATTTTTCATGACAATGGCGGCCTCACGTATCTCTCGCTGGACGATCCTTCGAAACCCATCGATGTACCGATCAAGGGATTGCGACACTCCGGCGTGGGCGAAATGGCCGGTGTGAGAAGGGTGAAGGGCGACGTGTTTGTCCTGGAATACAATATCGATGGCGCTTCATGGGCCTATGAAGGACGATTTCACAGTGGAACGCCTCCAACCTTCGAAGTCGAACGAGTACTCATCGGAAACCAACCTCTATCGGACGGCGTAGTCCTGGGACTTGAGTGGCAGATCAAGAACGAAAAACCCCTGCAAGCCGAATACGTCTTCTCGTTCACCAAAGCCAACAGTCCATCCCAGATCTATCACATCCCGATAGGAGAGAAAGTTGCGGCAGAGCGTCTTTCCAGCGAGAAGGTTCTGGGCATTCCTGATGAGTATCTTTCCGCTGGCGAAGATGCTAGCTACACTTCGTTTGACGGATTAAGAGTTTCTGCTCGGCTCTACCTGCCTTCTTCCAAACTCGGATACAAGGGTCCGAGACCTCTAGTCGAGTATGTCCATGGGGGTCCTCAGGGACAGGAGAGGCCAGATTTTACCTGGTTCTCGATGCCGCTCATTCAATATCTGACCCTCAATGGGTTCGCAGTTTTTGTTCCGAATGTTAGGGGAAGCACTGGGTACGGCATGCGTTACATGAAGTGGGTTGACAAGGACTGGGGCGGGAAAGACGTTCTTGACCACGTCGAGGGTCTCAAACGCCTAGAGAAAGACCCGAGGATCGATTCCAAGCACCGAGGTGTCGTGGGAAGGTCTTATGGAGGATACATGACCTTGACGCTAGCCTCGAGACATCCTGAGTTATGGAAGGCAGCCGTTGACATGTTCGGTCCTTACGATCTTCCGACCTGGGTATCGCGTATCCCCCCGACCTGGCAGACATACTTCCGACTGTCGCTCGGGGATCCGGTGAAGGACAAGGACTTCCTTGTCGAACGGTCACCGAAGACCTACATGAACCAACTATCCACTCCTCTCATGATTCTTCAAGGAAAGCACGATCCGAGGGTTCCTGAACCCGAATCAGCCCAGCTCGTGAAAGACCTCCGCGAGGGAGGCGTGAACGTAGACTATGTGGTCTACGAAGACGAAGGTCACGATGTGCTTCGGTTCAAGAACAGAGTCCACTGCTACAATGCGATAACAGAGTTCTTCCGCAAGAACCTAGGAAATTAGATTCCACATCACTGGCAGGATGAATTATCCTCTAGATTATTTTTTGTGCTGCAAATTGCCGATTCCTGCGCACTGAACCGTCACGCTTCGTTACCGATGGCTGAGTCTTGCTGAGGTCGTTCTCAAGAACTGATTCCGTGCGATGGGCAGACCTGACTTTTCGACTACGCTGTGCGTAGTCCCACCTTGGATTCTGACTAGTCAACAATGGCTGAAATTCTAGTCTGGCTTCGTCTCGGCCTACATTCCGCCCATCATGCCAGGCGGCATGCCACCCATACCGCCACCCATGCCCGGAGGCATTCCTCCAGGAGGACCGCCAGCGCCACCGCCGGATCCACCGCCCTTTGATGCGATTACGTCGTCGACCCTAAGCAACATTGTTACGGCTTCTGTAGCTGATCTTACAACTTGTTTCTTCACTCGCAGCGGCTCAACAATGTTCAGCTTCCACATGTCAGCGGTCTTTCCGGTGTACACGTTGACTCCGAACCATTTGTTAGCCGGAGTGTTGTGTTTAGCTCTGAGATCAACCATTATGTCGATGGGATCTATTCCTGCGTTCTGAGCGATGGCAACGGGTATCGCTTCCAAAGCGTCCGCGAAGGCTCTGATCGCGAGCTGCTCCCTCCCACCAGCTTTGGTCGCGAAATCTTTCAGTCGCTTGGAAAGCTCCGCTTCGGGGGCGCCTCCGCCCGCGACTATCTTGCCATCCTCAAGCGCATTCCTGACTACGCAAAGCGCGTCGTGTAGGGATCTTTCCGCCTCGTCCACAACATGCTCTGACCCGCCACGTATCATTATTGTTACTGCCTTCGGATTCTTTGCCTCCCGAACATAGACGAGTTTGTCGTCACCGATCTTCACTTCTTCCACAAGTTTGGCTTGACCTAGACTTGCCTTTGAGAGATCCTTCAGTGTGCCAACGGGGCTTCCGCCTGTTGCCTTTGCCAGTTTCTCCATGTCTCCGCTACTCACGTTTTTCACGGTGAGAATTCCCTTTTTCGCTAGAATTGATAGGACTTCATCGTCAGCTGCCTTCTCCGTGAATAGAACGTTCGCACCGCTATCGGCGACTTGTTGAGCCATCGCATTGAGAAGATTCTCTTCCTCTTGAAGGAAGAGCTCCATTTCCTCAGGCCTGTTTATGTTGATCTTTGCGTCCATCTCTGTCTTTTCAATTTCCAGCTTGGCATTGAGTAGCGCGATCTTGGCGTTGCTTACGCTTCTAGGCATTTGAGAATGGGCGATTTCCTTGTCGATGACGATGCCGCTGACGAGTTCAGTGTCAGAGAGGCTCTTTCCATGCTTCTTCATCACTTTGATGAAGTCGATATCTGCAGTAATCTTGGTCCCACTCTTTTCCATCACATCTTTCACAGCCTCGACGGCCAAGTCCGCGAAATGCTCCTGTGAGCCAAAAATTCCTTTCGTGTTAAGGGATGTGAGGGCGATCCGTTTCAATTCCTCATCATCGTCGGGCTTAATGCTGACGCCTAGATCGTCAAGAATTTCTTGAGCTTTCTCTGCGGCGGCTCTGTAGCCGTCTATGATTACGTTAGGATGAACATCTCGATCCAAGAGTCCTTCAGCACCGGAGAGTAGCTCGCCAGCTAGAACGACAGCGGTTGTGGTTCCGTCTCCTACCTCGCTGTCCTGAGTCTTGGCGACCTCAACAAGCATCTTGGCTGCAGGATTCTGAACATCCATCTCCCGATGGTTGAACGGACGGTTTCGGCCAGGACCTTGGCGGCCATGATATTGCTCCTCTGAGCATCCTTCCCTCTAGATCTCTGGGTGCCTTCTCTCAGGATAATGATTGGTATTTCCGACATGTTAGATCAAATTCCGAGGGGAAAGGGGGCCAATTCATTCCGAGATAAACCATACGCCAGCCTAGTCCCTGAAAGATGCCCAGGCGGCAGGTTTGGCGGGAGACGGGCGGACAGTTGACCGGCTAGAATCTTTCTTGGTCGCGTAGGACATTGCAGTACCCAGAGACGAAGCGGCTTATTTCGCCCGTAACCGGGTCGTAGCTGTGACGCTCAGCGTTCCCGATGTCCCTGCCATAGACGTGTACGCTAAAAGTGGGTCTCAGGGAGATGTTGTCGACTCGATGTATGCCTTTGTGACCGAGCACTGTCACTTGTCCCTTCTTGTGGATCCTCTCGCTGACCGGTTCAATCTTGGCGAGTCTCGGATTTGAACCGTCGTCAGTTCTACGGAAGAGCGCTTCTCGTTCTTCCCCTTCATAGACTCCTATCAAAGCCCAGGTGAGGTGGTCGTGAATCGGGGTAGTTTGGCCGGGGTGCCAGACTCCGCCGATGATTGAATACGCTTCGTCCTCTGGCATTTGGAGAAGATTCATCGCGAACCGGTCTTTGCGGGGAGTGAAGGCTTTAGCTGGGACGGAAGCCGGCGAGCTTACGAGCTTCTCAAGGACGGGTTTGAGATGCAGAAGGGTTTCGGACTCAGACGAATATTCTCTGATCATACCATCGACATCTTGAATGAACTCTTGAAGAACGTACCCCTCACTCTGCACGGCCTACACCCTTCGCGTCGCGCAATAATAGATTACTGCTGCGACCTCAGACCGACCAATACCTCTAACAATGAGAGAGTCAGACTACGGTTGGCCGGCTATCCTTGACGCGAAGAGGGAGTGGTTCGGGTTCTTTTCGGATTGGGAAGATTCCGCCTGACTCTATGGTGAGGGCTGTATATTCTCACGGTGGCAGACGGAACCCTCGGCTTGTTCTTGGTCCGGGAATTGGCAGAGATACGGCCGTCGTGAGGCTTGGGAAGAAGCTCGTTGTTTTGACGGCCGACCCGGTCACTGGGACGACGAAGCACATCGGTGAACATTCCGTTCACATCAACGCCAACGA
>WNGO01001383.1_pt1 | contig 15582 bp, 13 predicted proteins | sample 5400511 | NCBI WGS metagenome assembly WNGO01 (sample SAMN13153380, study PRJNA577476) | soil metagenome | isolation source: 20 cm soil or saprolite under Garry oak tree replicate 2 | place: USA:California | collected 2016-06-15 | reverse complement strand
ATCCGACGATTACCGTAAACGCGGGACTTGGATGGCCGAGCACCTGAATTGCGAGCAAGGCACCGCCGATCGGGCGAATAACGGTGTGGACCGCGTCCCAGATAGAATCCACCCAGGGGATCTTGTCGGCGAAAAATTCAAGGAAATAGAGAATACCGGCGATGGTAATGATCCACGGATTACCGAGGACCTCCAGCGATTGATACTGTGGCGCGAGCGTGATCCAGTGAAAATGGATGGCGAGTCCTGTGACGAAAACTGTCAGGTAAAGATTAATGCCGGCGAGCGCAGCAAGCCCGAGCGCGACAGCAAGCAGATCTAACTTCTCCACGAGAAGAATATCGTCAGAGGCGAGCTGTTGTCACATGCGGGCTTCAGCCATAACCAAATGACGAAGCTCGAATGACGAATGACGAAGTACGAAGAGCCGTCGTGATGCGCATTTAATGTTTGGATTTCGTCATTCCTTCGTCATTAGACATCAGACATTCGTCATTCATACTGCGCCATGCTCGACATTCGTCTGATTCGAGAGAAGCCCGATTTCGTGCGCGAGCGACTCGCGACGCGCGGCGGCGGCGATGAAGCGAAAATCGATGAGGTCCTGGGTGCAGATGTGGAACGCCGCAAATTGGAAACGGTGCTGCAACAGTTGAATGCCGACCGCAACCGCCTGAGTAAGGAGATCGGCAAAAAACTTGCGCGAGGCGAAACGGCCGGTGAGTTGCAGGAACGCGTTCGCGAAATCGGCGATCAGATCGCTAGCCTCAATGTGCAAGCGGCTGCTGCCGAGGCCGAGCAAAACAATCTGCTTCTTCAAATTGCGAACTTGCCACATGAGAGCGTTCCAATTGGCAAAGATCCCAGCGCAAACCGGGTCGTTCGCAGCTGGGGCGAGAAACCGCGACTTACCAAGCCGGCTGATCACGTCGCGCTCGGCGCAAGATTGAATCTTTTCAGTCCCGAATGGGCGACAAAACTAAGCGGGAGCGGTTTTATCTGTTTTACTGGCGCCGGTGCAAAACTTGAACGCGCGCTCATCAATTTCATGATCGACCTGCATACGCGCGAGCACGGTTACTTCGAGGTTAGCCCACCATTTTTAGTCCGACGCGATTGCATGATCGGCACATCGCAGCTTCCGAAGTTTGAAGCGGACATGTACGGCTTGGAAGAGAATCAACTTTTTCTTGCGCCGACTGCGGAAGTTCCGCTAACGAACCTCTATCGGGAGGAGATCCTGAGCGTTGCCGATCTTCCGAAAAAGTTCGTTGCCTATACGCCGTGTTTCCGGCGCGAAGCCGGAGCGGCGGGACGCGAGACGCGTGGGATCATTCGAGTGCATCAATTCGACAAAGTAGAATTGGTGAAAATCACAACGCCTGAGAAATCATACGAAGAATTTGAGTCGCTAGCTGCGGATGCCGAACGAGTGTTGCAACTGCTCGGCTTGCATTATCGAGTGGTCGAGCTTTGCACCGGTGACCTGGGGTTTGCCTCGGCTAAGACTTACGACATCGAAGTCTGGTCGCCCGGTCGGGATGCATTTCTTGAAGTTTCGAGCTGTTCAAATGTTGAAGATTTCCAAGCGCGCCGGATGCGGCTTCGGTTCAAGGATCGCAATGGAAAAAACCGGTTTTGCCATACCTTGAATGCTTCGGGATTAGCGTTACCGAGGTTGTTCGCCGCGTTGATTGAAAATTATCAGCAGCCCGATGGCTCAGTGAACATTCCGGAAAAATTGCAGCCGTATTTCGGCGCCGAAAAGATTAACCACGAATGAACACGAATGGACACAAATGAAGAGAAGCTGTTACTCAAAGATGAGGTGTTTCAAATCGTTGGTTGCGCAATCGAAGTTCTAAACACGCTCGGCCACGGGCTCGTCGAGAAGCCATACGAAAATGCGTTGGTCGTTGAGTTTGGTCTGCGGAAGATTCCGTTTCGCCAGCAACCTTCCTTCGATGTGCTCTACAAGGGCCGGCAAGTTGGCCTGTTCGTTCCCGATCTGATCGCTTTTGATACGATCGTCGTGGATACAAAGGTGCTTGACCGGATCACTGACCACGAAAAGGGACTGATGTTGAATTATCTGCGGATCACAAATTCGCGTGTCGGAGTGATCCTGAATTTTAAGCGGCCCAAACTAGAGTGGGAGCGAATTGTCTTGTGAATTCTTGCCCACTGCTGTCCCAAAGAATTGGCGCATAAATTCGTGTTTATTGGTGTCCATTCGTGGTTAGATCTGAAAGCCGCCGGTGATCCTGCTCATTTCCGATTGGGCAAGCGCCTTGCCTTGCTCGACGGCTTGTTTGACGCCGCTGAGAATTACTTCCTCGAGAAATTCGACGTCGTCTGGATCGACTACTTCTCTGTCGATCTTGATCGCGATGATATCACCCGCGCCATTCGCCGTAACCTTCACCTTCCCGCCACCGGCGCTCACTTCGATAGTTTGTTTCTCAAGCTCAGCCTGTGTTTTCGTCATTTGCTCCTGCATCTTCTGAGCCTGCTTCATTAATTTGTTTAGATTCATGGGTTGTTGCGGCGCGACCGGTGGTTACGCACTACCTTTCTTGTGTTACTTCAGCTTTGAATAGTTCGATGGCTTGCTGGATCAGCGGGTCGTCTTTGAACGATTCCACTGGTTTCGCTGCATCAGTAGTGGCCGGAAGGATTCCATCTTTCGCCACGAATTTCACTGACCAGTCGCGCCCGCTTGCCCCTCTGAGCAGCGTTTCCAGCTGCCGCCGATTATTTGCGCTGGCAAGCGCTTCAACCTTTGGCCTGTCATCCGGCGAATGAGCCAGCAAAAAATTGCGGCCCTCGATTCCAATCGGACGAACTAAGTCAATTAGCGTTCGCAAAAAGCTTTTCGGGGGAATCTTTCCGAGGACGTGCCGCCAAATTTTTTCAGGGTCAACAGGCTCAGCTTTTTCCTCCACACGCGCTTCGCTGTAGCCAGAGTCGTTGACCCCGGTTTTCTGCGCCAATCGTTCCCGCCCGCCGCGGACAGCGTCCTCGGCTACAGGTTGCGGAGAAGGCGTCGCCGATCGTGCTTTACCACCATCGCGAAGCTCACCCAGTTTTTCGATAACCTCGTCCAGAGTCGCCTGTCCCAGACTCTGGATCGCCTTAATGATCGCAACTTCGAAATGCAGCTTTTTGTTTGGCGCCCATTTCATGCGGCCTTCTGCGGCTGCAAACTGGTCGATCAGGTCGAGCAACCGATCCGTGGTAATCAATTCCGCATGCGCGGCGAGCGACTTTTGCACGTCAGGGTCGACATCTTCCTTAAGCGCGTCGGGTTTTGCTTTGAAGACGAGCAGATCGCGCAGATAAGCGATCAGATCTGACATGAGCCGCATCATGTCCTTTCCGCTTTCGCTTTGCTGATGAAGCAGGTCGATCGCGTCGGGTGTTTTTCCTTGCAAAATTTGTCCCGTAAGATCGATGACCGTCTGTTCGCTGGTGAATCCGAAAACACTAAGCACATCGCTCTCGCTGATCTTGCTACCGCAAAATGCGACGAGCTGATCGAGCATCGATTCTGCATCGCGCAACCCGCCCTCCGCGCCGCGCGCGATTGCGTGCGCTGCCGCGGGCTCCAGCGTGATCTTTTCTTTTCCGGCGATGAATTGCAGGTGCTGCGCGATCAGATTCGCCGGGATACGATGCAGATCGAACCGCTGACAGCGGCTCAGAATCGTTGCCAGAACTTTCTGTGGCTCCGTAGTCGCGAAAATAAATTTCACATGCTCCGGCGGCTCTTCCAGAGTCTTCAAGAGCGCATTAAACGCCGCCGGCGAGAGCATGTGCACTTCGTCGATCAGATAAATCTTGTAACGGCCCTTGGCCGGCGCATAACGAACGTTCTCACGCAACTGCCGCACGTCTTCCACGCTGTTGTTGCTAGCGCCGTCGATCTCGATGACGTCGAGACTGTTGCCCGCGGCTATTTCCCGGCAGTTGTCGCATTCGCCACATGGCGTGACCGTCGGGCCTTTGATGCAATTGAGCGACTTCGCCAAAATACGTGCAGTCGATGTTTTGCCGACGCCACGTGGTCCGACAAAGAGGTAGGCATGGGCAAGCCGGTTCTGCGCGACAGCGTTTTTCAGCGTGCGCGAGACGTGGATCTGCCCTACCAGATCATCGAAGATCTGCGGCCGGTATTTTCTGGCGAAAACCTCGTAACTCACGCGTTCAATCTAAATGCGCCAGCGCATACGTGAAACAGAAAATAGAATCCTGCCACAGAATCGACGCGGACGACACGGATATGGACAATCAGATTTGTGTGATTTTGATTGAGGGTTGGACGTTGGACGTTGAGCGCTGGACATTTTCTTCATGTTTAGAAGACCAATGGCACGCTTGACCTTCGTGCTCCTGCTCGTGATCGTGCTCGATTCCTTCGCGCGTGAGCCAATTAAGTCACCGCCGCCGCTGATTCAGGCAAAAATCATTCGTGCACGCGATCTCGGGATTCCGTTCGAAGGGACTCCGGGAAAATTCAATGCCATCACCGATGTGTCCGGCGTGGAAGTCGGCTATAGGACCTTGATCAGTGGCGAAGGAAAACTTGAAGTTGGCAAGGGGCCTGTGCGTACCGGCGTTACCGCGATCCTGCCTCGCGGCCCTGCATCACTTAACGATCCGGTTTATGCAGGCTTCTTTAGTCTAAATGGCAACGGTGAAATGACCGGCACACCATGGATCGAGGAGAGCGGTTTCCTCGAAGGGCCGATCATAATCACGAATACGCACAGCGTGGGTGTCGCGCGCGACGCAGTCATTGCCTGGCGGATTAAGCACGGCGCCGCCGATAAGACCGGATACTGGTGGAGCTTGCCTGTTGTTGCCGAGACATGGGACGGCTGGCTCAATGATATTAATGGGTTTCACGTCAAACCAAAAGATGTCTGGCACGCGCTCGACACCGCGCATGGCGGTATAATCGAAGAGGGGAGCGTCGGCGGCGGCACTGGCATGATTTGCTATGAATTCAAGGGAGGGAATGGGACCGCTTCGCGCAAGATCGACATTCGGATTTCGAAAGACGCTCCGCCGCAGAGTTTCATCGTCGGCGTGTTTCTACAGGCAAACTTCGGTCGCCGGCCACAGCTCACCATCGCGGGTGTACCGGTGGATAAGGAGATTCCCGGCGAAGTCTACAAAAAAGAGAGCGGCTCTTGCATCGCGGTGGTTGCGACCGACGCACCGCTGCTGCCAACTCAATTAAAGCGGCTCGCGCGCCGCGTTTCGCTCGGCCTCGCACGGACGGGATCAATTTCCGGAAATGGCTCAGGTGATTTGTTCGTCGCCTTTTCAACTGCGAATCCGAACGTCGCGAATCCCGATCAAATCACCCATGACGTGCAAACAATTCCCAATGATCTACTGGACCCGCTCTTCGCAGGTGTGGTGCAAGCGACGGAAGAAGCAGTCGTGAACGCACTGATCGATAACCACTCGATGACGGGCCGCGATAATCATCGCGTCGATGCGCTGCCGCACGACCGGTTGCGCGAAATTATGAAGCGCTTCCACTGAGAGGCATCGATGCCGGCCCGGAGCTTTGTTTAGATCATTTCGCTGCGTCGGCATCGAATTGCGCCTTCAGATCGATTAGCACCGGACGACGCGCCGTGAATGTCTCATCGGCAATGGCCTGATGAAATTTCCCTAAAAAGCTTGGGGGACCTGTCTTGAGCGAAGCCGAATTGGGTCGATCGCCTCTAACGTAGAGGCGTTGTCTTTGCGACGTTTCTGGAATCCTTATCCGTAAAATCCGTGTAATCCGCGGTTCCCTCGCGAAAAATTTCTAAACTTTTTCGAATCTTTGCTCCGCGGTTCCCGGAGAAAAAAGGTGAGAGGTGTGTGGATTGCCTATACCGCGGGTAAGAGGACCGAAATAAAGCAAAGATCATAAGAGATTTTCCCAAACAGCGCGAGGTGGCGCGCGAGGGCTCCGCGGGAAACCGCGGAGCCCTTAACTCTTTGTTTCTGGTGAGAAGAACGCGAACCAAGGCACGTGCATGACTGGGCCTCCCGGACGTCCCGCGAAAATCCGGATCCTGGTGTTGGACGAGCAGCCGCTGCTTCGGTGTGGGATCAGCACTTATCTAAATTCTCAGCCGGACGTGATGGTATGCGGCGAAGCGGACAGCATCGCCGACGCCAGAAGCAAGATCGCCGAATGCCAGCCGCACGTAGTGGTGACGGAGCTGCGCCTGGGCGTCGGCGACAGCCTGAAATTGCTCAAGCAGCTAAAGGCCGAAAACCGAGCGCTGCGAATCCTGGTGTACTCCGCATTTGATGAAACCATTTTTGCCGAGCGCGTCATGCGCGCGGGTGCGAATGGTTACCTGATGAAAAGAGCTCCCAAAGAAAAGCTGGCGACAGCCATCCGCGATATTGTGGAGGGCGGCATTTATGTCAGTCGCGAGGTGGCCTTAAACAGGTTCGAAAAATCACTGCAGCGACAGTCGAAAAAAAATCACTCATCGCGCTTGACCAACATACTTGAAAATCTTTCGGATCGCGAGATGCACATTTTCCAATTGCTCGGTTCAGGGCTTGGGACGAGAGACATCGCGCAGTTGTTGGGTTTGAGCGTGAAAACGATTGAGAGTCATCGCGAAAACATCAAACATAAGCTTCATCTGAGTTCCGGCGCGCAGTTGCGTGAGCTTGCCGCAAAATGGGTGGAAAGAGCCAGCGGTGTGCCTAAATCTGGCAAGCTACCGGTCCACGCCTTCTCCGAAGGTCTGTCTGGTCGAGGAGAGTCCGAAGAACTGCGACGCGGACAACAGCAACCGACCGGTTGTGCCAGTCACGCTTTATCCCTACACATTCCCGAATCCAGCGGAGCCGTGGCCGCAAAGACGGAAGGATAATAACTACTCCAGCCATGAAGGCTCTGCGAGAAATCGCGGAGCCATTTTTGCGTACTGGTGGTGCTGAAGGCTACTCAGGCGAGGCCACACTTAATCTGGCAACGCGTTGCAGACAACGCCTTCCACCTGATCCCGTGTTCGCCTCTGCAACTTGAAATTTTTCTGAAAACTTCGCCCCGCAATTTTCGAAATAGATTTGTGGGAAATGACTGCGCCAACCAAACCTTCCAGGCCGCGTCGTCGTTACGAGATAATCATGATCTGGGCGCGGTGCAGGCGTTCTTTTTTGTTAAGAAAAACTAACAATAAATAAAACGTTTTTGACATAACTATGCCGATCCTGTAGAAAAGTCGTGCTCTTTGGCAAAGCTATTATGATTAGAGATTTATGCAATGGTCGTGTTTACCACCCATCTTCTGGTAGGTTGGCGATCGAACGAACAAGCAAAACCGAAGATCTAGTGTTCCCTATCCGATGAGTTGGATCACTATTGTCTGGTCGATGAATGCGGGTGCGTGTTTTGTGCTCGCGGGAGTCTGTTTCGTGGTCTGGTGCAAGCAACGCGAGAGCTGGCCGCATTTGCTGTTTTCATGTAGCGCTGTCGCTGCCGGGGTCATCGCGCTCATTGAGTTAACCATGCTTCATGCCAACACAGTCGGGCAGTACACTGCGCTCGTCCGTTGGATCCATGTGCCAGTGTGGGTGCTTACGCTCTCTTTCGTGGCTTTCGTGCGGCTCTATCTCCGTGCCGGACGACGATGGCTGGCATGGAGCATCTATGGCCTACGGACACTGGTGCTGATTCTCAATTTCATTTCCACGCCGAATATCAACTTCCGGGTGATTACAGGCCTCCGCCATTTCTCGTGGTGGGGCGAGATCGTCTCAGTACCGGTTGGTGTGCCGAATCCCTGGGGCCTGCTTAGTAATCTCAGTCTGCTGTTGCTGCTTATCTTTTCTGTGGATGCCACAATTACCGTCTGGCGGCGGGGCGACCGGCAACGCGCTTTGGTAGTCGGCGGCAGCATGATCCTCGGCACTATTCTGGCGTGGCACGTTCCATTCGTGATCTGGGGAATCATCAACGTCCCGTTTTTTCTCTCCTTCGCATATTCGGGAATTGTTCTGGCGATGAGCTACGAGCTGAGTAACGATATGCTTCAAACGGCGCAACTCGCGCAGAAATTGGAACGAAGCGAGAAGAGGCTCAACTTAGCCGCCGACTCGGCTAATCTTGGAATGTGGGAGTGGGATTTAAAGAAAGATGAAATCTGGATTACGCGCACGCGCCGAGCTCAGTTGGGTTTGCCTGTTTCCGGAAGGATCACATTCGAAGACCTTTTGTCTCGCTGGCACGCAGATGATCGCGATAAGGTCTGGCAGGCGCTGAAGGAGGCGCTCGAAGAGCGCAAAGATTACGAAGCCGAGTATCGGATTGTCCTTGAGGACGGAAGTGTGCGCTGGATTTCCGCGCGTGGCCGCGTGCAGCTAGATGACCATGGGAAACCGATGCAGCTTACGGGAGTTAGCCTGGATATCACGTCTCGAAAAGAGGCAGAGGTTCTAGCCCAGCAGCAGCGCGATGAACTTGAACAACTGAGGCAGCAGAGGACCGCGTTGCTTGAGAAGGAGGTCGCCGAGCGGGCCCGACTTGAGCGCGAGGTGATCGAGAGTTGCGGCCGCGAACAACGGCGGATTGCTTACGATTTGCACGACGGTGTTGGGCAACATCTGGTGGGCATTGCCCTGAGCGCGAAACTACTGGAGCAAGAGCTGCGCGGCGAACATCCGGCGCAAGCTAAGAAAGCCTCAGCGATCGTTCGGCTGGCTAATCAAACAGCACGGCACGCCCGGCTTACCGCACGCAGCCTCGAGGGCGCCGATGGAGTTGGAGATTTGAAAGTGGCTTTGGAAGCGCTTGCCGCGAATGTGCGGACGAATTGCCGTGTGGCCGCCAACGTGAAAGCGGACGCTTCCTCCTTCCCGGTTAGCGCGCCGGCGGCGGCCCAACTTTATCGGATCGTGCAGGAGGCGCTGCATAATGCGGTGGAGCACGGCCGCGCGCGCAAAGTTCAGATCGATCTTGTTGTTGATGGCGACAACATGGCGCTGACGGTACGAGACGACGGAAAGGGGTTCGATGGCAGCGCCGCTTCAAATGGAATGGGTCTCCGCATCATGCGATACCGAGCACAGTGCATCGGAGGCTCGTGTGAAGTTCAGTCAAATCGCACCGAAGGCACAATCGTCACGTGCCGTGTGCCGCTGCAAGCAGACGCACACGTTCGTCCCATACCATGACACCGGAAGGCCAAGCTCGGAGGAAGTCGCGCATCACTGTCGTCGAGGACCACCCAGTGCTGTGTGATGGGCTGATGCAGTTGATCAACAGCCAACCGGATCTCGCCTGCGCTGGCGTGGCTGATAATACTTGTGATGCCAAACGGGTCGTGGAACAACGTAAACCCGATCTGATGCTTCTCGATCTGCGGTTGAAGGGCGGCGATGCGCTTGAGTTACTCAAATCATTGCGGGTTGAGCACCCCGAAGTAAAGGTGCTCGTCCTTTCGCAATACGATGAGTTGATTTTCGCCGAGCGCGCGCTTCGTGCCGGCGCTTCTGGTTACATCATGAAGGAAAACGCCACCGATGAAGTGCTGCGAGCAGTGCGCAAGGTGCTTGCTGGAGAATTATATTTCAGCGAAAGAGTCGCTGCAGCTGTCGTGCAGCGAACGTTGCAAGAAAAACCGAGCGGCTCACGTATCGGCGTCGAGTCCCTATCGGATCGCGAGATGCAGGTGTTTCAACTGCTCGGTGCTTCATACAGCGCGCGGGTGATTGCGGAACAATTTCACCTCAGCCGTAAGACTGTCGAGACGCATTGCGAAAAAATTAAGCACAAGCTGAGCCTGCGTAGCGCAGCTGAACTCAGGCAATTTGCCCGGAAATGGGCCGCTGAAAAATTGACGCCTTCCGAACCCTGGGCGGCCTCGCGATCACGAAACAGTGATTCACAGAATTAGCGCGTCGCGACCGAAGCTGCCCTGTTAATAACTCCGACGATTTACTAGGTGACTTTCGAATCGTTGCCTAGGTGAAAATCAGTCACTCAATCAGCAAAGTCACCTGATTGGCAAAACGCGCCCTTCTTCTAGTATTAATGCAGTGATTCCCCAAGCGTGTGCTTCCGGAACCAGAGAGTTCAAAGATTTTAAAAGCTTCAGTTGGGGCAGAGCCGCGCTGAGGTATCCGCGATCGTTTCTGAAAGATTCTTCAACTTTCTCCCGAACTTCGCCCTCCGATTTTCGCAGAAGGATAGCGAAGATTCGATCACCCGCTACAGGCGACGCGACAAAGGAATTAATTTTATGGAGGATTTTTGGCTTGCCGAACGTTTGCGCAAATACTAACGTGCGCACGGCCCCCCCCTTGCGAACAAATACTCCTACTCCTCTTGTCGGTAAGCGCTCAGACCACTTCGTGACAACACGGTGGAGCGTGATTCTCTCCTGCGCAGACGCGGGAGGCGACGAGCAGAAGACCCGCAAAGCGCTTGCCGAGCTCAGCAAGATTTATTGGCGACCGGTTTTTGCCTTTATCTGCCGCCAGGGTCATTCCGTGCCCGATGCACAGGACTTGACCCAGGATTTTTTTGTCATGGTGCTTAAAGGCCGTCTTCTCCAGCATGCCGATCGGAATCGGGGACGGTTTCGTTCGATCGTGCTCAAGGCGTTAAAGGATTTCCTGCGTGACGCTGCTGAGAAGCGTCACGCGCGAAAACGCGGTGGCGACGTGCAATTTGTTTCGTGGGACGAATGGATGGCAGAGGCGCCATCGCGGTTGTGGATTCCAACGAAGGAATCGGAGAGCTGGTCGCCGGAACGGATTTTTGACGTGCGCTGGGCGGCAACGGTGGTCGAGCGCGCGTTGCGGCGCTTGGGCGATGAATGTGAAAAGCGTGGCCGCCGGCGCGTGTTTGATGTATTGAGCGTTTGTCTCACGGGCGAGCGGGAAAATGTTTCCTGCGCCAGATTCTCAAAGACGCTCGGCCTGTCGGAAGTGGCTACGAAAAGTCTCGTGCATCGATTGCGCGAACGCTATCGCGCGCTGGTCCGCGAAGAAGTTGCCCGAACCGTCGAGAAAACCGACGAAATCGAGGACGAACTCCGTTATCTGTGTTCGGTGTTGAGCGCGGCAAGATGATTAAAGTGATTAAACGATTTTTACGATTTTGCGATGTTAGCGTTTGACGATTCACACTTCACACCTCTCCATTCGCCCCAGTAACTTTTAGCATTTCATGAAACCCCCTCCCGTTTCTTCTTCCGCCCGGCGCCGGAAAGAACCGGCCCCGTGTGCAGAATGTGGATCAACATCGCGTGTCGCGCGCGGTCTCTGTTTGAACTGTTTGCTGTATGAAGGTCTGGGAGGTGACACTTGCAATCCTGAAACGCTCGAAGACATGCTCGGCAAGATCGATGTGCGTGATGCCGATTGGCGACTTGGCAACTATCAAATCCTCGAAGAGATCGGCCGCGGCGGGATGGGCGTTATTTATCGCGCGCGTCAACGGCACTCGCGGCGCATCGTCGCGTTGAAGCGCATTTTGAGTTATCACGCCGATTCGCAGGAGACACTGGTCCGTTTCCGGCGTGAAGCCGAAGCTGCGGCGAGGCTCGATCATCCAAACATTCTGCCCATTTATGAAGTGGGCGACAACGACGACGGCCTTCCCTCTTTCAGCATGAAATTTGCGGCTGGCGGCAGCCTGCACGAGGCCGCCCCAGCTCTGCATCGTGAACCGCGGCGAATCGTGGCGTTAATGGCAAAGGTCGCGCGCGCCGTCCAGTATGCGCACGCGCGAGGAATTCTTCATCGTGATCTAAAACCCGCGAATATCTTGCTCGATGGGCGCGGCGAACCGCTCGTGAGCGATTTCGGATTGGCCAAATGGCTCGACGCTACCAGCGAGCTTACGCAGACGCTGGCGATTTTCGGCACGCCCGGCTATATCGCTCTTGAACAAGCAAGCGGGTCGGCTGGCAAAATCACACCTGCGGCGGACGTTTATAGTCTTGGGGCAATCTTGTTTCATCTTTTCACCGGCCGGCCGCCATTCCTGGGCGAGCACGCGCTTGCTGTGATTCAACAAGCCGCGGAAAAGCCCGCCCCGAAATTGCGGTCTCTCGCGCCGGCTCTCGACCGCGATCTGGAGACCATTTGTGCAAAATGTCTGGAGCGCGAACCAACTGCGCGTTACCGCTCCGCCGGCGATCTGGCCGAAGACCTTGAACGGTGGCTGGCAGGCCATTCCATCATTGCGCGTCCTGTTTCAGCGCCGGTGCGCGCGTTGCGCTGGTCGCGACGCAATCCAGCTTTTGCAGGAATGACGGCGCTCTTGCTGGTAATGGGAGCAGCAGTGGGCGTGATGATTTGGAAGGGCGAAATGGCCACCCCTCCAGTCTCGAGTGGCATTGCCGTCCTGCCTTTTGAGAGCCTAAGTCCAGATAACGAAAATGCATTTTTTGCGGAGGGCGTTTACGAGGGAGTTTCGACCAAGCTGGCGAAGCTGTCCGATCTAAAGGTGATCAGCCACAACAGTGTGGCAAGATATCGCGGCGCACACAATACACAGGAAATCGGACGTGCATTGAATGTCGCTTACGTGCTCGAGGGGAGCGTGCGCAGAAATGCGGGCAGAATCTTTTTAAATGTTCAGTTAGTGGACACGCGCACCGGCACTCATGTGTGGACTGAGAGCTACGATCGGAATTCGAATGACGTGTTTGCGATGCAAACCGAGGTCGCGCAAAAAGTCGCAGATCGGCTTGGAGCCGAAACCTCATCTACCGAGAAAGCGGCCATCCAGGAGCCTCCAACCGCGGATCTCGTTGCGTACGATCTCTACCTGCGAGCCAAAGACCTCATCAATGCCATTTCGTTCAGCACCCGGGCGAAGGAAGATCTATTACAAGCCGTGCAACTGCTCGACCAGGCTGTTGCGCGCGATCCGTCCTTTTTTGATGCCTATGGTCAGCTCGCGGCAGCGCACGACCGCATGTATTTCCTCGGCTTTGATCACACCGATGTGCGGCTCAAATTGGCGGAAACGGCCATCCATTCAGTTCGCCGTCTGCGCCCCGACTCTGGAGAGACACACCTTACGCTCGGTCAGCATCTGTATTGGGCCTATCAGAACTACGACCGTGCCCGCGAAGAACTGACTGTCGCTCAGAGGACGTTGCCGAACGAATCGCGAATTCCTCTGATGGCGGGCTATATCGACCGGCGGCAGGGTCACTGGGAGAAATCTCTCGAGGAAATTAAACAGGCGCTGGAATTGGACCCGCGCAATTTTTCCATACGCCAGCAAGTGTCCCTTACTTACCAAGGTTTGCGTCGGTACAAAGAAACGGCTGCGACCCTTGACGACGTGCTGGCGATAACTCCAAAAGATGTTACGAGCAAAGTGCAGCGCGCCTGGGTTGATCTTCAATGGCGCGCAGATCCGAAACCGCTACACATGACAATTGAGACGGTCCTGGCGCAAGATCCCAGCGCGGTGCCTGCCATCGTTATCCAATGGCTCGAGCTTGCCTTAAGCGAGCGGGATCCAGCTGCCGCCGAGCATGCACTGGCAGCTATGCCGATAGGTGGCTGCCGCGACGAAAATATCGCCTTTCCTAACAGTTGGTGCCAGGGTCTTGTCGCCCGGCTTCGCGGTGATGAGCCGGCAGCTCGTGACGCCTTTGCCAACGCTCGAAAAGAACTTGAGCAAATCGTGCGCGAACAACCCGACTACGCAGCGGCTCTTTGCGCGATCGGAGTGGTTGATGCTGCTCTGGGAAACAAGCAGGATGCCCTCCGCGAAGGCGAGCGCGCGGTCGAGCTGATGCCGGTCGGGAAAAGCGCCATCGATGGCGCGATGTTGGTTCAATACCTGGCTATTATTTATGCTTGGACGGGCGATAAGGATCGCGCAATTGAACGATTGACTGAGGCAATGAAGTTGCCAGGGAGCCATGTTACTTACGGCCATCTGCGTCTCAATCCGTTCTGGGATCCGTTGCGGGGCGACCCGCGCTTTAAAGGAATCGTCGCTTCACTTGCGCCAAAGTAGGCGGCACACCGCAGGACTTTGGTGAACGTTGCGGTATTAGGTGCCGCCCGTGAACTTTGATTTGTGGGAGCTTTCGAGGAATAGAAGATCTTCTTCATGTTACGTTTAAAATGGAAAACGACTGTGCGACGTTAAATTTTTGCTGTTGACATAAGCGGCAGCGCGCCTAAGCGTGGTAGCATATGAAGAAACACTTAGTCGAAATCAGCAAACGCTTGGTCACTGGAATGCTCGTAACAGGAGCAGTTATCGGGGTTTGCCTTCTAACAATCCATGCGCCCACCCAGAACCAAAACTCTCTGGCTCCTTCCCTGAAGAGCGTTCAAACTGATAAAGCCACAGCGTTTTACGCCAACAGCGCACCGGTTGGAGGTTGGTTCGTGGAGCAAGTCCTGCCCGGAACCAGCGAAAGTAAGGCCGCGACTGAGAACTTGAAATCGATCGCAGCAGCACTTTAAGCCTGCTGCTCGCTAAGGAATAAATTTGCCACTCCCGAAACTTTCGGGAGTGGCTTTGCCATGTACTCGAGCCTTCAAAGGTGGAACGCGTTGTCTTCAACGGGTTGGAAACGCAGCTTCGCCGCTTGGTTTTTCATCTAGCGCCTTCGGGAGAGGTCGGTCCAATCTTGTGCGAACGGATCGATGATCTACGGTCAGTCTTCCGCCTTCTCGCACAAACCCGCAGCCACCGGATTCTGCCGGATGTAATTTTCCGAAAGCTGCGTGCCGCGGTTGTCAGCTCGCAACCGGTGATCCTTCGGCGAGCATTGCCATCGAGCTCCGAGAGCTCGATCCAAGCTTGTGTCGAAGACAATACTGAAAATCATCGCCGAAAACGCAACGTGCGTTTAGCATCTACGAGATGAAATCTAAGCGCGTTTATGCGGCTTGGTTTGGAATACATTTTCTTCTCATCACGGCGGTATGCTTTGCCGGACTGTTCTGGCTTATCGCTGAACGCGCTACTATTTTGCCGCCGGCGTTTAATCAGTACGCGCGCAAAGCGGAGTTGATTGCAGCATGGCTGCTGGGGAGGCAGGCGGGGGCATCTAGTCCGGTGCGGCGAGGGATAGCGACCTATCTGCATGCTGCGGGTATTCAGGCGGGCTACACTTTTTTTGCGCCGAACATCCCCGGCGATCGCAGGTTAACACTGGAACTGTATTACAAGGACGGGCGAGTAGAATATGACTCGCCGCATGTGAGTGGGAAGGCAGCCGCTCTCCGTCTGAATAGTTTGTTAGACAAACTGGCGGACGCCCGTTACGAACCACTGCGCGAGGTAGTGGTCAAAATGCTCGCGTTGTCCGTGTGGAGGCAGCGCCCTGACGTGACAAAAATTCGCGCCACTTTCGGATCGGTAAACTCGCCAAGCATTAGTGATTTTGAATATGGTAAAAGAGAATCGTTTCAACCTCTCTTCAGCTACGACTTCAGCCTTCGTGAGGAAGAAAGGCAATCAACAACGCCATAATGCCACTGCAAGAATGTTGGAAACGGTTGATGCGTTTTCTGTTTCCGCCAGAAACCGACAAGTGGCTTACCGTGTTGCGTATCGGC
>WNGO01009380.1_pt1 | contig 15599 bp, 17 predicted proteins | sample 5400511 | NCBI WGS metagenome assembly WNGO01 (sample SAMN13153380, study PRJNA577476) | soil metagenome | isolation source: 20 cm soil or saprolite under Garry oak tree replicate 2 | place: USA:California | collected 2016-06-15 | reverse complement strand
CCCAGCAACGCCCCGATGATGTCCTCGACATCGCCGCCCGAGCAGAACGCCCGCCCGGCACCGGTGATGACAATCGCGCGCACCCCGGGCTCGGTGTCGAGCTGCTGGAACGTATCGCGCAGCTCCTTGTAGACCTCGAACGTGAGGGCGTTGAGCCGCTCGGGCCGATTGAGCGTAATTGTGGCAACGGAAGTGTTCTCGTCGAACTGATAACCGAAAACCGATGACCGAATACTCATAGCACCGCCACCGCTTCAATTTCAACCAGCGCCTTCGAATCAATCAGCGACTGTACTTCGACGACGGCCATGGCGGGGTAGTGGCGGCCCATGTGCTTGCGGTGGACTTCGCCGAGGGGCGTAAGGTTGGCGAGATATGCGCGGCGATCGGTGATGTAGACGATCATCCGGCCGACGTTCTCCGGCGTGCCGCCCGCCGAACGCACGACCTCCATCACCCGGCCGAGCGCGCCTCCCCACTGCGCGACGAAATCGCCGACCGGCGCGATCTGGCCCGCCACAAACAGGATACGCCCGCCTTTCTCGGCGAGCATACCGTGACTCCATCCGCTCGGCCGAGCGCCGAAGGCTTCAGGATTGATGATCTCGAATGCCATAGTCTCCTTATGCTGCCATCGTGACGGCGGCCCCGTTCGCGCGCTCACCATGCAAGTCCGCGAGCCCCAAGACCGCCTCGGCCACTTCGTTCGGTGTAATGAGCCGCCGCTGCGATGCCGACGCCAACAGCGCCGAGAGCGCTGCGCCCGAGTCCTTGCCGGTTTTCGCGACCACGCGCTCGACGGATTCCTTCGTCATTTCAGTATCCACGAATGCGGGGCAGACGGCGTTGCACGTGACGCCCGTGCCCTCCACCTCAGCAGCCACACTCTGCGTCAAGCCGATCACGGCGTGCTTAGCGGCCGCGTAGGCGGCGATGTAACGCGCGCCGTGAAGCCCGGCGACCGATGCGACATTGACGATGGACCCGCGTTTGCGCTCGAGCATACCGGTGATGAACGCGCGCGTACACAAAAACGTACCAGTCGCGTTGACGGCGAGCACCCGATTCCAGTCTTCGAGCCTGATCTTCGCGACTGGAGCGCTGTGCGCGACGCCGGCATTGTTGATGAGAATGTCGACGGGGCCGGCATGGCCTGAGGCGGCTTTCGTCAGGTCGGCCACGCTCGCCGCGTCAGTCACATCGCAATGTACGGCCCACGCTTTGCCGCCGGCGACACGGATCTCGACCGCCACGCGCTCGATGCGGTCGGTGCTGCGTGCCGCCACGACGACCGCGGCCCCCTCGGCGGCGAGGGCATGCGCCACCGCCGCGCCGATTCCCTGGCCGCCGCCGGTCACGACGGCGACCGCGCCGTCAAATCTCCGCACGCACCGCCTCCTCGAGGATCGAGCCCAGCGCGTCGATGAGGCGCGCGCCTTCATCCCCGGTCGCGGCCGCGGGATCGCCGAAGTAGGCACGCGGTCCGCCGGCCGCCGCGAAGGTGCGCTTGCCCGCCTTGATCGCCTTGGACAGGGACTGAGGGTTCGGGGCTAGGGACTGGCGAACGTCATCGCGGACGGCATCCGCCCTTTCGCGCAGGACAATCGACGTTTCGAACCGACCCGCGTGACAGGCGCCGCTCCGGAACTCATCGCCCAGGCGCGTGCCCCACGGTTTGCGCGTGAGATCGGGGAAGACGATCGGCAGCAGCCGGTCGGCTCGCGCGAGCTTCACAGCTTCGTTCAGTGCAGTGAGATGCTCCGGGTCAAGGTGCACATTCGCGAGCGCCAGCAGGCGGAACCCCTGGTCTGACAGACTACGCGCGACGTCCACGATGAGCGCAGTGACGGTGATGGCGGAGATCGACAGGGTACCGTGGAACGCGGACCCGAAGCTGGCCGCGGTGTAGGCAAGCGCGGGGAGGATCAGCACGGCATGGCCGCGGTCCGTGAGTTTGCGGGCGCCCGCACGCGCCATCGCGGTGGCGATCACAACATCGGTATCGAGCGGCAGATGCGGCCCGTGGGCCTCGATGGCGCCGACCGGGAGCACGACGAGCGTGTGTTCCCGATCCAAGTCGCGCACTTCTTCCCACGTCAGTTGCGCCAGCTCATGTACCGGCATCATCATCCTTTCCCATGAGACCCGAGCTCCCGGAACGCTTAAACATCGCTGATTGGCTGTTGGACGCGCGCGTCCGCGAGGGAAGGGGAGATCGGCCGGCGCTGCTCACAGACCAGGGCACGCTCACGTATCGGGAGGTGCAAACGCTCGCGAACCGGTTCGGTCATCTGCTCGAAAGCGTCGGCGTGGAGCCCGAACAACGGATCATCATCGCGCTGCCCGACGGGCCGGAGTTCGTAGCGGCGCTGTTCGGCACACTCAAAGTTGGCGCGGTGGTCGTGATGGTCAACCCGCAGCTCGCCGTAGATGCCATCGAGTACTTCTACTCTTACACGCGGGCGACCGTGGCGCTCGTCCACCGGCACACCGCGCCGGCATTTCAGGCGGCGCAGGGACGGGCGAGGCATCTCAAGCGGATCATCATCGTCGGCGAGCCCGCCACCACGCGGGCCATCGCCGGAGCCTCGCCGGAGCTCGAGACCTTTCCCAGTCATCGCGACGACGCGGCGATCTGGCTCTTCTCCGGCGGCACGACGGGGAAGCCGAAGGCGGTCGTGCAGAGTCACGGCTCGTTCGCCAACACCACCGTGTGCTACGGACAGGGCGTGCTCGGGCTCACGGAGCGCGACATCACGCTGGCGGTGCCGAAGCTGTTCTTTGGGTACGCGACGGGATCGAATCTGTTCTTTCCATTTTCAGTGGGCGCCGCCGCCACGCTGTTCCCCGAAAAGAGCACCGCCGAGACGCTGTTCGAAAAGATCCGGAGGTTTCGGCCGACTGTTGCCGGTCGAATTGTATGAGCGCTGGAAGCAGACCTTCGGCGTGGAGCTGCTCGACGGCCTCGGCACGGCGGAGATGTGGCACATCTTCATCTCGAATAGCCCCGGTGCCGTGCGGCCCGGCACCATCGGCACCGTCGTCCCGGGCTTCGATGTCCGGGTGCGTGACGATCTAGGACACGATTTGACCGACGGCGAAGTCGGCATGCTGTGGGTGCGTGGCGACTCGCGCGCGATTGGCTATTGGCAGCAAATGGACAAGACGAAGGCCGCGTTCCGCGGCGAGTGGTATGTGTCCGGCGATCTGGTTCGGCGCGACGCGGATGGCTATTTCACGTATTGCGGCCGCGCCGACGAGCTGCTCAAGGTTGGCGGCAAGTGGCTCGCGCCGCAGGAAGTGGAGGGCTGCCTGCTACAGCATCCGCTCGTGAAAGAGGTCGCGGTCGTAGGGATCGAGGATGCCAACGGTCTGACGAAACCGCACGCGTTCGTGGTCGCCGCGGAGGCGCGGCCGAGTCTTGCGGAGGAGTTGCTGACCTTCGCGCGCGAGCGCCTCGAACCCTACAAGGCGCCTCGCACCGTGCGGTTTCTCGATTCCCTCCCACGGACGCACCTGGGCAAGGTGGACCGTAGAAAGCTTCGCGAGGCCTGATTAGCTTTGCGTCGGCGTTTGTAGTTCGGACGGGTGGCCGAGTGGCTGAAGGCAAACCGCCGGTCTCGAAAACCGGTATGCCCGCAAGGGTATCGAGGGTTCGAATCCCTCCCTGTCCGTCCCCATGGGAATATGGAATAGCACGCTGGTGTACGTCGGCGCGCGCACGCTGCTCGCGGGGGCGATGATCGCTCTGTTGCTGCGGCGGCGAGTCGGCGCCTTCTACGCCGGCGGGCAAGTCGTCTCGGATCTCTCCTGCGCTGCGTTTCTCCTCGCCTACGTCAACCCCGCGATCCGCGCTGACATCGGCGTCCTCGTCATCCCATTGGTGCTGTTCGTGCTGTACTGGGAGACGATGCGATTCTTCGAGAATCGGCAGGCCGCCGCCCTGCGAGACGACGAAGACTCGTGGATCGACACCAGTCTGCGCGTTTACGGGACGATGTGGACGTGGGGGTTCGTACTGCCGGCGATATTGTCGGGCGCCTTCCTGATGTTCGATCTCATGGCGCCGAATGAGTGGCCATTCCCCAACCCCAAAGCGCCGCTCGCCTGCACCCCGCAGCAGCTGCGATTCGGCGACGAGCTCACGCTGGACATGCGCGTGCCGCACGGCACCCAACTGGCCGTCTTCACTCCAGGCGGTCGCGCGCTTGTGCTCATCCCTTATGGCGTGAGACCGTTCGCGAACGTCGCTCACCTGACCTTGGCGACCGACACGCTAACGCATGTCTTCGCCGATTCCGGCGTCTACGCGGTCACGGTCAGCACCGAGGGGGAGCTCTCGGCCTCGCTGATGTGCCGAGTGCGGTACGGGACGTAAGGTGATCGTTCCCAACTCGACGCCTTAACCAACCGCCGATAGCACCGTAGATTGGTGGCCCCATGTCCACTTTGCTCAGCATTCTCGCGCCACTCTGCCTGCTGCAGTCCGTTGAGTACCGCTCGCCCGCCGGCGTCGAATATCGATCCCAGCGCGACACGGGCGCCATCGCGCGGGCCGAGAGTGCGCTCGCCGCCGATCCCCGCAACGTCGACAAGATCATTGCGCTGGGTGTCGCGCAATCCGGCGTCCGGCAATATCGCGAGGCGATCGCCACGTTCACGCGCGGGATCGGCGTCGCGCCCAACAACGCGCTGCTATATCGCTGGCGCGGGCACCGCTATCTGTCCACGCGGCAATTCGACAAGGCGATGGACGACTTGCAGCGCGGCGCCCGCCTCGACAGCACGATCTACGGCATCTGGTATCACCTCGGCATCGTGCGGTTTGTGCGCCGTGACTTCGCCGGTGCGGTGCAGGCGTTTACACGCGCGCTCCCCATGTCGCCGGACTCGGCGGAGCGGGCAGGCTCGACGGACTGGTTGTGGATGTCGCTGTCACGCGCGGGTCGCAAAGCCGAGGCCCAGGCGATGCTCGATCGCCACCCCGATGTGCCGAACGCGGGCAACGCGTACGCACAGCGGCTGCGCCTCTATCGCGGCGAGATTCCTCCCGATTCGGTGTTCACGCCCGCCGACACCAGCGATATCCAGGTGGCGACGCTGAGCTTCGGCATCGGCAATTGGTATCTGGTGCAGGGTGACATGGCCAAGGCTCGGAGCTGGTTCGAGCGCTCCGTAACCTCCGGCGGTTGGCCGGCGTTCGGCTTCATCATGTCTGAGGTGGAGCTGCGGAGCAGCCGCGGGCATTGAGGGTAATGAGGACAACTCCAGGAGGCCTCATGCGTGCAGCGCTCGTTCTGCTAGTTGCGTGTCTCGTCGCGTGCTCGTCGTCGAATGGCAGCGGGCCGCCACCGCCGGCCCCCCCGCCACCCTTCTATGTCTCCAACAACGGTAGTAGTGCCATCTCGGTCTTCACGACCGCGGATACCGGCAACGCGGCTCCCGCGTTCACGATCAGCGGAATCAATTCGACGCTGCAGCAGCCGGAGGGCATCGCCGTCGATCCGGCGGGCGTGGTGATCACGACGAGCGTGAATCCAGCGCGCATCGTGGTGTTTGGAGCTCACACCGTCGGGGACGTCGCGCCGGTCGCGAGCATTGTGGGTGGCAATACGGGACTGTCCCAGCCGCGGGGACTCGCCCTCAACGCGTCGGGCCGGCTCTACGTCGCCAATGCGGCCAGCATCCTGATCTTTGCGAACGGCGCGACCGGGAACGTGCCACCCCTCGGCACGATCACGGGTGCCAACACGGGATTGAGTGGACCAGCGGATCTGTGCTTCGATTTCCGCGGGCGACTCTACGTGGCGAACTCGGGCAATCACACCATCACCGTCTACGCTGCGAGCGCAACCGGCAACGCCAGTCCCGCCGATACGATAGGGGGTTCCAACACCGGTCTCAATGTCCCGCTCGGCGTCGCGATGGATCCGGGAGGCCAGCTGTATGTCGCAAACTCAGGGACGGGGCCAAGCAGCTCGAGCATTACCGTATACGCGTCCAACGCGCATGGGAATGCCACCCCAATTGCCACCATCATGGGTGACAGTACGAGGCTCGATCAGCCGAGGGGTGTGGCCCTGGATGCGGCCGGCCGCATCTTCGTCGTGAACAGCGCGACCATAAGCCAGCAATATCGGATTACGGTGTACGCCGCGGGCGCTAACGGAAACGTGGCGCCAGTCGCGACCATCGCTGGCAGCCAGACGGGTCTGACCGCACCTTCGTATCTCTCGTTCTGAGGGTAGGCAGGGGGTGTATCGCGGACTTCGCCCGGCTGGGGCGGGGCACCGTCGCGCCGGTGGACCCCCCGAAAGAGTTGGTCGTTCGCGGCTAGGCGGTGGATTCCACGGAGAGCGAAATGAAAAGTGCCTGTCTCTTTGCGCTGTTGATCGGCCTCAACGCGCCGTTACGCGCTCAGCTGCAGCGCCCCCTGTCGCCGAACGACCAGCGTGCCCGCGACATCTTCGAGCAGCTGATCAACATCAACACGACCGGCTCGAGCGGCAGCACGACCGTGGCGTCCAACGCGATGGCGAAGCGACTCCTCGACGCGGGCTTCCCGCCGGGCGACGTGCAGGTGATCGGACCCGGTGATTCGAAGAATCACAATCTCGTGGCGCGGTTTCGGGGGACGGGAACGCAAAAGCCGATTCTGCTCCTCGCGCATATCGACGTGGTGGAGGCCCGGCGCGAAGACTGGTCCGTCGATCCGTTCACGTTGCTCGAGCGCGACGGATTCTTCTACGGCCGGGGCACACTGGATGTGAAAGACGGTGCGGCCATTCTCGTCGCCACGCTCGCTCGCCTGAAACAGGAAGGCTATCGCCCCAACCGCGACCTGATTCTCGCCCTCACGACCGGTGAGGAGGGCGGCAGCGACTACAACGGCGTACAGTGGCTACTCGCCAATCATCGTGATGTGATCGAAGCGGCCTATGTCATCAACATGGACGCGGGCGATCCGGTGATCCTCAACGGCAAGCGCGCGTTCCGCTCGGTGCAGGCGGCCGAGAAGGTCTACGTGACCTTCAAGCTGGAGGTGCACAATCCCGGTGGTCACAGCTCGCTGCCGACCAAGGACAATGCGATTTACCGCCTGGCCGCGGCACTCGGTCGGTTGAGCGCCTATGGGTTTCCGGCGCAGCTGAATGAGATCACGCGGGCGTCTTTCGCCAAGTGGTCGCAGCTGCAGCAGGGTGCGCTCGCTGCGGACATGGCCGGGGTCGCTCAGCCCACGCCGGACACTGCCGCGATCCGGCGGCTCTCGGACGCGAGCCCCCTGTACAACGCGCAGCTGCGCACGACGTGCGTTGCGACGGAGCTCGCCGGCGGGCACGCGGAAAACGCGCTGCCGCAGTCCGCGCGTGCGACGATCAATTGTCGCATGCTGCCGGGAACGCCGCAGGATGACGTGCAGCGCACGTTGACGAGGGTGGTGGCCGACACCGCGGTGGCGGTCAGTGTTGTGCAAGCAGCGGTCCCCAGTCCGGTCGCGGCGTTGCAGCCGGAGGTCATGAGCGCGATCGACCGCGTGACGAAGCGTCTCTGGAATATCCCCGTGATCCCGGTGATGGAAACGGGAGCCACCGACGGCCTCTATCTCCGCAACGCCGGAATTCCGGTGTACGGTGTCTCCGGTGTGTTCGTGGACATCAACGACATTCGCGCGCACGGCCGGGATGAGCGGATCGGTGTGCACGAGTATTACGACGGCGCCGAGTATATCTACCAACTGGTAAAGGAGGTTTCATCGACCCAACGGTAAAGCCCCGTGGGTTGGACGGGGTCGTCGCGGCGCAGACTCGCCTGAGCCATGTCGATGGCTTGGCTGGCGAGCTCATTATCGGCGGCTACCAGCTCAAGGAGCTGGCGGGCCGCGTCAGCTTCGAGGAGGCGGCGCACCTGTTGTGGCGCGGCGCGTTGCCCGCGCCGGACGAGCTGGCGACTCTGCGGAAGGAAATCGCCGGGCTGCGTGCCTTGCCCGAGGAAACGATGCACGTGGTGCGGGCGGCGGCGAAGGCGCCGCCGATCGACGCGCTGCGCATGGCGTGCGCCACGCTGTCGCTCGATCTCGATCATCCGGACGACATCTCGCCCGCTGCGGACATGCAGGCCGCGAAGATGCTCACGGCCCGCTTCCCGACAGTCGTGGCCGCGCAGGCGCGGCTGGGTGCCGGCAAGGCGCCGATCGCGCCGCGGACCGACCTGCCGCTGGCCGCGAATTTCCTCTACATGCTCCACGGCAAGGAGCCCGACCCCATCGCGGCGCGGGCGATCGACGCATACTGGGTGACGGTAATCGACCACGGCATGAACGCCTCGACCTTCACCGCCCGCGTCATCGCGAGCACGCGCTCGGACATGGTCAGCGCCGTGACCGGAGCGATCGGTGCCCTCAAGGGTCCGCTGCATGGCGGCGCGCCCGGGCCCGTGCTCGACATGCTCAAGGACATCAGGTCCGCGGATCGTGCGGAAGGGTGGGTGCGCAACGAGTTGGCGGCGGGCCGGCGGATCATGGGATTCGGGCACCGCGTCTACAAGGTGCGCGACCCCCGTGCCCAGGTGCTCGGCACAGTCGCCGATCAGCTCAGCTCGGCGGCGCTCGAGAACCGCAAGCTGTTCGATCTGGCGCGCGCGGCGGAGCAGACGATCGTGAAGGTGCTCGACGAGGTGAAACCCGGACGGAATCTGCGCACCAACGTCGAGTTCTTCACGGCCCTCGTGCTGCAGGCGTTGGGCCTCGAGCCCCGGTCGTTCGTGGCCACGTTCGCGTGTGGGCGCGTTGCGGGGTGGTGCGCCCACGTGATCGAGCAGCACGCCGAGGATCACCTGATTCGACCGCAGTCGGAGTACGTCGGACCGAGAGGATTGAAAATCTGAGGCGAATAAGCGGCGGCGAATAAAGCGGCGGCGAGGTGAAGCGGCGGCGAAGAGGCGGCAAAAGCTAACGCATCGACTGTTTCAGCTTCCATGTGAAGAATCTCGCGCGCTGTTGTTGTGCGAGCAGTCTCGAAGCCACTTCGGGTTTCACGTACGCGAGGGCTGCCGCGACTTCTAATGCATACTCGAGCTCACACAGCGATCCCAACGCGATATCGAGGAAATGACGAAATTCGTTACGTCCCTTGCGCGACGCGCCCTCGACGATATTCGCGGCGCCGGAGAATGCGGCGCGTCGCGATTGCGAGGTTAGGCCATAGAGTTCGTGTTTCGGAAAGGATTCCGTGGCCTTGTATACCGCGAGCACGAGTTTGTGACACTCCTGCCACGCGATAAAACGCTTGTGAGGTGCCATGCGCGTAAATAGGCGTTCCGGGGCAAATCATGTAACCGTTTTGTCGCGTCCATCATGTTTTTGCCGCCCCTCGCCGCCCCTCGCCGCCGCCTTACCTCACCGCCCTTGACCCACCGCGTCTTGATCGCGGCGGAGCTCAAGAATCTCCTCGAGCCGTCGCAGCTCGCAGACCTCGATATCACCTGGCTCACTGCCGATCAGCCCACGCCGAAAGGTGACTGGGTCGCGATCGTTCCCCTGCTCTCTCGCTGGGTCGGAGGAACGGAGCTCAAGAACCTTCCCAATCTCCGCATCGTCGCGAACTGCGCCGTCGGTTACAACAACGTCGATCTCGTCGCGGCCGAGATGCGCAAGGTGCTCGTCACCAACACGCCCGGCGTGCTCACCGAGGCGACGGCCGACCTCACCTGGGCGCTGATCCTCGCGACCACGCGCCGGTTGATCGAGGGCGTGGAGCTCGTGCGCAGCGGGCAGTGGACCGGCTGGCATCCCGAACAGCTGCTGGGCCTCGAGCTGCGCGGCCGGATCCTCGGCCTGTTCGGCGCCGGCAGGATCGGTCAGGCGGTCGGACGGCGCGCGCTGCCCCCCAAGCCCGACTTCGAGCGCGAGACCGGCGCCACGCGAGTCGACACGACCCGGTTACTCGCCGAGAGCGACATCGTGAGCCTGCACGTGCCCGCGAGCCCAGAGACCAAAGGGATCATCAACGGTGAGACGCTCGCGGGCATGAAGCGCGGCGCGATTCTCATCAATACCTCGCGCGGCGACGTGATCCGCGAAGAAGCGCTCGCGATGGCCCTGGAGCTCGGACACCTCGGCGCCGCCGGTCTCGACGTCTACACCGAGGAGCCCAGGATCCATCCCCGCTTACTCGCCGCGCCGCGCACGGTCTTGTTGCCGCACATCGGCAGCGCCACGGAGGAGACGCGGCGCAACACGCGCCGCGCACGGTCTTGTTGCCGCACATCGGCAGCGCCACGGAGGAGACGCGGCGCAACATGGCCGCGATCGCCGTCGCGAACGTGCAGTGCGTGCTGAGCGGCAAGCCCCCGTTGACGCCTGTATACGCCTAGGTAGGTTTCACTTCGAGATGGCTCGGAGTCTTGCGTGTACGCTCCCGCTGACCGTCGCGCTCGTCGCCACGCTTGCCGTGGGGGCGTGCACTCATGAACCGAGTCCACCCCAGATACCGCTCCGATTCCTTTCATTCATTGTCCAGCCGAGTCGAACCGCCGTTGATTCCGTAATTGTACCGGCTCCGCAGGTTGCAATACTCGATTCACTCGGTCAGACCGACCTAACCGCTGACGTGGCCGTTACGATTGCGCTTTTCAATGCGCAGACGCGTACGGGGCTCACAGGAACCACGACCGTCACCGCCGTGAGTGGTATCGCGACCTTCAATGGCTTGCGTGTGGATCATCAGGATACGGTGTCGTTTGTGGCATCGATCCCCAATGGACCTGTCTCGATCAGCTCGAAGTTCAGAGTGTGGCCGCCATATGTGACAATTGCGGCCGGCAATGGTCACTCGTGCGCGACCGACGCCGCTGGAGCAACCTATTGCTGGGGGCAGAACGGATCCGGGCAGGCCGCCCTTGGTCCGAGCAACATCATCTGGGCGACGCCGCAAGAAGTGCTCATGCCCACTGCCGTAACTTTCGACACCGTGATCGCTGGTGGCTTCCACACGTGCGGCTTGACGCCTGCCGGGAAGGTCTACTGTTGGGGTTACAACCTCTTCAATCAACTTGGTGACGGGACGAACGCCTCACAGTCTGTACCCACTCCGGTCTCATTTCCGCCTACCATCACGCTCGTCTCACTGACCGCAGGATACTGGCACTCCTGTGCTCTCTCATCGTCGGGACCAGCCTATTGCTGGGGGTTGAACGTCACCGGGCAGCTCGGTGATGGAACGACGGCAACTCCGACCACACCGGTAATCGTCACGACGCCCCCAGGAGTCACGTTCACATCGATCAGCGCGGGCGGAGGGCATAGCTGCGCTTTGACCTCGACTGGATCGGCGTACTGCTGGGGAGAGAACCCATACGGTGGGCTGGGGAATGGAACGACCGACAGTTCGACCACTCCGGTCCAGGTAGCTTCGCCACCCGGTGTCACGTTCAAGGCCGTCAGCGCTGGAGACGAACACAGCTGCGGCCTTACTCCGGCAGGTTCGATCTACTGTTGGGGTCGAAACGATACGGGTCAACTCGGCGATGGCACGGCGGACCCCAGGCTTGCACCAGTCCTCGTAAACGCGCCGGGGTTGGTTTTCGTCGCCGTCGACGCCGACCGTTTGCGCACCTGTGCCATCGAGGCGGCAGGAGCCCTGTACTGTTGGGGGCAGAACGACCTGATCGGCTTGCTGGGTGATGGAACCACGATCGATCGGAGGACACCCGTTCGTGTGCTCACACCGGCTGGTGCGGTTTTCAACCACCTGAGCGTTGGGCCGGAACATACATGTGCCATTAGCAGCCCTGAAGGAATCGCCTACTGTTGGGGCGAAGGTGAAGGGCTCGGCAACGGTTCCGGCCTGTTTCAGATGACGCCCGTGCGCGTAGCGCAGTAGGAAGCCCTTTGACCCCGCTCTCCGGATAGGTAAGTTTCAGTCCCGAGATGCCTCCGCCAAAAGCCGAAGAACGCACGATCCTCCTTGACGCCCGCGCGATGTCGCGGGCGTTGCAGCGTATGGCCGTGGAGACCGCGCGGCGCGCTCGATATCACGCTCTACCGCGACGACCTCGGCGCCGTAGGGCCGAACCCCGTCATCGGCGAGACGCACATCCCCGGCGATCTCACGGACAAACACGCGGTGATCGTGGACGACGTGCTGTACACCGGCCGCACCGTGCGCGCCGCCCTCGACGAGCTGGCCGATTTCGGCCGTCCCAAACGCATCTCGCTCTGTGTGCTCGTCGACCGCGGCGGCCGTGAGCTGCCGATTCAGGCCGATATCGTGGGCACAGTGGTCAAGACCGGACCCGGCGAGCGCGTGGACGTACAGGTGGAAGAGCTGGACGGGCGGGATCAGGTGGACGTGATTCGATGAACGCCTCCCCGACCCTCGGCAAAGACCTCACCGGGCTCGAGCACATGACGCCCGAGCAGATCCGGCTGATCCTCGACACCGCCGAACCGTTCAAGGAAGTGTCGGAGCGGCCCATCAAGAAGGTGCCAGCGCTGCGCGGCAAGACGATCGTCAATCTGTTCTTTGAGGCCTCCACCCGCACCCGCATTTCGTTCGAATTCGCCGAGAAGCGGCTTTCGGCCGACACGGTCAACGTCGCGGCCACCGGCTCGTCGGTCTCGAAGGGCGAAACGCTGGTGGACACGGCGCGCAACCTCGAAGCGATGCGCATCGACATGGTCGTGATCCGCCATCCCTCGTCGGGCGCGGCCGAGTTCCTCGGCAATCGTATCGCCTCGAACGTGATCAACGCGGGCGACGGCAAGCACGAGCACCCCACCCAGGCGCTGCTCGATCTGCTGACGATCCGAGACAAGCACGGGAAGATCGAGGGGCTGAAGGTGTGCCTGGTGGGCGATGTGCTGCACTCGCGCGTCGCCCGGTCGAATCTCTGGGGGCTGACGAAGCTCGGCGCCGAGGTCGCGGTGTGCGGGCCGTGGACCCTGTTGCCGCGCGGGATCGAGGAGCTGGGTGTGAAGGTCTTCGGCCGGATCGAAGAGGCGATCGAGTGGGCCGACGTGCTCAACGTGCTGCGGTTGCAGCTCGAGCGGATGGAGAAGGGCTTCATCCCGAGCGTGCGCGAGTACTACCGCGTCTTCGGCGTGACGCCCGAGCGCCTCGAGCGCTCGCCGAAAGCGATCACCATCATGCATCCCGGCCCCATGAACCGCGGCGTCGAGATCGATTCGCGGGTCGCCGATGGTCCGCACAGCGTCATCCTCGATCAAGTGACGAACGGCGTGGCGGTTCGCATGGCGGTGCTCTATTTGCTCGCCGGCGGCCGCGCCGAGCTCGCCGACGCCGCAAAACGAGGTGCTGAGTGAGCCCCCCGCCCCCTTCGGCGATTCTGCTGCAGGGCGGGCACGTCATCGATCCCAGCCGCGACCTGGACGGCGCGGCTGATGTGTTGATCCAGGACGGGAAGATCGCGAGCGTTGGGCGCGGCCTAAAGGCGCCCGATGGCGCCGTCGTGCGCAACGTGAAAGGCAAGGTCGTCACGCCTGGCCTCGTGGATCTGCACGTGCATTTGCGCGAGCCCGGCAACGAAGACGAAGAGACAGTGGCGAGCGGCGCGCGGGCGGCGGCAGCCGGCGGGTTCACGGCGATCTGCGCGATGCCGAACACCGATCCCGTCACCGACAACCAGGCGGCGGTGGGATTCATCGTGCGACAATCGGGCCGCGCCGGACTGGCGCGGGTCCATCCGATCGGCGCCGTGTCGATCGGCCAGAAAGGTGAGCGCCTCGCCGAGTTCGGGGAGATGGTGGGCGCCGGCGCCGTCGCGGTGTCGGACGACGGCAAGCCCGTCGTCTCCAGTCACCTGATGCGCACGGCGCTGGAATACGCCCGCACGTTCAACATTCCCGTTGCCGATCATTGCGAGGATCCCACGCTGGCCGCCGGCGGCGTCATGCACGAAGGCCTCGTGTCCACGCGACTCGGGTTGAAGGGGATTCCGGCCGCGGCCGAAGAGATCATGGTCGCGCGCGACGTCCTGCTCGCCGAGCTGACGGGTGGCCATGTTCACCTCTGTCACATGTCCACGCGCGGGTCGGTCGCGATCATTCGCGAGGCGAAAGAGCGCGGCATTCGCGTGACCGCTGAGGTGACACCCCATCATCTCACCTTGACCGATTACGCGTGTGAGGAGTACGACACGCACGCGAAGATGAATCCGCCGCTGCGCGAAGCGGCCGACGTCGCCGCACTCCGCGGCGCGCTGAAAGACGGCGTCATCGACTGCATCGCGTCAGACCATGCGCCGCACGCGTACGACGAAAAAGAAGCGGCGTTTGACGACGCACCGTTCGGCGTCGTGGGGCTCGAGACCGCGTTCGCCGTGGCGCACACCGAGCTGGTCGAGAGCGGCGTGTTTACGCTGCCGGAGCTCATCCGCCGCATGAGCACCGAGGCGGCGCGCGTGTTCCGTCTCGTCGGTGGCTCACTCGCGCCGGGCGCCGTGGCCGATGTCGCCGTGTTCGATACCGCGGCGAAATGGTCAGTGGATCCGACGGCGTTCCATTCCAAGAGCCGCAACACACCGTTCGCGGGCCGTGCCCTCACGGGGCGCGCGGTGCTGACGATCGTCGCGGGCGCGATCGTTCACGATCTGGATCGCACCGGCTCACGATGAACCGGAGCGCGGTAGCCCGGCGCATGGCGCTGTGCTGCCGCCAGCTCGCAGCGCAGGGGCTGATCGCCGGGCGCGACGGCAATCTGTCGGTGCGTCTCGGGCCGCAACGGGTGCTCGTGACCCCCAGCGGATTCATCAAATCCCTCGTGACTCCCGCCGACATGGTGGAAGTCGATTTGTCCGGGAAGCCGCGCCGCCGTGGCTCTCGCAAGCCTACCAGCGAGTTGGAGTTACACTTGCGCATCCTGCGTCACCGGCCCGATGTGCAGGCCGTAGTGCACGCGCATCCGCCTGCCGCCACAGGCTTTGCCGTTGCGGGCGAGGCGATTCCGGGCAATTTGTTGCCGGAGCTTATTTTGGTGGTGGGACCGGTGGCTCTGGTTCCCTTTGGGATGTCGGGCACGCCGGAGCTGGGCGACCAGGTCGTCCCTTATCTCGCTAAGCACGATGCGCTGCTGCTCGCCAACCACGGTGCCGTGACCATGGGCGGCACGCTCGATGAGGCCTGGATTCGCATGGAGAGCTTGGAGCACGGCGCGCGCATCATCATGGCCGCTCGACACATCGGTCAGCCGCAGCCGCTGAGCCTCGACGCAATCCGGGTGTTGGAGCGGCAACGGGAGAAGGATGCCTAAGGGACCGTCCAAGAGTGCTGCCGCGATTCAGCGGCTACTGGAAGAGCGTCGCCAGTACGAGGCGTGGCTCGCGCGCATCACCGCGACCGCGGACTCGGCGCCCGAGCACGTCCGGACGCGGGTGCGCGCCGATTATGAGGCGCGGCTGAAGGCGGTCACGGAGGAGTTGAAAGCACACGCCCAAGCGGCGCGACAGCTGATCGCGCAGCGCAAGGAAAACCTCGTCGAGCTCCAGAAGAAGGAAAAGGCGGCTGCCGAGCGCCTGGCCGAAACCGAGCTGCGGCACGAGGTCGGCGAATACGACGAAGGGCAGTGGACGCAGGTGCACAAGGA
>WNGO01001381.1_pt1 | contig 15608 bp, 15 predicted proteins | sample 5400511 | NCBI WGS metagenome assembly WNGO01 (sample SAMN13153380, study PRJNA577476) | soil metagenome | isolation source: 20 cm soil or saprolite under Garry oak tree replicate 2 | place: USA:California | collected 2016-06-15 | reverse complement strand
CGGCACTTGATGTTGAAGAAGCGCTCGGCGCCCATGTCGGCGCCGAACCCGGCCTCGGTGACCAGGAAATCTCCTCCGTGGATGCCGATCAGATCCGCGAGCACGGATGACGCGCCGTTGGCGATGTTGCCAAACGGTCCCGCGTGGACCAGCACCGGGGTGTTCTCCAGCGTCTGCAGCAGGTTGGGTTTGATCGCGTCACGCATGATCACGGTCATCGCGCCGCCCGCGTGCAAGAAGTCGGCGGTGATCGGCTGGCCATCGCGGGCGAGGCCGATGACCATCCGGCCGAGCCTCTGTCGCATGTCCTGCAGGGACGTCGACAGGGCGAGCACGGCCATCACCTCGGACGCCGCGGTGATGTCGAATCCGGTCTGGCGCGTGACGCCGTCTTCGGGCGCGCCCAGCCCGACGACGACGCTGCGCAGGACGCGGTCGCTGACGTCGAGAACCCTGCGCCAGGTGATGCTGTGAAGGTCGATCGGAAAGTCGCGCAGGCTGTGGTGGATGTAGTTGTCGATCATCGCCGCCAGGAGGTTGTGCGCCGCGGTGACCGCGTGGAAGTCGCCCGTGAGATGCAGATTGAGCCGCTCCATCGGGACCACCTGGCTGTAGCCGCCGCCGGCCGCGCCGCCCTTGATCCCGAACGTCGGCCCCATCGAAGGCTGCCGGATGGCGACGGTCGCCCTCTTTCCGATCTGTCCGAGCGCATCGCCCAGGCCCACCGTCGTGGTCGTCTTGCCTTCGCCGAGAGGTGTCGGTGTGATCGCGGAGATGACGACGTACTTGGCGCGAGGTTTGCCGCTCAGCTCCTCGATCGCGTCGAGCTTGATCTTCGCGACGTCGTGCCCGTACGGCTCGAGCAGGTGCGAATCGATGCCCATCTTGCCCGCGATCTCGGGCATCGGCAGCAACCGCGCTTTGCGCGCGATCTCGAGGTCGGTCGGAAATTCAAGCTTCATCCACCCTCTCCTAGCGAACTTGCGCGATCATCTCGCGACGCCAGCGCTCCGTCGGCTCGATCTCGTTGAACGTGAATACGTGGAGCCCGGCGATGCGCCGGTCCGCGATCACGAGGTCCGGCATCAAGGCGCCGACGAACCGGCCAGGATCGTAGCCGCCCGGGCGGAACATGCGCGCCACCCAGCTCGGGTGGCCGCGCAGGAAGCGTGCCGAATCTGCCACGCCGATCTTGGTAGAGAGCCGCAGCAATTTGGCCGGGTCGGCGACCCCGGCTATGCCGATGTAGATCGGAAGCTCGACCCCACGGCGCCGCACGCGCTCGATCCACCCCTTCACGCCGGCCGGGTCGAAGCTCATGTTGCTGACGATGTAGGTCGCCAGGCGGCGCTTGTCCCACATGGCCTGGATCGTCACGTCGTCATGGATGAATGGGTGACTCTCCGGGTAGCCCGTGACTCCTATGTCGGCCAGACCGTGATCCGGAGGCAGCGCGGAGAGCAGCGAGAAAGCGTCGCCAAACTGACCCGCCGGCTCCCGTGCGTCGCCCGCGACCACGAACACGTTGGTGATGCCGGCCGTCTTCAGTGCGTCGAGGATCTGCCCGAGCTCCACCTTGTCGCGGATGAGGCGCGCCGAGAGATGTGGGACCGCCTGGTAGCCCAGCTTCGCCAGGGCGACCGCGAGATGGATCGTGGCGGGCATGCCGCGGCGTGGCGACGCGGTGACCGTGATGGTGACGTCACGCGGTACGTAAGCCGCCACCAACTCGGCCGCGTTGTCGGTGGGCAGGACCTCGTACCGGGGACTGCGCAGGAACTCGGCCAACGTCAGACCTCGGGCACGAAGCGGCTTCACCACGCCCACCTGCGATGTCGCACTATACGCCACAGTCGCGCTGTGCGCAACAGTCTTCTCCATTCATGGGAACTACCGGCCAAGGGCCGGGGATGGGGCTGATCGGCATCAGAACGGAGCCGGCAGGAGGAGGATCGCGTTGCGGTCCGCCGGCTCACCCGCACGCGTGGAATCGAACCCTCCGTACGGTGCGTTGGCGGCCAGCTCGCGGTGGAGGCCGGCCAGTCCCTCGCCGTCGTGGTCGACCATGGTGCAGCCGATCGCGAGATGGCCTTCGGCGGTCTTGAAGATCTCGATCAGCCGAGCCTGGCACGGCCAGTCGACGATGGAGCCGGTCGTAACCTCCCAGAACCCGCGCTCTCCATGCGCGCCTTGTCTTGAGGTGATCCGGTTGTAGTGCGTGTGCCCGTTCAGCCAGAGCACCACGTTGCCGAAGCGCAGAAGCATGTCGAGAAGGGCGTCCGCAGTCCCCTCGCCACGCGGGTTGGACAGGCTGTCATAGCCGTGGTGGGAGAGCACCACAACGTAGCGGTTGGAGTTCGATGTCCTCACAATCGACCCGTCGCGAGACCGGAACGAGGAGTGAACCTCCTCGAGCCGCCGCTCGAGCCAGCGCAACTGGGATCCATCGACGGTTCCGTCAGCGCCGCCCGCGTCGCAGACAGTGTCCAACGTGATGAAGCGCACGGTCCCCATGTCGTGCACGTAGTGCGCGAGTCCATCGTCCACGTTCTCGGCGGTGAAACCGTGCCGGCCGCTGCGTACATGCGCGTCGATGAACTCGCCCCGCGAGATCGGCCTGCGCTCGTGGTCAGGCGGCACCTCGATCGCTTCACCCGTCATGAACTTCTCGGGATGATCGATGAACGCCTCCAGGGCATGCTCGGGATCCAGGCCCTGGGGCGGCCCGACCGGTTTACGCCCGGCCGTCATCGCCGCCTCGAGCCCGCGTGTGACGATGCCGACCCCCTGGCACACCTGCTCGTGGTTGCCGTAGCAGCCCAGCCACGGAACCCCAAGACCCTCCGATGCGAATGGCTGTACCGACTGGTCGAGGACACCAGGCCGCCGGGGGAACCCCAGCGCGCTCTGCAACAGGTCGGCGCCGTCCGCTCCGTCCGGCTTCCAGTAAATGTCACCCGGCCAGTCGGGTCTCTGCACCCCGTCGTACCCCGGTGCGCCCGAGTCGGGCCGCACCGTGCCGCCATCGAAAAGGGCGAGGAAGTTCGTCAGCTCGTTGCGCTGAGTGTTGTCGACCGAGTCCCCCGTCATGGCGACGATCTGCGGCGCTTCGCCCGTCAGGGGCGCGGCACCCAGGTTGTTGATCGCGCGCACCATGGCCGCGATCGCATGCGTGTTCAGCATCTCCTGCGGGCGCTGCATCGTGAGCAGCTCACGAAACCGCGGGTCGTCCCAGTACCGGTTGACGAACTCGAAGCGCGCCGGCGACTGCGCGTCGGTGACGTGCAGATCGGTGATGTGCCCCATGCACACGATGGCTGCGCCCCGCAGGGTGACGTCGGCAGGGTGCGACGCGGCGAGCTCGTTGCGGACGACATGGGGCTCGCCGGGGAGCTCAACCACGGCCCGGTACGCGGCTCGCGAACCTGTGCGAATCGCGGGCCCCGCCCCCAGACGCTTTTCAGTCGTGAGAAAGGTGCGCGCCGGCGACCTCACGAAACGGGCGCGGGCTCTTCTCTCTGGATAAGGACCGGATCTGTCCGAAGCGCGAGCTGCACCTTTGTCCCCGCCGTGTGTTGCGAGGCAGCGGACGTCGGAAGCTGCGCCAGCACGGTGATGTCGCCAAGGTCGACCGTGACGCGGCTCACAGCGCCAAGAAACGCGACCGCGATCACGGTCCCGACCAGCGGGCCTTCCTGCAGGTCGCCGTCGCTCACCAGGGTCACGGCCTCGGGCCTGATAAGTGCTGTCGCCGGGCCGTCGGGGACGTCCGGATGGACCAACGGGATGCTCGTCCCGCGGACCTCGACCGCTCCCCGCCGAACGGTGCCCTGCATCCGGTTCGTGAGGCCGACGAAGTCGGCCACGAACGGCGTCGCCGGTCGCGAGTAGACCAGGGTGGGCGGCCCGAGCTGTTCCAGCTTGCCGGCCTGCATCACGCCGACGCGGTCGGCGATCGCGAGCGCCTCCTCCTGGTCGTGGGTGACGAATAGCGTCGTGGTTCCGACCTCCAGCTGTACGCGGCGGATCTCGTCACGCAGCCTCGAGCGAACCTTCGCATCAAGCGCTGAGAGTGGTTCGTCGAGTAGGAGGACCTGAGGTTGGATGGCGAGCGCGCGGGCCAGCGCGACGCGCTGCTGCTGACCGCCGGACATCTGGTTGGCGTAGCGGTTGGCGAAGCGACCGAGACCGACGAGCTCGAGCATGTCGAGGGCACGCTTCTTGCGCTCGGCCACGCCGACGCGGCGCATCTGCAGGCCGAACGCGACGTTCTCCCACGCGACCATGTGGGGGAACAGCGAGTAGGCCTGAAAGACCATGCCGATGTTGCGCCGGTTCGCGGGCAGGCCGGTCACGTCGTTGCCTCCGATCACGACCCGGCCCTCGTCCGCCTCTTCGAGTCCCGCGAGCAAGCGCAACGCCGTGGTCTTGCCGCAGCCGGAAGGCCCGAGCAGGGCCACGAGCTCGCCCGGCGCAAGCGTCAGCGACAGGCCGTCGAGCGCGGTGACCGTGCCGTAGCGGCGGACGAGATTCTCGAGCCTGACCTCAACCCCGGAACGTTCGGTCATATGGACGTGATCGTAGGCGACCCGAGGGTCGAGGCCGGGTCGTGGTGCACGCGACGACCTCTGCCGCCGACGAAGGCCAGGACGACGAGCAGCGCGAACGCGAACAACAAGGCGGCCACCGCGACCGCGATCGAGACCCCGGCGTTTTCGCGGGCCAGGTGCACAAGCTCGACCTGCAGGTTGTTGTACAGCAGGTTGTTGGCGATGGTGTACTCGCCGAGCACCAGGGCCACGGCCAGCAGGGTCGCGTTGAGGATCGCGTTCGAGATGTTCGGCACGATGACGCGCCACATGACAGTGAACCAGCTGGCGCCCAGGCTTCGTGCGGCCTCGGTCAGCGTCTTGACGTCGATGGCACCGAGGCCAGCATCGATGGCCCGGTAGCAGTAGGGAAGAACCAGCACGACGTACGCCAGCGAAAGCGTCAGGATCGAGTCGCTGAAGTTGTTGTTCAACCAGATGTACATCGGGAACAAACCGACGACCAGCACGATCGCCGGAATCGTCAGGGGCAGAAGCGACATGAACTCGATGATCCGGGTGAGGCGCGGCAGCTTGAGGCGTACCCAGACCATCGTCGGTACGAGGAGCACGAGCATCACGACCGAGGTGATCACCGCCAGCTGCAGCGAGGCGACGATCGCGCCGGTCAGATCGGGATAAGAAGGTATTGCCTTCCAGTACTCCAAGGTGCGCGAGCCGTCGTTGGCCCTGGTCGAGAACTCGACCATGGCACCGAGCGGGACGAGGAAGAAGATCGCCGCGAGCGCGAAGACGACGTAGCGAAACGCCTGCAGCTTGATCCAGCGCGTCCGCTGGATGCTCCGCGCCGCTACAGCCATCGCGCGGTCCGCCTCTGCAGGAGCGTGTACAGGACCGTCACGAGAGTGACGATGACGATCATCTCGATCGCGATCGCCTTGGCGAAGCCGGGCTCGTAGGCGCCGACCTCGCTGCTGAGCGCGCCCGCGATCTGCTGCGCCAGCACGGGCTGTCCCTGGCCGACAAGGGCGTTGGCCGTCGCGTAGGCGGAGAACGCGTTCGCGAACAGGAGCAGGACCGAGCCAAGGAAAGCCGGAAAGAGGAGAGGGCCGGCGACATGACGCCAGTAGTGCCATGTGTTGCCGCCGAGACTCTCTGCAGCTTCGCGCCACTGCGGCTTGATGCCGTCGAGCGCGGGGAGGAAGACGAGGACCATCAGCGGGATCTGGAAGTAGAGGTACACCAGCTCGATGCCAGGGATCTCGAACAGCCAGAGATCCTGCTTGTAAAAGTCAAAACCGTGGCTCTGGGCGAAGAGGTAGACAAACCCAGCCGGCCCGATGCTGGCGATGAACGCGAACGCCAGCGTCACGCCTCCGAACTGGGCAAGGACGCCCGATGCCGAGACCGTGAGGCGCCGGAGGATGCCGCTCTGGCTTCCCGTGACGATCGCGTACGCCAGGAGGGCTCCGAAGATGGCGCCCAGGAGGGCGGTGATAGCCGAGAGGACGGTGGTGTCGATGCTCGCCTTGATGACGTAGGAGCGCGACAGGTTGCGGAAGTTGTCGAGCGTGAAGACGTTGTTGGCGTCCAGGAAGGCGCCGATCCCGATGATCACCGACGGCAGGACCAGGAAGATACCGACGTACGTGAGATAGGGGACGGCGCCGACCCAGGCGAGAGAGAGCCGTCGGCCGCCCAGAAAAGGGCGGCCGACGTTGGTTGTTACAGCCGGACTTCCGGCGACCGTCAAGCGATCGCGGCGTCCCAGTGCGCGACGACATAGTTCTTCGCCGCGGTGGACTGGGCGTCGCTCATGAATTGAGGCGTGCCGTTTACAGGAGGCAGCTTGGCCGCCGCCGCCGAGTCGATCTTTCCCGACTTCTGCATCGCCGCCTGGCGAACCGGACGCGCGAGACCCTTCAGCCAGAGATTCTGGCCCTCGTCGGAGTAGAGGTACTCCTCCCACAGCCGCGCGGCGGCCGGGTGAGGGGCGTCTTTGCTTACGGCCTGGGCGTAGTAGCCGCCCAGGATCGCGTTGCTCGGGACGAAGACCTTCCACGTGGGGACGTCCTTGCCGTGCGCGGCGGAGAGGTAGTCCCAGTCAAAGACGACGGGGGTCGTGCCGTTCTTCACGGTCGCGGTCGTCGCCTGTGTCTTGGAGAAGTTGCCGGCCGCCTTCAGGCGCTTGAAGAAGTCGACGCCCTTGCTGACATCGTCCAGGGAGCCGCCCTCCGCGAGGTTGGCCATCATGACGCCGTTCAAGGCTGCATTTGCCTGCTTCGGGTTTCCGTTCAGCGCCACCTTGCCCTTGAACTGGGAACCGAACAGGTCGTCGAAGGCCTTGATCTCGGGGACCTTGCTCGAGTCGTATCCGATCGACATGAATCCGCCGTAGTCCTGGATCCAAAGGCCTGTGGACTCTTTCTGGCTGTCCAGGACGTCAGCCCAGGTGGCGACCTTGTAAGGGGTAAAGAGGTTTGTGTTCGCAAGTGCAACCGCCATGCCGACGTCGACGACATCCGGGCCGCGGCTGGTGCTGCCGAGCTGCTTGATCGCATCCACTTCTTGCTGGCTGCTGCCGTCGGGGTTGTCGGAGGTGATGGCGATGCCGTACTTGGCGTGGAAGCCGTCAAGGATGGCGCCGTAGTTCGCCCAGTCGCGCGGCAGCGCGATCACGTTGAGCTTGCCCTCCGCCTGAGCGGCCTTCACGAGAGCGTCCATGCCACCGCAGTCGGCAGCGGACTTTGCGGTCTTCGCTCCACTGCAGCTGGCGGTGCCGCCGCCACCGCTGCTGCCACACGCCGCGACGACGACCAGTGCCACGACGGCCAGGCCGAGGTGGCGAGTCAAACTACCCAACTTCATCCTTCGATCCCCTCCAAATTCGGCCCGTGCGGGCTGTGCGACCCAGTTGAACAGAGCAATGATGGGTATTCCCTGCCGACGATGCAAGGACACCGTTCGCTCGTGTGGTTGATTTCAGTTAGCCGGCGTTTAAACGCGCCTGGCCACTAGGTTTCAAGGCGCTTGCCCCGGTAGCCGAGGCGGCGGGACAGGTCCGCCGCCCCCTCGCGCGTCAGCCGGTCGAGATCCGGACGATTGCGAAGTCGGTGCGATGGTCCGGAGACGTCCAGCGCCGCGACGACTTCTCCATCCACACCAAAAACCGGGGCGGCTATCGCGTCGAGGCCGACCTCTAGCTCCTCGTGCGTCCGTGCCACCCCTGCGTGCCGAGCGTCCTCGAGCTGTGCCTCGAGCCTCGCGCGGTCAGTGATCGTGTTCGGCGTCACGCGGTCGAGGGGAAGGGTGAGCAATCGCTCGCGGATCGCGTCTTTGCCGAACGCGGCGATCACCTTTCCGCTTGCCGTGCAGTGCACCGGCGTGCGACGGCCGAGCCAGTTCACGCTGACGACCGAGGTCGACGCAGTCGCCTGCTCGACTGGGACGATGACGTCGCCGACCAGCAGGTCGAGCGTGGCGGTTTCTCCCACCGCCGCCGCCAGCCGTTCGCAGACCGGCCGCGCGACAAAGCGGAGGTCGAACTCGCCGGTGACGACGCTGGCAAGCTGGGGCAGGCGCCGCCCAAGGCGGTAGCGCGCCGTGCGCTGGTCGCGCTCGACGAGTGCGTGGCGCTCGAGGGTGCCAAGCAGCCGAAGCGCGGTCGAGCGATGCACGTGCAGCTCGCGAGCGATCTCGGCCCCGGTTCGGGTTCCACCTTGGGCGAGCACGTCCAGGATCGAGATCGCGCGATCGACCGCGCGGACCCCGGTGTCGTTGCCCATAGCGCAACATTATCCGTTGCGCGCAACGTCGTGGGAACGTAGGATGCTCAGCAAGGTGAGCCGCGAAGAGGAGATCCGCGCCGGCCTGTTCGAGCACACGCTCAACGGCCATGCGCCGGAGGTGAAAACCCTGACCGAGGAAGCCCTGGCCCTCGGCATGGACCCGATGGACATCCTGTTCAAGGCCCTGATCCCCTCCTTGGAGGAGGTCGGCCGCCGTTTCGAGAAAGGCGACTTCTTCGTCCCCGAGATGCTCATCGCGGCGCGAGCGATGCAGGGCGCGCTCGTGATCCTCCGCCCACTTATCGCCGAGACCGGTGCGCAGCCGGTCGGGCGCTACGTCATCGGGACCGTCAAGGGCGACATCCACGACATCGGCAAGAACCTGTGCGTGATCATGCTCGAGGGTGCCGGGTTCGAGGTCTTCGACCTGGGCGTGAACACGCCGCCCGAGAAGTTCGTCGCGGCGGTCGAGGAGCACAAGCCCGACGTGGTCGGCTTCTCCGCGTTCCTGACGACTACGATGCCGATGTTCAAGGCCAACATCGAAGCCCTGACGAAGGCCGGCTTGCGCGACAAGGTGCACGTGGCGGTTGGCGGCGCGCCGGTAACCCAGGAGTACGCGAAGCACGTCGGGGCGGACAGCTACGCACCCGACGCGTCGATGGCGACCCGGATGGCCAAGCAGCTCGTCGGCGACCGGAGCGCCAGTTCGCCAGGGGCGCAGGCTCTGGAGCAGGCCGTGATGAAGATCGACGAGACGCTCCGCAAGGGTTAGTTCCTGATGGAAACCCGCGTCTCCTCGCCCGGTCGCGAGGTCGTGATCTCGGGTGATCGTCCTTTCGTCATCATCGGCGAACGGATCAACCCGACCGGACGCAAGGTCCTCGCCGCCGAGATGAAGGAAGGCGTGATGGACCGGGTCCGCGCCGACGCCGAGGCCCAGGACGCGGCGGGCGCCCAGATGCTGGACGTCAACGCGGGAATCCCGGCGATCGACGAGCCGGCGCTCCTGGTCGCCGCGATCCAGGCCGTGATGCAGGTGACGGACGTGCCGATCTGCATCGACTCGTCGATCATCGAGGCGCTGGAGGCAGGCCTTTCGGCTTACCAAGGCAAGGCACTCGTGAACTCCGTCACGGCCGAGGAAGAGCGCATGGAACGCATCCTCCCGCTGGTCAAGAAGCACGGCGCCGCCGTCATCGGCATGGCGAACGACGAGACCGGGATCTCGATGGTCCCGGAGGAGCGCCTTGCGCTCGCCCGCCGCATCGTCCAACGGGCGGCCGACCACGGCATCCCGCAGGAGGACGTGATCATCGACCCGATTGCGATGACGGTTGCCGCCGACCCCACCTGCGGCCTGATCACCCTGCAGACGATGCGATTGATCCGCGACGAGCTCGGCAACAACATGACGTGCGGCGCCTCCAACGTCTCGTTCGGCCTTCCGGATCGCGCGGCGGTGAACGCAGCGTTCCTGCCCCTGGCGATGCACGCCGGCCTCACCTGCGCGATCACCAACCCCCTGGAAGCCCAGGTGCGGCGTGCGATCCTCGCCGGAGACCTGCTGCTGGGCCACGACGAGTACGCGATGCGCTGGATCTCGACCTACCGCGCCGACGTGGCACTCAGAGCGTCGTCGTGATCCAGAGGAAGCTCGAGGTCACATATCTGCCCTTCGACCGCACCACGCGCGTGCCACCCGGCACCACGCTGTTCAGCGCCGCGCACTGGATCGGCCTGCCCATCGACTCCACCTGCGGCGGCCGCGGCACGTGCGGCAAGTGCAAGGTCCGCGTGAGCAAAGGCATTGCCGACGCCGAAACCGCGGATCACCGGCAGCTGCGGCCGCAAGAGATCGCGGATGGGTGGCGGCTTTCGTGCCAGGCGCACATCTACGAAGACATGACGTGCGAGGTGCCGCAGCTGCTACGCGTGCCCAAGGCGGCGACGATGGGGCTCGGCAGGCTCGTCATCCTCGACCCCAACGTTCGCAAGGTCTACTTCGAGCTCCAGGAACCTTCGCTCGAAGACCAGCGGAGCGATCTCGCCCGCCTGAGGGACGCGCTCACCGAGGAAGGCCACGACATGGTCGCCGGCGTTGCGGTGCTTCGCACCTTGCCCCAGGTGTTTCGCGAGGCGAACTTCCGCGTCACAGCGGTCCTCGCGGGCGAGCACCTGGTCGCGGTCGAGGCCGGCGACACCACGGATCAGTGCTACGGGGTCGCGTTCGACGTCGGCACGACAACCCTCGTCGGAACTCTCATGAACCTGCGCACGGGGATGGCGGCATCCGTCACCTCGACGCTCAACGGCCAGGCTCCGTTCGGCGCCGACGTCATCTCGCGGATCAGCCACGGCATGAACGGCCCGGAGGCGATCCACGAGCTGCAGCTCGCGGTCATCTCGACCATGAATTCAGTCCTCGCGGAGCTCTACCGCGACGCCGCGATCTCGCCGATGCAGACATATGAGGCGGTCGTGGTCGGCAACGTAACCATGCTGCACCTCCTCCTGGGTGTCGACCCAAGCCCACTTTCGATGATGCCGTTCACACCGGCATTCATGGAACAGCTGACGGTGGACGCAGGTGAGCTCGGTCTGCACATCCATCCTCACGGCTACGTGCAGACGCTCCCGGCGCTCGGCGCGTACGTCGGCGCCGACATCGTGGCGGGCATTCTCGCGACCGGTGTTCTCCGGGAGGACAAGCTGCGCGTGTTCGTCGACGTCGGCACCAACGGCGAGATCGTCCTGGGCAGCGCCGAGCGCGCGCTGGCCACCGCGGCCCCGGCCGGCCCGGCCTTCGAGGGCAGCCAGATCAAGTGCGGCATGCGCGCGACCGTGGGCGCGATTGAAGGAGTCCAGCTCGGCGAGCGGGTGGAGCTGCAGATCATCGGCGGCGACGTGCCTGCCGAAGGCATCTGCGGTTCAGGCCTCGTCGATGCGGTCGCGCAGCTCCTGCTCGCGGGCCTCATGGATCATTCCGGCCGGCTCAAGCTGCCAGGCGACGTGCCTGACCACCCGCTTGCCGACAGGCTGATCGACATCGACGGGATGCGCGCCTTCTTGCTCGCGGACGGCGTCTTTCTTACGCAGCGCGACATCCGGGAGCTGCAGTTCGCCAAGGGATCGATCGCGACGGGGATCAAGGTGCTGATGGACATCCTCGGCGTCACCGCCGGCGCCCTCGATGAGGTTCTCCTCGGAGGATCTTTCGGCTCTTATCTGAACCCCGAGAGCGCCAAGGTGATCGGGCTCGTGCCCCCGGTCGACGTCGACCGCATCATCGCCGTCGGCAACTCCGCCGGTGAGGGCGCCAAGATCGCGCTTCTGTCGTATCGCGAGCGACAGGTCGCCTTTGAGCTGCCGTCGCGCATCGAGTATGTAGAGCTGTCGGGCCGCACGGACTTCAACGATTCGTTCATCTCGGTGCTCGGTTTTCCGCAGCTGGAGACAGTCTCTTGAGCGCCACCGCGCTGGTGATCTGCGGGGCGCTCGGGCGCGAGGTGAAGGACATCGTCGACCGTCGCGGCTGGGACGTGGACGTCTATGGGCTGTCGGCGATGCTGCACCTGTATCCGTCGCGCATCGTCGACGAGCTGCGGGAGAAGCTGCAAAGGTTGCGTCCCGACTACTCCAAGCTCGTCGTCGTCTACGGCGATTGCGGGACGAGGGGCAAGCTCGAGCCTCTGCTCGACGAGGTCGGCGCTGAGCGTGTGCCCGGGCCGCACTGCTATGAGATGTTCGCCGGCGCGCAACCGTTCGAAAAGATCGCGGACGCCAAGCCTGGGACGTTCTTCCTCACCGACTGGCTGGTCCGCAACTTCGACCGCGCCGTGATCAAGGGGCTGGGGCTCGACCGCGACCCAGAATTGAAATCAATGGTGTTCGGCAACTACGAGGCGCTGCTCTACCTGCGCCAGGTCCCCAATCCACGGCTTGCCGACAAGGCTCGAGAGATCGCGGCCTACCTGGACCTGCCCCTGGAGATCAACGATGTGGGATTGGGGGAACTCGAAGATCGGCTTGCCCGTCTCATCAACGCGTAACGCTCTCCTCATCATGGTCGCGCTCGCCGTCGCGTGCGGAACCTCGGCACCCCCGGGACCTCGCAGCGCCGGATCGCCAAGCCAAGGCGCGCGAGGCGGCCACGACATCGACGGCACGGTTCAAGCAGGTGGCTTCGCGAGGTCGTATGTCCTCCATCTGCCTCCAGAGTCCGCCCGCCTCAAACCCACCCCAATCGTCATCGCGTTTCACGGCTACCCCATGACGGCAAGCCAGATGAGCCGTGTCACGCATCTATCCGCGGTGGCTGACGGCCATGGATTCGCGGTCTTGTTCCCTCAGGGGTATGGGCAGAGTTGGGCCGTGCCAGGCGGCAACACGCCCGCGCAACAAGCCGGAATCGACGACGTCGCCTTCGTCCGCACCCTCCTCGACATCGTTGGGCCTACCTATGGCCTTGATACGTCCAGGGTGGTGGCCACCGGCATCTCCAACGGAGGAATTCTCACCGAGCTCCTCGGATGTTCATTCGCCGACCGGCTGATTGGGATCGTCCCGGTCGCCGGCCTGATGCGACGAAACACGTCGGCGGCCTGCTCGCCCTCAAGACCAATTTCGGTGTTCGGAATACACGGTACAGGTGACCCGATTGCTGACTACCATGGCGTCCCCGGGGCAGACGGGTTTCTTTCTTTCACGGAGACGCTCGCGTTCTGGGCAAGGCTCGATGGATGCTCGAAGACGGCCACGATCGGCAGCCTCGTCGATTCTGCTCACGACAACACGTCGGTGATCACCATGAGCTATTCAGGCTGTCGAACAGGAACCGAAGTCGGCGGCTACGCCGTGAGCGGAGGTGGCCATGCCTGGCCTGGTGGCGAACCGATTGGGAGTGTCGAGGACATGGGTGTCACGAGCCGGCAATTCGACGCCGGAGACGCGATATGGTCGTTTCTTGACCGGCATAGATAGATGGCTAGTTATCAGATCATGTCCTGGAAGCACATCCCCTCCCAGGTGAAGGCATGGGATGGCGACGCGGAGGTCAAGAGAATGCTTCCTGATTACTTCCAGGCCGCCATCGACGCCTACGCGATGAAGGACGGCTCCACAGAGATGGACGCGTACCTCGACGGCTGGAAGTGGGGGCCGGTCCAGGAGCTGGACGGCGCTCCCGCTGCGGTGGTGAAGCAGCTCATCGACGAGCTCACCGCCGCCAACCCGCGGTCGCGACTCCTCAACCCGGAAGAGTCATGAGCGACGACGACATCTTCGAGCGGCTCACGAACAGCCAGCGGCTGATGACAGTGATGCTGCAGGTCTCCGCCGAGGATTCATCCGCGCGGGTCGGCGCGTGGAACCTGCGGGACATCGCGGCGCACCTCGCCGCTACGGAACGCGAGTGCTACGAGCCGAGGATTCGGGCCATAGCTTCAGGCGAGAATCCCAGCTTTGACGTCTACACGAACGACGACACCGACTTCAGCGGGATCCAGCTGGAGAACGCACTCGACGAATGGCGCGCGTCTCGCGAGCGCCTCATCGCTTACGTCAGGACCCTGGACGGCGACCGTCGCGTTCTGACGGGCCGCCACGAGAAGTACGGGGACGTGTCGGTCGATCGCTATCTCGAGATCGCCCTCGAGCACGACCGGAATCATCTACGCGGCCTCGAACGGCTGGCCGGTCAGCGGACGCGCTGACGGCGCGCAGCAGGCGCTGCGCCTCGGCTCTTCGCGGGTCAGCCGCGCCTGGCCCGATGTTGACGTCGACCAGCATGGCCGCGACGTTTACCGCCGCAGCCGCCAGCGTCGCCGCCGCGACCGCGTCCGCGCGCAGGTTTTGGTTGCCGTTGCTTTCGAGGTCGCGCGCAAGCTTGACGACCGCGACGCCGGACCGGGCCATCTCCAGCGGCGTGTCGATGGTCTTGTCGCGGGCGCCAATGGCGTCACGACCCGATCGGGTGGCGTCGAGGAATTCGAGGAATCCGATCGAGTCGAGCTCGATGAGCTCCTCGGCGCGCAGGCGCAAAGCCTCCGCCTTCTCGTGGGCCGAGCGCGCACCGTTCCACTTGTCTGATCGCACCGCAACCTTCTGCAGCAGGGCGGCAGATACCGCAAGCACCGCGGCGGCCGCCGACCCGCTGGCCGGCGCAGGCTCGCCCGACGCGAGCTTGCCCAGCAGATAACCGAGGCGCTCCCGCGCGCGCGACTGGCTATTCGCGAGTCGCGCCTCAGGGCGCGACTCAGGGGGAGTCGCCAAGCTCCCCTTTTCGCCTGGCGACGAATTCCTTCAGGTGCTCGTCGACCGCGGGATCGATGCCGGGGTCCGGGTACTCCGCCAGGAGCTGCTTCCACTTCTCGGAGGCCACCATATCGGCGGTACGCGACCCGAAACGCTGCCAGCGGTCGTAGTTCTCGGTCGACGAGATCCACGGCCGGTAGAAACCCGTCCGATAGTGGCGCATTGTGTGCTCGGCGCCCAGGAAGTGACCGCCCGGGCCAACCTCGCGCAACGCGTCCATCGCAAGACCTTCCTCGTCGACCGGCAGTCCGTGGCCCAGGAACCACTCGAACATCCGAAGCTGCTCGACGTCGATCGCAAACTTTTCGTACGACGCGAGCAGCGCACTCTCCAGCCAACCCGCGGCGTGGAGAACGAAGTTGACGCGGCCGAGGATGGTCGGCCACATGCACATCATCGATTCGTATGCGGCCTGGGCGTCTGGTCCCTTCGACGATGTCATCGCACCGCCGCCGCGGAAGGGCAGGTTGTAATGACGCGCCATCTGGGCGCTCGCAAGGATGCCCATCGCCGACTCCGGCGTGCCGAACGCCGGGCTGCCCGACTGCATATCCGTGTTGGTCAGGAACGATCCGTAGACGCTTGGAGTGCCGGGGCGGATGAGCTGGACCAGCGCGATCCCGGCGAGCGCTTCCGCGGTCTGCTGGGCGATGCTGCCGGCAAGGCCCATCGGCGACATCGCGCCGGCCATCAAGAAAGGCGTCACGATCACCGGCTGCCCTGCGTCTGAGTATTCGAGCAGGGCGCCCAGCATCCGGTCGTCGTAGCGCAGCGGGCTGTTGACGTTGATCAGGCTGATGACCGCGGGTGTCTTCTCGATGCTCTCCCGACCGCCGAAGACAATGGACGCCATCTCGATCGTGTCGCGCGCGTTCTCGTCCGAGATCACGCTGCCCATGAACGGCTTGTCGGTCCAGCGGATGTGCGAATAGACCATGTCGAGGTGGCGCGTGCC
>WNGO01018461.1_pt1 | contig 15617 bp, 18 predicted proteins | sample 5400511 | NCBI WGS metagenome assembly WNGO01 (sample SAMN13153380, study PRJNA577476) | soil metagenome | isolation source: 20 cm soil or saprolite under Garry oak tree replicate 2 | place: USA:California | collected 2016-06-15 | reverse complement strand
CCGGCACCCTAACCAGCAGGTCTGTCGAAAAAGTTAAGAGGTCGGGCCCTCGCCGCCGGGTGGCGGCGGCGCTTCATCGGCCTGGGTAGCCCCTTCGGCAGAAAATCCTTGCATCGCCGCGAGGGTCGGCTTGAAATTGCGCCGAGGCTGGGGTGCCGTCCGGCATGCCCCCGGGGTCGGGGGCCGACGGCTGAGAACAAACCCACTGAACCTGGCCGGGCTTGCCCGGTGAAGGGAGTCCGTCATTAGCGCGTCGATTGTCGTTCCATCGCACCGTCCGAAGACGGTCGTCATCGGCGCCGGGGTCGTCGGCCTCGGTATCGCGTGGCGGCTGGCACAGGCCGGCTGCACGGTCACCGTGTACGACCGCGGCGACGCCGGGCGCGGTGCCAGCTGGGCGGCCGCCGGCATGCTCGCTGCGGCGGTCGAGACGGAGCCGGGGGAGGAGCCGCTCTTGCCGCTGGCGCTCGAAAGCCAGCGCCTGTGGCCCGATTTCGCACGCGAGCTGGAAGGGGCCAGCGGCATCTCGGTCAATTACCGCGACGAGGGCACGCTGGTCGTCGCGCTCAATCGCGACGACACGGCCCAGCTGCGCCATTCCTATGAATTCCAGAAAGGGCTTGGGCTCGACCTGCAGTGGCTGACCGCCGCCGAGGCGCGACAACGCGAGCCGCATCTGAAACCGGGTACCGCTGCGGCCGTCTTCAGCCCCCGCGATCACCAGGTCGAGAACCGGTTGCTGGGACAAGCGCTGGCGGTCGCCGCGCGGCATGCCGGGGTCGAGCTGATCGAGCATTGCCCGGTGCGCGAGGTCATCGTCGCCGACGGGCGCGCCGCGGGCGTCGTCACCGAGCGGGGCCGCAATAGTGCCGATGTTGTGGTGCTGGCGGCTGGCGCCTGGTCGCGCGAGATCGCCGGCATCCCGCCCGCCTATCTGCCGCCGGTGCGGCCGATCAAGGGCCAGATGCTCGCCTTGCAGATGGATCCGGCGGCGCCGCTGTTGCGGCACGTGCTGTGGCTGCCGCACGGGTATCTCGTGCCGCGGCGCGACGGACGCCTCGTCATCGGCGGCACCGTCGAGGAGCGCGGCTTCGACACGAGCCTGACCGCGGGCGGTCTCTTCGCCCTCATCGAAGGCGCCTGGCGCGCGATCCCGGCGATCGAGGAATTGCCGATCGCCGAGACCTGGGTCGGGTTCAGGCCGGGCTCGCGCGACGACGCGCCGATGCTGGGCCCGAGCGGCCTCGACCGGCTCGTGATCGCGACGGGCCATCACCGCAACGGCATCCTGTTGACCCCGGTCACCGCCGCCGTCGTCAGCGCCTATATATTGAGGGAACGGCTGCCCGAGATCGCCCGGCCGTTTTCGCCCGAGCGTTTTGCCGGCACTGACCCTATCCGGCCGAGGCTCGCGATCGTCGGCGGGAAGGCGTGATGATGCAGCTGAGGATTAACGGTAAGGACACGGAACTCGCTGCCGCAACCGTGGCCGAGCTCTTGGCCGAGCAGGGTATCGATCCTGGCGCGCGGTTTCTCGCGGTCGCGATCAATGGCAGCGTCGTCAGGCGCGCCGAGTGGCAAACAGCGTTACTTGCGGCGGGGGACAGTATCGAAATCGTGCGCCCGTTTCAGGGTGGCTGAGTTTTTGTTGTAGGATCGTTTGATGGCCGACCCACTTGTCATTGCCGGCGCCACCTTCTCCTCGCGGTTGATCGCCGGAACTGCGCGCTTTCCGAACCAGCAGGTCATGCTCGATGCGCTTGAAGCGAGCGGCGCCGAAATGGTGACCGCCTCGATCCGGCGAATCAGCCTCGAAGGCTATTCCGGCAGCTTGATCGACCTGCTCGGTGACAAATATCGAATCCTGCCCAACACGGCGGGATGCGTGACGGCGCGCGACGCGATCCTGACGGCCGAATTGGCGCGGGAAGCCCTCAACACCAATTGGGTCAAGCTCGAGCTGATCGGCGATCGCGAGTTGCTCTATCCGGATGTCGAACAGCTCGTGCACGCCGCGGACGAACTCGTGCGCAAGGGCTTTATCGTGATGCCCTATTGCAACGAGGATCCGGTCAGCTGCCAAAAGCTCGCCGATGTCGGTTGCGCTGCGGTCATGCCGCTGGGCTCGCTGATCGGCTCCGGCATGGGTATCGCCAATCCCGCAGCGATCGAGCTGATCTGTTCGCGGAGCCCCGTGCCGGTCGTGCTCGATGCCGGGATCGGCACCGCCTCCGATGCGGCGCAAGCGATGGAGCTGGGGTGCGACGCGGTCATGATCGACACGGCGATTGCTAAGTCGCACGACCCCGTGCGCATGGCGGCGGGGATGCGCGCCGCTGTCGAAGGCGGCCGCCTGGCGCGCCTTGCGGGGCGCATCCCGAAACAGCGCTTCGCCGAGCCATCCAGCCCCCAACTCGGTCTCGTCGGCTCCTGACGGCACGGCTCAGGTCGTCTGCCCGACAAAACCGGGACCCACCTTTCAGCGGCTGAGAGCGGATCATCGTGATTGCGTTGATAGCGTAATGCTGCGCGCGAGCCGCGCGGGTTTGCTGCCGAGGAAGCGCGCGTGATCTTCGCCCTGCCGCTCTATGACGACAATCCGATCCGGGAGGTGCCGGTCGTCACCTACGGGCTGATCGGCATGTGCATCGGCGCCTTCCTATGGGAGCTGGCGCACAACCCGGATGTCGTCACATTCCAGTACGGCATGATCCCGGCCGTGCTGTTCGGCTATGCCGATTTGCCGCCGCGATTAGCGGTGATCCCGCCCTGGGCGACGATCTTCACCAGCATGTTCCTGCATGGCGGCTGGTTCCATCTCGGCGGCAACATGCTGTTCCTGTGGATTTTCGGGAACAATGTCGAGGATCTGCTGGGCCGCTTCCGGTATCTGCTGATCTACTTTTGTTGCGGCGCCGCCGCAGCGCTGATCCAGGCCGGCGCCGACCCGACCTCGCAGGTGCCGATGGTTGGCGCGAGCGGCGCCATCGCCGGCGTGCTCGGCGCCTATCTGATCGTGTATCCCCGCGCCAATGTGCATTGCTTTGTCTGGATCATCATTTTCTTCTGGATCGTCACCGTGCCGGCCTGGGTCCTGCTCGGTGTGTGGTTCGCGATGCAGCTACTCAGTGGCCTGTCGAGCGGGGCGCGCGATCCCGGCGTCGCGTTTTGGGCCCATGTCGGGGGGTTTGTGAGCGGCGTTGTGTTGATGCTGCTGTTGCGGCCGCGCAGCGTCCTTCTGCTGCACGCGCCGAAGACGCCGGTCTTCGCCAGCGCGCCGCCGAGCGCTCTAAATGGTCGACGCACGTTTCACCAAGGCAGCGTGCCCAGCGCGGGGCGGCGTTATCCAGGCCCGCCGAGCCCCTGGAACTGAGCTTCGGCTTAGCGGATCGGCGGCGGGTTGACCCAGCCCGGCAGGGGCTGGCGGCCGGTCGCTTCAGGCGCGGGCGCGTTAGCGCCGGTCGCGACCTGCGATCCGGCGGCCGGCGGCGGCAAGGGAGGCGCGGTCTCTTGGGCCGAAGGCGGAGGCGGCGTGGCCGGGGCCGTCGCCGCATTCGAATTTGTCGCGGGAGCCTGCTCAGCCAGTGCCTCGAGCAGGCGGTCACTCACGCGCGGATCGACCGGCAGCTGGCGGCTCACCTCAAAGCGGATGATCGCGTCGCGGGTCCCCGGACCAAGCTCCCCGTCCGGGCGCCCGGAGTAGAAGCCGAGGCGTTTCAATTCCTTCTGCGCCCGCATGACCGGATCGGCGGCATCGACGCCGACCGAGGCGATCGCCTGCGGCATGCGGCGCATGCGGCGCTCATAGGCGATCAGGGCCCGGGTGGTCTGCTCGGTCATGACCCCGTTAGCCGGGCCTGGATCGAAACCGGCCTGACGCAATTCCTCCTGGAGCGCGGCGATCGGGGGCGGCGCGCCGCGCGGGGTCTCTGGATCGCTCTGCGCGTAAGCCGTCACAGGGCCGGCCGCAATCAGCCACAAAGCGACCAAAATCCGCGTATACATAGCATCAGCTCCCGAGATCATTCGCCTCGATCGTTGTTCATATGGTGCCCGCGGGGCCGGGCATCAGCCGGGGGAGAGAGAGATGGCCCAGCCGACGCCCAGTCGTACTCCGGTGATGCCGCGGGGACGCGTCATCCCCGGCCGCCTTCGGGCGCCACGGCAATGAACGGGGTTCTGCGCGGGATTGCCCGCACTCTCTTCATTCTCATTGTCGTCGCTGCGGTCGGCATCGGCAGCTTTATCGGGATTTCGCTGGTCTATTTCAGCCGCGAACTGCCGAACCATAAGCAGCTCGCGGAATATGTCCCCGCAATCGGTACCAAGGTGTATGCGGGCGAGGGCGCCTTTATGACCGAGTTTGCCAGCGAGCACCGGATGGTTGTGCCGATCAGCCAGGTGCCGAAGGCGATGATCCAGGCGGTGCTAGCGGCCGATCGGCGCGTCGACGATCACGCAGCAGATCGTCCGTCACTTTTTGCTCAGTAACGAGGTGTCCGTCTCGCGCAAGGTCAAAGAGGCGCTGCTCGCCTATCGGATCGAGCATGAGCTCAGCAAGAACCGCATCCTCGAGATCTACCTCAACGAGATTTATCTCGGCGCCGGCGCGTACGGCGTTGCCACCGCCGCGGATACGTATTTCCAGAAGCCCCTCGACAAGCTGACCGTGGCCGAGACCGCGTTCATCGCCGCCCTGCCGAAAGCACCCAACAACTACAATCCCGCGCGTCACCCGCAGGCGGCCAAGGCGCGGCGCGACTGGGTGCTGGCCGGCATGGCGGAGACTGGCGCGGTCACGCCCGAGCAGGCGAAGGCGGCGATGGCCGAGCCGCTCGCCGTGCATTTCCGCGATCCCGAGGGCGAGCCGCCCGGTTATTTCCTCGAAGAGGTGCGGCGCGAGCTCGTCGCCCGGTTTGGCGAGAAGGTGGTCTACGAAGGCGGGTTGACCGTGCGCACGAGCTATACGCGGTCGTATCAGGATATCGCGGACAAGGCGTTCCGCGAAGGGCTGGTCGCCTATGACCGCCGGCACGGCTGGCGCGGCGCCATCACGCATCTGCCGAATGCGGCGTCGGCGCAGAATGCGCTGTCCGGCATCGCCGATCCGCCCGGCACCGCCGGCTGGCAATTGGCGGCCGTGACGGCGGTCGAACCCAGCGCTGCGCATATCGTGCTGAAGAAGGGCGGGCAGGGGCGTATCTCGGTCAACGAGTTGCGCTGGGCGCGCAAGACGCTTGACGATCAACGGCTCGGAGCCGGCATAGGCCGCGTCTCGGAGGTGTTGCAGCCGGGCGACATCGTCCTTGTCGAGCCGGTCGCCGCCGCGGCTCCGGCCGGCCGGCGCGGCGCCCCGCAGCCGAGCGCGCAATACGCGCTGCGTCAGATCCCCGATATCAGCGGCGGCCTTGTCGTCCTTGATCCCAAAACCGGGCGGGTTTTCGCGATGGTCGGCGGCTGGTCGTTTCAGCAGAGCCAGTTCAACCGCGCGACGCAGGCGAAGCGGCAGCCCGGCTCGGCCTTCAAGCCCTTTGTTTTTGCGACGGCGCTCGAAAACGGCTTCAGCCCGTACAGCGTCGTCGAGGACGCGCCGATCTCGATCCCGCAGGGGCCGGGCCAGACGCCCTGGGAGCCGGTGAACTACGAGGGCAGCTATGTCGGCGAGACGACGCTGAGCGATGCGCTCGTCCATTCGCGCAACCTTGTCACCGCGCGGCTGGCGGTGAGCGTCGGTCTGCCGGCGATCGCCAAGACGGTCCAGAACTTCGATGTCATGGACAAGATGCCGCTCTACTACTCGATGTCGCTCGGCGCGGGCGAGACGACCTTGCTCCGCCTGACCAGCGCCTATGCGATGATCGACAATGGCGGGCATTGGCTGTTGCCGTCGGTCGTCGATTCGGTGCAGGACCGCCAAGGCCGGGTCATCTACCAGAAGGGCGTCAAGGATTGCGCGGCGTGCTTTGTCGCGGCCGCGCCGGCGGCCGGAGCCGCCGCCGATCCGGCTTACAAGGTTACCGGTGCTCCGCCGCCGGGATCGCTCGCCGTGCAGAACGCACGCTTTATCGAGAATGCCGTTCTGTACAAGCCGACAAAGCCCGACCCGCTGATCAGCGACACCAGCGACCGCGAGCTCATCGCAATGATGCAGGGCGTCGTCGAGCGCGGCACCGGCACGGCCGTCGCGGCCGTCGGGAAGCCGCTCGCCGGCAAAACCGGCACGACGAGCGACTGGTTCGATGCGTGGTTTGTCGGCTTCTCGCCCGATCTCGCGGCGGGTGTCTATGTCGGGTTCGACGATCCGCGCACGTTGGGAACAGGCGAGGTCGGCGGCCACGTTGCCGCGCCGATCTTCCGCGACTTCATGATGGCGGCGCTGAAGAATGTGCCGGCCAAGCCGTTCCCCGAAGCGCCGAGCGCGAGCGCCGCGGTCGCCACCAATGTGCTTCGTGGCGCGCCTAACGGCACCGACGAAGACCAGACCGCCTCTCTGTTCCCGTCGGACTCCGACACGCTGACGCCGCCGGGCGTAGCGCGGGACGGGCGGCAGCGAGGGACCCCGCTGCCGAACGACAGCGCCGCGCGGCCCGATCAGGGGCAGAACCCGTATTGGGCGCCGGTGCCGCGCGCCTACAGCGCGCCCTATCCCGGGACCTACGGCTCGACGACGTACCCGCCTCCGTACGCGCCGTATCGTCCGGATTACAGCTACGCCGCGCCGCGCGATTACGGCTCGGCGTCGCCTTACAGCTATGCGCCGTATTCGGCGCCGCGGAGCTACGGTTCGCCCGGCGGGTACCCCGGCTATCCGACAACGAGCCAGCGCGATTACGATACGCAGGGCGGATACCCGCCCGCGCAAGGTGGCGGATATCCGGCACCGGGCTGGCGTCCCGGGCGCGGCACCGGCGGGCTGTACTGACGCTCGTCTAGCCAGCCGGGCCGACCATCCGCTGGAGTCGCGACAGCCACCGCAAGACGCGCCGGCGATTGACGCCAAAATCGGAGCGGCCATAACGCGACCGGCTGTAGATCGTGAGGCTCGACCGGTCCGGCGCAAGCGTGACGAACTCGACGGTGATCACGTCCGGAAACCGGAATAGCGCCGAGTGCTGGATATAGACAGAGCCGTGGTGGTGAGGTTCGGTCTCAACCGGTGTGAGACGCGGCTCGAGCTCGACGATTTCGTTCCAATACACTTCGAGCCGATCGACCGGAATATTGAAGACCGGGCTTGGCGCTGTATCCTTGGCCGCGCAAAATCCGGGTGGGCAGGCGAGAAACGCATTTTCCGGAACAGGCCCGCGAAAGGCGGTAATCGCGACGTCCTCGCCGGCGCGCAGCTCGTTTTCCGCGGAGCGGCCGAAGTAAATTCGCAAGCCTACGATCGCCACCGCCGCAATCAGCAGCAGGCCTGCGAAAGCCTTTGCGATCAATGTGAGGACAGCCACTCGTCAGGCCGGTTTTTCGAGGCCGAGGGTTTCGGCGAGCAGCGTGTAGGAGCGTTTCCTCGCCGCGAAATCGTGGCAGATCGTCAGTACGACCACTTCGTCGATGCCGTAAGCTTCAGCGAGGGTCGTGAGCTGCTGCTTCGCCTGCTCCGGATCGCCGACGATTTGCCGGCGGCGGTGATATTCGACGACGCGCAATTCGGCCGGGCTGTAGGGGTAGGCGAGGGCGTCTTCAGGCGGCGGAAACGGCGCGAGGACACCCTGATGCTGACGCAGCCGCCACAGATCGCGGCTGGCGGCTAGGCGGCGCGCTTCCGCTTCGGTATCCGCACACACGACAAAGACGCCGATGCTGGCTTGCGGCGCGGTGAGCCGCTCCGAGGGACGGAAGCGCTGACGGTAGGCGTCCATGATCTCGGGTCCGCCCTCGTCATTGATAAAATGCGCGAAGGAGAAGGCGCAGCCGAAATAGGCGGCAAAGATCGCGCTCTGGTCGCTCGATCCGAGGAGCCACACCTCGGGGCTTGTCTCGCCCATGGGCATGACGCGAATGCGCGCGAACGGATGATCCGCCGGCATCTTGTTGTCGAGGAAGCCGATGAGATCGGCGATCTGGTTCGGGAAATGCTCGATGCCGAGCGCGCCCGGCCCGTGCTGCAAGGCGATCGCGGTCAGCTGATCGCTCCCCGGCGCGCGGCCGATGCCGAGATCGATGCGGCCAGGATAGAGCGTCTCCAGCATGCGAAACTGCTCGGCCACCTTGAGCGAGCTGTAGTGACTCAGCATGACACCACCCGACCCGACCCGGAGATGGCGCGTCTCGCCCGCTACCCGCGCGACCATGATCTCGGGAGCGCTGCCGGCGAGCCCGGGCGAGCTGTGATGCTCGGCGAGCCAATAGCGGCTGTAGCCGAGGGCATCGACGTGCTTCGCCAATTCCACGGTCTCCAAGAGCGCATCGCGCGGCGTCACTCCCTGGCGGACCGGCGACTGGTCGAGAACGCTGAGCTTTAGCATGGGACGGAGATTACACAGGCCGGGGGCGATTGGCATATGCCCGCGCGCCCGAAGCTGCCTGGGTTAACCATTCGACAAGGCGCCGCCGCTATCGTGATGCCCCGATCACGGAATGGTATCGAGGCATGTCTGTACACACACCGGCGTTTGGCGGGGCCGACCGCTGGAAGCCGAGAAAAAAGCGCGTCCTGATCGTCGAGGACAATCATCTCGACTCCGCGCTGTTCGGCGCGCTGCTCGAGTCGCAGGGCCACGAGGTGCTCAAGGCTGGCAATGCGGATGACGGGCTGAAATTGGCGCGCGCAGAAGAGCCTGATCTGATCATTATGGATGTGCGGCTGCCGGGCATGTCCGGGTTGGAAGCGACGCGCACCTTGAAGGCGGAGGACGCGACGCGGAACATCCCGATCATCGTGACTTCGCCCTTTGCCGATAAAAATGAGCTGCGCGAGAGCGGCTGCGACGCCTACATGCCGACGCCGATCGAGATCACCGGTTTTGTCGACCTCGTTCACTCCTTCCTGAGCCGCATCCCCGCCAAGCGCGCCTGATCCCACAGCCTGTTGGGGCTGTGCGCGGCTTCGCGCCCCGGAGCGCGTTGAGGGCGAGCAATTGGCGCGCCCATTGCCCCGTTATTGGCGGATCACGGAGAGAGCTATGTCACGACGCCGCGCTCGCGGAACGCGACAATCTCGTCGGCCGAGTAGCCGTATCCGGTCAGCACTTCGTCTGTGTGTTGTGCGAATATTGGCGCGGCGCTCGGTTCTGGTCCCGGCGTGTCGCTAAGCTTGATCGGCTTTGTCATCGTGCGGTAATGCCCGACAACGGGATGGTCGAGCGTCGTGACGAGCTCTTCGGCCAGAACCTGCGGGTGATCGAACATGTCCTCGATCCGCCGCACCGCCGCGCAGGGCACTCGCTCGCCGAAAATCTCTTCCCATTCGCGCGCGCTGCGCTCTGCCAATGTCGCGCGCAGTTCCGGGACCAGATCGGCGGCGTGTTCGGCGCGGCTGCGCATCGAAACACAGCGCGGATCCTTGGCGAGCTCCGGCCGCCCGATCAATTCGCACAGCGCGGCCCAGAAATGGTTGGAGTGGACGGAGATGTAGAGCGCGCCGTCCTTCGTCGGATGGATCCCGGTCAGCCCGCCGGTGCCGGAATCGCGCGCAACGTCGCGGCCCTCGCTCTCCGCCCAGACAAAACGGCCGGCCTGGATCGTCAAGGCGCTGCGCAACAATGACAGGCTCAGATACTGGCCCTCGCCGCTCCTCTCGCGATGAAACAGGGCGGCAGCGACGCCATAGGCGAGAAGCGCCGAGGTGAAATAATCCAGCACCGAGCCGAGCACGAGTTGCGGCTTGTCGAGCCCGCCGCCCTGGAACACCGCCATGCCGGTGAGGCACTGCAGCACCTGGTCGAAGCCACCCTTCTCGCTGAGCGGCCCCTCGTCGCCATAACCGGTCAGCCCGGCATAAACGAGGCGCGCGTTGATCTTCTTGAGGCGCGGGTAGTCGATGCCGAGCCGCGCCGGCACCGACGGACGGAAATTCTCGACCAGCACATCGGCGCTCTCGATCATGCGATGCAATACCGCGAGCCCTTCCGGCTGCTTCAGGTCTAGGACGACCGCGCGCTTACCGCGATTGGTGCCGAGAAAGAAGCGAGCCTCACCCGGCAGGCTGGAGGGGAATTGGCGGAGCATATCGCCCTGCGGCGACTCGATCTTGATGACGTCGGCGCCGAGATCGGCGAGCAAGGTGCAGCCATAGGGACCGGCGAGGTAGCTGCAGAGATCGAGCACCGTGACGCCGCTGAGCGGTCCGGCGGGTTGTCTTGTCATGCCCGGGGCTCCTGCTCTCGGATCGCAGCGATTTTCTCCAGGAGGCGCTGCGCGCGATAGACAATCGGATAATCGATGAATTTGCCGTCGAGCTGGATCGAGGCAACACCCTCCGCTTCGGCTTTTTCGAACGCGGCGACGACGCGCTCCGCGAAAGCGACCTCGTCTTCGCTCGGCGTGAAGACGCGGTTGACGATTTCGACCTGGTTCGGATGGATGCACATCTTCCCCCGGAAGCCATAGGCCAGCGCCGCGCGCGTCGACGCTTCAAGCCCTTCGGGGTTTTGCAGATCGACCCAGACCGTGTCGAGCGGCGCCTCTAGACCGGCGGCGCGCGAAGCGGTGACGATCTTGGCGCGGGCGAAGGACAGCTCGGCCTCGTCGCGTTTCCACTGCATGTTGACGTCGAGCGTGAAATCGCCGGCGCCGAACGCGATGCGCTTGACCCGAGTGGCGGTGGCGAGAATCGCGTCGAGATGCGTCAGGCCGCGCGCCGTCTCAATGATCGGGATCAGATCGATCGCGCCTTCGGGAAGACCGCGCTCGCGCTCGATCTGGTGCAATAGCCAATCGATTGTCGTGAGCGTTGCCGGACTCTCCACCTTGGGCAGGATAATGCCGTCGAGCCCGGGACGCACGACCGCAACCAGATCACCGCAACAGAACTCCGTGTCGGCGGCGTTGACGCGGACATACAGGAGTCCGGTGCGCGGTTGCCGGAGTGCTGCCGTGATCGCATCGCGGGTCGCCACCTTCTCGGCCGTCGCGACCGCATCTTCAAGGTCGAGAATGACGGCATCGGTGTCGAGGGTCAGCGCCTTTTCGACACGGCGCGGGTGATTGCCCGGGGCGAACAGAAAACTGCGGAGCAGGGGAATAGGTTTTTCCATGCTTCAATCCGAGATGCCGCATAGCGGCGAGGCCGGAAGCCATATTCCAGCAGCCTGTGTTGATGGATCCCGGCCCTCGCCGGGATGACCGCTTCGCGCTCAACTCAGCGCCACCTCGAAGCCGCGCTTTGTGCCTGGCCGCGCCATCATCGCCTCATACCAGCCGTAGCGCCGGTCCTCTTCCTTCTCGACCTGCAGGAAATGGTGCACCTGGCCGGGGATCGGGCCGAAGCCGCCCATCTGCCACATCAGCCATTCGAGCACCGGCACCTGGCGGCGCATGTCGCCCTTGGGCCAGAACTTGCCGGTCTTCTCGCCGAGATAGATCAGAATGGCGCCGGACTCGAAGATGCTGATCGGCTTGCCGCCCGGCCCTTCGCTGTCGATGATCGCCGGGATCTTGTTGTTCGGGCTGATCTTGAGGAACGCCTCGCCGAACTGCTCGCCTTTCGAGATGTTGACCGGCTTCACAGTGTACGGGAGGCCCATCTCTTCGAGCGCGACCGAGATCTTGCGGCCGTTGGGGGTATTCCAGGTCCACAATTCGATGCTCATCGGCGATGGTCTCCTATTCGCAACCGGGGCAGATGGCCGGCAGCATTACCGCGATGGCCCGCAGTCGCAAGCCGCAATAGACTGGCCGGGGACGAACCGAACGGACGAGCGGGCATGGGCTGGCAGCCGGAATTGGACGAGCTGCGCGAACGCGAGCGGCAGGTGCGCGAGCTTGGCGGGCCCGAGCGGGTCAAGCGCCAGCACGACGCCGGCAAGCTGACCGTGCGCGAGCGCATCGCCGGATTGATCGATCGTGCCAGCTTTCACGAGATCGGCGCGATCGCCGGCAAGGCCCGGTACGACGAGCACGGGAACCTCGTCGAGCTGACGCCGTCGAACAATGTGTTTGGCCGGGCGACGATCGACGGCCGCCCGGTTGTCGTCGCGGGCGACGATTTTACGGTGCGCGGCGGGTCGGCCGATGCGGCGATCCGCGAGAAGGCGCTGATGCCGGAGCAGATGGCGCATGATCTGCGCCTGCCGATCATCCGCATTATCGAGGGCTCGGGCGGCGGCGGTTCGGTCAAGACGATCGAGACAACCGGGCGCGCCAACCTGCCGGGGCGGGTCGGTTCGAACCTCCCCTACTATTACACGACCGCCAATCTCGGGCGGGTTCCGGTCGTGGCGTTGGGACTCGGCTCGGTTGCCGGGCTCGGCGCGGCGCGAATGGCGGCCAGCCATTATTCGGTCATGACCAAGGAGACCTCGGCGCTGTTTGTCGCCGGCCCGCCGGTCGTCAACGCGCTGATCAACGACCGCGCGAAACATCTCGACCGGTTTGAGCTCGGCGGCTGGGAAATCCAGACGCGGTGCGGCGCGGTCGATCACGCCGCAGACAGCGAGGAAGAGGCGTTCGAGTGCACCCGGCGCTTCCTCTCCTATCTGCCCTCATCGGTGTTCGAGGTCGCACCGCGCGGGCCGCGCACCGATGATCCGGACCGGCGCGAGGAATTTTTGTTCGAGGCGATCCCGCGCGACAAGCGCAAGGTCTACAAGATGCGGCCGATCATCGACGCGCTCGTCGACAAGGGCTCGTTCTTCGAGATGGGCCGCATGTTCGGGCGACCGATCATCACCGGCTTCGCCCGCGTCGACGGGTTGCCGGTCGCGCTGATGGCGAGCGACCCGTTCTTCTACGGCGGTGCGTGGACTGCCGACGCCTGCGACAAGATCATTCGGTTTGTCGATCTCGCCGAAACCTTTCACTTGCCGATCGTCTATCTATGCGACTGCCCCGGCTTTCATGTCGGCATCGAAGCCGAGAAGGCGGCGACGATCCGAAAGGGCGTGCGTGCGATGGCGGCGGTCAACCAATCGACTGTGCCCTGGTGCACGTTTCTCGTGCGCAACGTGTTTGGCGTCGCCGGCGCGGTGAACCAGCCCTCCGGCCGATTCTCGATCCGCTATGCCTGGCTATCGGCGCGCTGGGGCTCGTTGCCTTTGGAGGGCGGCATCGAGGCTGCCTACCGCGCAGAGATCGACGCCGCCGACGATCCGCAGAGCAAGATCGCGGAAATCGACGAGCGGTTGCAAAAACTCCGCTCGCCGTTCCGCACCGCCGAGCCGTTCTGGATCGAGGAGATCATCGACCCGCGCGACACCCGCAAATTGCTCGTCGAGTTCGCCGGCTATGCCGAGAAATTGCGCCAACCCGGTGAGAGCAAATTCTGCATGCGCCCGTGATGCCCGGCCTACCTCCTGAAAATCTGCTATAGTGCGCGCATGACCAAGGATCAGATTAAAAAGGTACTAGGGCGCGTGCCGACCTGGCCGGAAGAGCGGCAGCAAGAATTGGCTGAACTCGCGCTTGAAATCGAGGCAGAGCTGTCCGGTGCCGATTACCGCGCGACAGCTGAGGAGTTGGCGGCAATCGATGAAGGACTGACCGGCGAGGCGGCCACCGTCGAGGAGGTCGAAGCGGCGTTCGCGAATTTTCGGCGGAAATGAAGATCGAGTATTCGAAACGAGCCATTTCTGATCTTCACCACATTGCTGATTACTACGCGGATTCCGGCGAACCGGTCGTCGGAGAAAGAATTGCAGCCGCTATTCGTGAGCGCGTTTCCCGCATCGCCGAAGCGCCGTTGCTCGGGCGGCCGGTGATTCAGCGACCCGGTGTCCGTCTGATCTTAGTCGTGCGTTACCGGTACAAAATTTTCTACCGAGTTGTCGCGAGCACGATTCGGATCATCCATATCAGACACATGGCGCGCCGTCCGTGGCCGCCCGCCTGAAGTCTCTGCTGGGATTGTCATTGCCGGGAACGGAGCAACGAAGCAATCTCGCTGTAAGGCTCTGGATATCGAAAAAAGGGAGCAGCCGATGCTGGAAGTGGAACGCGCCGCCGATCTCAAAGCCTATGAGGGTAAGGAGATCGGGGTCAGCGACTGGTTCACGGTAACCCAGGAGCAGATCGACAAATTCGCCGACGCCACCGGCGATCACCAATGGATCCATGTCGATGTCGAGCGTGCCAAGCGCGAGATGCCGGGCGGCAAGACAATCGCGCATGGCTGGTTGACCTTGTCATTGGTGCCGCGGCTTGCGTCGACGCTGTACCGGGTGAAGCACCGCTCGCGCGTTACCGGCATGGTGCCGGCCGGCTCGCGCATCCGGCTGCGCCTCACGATCAAATCGGTCGAGCCGGTCGAGGGCGGTGTGCGCACGACATCGTCCGGCACGATGGAATTGGAGGGCAGCGACCGCCCAGTGCTCGTCGCGGAGACGATCGGCGTCACCTACGATTGAGACTTCGCCGAAATCGGCCAGCTTCAGCTTTCCGTTTACGCCTCGATAACGGCCCTCCGTCACGATTGGCGGCCGAGACGGAGGTTGCAATGGGCGCGTGGGGCACGGGGCTTTATTCCGGCGATTTTGCGATGGATCTGCGCGGCACGATCCGTGCGGTCGCGCGGCTGCCATTTTCCGCCGATCGTTTGGTCGATGTCCTGTGCGATGCGGAACCCGGGGCGGCCCGCAGTTCCGTCGACTCCGATCACACGGTTTTCTGGCTGGTCGTCGCCGACCAGTTCGCGAAGCGCGGCATCGACAGCCCGCGAGTCCGCGAAACGGCGTTGTCGATCATCGACGAAGGCCGCGACCGTGCCGCGGTGGCGGCGCTGGGCATGCGCGAGCCGGACCTGCGGCGCCGCGATCGGATGCTCGCCGAATTGCGCATCAGGCTGGTGAGCGCTCCGCCGCCAAAACCCCGAACCACCCTCAAAAACCCTCAACCGTATTTGTTCGAAATCGGCGACGGCTATGCCTTTCCGACCTCGGGCGGCGGCAGCATCAACCCGTATTTCGCCTCGCTCGAGCAAACGCCCTCGTGGCGGCACGACGGCTGGGCCGTCATGGTTATCATCGCCCGCGGCCGCGCCTTCGATTTTTTGGCCTGGTACCAGTTTTTGACGATTGGCGCCGCGGTCTCCGAAAAACCCGCCGCGATCCCGATGGACGACACGCAGCTCTGGGTGTTGCGCCAGCCGGGCACCGTTACGCCGCTGCACATCAAGCGGCTGCAGATGGAGAGGCTTAGCTCGGTTCCCGTGGATTCGGACAAGCTGCAGAAGAGCTTTCCGTATATGAGACCCGGCATCGTGCAGGCCGTGATCGACCTCTCCATCTGCGATGGGATGAAAGTGGGACCCAAAATCCCGGCGCGGTTTATCGCGCCTCCGGGCGAAACGGCAGGGCCGCGGAACCGCTTCCCGACGATACTGGGCCTCGGGACGATTCTCGCCGGCTAACCGTTCGTTGGCAGGATCGGGCTAGCCCACCAGCACGGCTTTGCCGATGACCTTGCGGTCGATGACCGCCTGAACCGCATCGGCCGCCCGATCGAGCGGGAAGCGGTGCGAG
>WNGO01004429.1_pt1 | contig 15620 bp, 11 predicted proteins | sample 5400511 | NCBI WGS metagenome assembly WNGO01 (sample SAMN13153380, study PRJNA577476) | soil metagenome | isolation source: 20 cm soil or saprolite under Garry oak tree replicate 2 | place: USA:California | collected 2016-06-15 | reverse complement strand
TTGAAGTTGAATCCGCCGATGTTGTTCGTGAACGCGGTGTCGCTGTAGGGCTGATACCGGTTCGCGTAGTCCGCCGCGCGCGGCGTCGCCGACAGCTCGCGCACGTTGCTGAACGTCCCCTTCGCGACGAATGGTTGCGCGTACACCTGGAGCGACATGTTCGCGCTGAATGGATAGGTGACCCGCATCGTCAGCGCGAGCTGCTTTTGCTCGAGGTGCCCAAAGCGGTAGTGCGTGATGTTGCTCGTGTCCGTCGTGGAGCCCAGCGACTGAATGTCATTGGTGCGGCGCGAATAACTCGGTGACACCGCCGCGGTCACGCGGGACGCGATCTTGAAGTCGATCTCCGGCCCGAAGCTGAAGTTGCGCGACCGGCCGCCGTCGGCGCGGAACCAGTTGAACCAGAGGTAGGGCACGATGGCCTTGCGGTCGTCGCCGTTGATGCCGAGCCAGGGAGCGAAATAGGGATCCTGCCGCACCGCCGGGCCGCCGCGCGCGCACGAATAGCAGTACGTCGTCCCCAGCTGACCCACGGTCCCGCCGAAGTGCAGCGACCAGGTGTTCCGGAACGTGGTGTGCGTGTTGGTATTGAACGCCCGCTCCTCAGGGAGCCCCGCGGTCGTCCAGTATTGCCACCAGTTGAAATTCCATTGGAACCGCTGGTACAGCTTGCGGGTGTGGCGATCGAAGTATCCGGCCCACGTGCTCCAGGCGACCTGGTCGGCCCGCTGCAAATAACCGAGATCGTTGATCTCGAACCCCGGCGAACGGCGTTCGAGGTTCGACTGGAACAAGAGATGGTTGCCGCCAACCTTGCCGAACTGTAGCATCTCCGCATCGCCCGCCAGCGACGTCCGCGTCGAGTCGAAGCGCATTGCGTCGGGCCGCTGGTAATAGTGCGTCGCGTCGCGCTGGGTCGACGCGATCGCCTGGGCGCTCCCTGCGACTCGGCTGAAGTCGACTGACCCGGAGAGCTCGTAGCGGCCGCCGCGGAAGCGGTGCCGGAAGTCCATCGCGCCGACGGAGGCGCTCGAGTGGAGATACGGCGCGCTCCAGGAATCGTTGTGGCGATTGACGCTCGTGACGATCGCCCCGATGCTCGATTCGCCGCCGCGCAGGTCCTGCCGCAGCCGCAGCACACCGTAGTTGGTCGTCGGCTCGATCGTCACGCCACCCACGCCGGTCTCATGCGATGTCACGGCATCGAGCGCGCCGATCGTCAGGCCCCCGGGAAGGCGCCCCGTGAGCTTTGCAGCTCCCAGAATCGTGGTGAACGCCGCGGACGTCTTATCCGAATACGCGTCCGCGAGCTCAGGGGCGCGGCCGATGCGCCGCGAATACACGAGTCCCTCACCCGTACTGCAGTCGTTCACCGCCGTGCAGTTGACGTTGATCTGAAACGTCCCGGCGCCCTGCACGAAGAAGGGACGTTTCTCCTGGAAGAACGTCTCGAACGCAGACAGGTTGAGGACGCCGGGGTCGGCTTCGACCTGACCGAAGTCGGGATTGATCGTCGCGTCGAGCTTCAGGTTCGAGGCGACGAGGTACTTCAGGTCGCCGCCGACGGTTACGTCCTGCGTGCGCCCGATGCCGCTCGATGTGAATTGCGAAACGTTCTTCGTTACGAAATACGGTGCGGCCTCGAGCCGGCGTGGGGCTTCGAGCCCCTCCAGCCCTGTGACCTCGCCGAACTGCGACACAAATCCCGCCTGCGATTGCCGGAAGAGCGGCCAGCTCACGCGCTGGGCATAGCGATACACGTCGCGGTCTACCGTAAAACCGAATGTGTGGGTCCGTTGCCGGCCGTACGGCAGCTGCGTCAAGGGGATCCGGTACTCCGCCGTCCAGCCGAGCGAGTCGATGCGCGTGGCGACGTCCCACACCGCATCCCAGGCGAAGTCCTCGTTGCCGTCATTGTAGATCTGCGCGTCCAGCTTCACCCCCGACGGGTTGACCCCGAACTCGAAGCCGGTGCGGCGGTCGTGATAGGAGTCGAGGAACAGCCAGACCATGTCGGAGGGGGTGAAGTAATCGCGGCGGGCGAGGACCGTGATGATGCTGTCGGGGTGCGGATCGAAGCAGCGGACAAAGACGTACAGGTTCCCCGCGTCGTACGCGACCTTCGCTTCGGTCGGGAGCTTCGGCGCCCCGCCCTCACTGGGTCGCCACTCCTGGAATTCGGTGATGGGCGGCGCGTTGCGCCATACGGCGTCGTCGTCGCGCCCGTCGATGACGGGCGGCTGCGCCGCGCGTGTCGCGGCGATGCTCTTGACCGCAGCCGGCGGCGGATCCGCCCGGCGCTGTGGCGGAGGGGATTGAGGAGACTGACTGGCAATTGTGACGGCGGCCAGGAACGGCCATCCAAGCAACATGAAGAGTCCGAGGTGGTTTCCTCGTTGGATGACGGAACCCTGAAAAAGGTTGTTTCAGCTACCGCGGCTGTACGACGAAATGCACCGTCACGCGGCGACCAGCACGGCAGTTCCAAGCAGAGACGTCAGGACCAGCCACAGGCGAACGTTCATCGGATCCCCCGTACCACTGCTGCCAGCATGCGGACCTTCGCTGGGTCGGGGGCGCTCCGCGCATCGCGGTCGAGCTGGGTAGCGAGTGTGGCTAATGTGGCGCGACGTCCACCGCGACCGAGTTCCGCGCCGGCCAGCGCCGATCGCGCCGCGCCGATGCGATCGGCAGCAAGGCCGTGTGAGCGCTCGAGCTGATCGAGATACGCGCGCGCGACGACGAAGGTCGCGGGCCAGGTCAGACGCTGCTGATCCTGCACGTTCTGATAGGCCAGCTTCACGAGCTTCGCGGCGTCGATTTCGTTCTGGGTGAGCTGGGAACTGGGCAGCAGCTCCAAGACGTCCAGCCCCCGCGAGATCTCGGTGCTGTAGATGTAGCCATTGTACCAGTACGCCGACCAGCTACCCGCCATCTCCATTTTGGTGGAGTCCATCGGACCGCGATCGAAGTAGGCGATCTCGGTCACGTGCGCGGGATCGGTAAAGTCGAACAGTGACACGCCGCCTTGATACCACCCCTGTATCATGATGTCGCGGCCCGGGACCGGAATCAGGTTGCCGTTGTGTGCGACGCAGTTTTCCGTGCTCGTCTGCTGCGCGGGCAGCTTGTAATAACCATGGAAGGTCAGGGCGCGCTTGTCCGCGATCGTGAAGATCGCGTCAGCGCCCCATTCCGGCTTGTCGGTCGCGCGGCAGCGCGGCGCAACCCCGCCGCCCCACTCGTCGGTGAAGATCACCTTGGTCGCATCGTTGTTGAATGTCGCGGAGTGCCAGTAGGCGAAGTTCGAGTCCGACGCCGCCGCGACGCGGACAGGGTGCGCGGGATCTCTGATGTCGAGCAGCAGCCCGTAGCCGGCGCACGCGCCGCCCGCCACTCCCATCTCCGGATAGACCGTGATGTCGTGGCATTGATCAGGACCGTGCCGCACGCCACCGGGACCCATGGGGGCCTGGAACATCGCGTCGACGATGCCCTGGAGCGCGCCGCGTAAGGCATTACTGTCGGCGGCTGTGGGCGCGCCGGTGCCCCCGCGGCTACGCACGATGCTGTCGAGCATGCCAGTGATGAACGGTGGGGGCGCGACCACGGGCAGCCCCTGAAACTTCACGACGAACGCGCCGGTGGCTCGCGCGGAATCTGCCTCCCGCGCGGCCGCTGCCGAGTCAGCAGGCGAGGCGCCATGAGAGCGCGGATCGACCAATGCGTCGAAGATCCGCGGCCGGCTCACGATGCTCGCCAGCTCCGGATGGGCGACCGGTACGCGGATGATGTCGATCCGAAAGCGCGCGGAGGCGGTGTCCTGCTCTGGCAGCGCCGCCGAGCACCCCGCCAGCTCTTCGGCCGGACGCACCCCCGCCTGGCCTGAGACATAGATGTAGACGACGCTGGTATCCTGGGCATTGGTCACGAGTGTGTGCGTGTGCGATCCGCGACACGTCTGCACATTGGCCAGGATCCGTGGATGGGTGGGATCGCTGATGTCGATGACGCGCACGCCGCGGAAGCGCTGCGGGCTGGCGTGCTCCTGCACACCCTGCGCGCCGCAGTCGACGCGCCCGTTCTGCGACTCGCCCGAGAGGAACAGCAGATTCTTGTACACCGACACATCGTTCTGCTGCTCGGGACAGCGTTCCGCGTGGACCAGACGCGGGTGGAAGGGATCGGTGATGTCCCACACCGAGAACCCCTGAAAATTGCCCTGGATCAGGTAATTCCCCTTGAACGCGACGTCCGAATTCATGTAGTCGAAATCGCCGGGCTCGGCGGGAATGAACTCGGCGGGCGGCCGGCTCGTGGAGACGAGACGCATGTTCCACGCGGCCTGCGCCGCATCCCACCAGCCCGCGCGCAACCCCACGCGGGCGTCGCGCACCGGCGTCCCGCCGGCCGGCTCTTGCGCCGACAACGCAGGGGTCAGGAGAACAACTGCGGACAGCGCGGCTCGGCATAGGTGCTGCGTGGTCATGAGGGTGTTCTCCGGTCGAGCGAGGGGATCAGGAAAGCACGCGGAATTGATCGTGCGCTGATCGAGAAAGCAAGACTGCTCTAATGTGCAACGCGCCTCTTAACGTCCGGCAATGCCCCATGTCTCACAGCATTCCCTTCGGGCGGAGCGATTCCATGAAACAGACCGCAGCTCTCTTTGTCGCTTTGGTGCTGCTCGGCAGCGCCACCGTGCGCGCGCAGCATCCGGATCTCTCCGGGCATTGGGCCTGGAACCAGGGCCAAAGCGACAACCCCCGCGACATGATGCAGAGCCGTGACAGCAGCGCCGGTGAGCGGACGCGAAGCGGGGGAGGGGGAGGGGGGGGCCGCGGCGGTTTCGGCCGTGGGCGTGGTGGGCGGGGCGGGTTCGGTGGCGGGGGTGGTGGGTATCGCGGCGGCGGAGGTGAAATGAGCGACGCGCAACGCTCCCGGATGCGGCAGACGATGGATCTGGTGTTCAACGCACCCGCGTCCCTGGTCCTCACCGCCGCGGATTCGGGCCTGACGTTGGTGACCGAGGGGGACACCCTGGTGGTGCCTGCGAACGGCCGCAAGGTTCACCGCGAGGCGACGCAGGAAGGAGACGGGGCAGTGGACATCAAGGGACGCTGGCAGGGGAACGATTTCGTGGTCGAGCGCAGCGTCTCGGGGGGAGGGAAAGTAACCGAAGACTACCTGCGGTCAGCCGGGGGAAAGCAGCTCTTCGTGATCGTGAGCTTCGATGGCGGACGAGGACGCAGTATCACGTTTCGCCGCATCTATGACCCGATCCAATAGGTGACCTAGAACACCACCGTCTGGATGGAGTGCGGTCGCGCCCGGAGCTCCACTGAAGTCGCGCCGACGACGAGGTTGAATGTCCCCGCGTTTGAGGTCGGGTTCATGACGACCACGACTACCGTACCATCAGGATTCAAGAAGCCCGTGGTGAGCAGCATGCTGCGGCTTGCTGCCGCCAGAATCCTGCGGGCGCCGGGACGGATGAATTTCGAGAAGTGGCCGATGTAGTAGTAGGAATTCGTGTAGATGAGCTTGCCGGTGCGTGTATCGGCATGGATCGGGGCGAAGCAGAAGTTTCCGACATGGTTGGGACCGCCCCGCTCATCGAGCAGAATATTCCAGTCCGTCCATCCCTCGGCGCCCGAATTGAAGTCGTTGATCATCGATCGCCCATACGCCTCGCCGAGGCTCCAGCGGCCGTACGCCGTGGAGTCAAAGTTCGCCGGCGTGCCCTCGGTAAACACGAGGTGCTTGTCGGGGTAGAGCCGGCTGACGAGCGCGACGTTGCCGTACATCTGCGTGCCACCCGACCAGTCTTCGTACCAGTGAAAACCCATTCCCCAGGCATACTTCGCGGCCGCGGAGTCGCCGAAGATCGTCAGCGCGCGCTCGATGATGAGATCGCGGTTGTGATCCCAGACCATGATGTTCACGTCGCGCAGCCCGGCGCGCCACATCGCCGGGCCGAGATGGTTCTTCAGGAAATCCCGCTCGTCCGACGCCTGATAGACGCATGATTCCCACGTCTGGGTCGCCATCGGCTCGTTCTGAATCGTGATGCCCCAGATCGGCACGCCGGCCTTTCGGTAGTGCTCGATGAACTTCGTGTAATACCGGGCCCAGGAGTGCGCGTACTCCGGGCGCAGATGTCCGCCGTGCAGCATGTCGTTGTTGGCCTTCATGAACGCCGGCGGGCTCCAGGGACTGGCAAAGAGCTTGAGCCGGTTGCCGGTCGCGGCCATGGCGCGCTTGATCAGCGGGATCTTGTAGCGGAGGTCGTGCGCTACGGAGAAGGAAGTCAGGGCCGAATCGCCCTCCGTCACGTAGATGTACATGTCGCTCGAGAAGTCGCAGCTATTGATGTTGGTCCGGCCCAGCGCGTACCCGATCCCGCGGTCGGTCGTGTAGTACGCCGTCATCACCTCTTCCTGCTGGGCCGCCGGAAGCTTCGCGAACGTCTCAGCTGCGGCATCGGTCAGCGCGCCGCCGATGCCAATCGCAAGAAGGACCACGTTAAGCCTCGATTTTCGAGAACCGCCACGCACCGAAGAGCACGAACAGAACCCCAACCGAGAGCAGCACAGCCACGTCCAAGGTGACGCCGAAATGTGTCCTCCCGGTCAGCACCCCGCGCACACCATCGACGCCATAGGTGAGCGGATCGACGCGCGTGAGCGCCGCGAGGACCTTGGGAAGTCCCTCGAGCGGGTAAATCGCGCCCGAGAGGAAGAAGAGCGGCATCACGAGAAAGTTCATCACCATCTGAAAGCCCTGCATCTCCTTGATGCTCGAGCCGATCGCGGTCGCGAGCGCCGAAAAAATCACGGCGATCAGCGCGATCACCAGAAACGCGAGCGGCACCGCGACGAGATTCGCGGGTCGGAATCCTGCGATGAGCGTCACCACAAAGATCAGCGCGCCCTGGAGGACGGCCACGGTGGCACCGCCGAGCGTGCGGCCGATCATGATGAGCAAGCGCGGCACCGGCGCGACGAGCGTCTCCTTCAGGAATCCGAACTGCCGATCCCACAGCATCGCGATACCCGAGAACATCGCGGTGAACAGCACGGTCATGCCGATCACACCCGGCGCCATGAACTGGAGGTACTTGCCCTCGCCAGCACGCTGAAATACGGGGCCCAGGCCGAACCCGAGCACGCCCAGGTACATGAGCGGTGAGCCGAGGGACGCGACGATCTGGACGCGCGAGCGGAGGTACTTCTTCACCTCGCGCAACCAGAGGACATAGATGACACTCATGCGCCCCCTACCGCCGCCACACGCGGGAGACCTGCCGCATTTGGTCGGCAGCGGTGGCGCTCTCGTCGCGAATCGACGTGCCGGTGAGCTTGAGGAAGGCCGCTTCGAGCGAATCGGTGCCGGTTTGCAGTTTGAGCTCGGCGGACGACCCGATCGCGACGATGCGGCCGTGGTCGATGACGGCGATGCGCTCGGCGACGCGATCCGCCTCGTCCATGTAGTGGGTCGTGAGGAATACCGTGACGCCTTCGAGCTTATTGAGATTTCGGACCAGGGTCCACATCTGATTGCGGCTCTGCGGATCGAGGCCGAGCGTCGGCTCATCGAGGAACAGCACCTTGGGCGTGTGCAACAGTCCACGGGCGATCTCGAGGCGGCGTTTCATCCCACCCGAGAACGTTTTCACCAAATCATCGCGCCGATCCCAGAGCTCGAACATCGTGAGCAGGGTCTCGGACCGCTCCCGCCGAATCTGGCGCGGCACATGGTACAGCACGCCGTGGATGTCCATGTTCTCCCACGCCGTCAGGTCGCTGTCGAGACTCGGGTCCTGAAACACGACGCCGAAGCGCCGCCGCACCTCCGTCGGCTGCCTGGTGGGATCGAGCCCGTCGAGCTCGAGCGATCCGCTCGTGGGGTGCAGCAGCGTCGTCAGCATCTTGATGGTCGTGGTCTTCCCGGCGCCGTTCGGACCGAGAAACGCGAAGATCTCGCCGGCTCGGACGTCGAACGAGACGTCGTTGACCGCCGTGACTTTCCCGAACGTCTTAACGATGTGCTGGACGCGAATGATCGGATGGGCGCTCACGGGAGTGCGATGTTATCGCGCCGTCGTCGAGACAGCAAGCGGGCTTCAGCGCTCGCCGTTCAAGAACGGCACCACCGTCGGAGCCAGCGCAGGTGACAGGAAGATCTCGTAGTGCGTGACATTGGGCAGAATGGCGAGTCGATTCGGCGACATATGCTCCCGCTGCCAGCCCGCATCCTTCAGACCGCCGCCCAATAGCTGATAGAATCGGACTGCGTGGTCGAGCCGAATCATGTCCGCGTCGCCGTACACGAGCATCACGGGTCCCTTGAGCTTCTTCACGTCCTCCGACCAGTCGTACGGCGTGCGCATCCATTCGCCCATGCGATCGAGCAGCCGGGGGAAGTCTTCCGGCCGGGGAGCGACGGCGACGTACGATTTGTACATCGGCGTCTCTTTCATCATGGGCGCCATCGCGGCCCCGACCTGCGCCTGCTGCGGCAACATCTCGGGATAGAATCCGTCCTGCGCGTACGGCGTCGACACCAGAACCAGCCGGCGCACGACTTCGGGATGCTGAATCGCCAGGCGCAGTGCCACGCCGCCGCCCAGTGAATAACCGAGCACGTCGACCGTGTCCTGTCCCAGTTGTTTGACCACGGCGGCGATGTCGTCACCCATCGCCGGAAGACTGATCGGACGGTCCCCGAGCGCGGTGCGCCCGTGGCCCTGCAGGTCGACGGCGATGATCAGGCGACCCTGTGCGAGCGCTGGGAGGATCTGTCCGAACATCTCGATCGAGCCGAGCCCGCCGTGCAGCAGGAGCAGCGGCGCTCCCCGTCCGTAGACCTCGTAGTAGTAGTTGACGCCGTTCGCCGGAACGTATCCCGTGCGCACCGGCTTGAGTCGTGCCGCTGGTTGCTGAGCGTGGACCCCAGACGCCGTTATGACGAGTGCCGCGATAGCGAGGCTCTTGAACGTGCCAGCCACAAAAATCTCCGTTGTTGGGTTCATAGAAGCGTCGAACGACGCGCCCCGAAATCGACGCTTCCGGCCTAGGGCTTCCGACCAAACCCGAATGGATAGAGCGGGCGCGGGCTGTCGTGCGGCATGTCGGAGCGCTGCGCGGCGACGGCCTCCATCGACGACGGCAGCTCGAACGGGAGCTTGCCCTCCGGCTTTGCCCGCCCGGTGAGGACATCGAGCAGGGCGGCGTCGCTCACGCCGAAGTTCGCGATGAGTGCGCGGGCTTTTCCCTGGAGCGGTGTCAGGATCGCGGGACGATCGAGGTAGACGGTCACGATCGTCGGTACGACGGCGCTCACTCGCTTGAAGGTCTCGAAATCCGGATCGCCGTCCTTGAAGGCAAGACTACCCTCGTGGAAGAATTGGCCAAAGACGTACTGCGGGTGCAGCCGCTCGAACGGCGCGTTGAGTCGCATGATCGCGACATCCGCCTTCAGCGGGTCGCTGACGACCGTCCAGCCCTCGTGCGTCGCGGCGTCCGCCGAGATGCCATGGAGGTACACGCGCAGCGAGCGGCCAGGCTTCAGCGGCAGCAGGCCGCCCTTGTTCTCCAGCAACACGAGGGCGCGGCGCTGCGCATCGACCCCGGCAGCGAGGAACGTGGGATTCCCGACCAGCCGCGCCGCGGAATCGGGGTTGACGAAGGGATGCTCGAACAACCCCTGCGCGAACTTCTGGGTGAGAATGCGCACGACTGAGCTGTCCAGCCTGGCCACCGTCAGCTGACCCACGCGGAGCGCCTCGACCAGCAGGTCGGCCCGCTCCGTTCCACCGAACTCATCGACACCTGCCTCGACGGCTTTCGCGAAGCGGTCGCGCATCGTGAGATCTTCGACGCCCCAGGGCATCCCGACATCGGCGAACGACGGGCGCTCACCAGCCGGCGCGCCGTTCTTGCATCGGTCCGGACAGTCCCACGTGATCGCCCAGTCGGTGAGGATGACGCCCTGGAAACCGTAGTGCTTTCGCAGCATGTCGGTCAGGAGCTGGCGGTTGAATCCGGCGCCGACCGGCTCGACCGGTTTGCCGTCCCAGATCGCACCTTGGAGGATCGAATACGTTGGCATCACTCCGGCGGCATGGGCGGCAAAGGCGCCAAGGAACGGACGGATGTGATAATCGAGATCGTGGCCGGGGAATGTGGCGAACCGGCCGTAGTAGGTGTGGCTGTCCCAGCCGTCCTTCGCGGCCCCGTAGCCGACCCAGTGCTTGACCACCGTCACGACGCCGGTCGAATCCACGCCGTTCGCACCGTGCTGGAACCCGACGACATAGGCACGCACCTGGCGGCTGGCCAGGTCGGCGTCCTCGCCGAACGTCCCGGCGACGCGCGGCCAGCGGGGCTCGGTCGCGAGGTCGGCTTGGGGCGAGAGGGCCATGTGGATCCCGACCGCGCGATACTCCTGCCGCGCTATGTCGCCGAACGCCCGAGTCAGCGCGGTGTCGTCGATGGCTGCGAAACCGAGCGCTTCAGGCCACTGCGAAAACGTGGTCTGACTGCTGACGCCAGGCAGGTACTGGAAATGGTTGCGTGGATCGGTGCTGATCGTGACGGGAATGCCTAGCCGCGTGCGCTCGGCGATCGCCTGCAGAACGTTATTCTGGGCGGCGAGCGTGCGTGGATCGGTGTTCAGCCGGGTGATCAGGTTCGTGACCTTCACGCTGTCGATCAATGCCCGGACGGCCGCGGTGTCGTACTGGCCGCCCATGCCCGCGCTGGCCATCGGGCCGCCCAGCGAGCGCGCGGTGCCATGCATCATCGTGCCGGCTTTTTCCTCGAGCATCATGCGCGCCACGAGATCCCGCGCGCGCTGTTCGGGGGAAAGACGCCAGTCCTCGTAGGGATCGAGCACCCCGTTACGGTTCAGATCCTTGAACTGCAGCCCGTCTTTTTGGAGCATGGGCGCCTGCAGGAGGAGCAGGACTGCGACGACGGCGTGCACGCGCTAAGCCCTCGGCGCCGCGGGTTTGGCCGCGTAGATGAACTCGTAGTACTCGCGCATCGTGAGGCCCGCGGCGGCCTCCTCGTCCACGATCACGATCGCGTCCCGGTGCAGCTGGATCGCACTCGCCGTCACCAGGCTGGTCACTGGGCCCTCGACCGCCTGCGCAACCGCTTTCGACTTGGTCGTGCCGCTCGCTACGAGCATCAGCTTGCGCGCGTCGAGAATCGTGCCGACGCCCATCGTGATGGCGTACACCGGCACGTCTTCCCGGCGATCGAAGAACCGCGCGTTGTCGTCGATGGTCTGTTTCGAGAGCGTCTTCAGCCGGGTGCGCGAGCTCAGCGAGCTCGTCGGCTCATTGAAGGCGATGTGCCCGTCGGTGCCGATGCCGAGGATCTGCAAATCGATCCCGCCGCCTTCCCTGATCCGCTGCTCGTACCACTCGCAGAAGGCCGGATAGTTGCTGGTGGTGCCTGACGGGATGTTGATGTTATGCGGCGGGATGTTGACGTGTCGAAAAAAGTGCTCGTGCATGAAGTGGTGATAGCTCTGCGGGTGATTCATGGGCAGGCCGACATACTCATCGAGATTGAACGTCGTTACGCGCGAGAAGTCGAGCTGCTCCTTCTTGTGCAGCCGCACGAGCTCCTGATACAGCCCCAGCGGGGTGGAGCCCGTCGCCATGCCGAGGACGGCACTCGGCTTGGTATTGAGCAATTCCGCGACGATCTGCGCCGCGACTCTGCTCATCTGCGCGTAGTCTCGCTGAATGATGACTTCCATGGGACCCTGAGGTAGGGGCGCAGCATGCTGCGCCCCTACCGGTGAGGACTACATGCCGGCGCGACGCTGCGCGGTGGGCGGCAGAATGCCGTTCAGACGCAGGTAATTCGCTTCCTGGCTATAGTGATCGGCCCAATCGCCGACCGTGATGAGGAGTGCCGTCGCCCGCGTCATGTTCATGCCGAACATCGAGACCGCTTCGGCGAGCTTCGAATCGTCCATTTTTGCAAAGGCCTGCTCACAGAACTGGAATGTCTCCTTGAGACGCGCGACGAGCTGCTCCTTGGTCGCGGTGCTGTCGACCGCCGTGCGCTGGGGCACCGGGACGCCGGCCGTGTTGCCACACAGGACGTCGTTTCCCTCGTTCGCGAGGTGAACCTGGATTTGGGCGAAACTCATCTGCGCCGGGGTGGGACGATAGTTGTACTTGTCCGCCGGCATGGCTTCCGCGGCGCCGATCAGAATGCGCGAGAAGCGCTGGTGCATGCCACGCAGCCCATCGGCGACCGGGCTTTTCGAAGGAGGGGCGGCCGCAGCGGCTGTCGCTTGCGCCGCCAGCGCTTGAGGGAGAACCGCCATCGCGATCAACAGAAAAGAGGCTCGGGGTTTCATCTTGAACTCCAGTGAGAGAGGCGTGGATTTTGTCCCAAATGCGCGTGAGGCGCTAGCCTAGGCGGACCGCGGCTCTTCACCACTCCAGTATCGCTTCGGATCGGCCACACTGCCGTGGCGAGTCAGGAACGCGTCAATCCTCTCGTTGACCGGCGGATGACGGTCCGGCGCTTTCCCGCCCGCGGATATCAGGGCCTCGAGGACCTCGATGGAAAGATCCGGCTGGCCCCCCCCGCCATGCGCGGCCTTCCAGATGGCGGTTTCGACGATGTCACCGCGCGGGGTGCGCATACCGGGGCTAGCCCCACGCTCGAGCAGCAACCGCGCGACCGCGATGTGATTGCCGAGCACTGCATAAAAGAGCGCGGTTTCGCCGTCGCCAGAGTGCGCGTCCACGTCCACGCGGCAATCGAGCAGGTACCGCGTGACTTCGAGCTGCCCATATCCGGCAGCATACCGAAGCGCCATTTCACGTCTCGAGACATCGGCCGCCTCGACGAGTTGGCGCACTACGTCGAGTCGTCCGATGCCGGCAGCCCCGACCATCCCGACACGAGCACCCCGTTCGGCGAGGTATTGGGCGGCCTCCGGGCACCCATTCGCGAGACAAGCGTAGACCGCATCGACGTTGTTGCCCGCGAGATTCGGGTGCTCGATCTGCGCGCCGTGACCCAGCAGCACGTCGATGACGGGGATCTGGACGCCGGCTTCGCGCGGCGGAGTGCTCGTCGCGACGAGACCGAGCGCGGTGCAGCCGCCGCCATAGACATCCGCCTCGGCTTCGACATCCGCGCCTGCCGCGAGCAGCAGCTCGGTGATCCGGGCCGCATTCGCGGGCGACTTCTGCCGGTAACCCTCCACACCGTTCGCCGAGACGTAGTGCAACAGTGTGGCGCGATGCTCGCGCGTGGATTGTCCGCGAATAAGCCCTGGATGCTCCCGCAGCAGCCGCTGCAGCATCGCCTCGTCGCCCCGCACGATGGCCTCGGCCGCTGCCTCGAATGCGGCGGTCTGTGTCTCGCTGTGCGCGAGCGCATCGAGGTGCGTGGCGAAGGCAGGCCAGCTCAAGAAACCGTGAGAGCGCGCGAGCACGAACTGCGAATCGGCCAGCACGCAGCGGCGCTCCGCGCGCGTCAGGGTTTTGACCGCGAACTCCTCGACCTCCGTCGCAGCGCGATCGACGCTCTTCCGCTCCCAGCTGGTGAGCAGCGCTGCCATCCAGCGATCGGCCCACGCCGCGATGGAGCCCGACTGACATGCCTTGACCAGATCCTTGGCGAGCTTGCGGTACTGCTCGAGGTTCGGACGGGGCGGAAGTGGCAGTGCGCCCTGCGGGTTAGGAAACACACGAAGCTCCTTTCAGTGCGCGCCCGGTTGTCCGCCTGTTTCGGGCTGAAAGAAGTTCGCCGATCGATTGTACCTGCTCGTGGGTGGGCACGGCCCTTTCCGCGGACTGGATGCGCCCCTAGCGCACCTCGAACGCTAGCAGCCAGAATTGCTAGCGCAAGACCAACCTAGGGGAGCTATGAGCATCGACCGCCGTGCTTTTCTTCAGAACGCAACCGCGGCCGCCGCGGCCGTGACGTTGCCGCCCTTTATTCGAACTCAACAGTCCGATCTCGCCCCCATCTATGCGCAGATCGAGCGCCGCCACGACGAAGCGGTGCAGCGCCTGCAACAGTGGATACGGCAGCCGTCGATCGCCGCTGAGAACCGCGGCATGAATGAGGGATGCGAGCTGACGATGCAGATGTTGCGCGACGCGGGCTTCCAGCAGGTGACGAAAATCCCCAGCGACGGACAGCCCGGCATCTTCGCAACGCTCGACGCGGGCGCTCCCAAGACACTCGGCCTCTACTTCATGTACGACGTCAAACAGGTCGACCCGGCGGAATGGTCGTCGCCGCCGTGGGACGCCGCGCTGGTGGACAAGCCGGGGCTGGGCAAGGTCGTCATGGGGCGCGGCGCGGTGAACCAGAAGGGTCCTGAGGCCACGTTCCTCGCCGCACTGCACGCGATCCGCGGCGCGGGCCGCAAGCTGCCCATCAATCTCGTGCTCGTCGCCGAGGGCGAAGAGGAGATCGGCTCACCGCATTTCCCCCAGATCGTGCGCCGTCCCGAGGTGCTGGCGGCCCTGCAGAAATCGGTCGGCATCTTCATGCCCTCGGCGTCACAAGGGCTCGATGGTGAGGTCACGATGACGCTCGGCGCCAAGGGAGTGATCGAAGTCGAGCTGGTCTCGAGCGGTGAGAAATGGGGGAGGGGACCGCGCGCCGACATTCACTCGAGCAACAAGGCGCGCGTCGACAGTCCGGCGTGGCATCTGGTGCAGGCCCTCACGACGCTGGTCTCCGCAGACGGCAACGATCCGGCGATTGACAACTTCGCCGACAAGGCGCGGCCGCTCTCGGCGGACGAGAAAGCGATGATCGCAGCCGCCGCCGCGCGCATGGACGAGAACGCGGCCAAGCGGCTGCTCGGCGTCCAACACTGGGTTGGTGACGTCAGCTGGGTCGAAGCGCTCGAGCGATTGATGTCGCGGCCGACCGTCAATATCGAAGGGCTGGTCGGTGGCTACACCGGTCCAGGCGGCAAGACGATTCTGCCGCACCGCGCTGTGGCGAAGCTCGATCTGCGGCTCGTGCCCGATATGACTGCGGCCGAGGCCCTCGCGGCGCTCAAGGCGCACCTCGCCAAACGCGGCTTCGGCGACATCGAGGTCAACATGACGGGTGGCTACGATCCCACGAGCACGTCCCGTGATGCGATGTTGATCCGGGTGGAGGAAACGGTGTATCGCCGCTCGCGCGTGGAGCCGATTCTGCTGCCGCGCAACGCGGGATCCTGGCCGGGCTATGTCTTCACGGGCGAGCCCCTCAAGCTCGCGGCCGGGCATTTCGGCCTCGGCCACGGCAGCGGCGCGCACGCCCCCGACGAGTACTACGTCATCGAGTCCACGAATCCGAAAGTGCAGGGCATCGATGGCGGCACCCGCTCGTACGTCGAGTACCTGTACGAGGTGGCGCGAGCGCGCGTCTAGCTCAGGGCCAGCGTCGGCGTGAAGCCGGGCGCCCGGCGCGCCTTGGTTGCCTGCTCGAACGCGTACGCCACCCGCAACAACACCGGCTCGCTCCAGGCGCGCCCATAGAACGAGACGCCGAGCGGCAGGCCGAAGTGGAAACCCGCCGGCACCGTGATGTGCGGGTATCCGGAGACCGCGGGGAACTGCGAGCTGC
>WNGO01004249.1_pt1 | contig 15625 bp, 17 predicted proteins | sample 5400511 | NCBI WGS metagenome assembly WNGO01 (sample SAMN13153380, study PRJNA577476) | soil metagenome | isolation source: 20 cm soil or saprolite under Garry oak tree replicate 2 | place: USA:California | collected 2016-06-15 | reverse complement strand
CGCCCGCTCTGCTGATTCATGGCGATGACGATCGCAACGTCCGCTTCTCACAGAGCACCGATCTCGTCCGGCGCCTTGCAGCCGCCGGCGTGCCGTTCGAGACGTTGGTGATTCCGGACGACACACATCATTTCCTGCGCTATGCGAACATTCTGACGGTGGACAAGGCCACGGCAGAGTTCCTGGAGCGGCAGCTGTTGCAGGCAAACGCGGCTCAGACGCGAGCCACCGGTCGACCGTAGGAGAGAAGGACTTGAAGAAGCTCACCTTACTGCTGCTGCTCGCGGGCCTGACCGCGAGCTGCCGTGCGGTGCTCAATTACCCGAGCGCGCTCGGCCCCCGGTACGCGGGCGCGCCGGTATTGACGTCGACCGCGCACGCCGACGCTCACGTGCTGCGGGTCGTCACGTACAACGTGCAATGGGGCAAACACATCGATCGCGCGATCAATGTGCTCAAGACGCGCGCTCCGTTACCGGATGCGGACATCGTCGTCCTCCAGGAGATGGATGCCGACGGGACACGGCGCATTGCCAATGCGCTGGGGATGTCCTGGGTCTACTATCCCGCCGCGGTGCACCCGAAGCTGGGGCACGACTTCGGGAACGCGGTCCTGTCGCGCTGGCCGATTGTCGAAGACGAAAAACTGATGCTGCCGCACATCGGCGGGCTCCGGCATGCGCAGCGGATCGCGACCGCGGCGACCGTGCTGGTAGGAACCGTGAAGGTCCGCGTATACAGCACCCACCTCGGCACGCCGAGTGACATCCGACCCTCGAAGCGGCGGGATCAGGCACGCACGATCCTGGCGGATGCCGCCCTGTATCCCTTCGTCATCGTGGCCGGCGACATGAACAGCCACGGCATCGGCAAGGAGTTCGTCGCCGGCGGGTTCCTCTGGCCTACGGAGCACAACCACTTCACGACGGCGCTGTTCAACTGGGATCACGTGTTCTTGAAGGGATTCAGCGCACCAACGCCCGACCGGCGATTCACGGGGGTCGTGCGCGACACGCTTGGAACGAGCGACCACGACCCCGTTTGGGCCGTGGCTCAGCTCCCTTGAGCTCGGCTACCCTCGTCATCCAAACCGCGTTCCTGGGCGACGTCGTGCTGACGACGCCGCTGCTGTCCGCAATCGCGGCCCCGGATCGGGTTTTCGGGGCCGTGGTCCTTCCTCTATACAGCGGCTCGCCCCAAGCCTCCTTTAGGGCACGAGAGCGACCGACTTTTGGCCCTCGCGGACGAGGCTCCGGGCGCCTATCCTCCCCACCTGCGCCCCACGACGGCTGACGAGCGGACGGCCGCAGCGGTCGTTACAGGGGAGTTTGTCGCGCTGGCACCAGGCTCGATCTGGGGAACCAAACGGTGGCCGTACTATCCTGCGTTAGCCGCGAGACTCGGTGAGCGGATAGCCGTGGTTGTCGTGGGTAGCAAAGACGACGTCGGACTGGGGGAACAGATCGTTGCGGCCGTCCGGCCGTCCGGCCGCGAGGCCGTCAATGCCTGCGGGCGGCTGACGCTGCGAGAGTCGGCGGCGCTTATTGGGCGGGCCAGCGCGCTGGTTACCAACGACAGCGCACCGTTGCATTTGGCGACTGCGATGGGGACGCCGATCATCGCGCTGTTCGGACCCACCGTGACGGAGTTCGGTTTTGGGCCGCTGCGCGCGGGAGACGTCGCGCTGGGCGTCGACGAGCTGCAATGCCGGCCGTGCTCGCCGCACGGTCCGCCGCAGTGTCCGTTGGGACATCACCGCTGTATGCGTGAGCTCACTGTTGAGGCCGTCATCGCGGCCATTGAGGAACTTGGTGCGCTACGTCATCGGAGTTGACGTTGGAGGGACGAATCTCGTCGCCGGAGTCCTCGCCGAGGACGGCTCCGAGATTCATGGCGTGGTGTCCGAGCCGACGATGGCCGCCCAGGGCGCCGACGCGGTCACCGGCCGCATCGTCAAGCTCGCCAAGGCGTCCATTGCCGAGTCCGGCAAGAAAGTGGAAGGCGTCGGCATCGGCTCGCCTGGACCGCTCAATACCAAGACCGGCGTCGTGCTGCTCACGCCCAACCTCGGCTGGACGAACATGCCGCTGCGCGATCGCGTCAGCGAGGGCCTCGGCCTCCCCGCGACGCTCGATAATGACGCCAACTGCGCGATCTTCGGCGAGTGGTGGCGTGGCGCCGCCCGCGGCGCGAACTACGTCATCGGTCTCACGCTGGGCACAGGGATTGGCGGCGGGATCGTCATCAACGGTGAGATCTACCACGGCGTGACCGACGTCGCGGGGGAATTCGGGCACGTTACCATCGATGCCAACGGACGCCGCTGCAAATGCGGCAACTACGGCTGCATCGAGGCGTACGCGGCGGGACCGGCGATCGCCGAGCGCGCGGCCGAAGGGATTCAGTCGGGCGTCGAGACCTCATTGTCGCAGTATGTGCAAGGCGATCTCACCAAGATCACGGCGCAGATCGTCTACGAGGCCGCGAACGACGGGGACGAGTGGGCGCTCGAAGTGGTGCACGAGACCGCGTCGCTGCTGGGAGCGGCAGTGGCGAGCTTCCTCAATATTTTCAACCCTGAAGTCGTCGTGATCTGCGGCGGCGTCACGCAGGCCGGCGACAAACTGTTCCATCCGCTGCGCAGCGAGGTCAAGCGGCGCGCGTTCAAGCCGGCGTGGGAAGCGTGCAAGATCGTCCCGGGAACGTTGCCCGGCACCGCGGGCGTGTACGGCGCCGCGGCCGTTTTCATCCAGAAACATTGGGGCCTGCGCTGAAGCGACTCGGTGTGATCGGGTCGATGGTCTGGGACACCATTCATGGCCGCGATCCCGCCCAGGCCGCCGTGCAGGAATGGGGCGGCATCTCCTACGCGCTCGCGGCGCTCGACGCCACGCTGCCCGATGATTGGCAGATCGTCCCCCTCATCAAGGTGGGCAGGGATCTCGCGTCGCAAGCAAACGCCTTCCTCCGCACACTCCGACGCACGACGCACGACGCACGTTTTCTGGAAGTGCCGGAGCCCAACAATCGGGTGACGTTGCGCTACGAATCGACAGAGCGACGCTGCGAACAGATGAGCGGCGGCGTACCCCCATGGACGTGGGCCGAGCTGGGCCCGCTCGTGCAGGACCTCGATGCATTGTACGTGAACTTCATCTCGGGTTTCGAGATGAATCTCGAGACCGCCCAGCTCCTGCGGCGCGGATTCTCCGGATTCATCTATGCCGATCTTCACAGCCTTTTCCTGGCAAAGGAACCGGACGGCACTCGAGTCCCTAGCCCCCTACCCCAAGCCCCTACGTGGTTCGGCTGTTTCAACGTCGTGCAGCTGAATGAGGACGAGATGAGCCAGCTGGGACCGGATGCGCTCGCGATCGCCGCCGACGCGCTACGCCAAGGCTGCAGCACGTTGTGCGTGACGCTCGGCAAGCGTGGGGCGGCGTATTTCACGGGCAATCCGATTCGCACCGAGCTGATTCCCGCGCCCGTCCTGCACCAGACCGCTTTCGATCAGGTCGTCGATCCGACGGGCTGCGGCGACGTGTTCGGCGGCGCCGTCGTGGCGATGCTGCTCGCCGGCGCCGGCCTCGAGGACGCCCTGCGCACCGGCAACCAGCTCGGCGCGCGGAATGTGAGCCACCACGGCGCGACGGGGCTACGCGATCACCTGATGGGCAAGCTCTCCATGGCATGACGCGCCTGATCGAAGTCCCTACGCAGTTCGACGACCGCTCATTCGACCAATTCGCGGCCGCGTACGCGCAGGCGGTTGACGGGGAGCGCCTGCTGTTCGACGCGCATGCCGCCGAATGGGCGTCGCCCTATGGCCTCGTGGGCCTGCTCGCCGCGGGAGAGGCGGCCGCGCGCAAGGGGGAGCGCCCGCTCCTCACCGCGCCGGCCAATCCGGACGTCGTGAGCTACTGGGCGCGCGCGGGTTTCTTCCGTGAAGCGGCAGAACTGTTCGAGGTGCACGGCAAGGTGCCGAAGGTGAAGGTCGCAGTGGAGAGTGAAGTATTACTCCCGGTCACGCCGGTGCGAGCGGCCGAAGACGTGCACGCCGTCGTGAGCACGATTCAGCAGCGGGCGTCGGCGATCCTCAGCTCGGAGTTGGGACTCGATCCGAAGGCGACCATGGGATTCGCTATGGCGCTTTCGGAGTCTTGTCAGAATATTGTGGAGCACGCGGGCACCGGGGGCTGGGTCGCGGTGCAGGCGTACAACTGGCGGCGCAAGCTGGCGCGCCGTGTGGTGGTGATCGCGGTGGCGGACGCCGGTGTCGGATTCCGGCATTCCTTGGAACCCACGCAGGCCAAGCGGTTCGGCGAGCGCTGGGGTGATGCCGCGGCGCTCGAGGCGGCGCTGATTCAGGGCGTCAGCCGCTTTCGCGATCCGGGGCGCGGTCAGGGACTCGCCGGAATTCGGCGCTACCTCGCCCGCTGGGAAGGCAAAGTCGCGATCCGCAGCGGCACCGCGCGGATCGCGATCGTGCCCCGGTGGGACGACGATGTGCCGCTGAAGGACGGGCTGCCGACATTTCCGGGATCGCAGGTGCTGCTCATCATCCCGGAGCAAGAGTCAGAGAAAGGGTCGCCGAAGAAGTGATGATTCCACATATCATGGTTCAGGCTGTCCTGCAGCAGTCGGTCGCCGGTTTTTATACCGACCTCGTCACGCGGCCCACCGGTCGCGCGGTTCGTGAGAACATCGAGCGGGACCTTCCTCCCGGTACCGTCGCCGTGATGGATTTCACGGGCGTCGGTTGCCTCGACTATTCATGCGCCGATGAGATCGTGGCCAAGCTGGTCCGCGACAAGGTCAAGGTGCTGCTGCTGCGCGGGCTGACGGATGCGCACCGTGACGCGATCGAACCTGTACTTGCCGGCGCCGGGCTCGCCGTGCTCTGCGAGCGCGCCGACGGAGCACTCGAGGGGCTCGGCGCCAGTGAGCCGGCCCCGGCGCTGCTCGATGAGCTGGTCGAGCGGCGGCTGGCCGCACGCAATCCGGGAGGCTCCATCAGACTCACCGCGGCGTGAAACGCCGTCGCTTAGGACTGTCCACCCGCGCCATTCACGGCGACCCCAAGGCGCGTGCCGACTGGACCGCTGTCGCCCCCCCGCTCTACCAAAGCGCCACCTTCACCAATCCCATCGGGTCGACCGCCGAGGTTCTATATACGCGGTACGGCAACAACCCCAATCAGGTCGATATCGGCAAGAAGCTCGCGCTGCTCGAGGGCGCGGACGCGGCGCTGTTCCTGGCCAGCGGCATGGGCGCCTGCGCGCTGGCGCATCTCGCCGTGTTGCGGCCCGGGGACCATCTGCTCGCCAGCGAGTGGATTTATGGAGGCGTCTCCCGGCTGTTCCGTGAAGAGTTCGGGAAGCTGGGGATCGACGTCTCGTTCGTGAATCCGACGCAGCAGCGCACCTGGAAGCGCGCGATGCGCAAGACCACGCGCGCCGTGTTCCTCGAAACGCCGACGAATCCACTGATGCGCGTGCTCGATCTCGAGCCCGTCGCCACAGTCTGCAAGGCCGAGGGACTGGCCCTCATCGTCGATTCGACCTTCGCGTCGCCCGTGAATTTCCGGCCGCTCGAACACGGCGCCGATCTCGTCATCCACTCGGCCACGAAGTACCTGAACGGGCATACCGACGTCATCGCCGGCGCCGTGGCGGGAACCGATCAGGTCGTCGACGAGGTCCGCCGCCTGATGCAGGTGTGGGGACAGGCCATCGATCCGTTCGCCGCCTGGCTGATCGACCGCGGCATGCGTACGCTGACCGTGCGCGTCCGGCGTCAGAACGAGATCGGCCTGGCGGTCGCGGAGTGGTGCGCGAAGCAGGACGCGATCTCGAAGGTCCACTACCCCGGCCTGCCGTCGCACCCGGACCATGAGCACGCGAAGCGCATTCTGAGCGGCTTTGGCGGCATGCTCGGCATCGAGCTGAAGGGCGGGGTGCGCGCCGCCGAGCGCTTCCTCAGGGCGCTGACGATCGCCGCCCACGCACCCAGCCTTGGGGGCGTCGAGATTTCCCTGGGACTGGAGGATCCCGATGATCTCATCGCGGACTTCGCCCAGGCCCTGGCGCGGCACTAAGTGATCAAGTTCACCAACGTCTTCAAGGCCTTCCCCAAGGGCGGCCTGGCGCTCAAGGACGTCTCCTTCCATGTGGCCAAGGGGGAGTTCGCGTTCCTCACCGGGCATTCCGGCGCCGGCAAGTCGACCGTCATGAAGCTCATCTATGCCGAGGAGCGTCCCACCTCGGGCGACGTGCGCGTTTCGGGATACGACGTGAACGAGATGCGGCCACGCGACGTGCCCCTGCTCCGCCGCAAGCTCGGCATCGTGTTCCAGGACTTCCGCCTCCTCGAGGACCGCACCGCCGAAGAGAACGTGGCGTTTGCGCTCGAGGTCACGGGCGCCCGCTCGTCGACGATCCCGGCGCGGGTGATGCGCGTCCTCACACAGGTCGGCCTGGCCGCCAAGGCGCAGGCGTACCCGCGCGAGCTCTCGGGCGGCGAACAGCAGCGCGTCGCCATCGCCCGGGCCCTCGTGAACGAACCGACCGTGCTGCTCGCCGACGAGCCCACCGGCAACCTCGACGAGCGCGCCACGCGCGGCGTGTTCCAGCTGCTGCGGGACATCAATGCCAGCGGCACGGCGGTCGTGATGGCGACCCACGATCTCGATTTGGTACGCCAGGCACCCTACCGCGTGATCGAGCTCCAGGAAGGCGCGCTGGTGTACGACTCCGCGGTGGATGAGGCACGCGACCAGGCAGCCGCGCCATGAATCTCACGTTCCGCGAAGCGATCCTCACCTTCAAGCGCGCCCCGCTGCTGTCCGTGCTTTCGGTGACGACGATCGCATTCTCGCTGTTCGTCCTGGGGCTCTTCGGGCTGGTGGTCATCAATCTCCAGGACGCGCTGCGCGGCGTGGAGGATCGGGTCGAGGTCGTGGCCTATCTGCTGCCGGGCGCGCCGATCGAGGCAACCGCGCAGGCGCTCAAAGACATCGAAGCCTTTCCGGAAGTCCAGTCGGCGACGTACGTCTCGGAGGACGACGCCCTCGCGCGGGCGCGCGCTGAGCTCGTCGAGCTGCGTGACGTGATGCAGGAGCTGGAGCGCAATCCGCTGCCCGCGTCCATCGAGGTCAAGCTCAAGCCCGGCTTTCGGGACACCGATCACGTCGGGGCCGTCGCCGAGCGGTTGCGGGGATTCGGGTTCGTCGATGACGTACGGTATGGACGCGATTGGGTCCAAACACTCGACCGGTTGCGCGGGCTGGCCGCGGCCGTCGGTTTCGTTGTGGGCGCCGCGTTCGCGGTTGTGGCGATCATCATTATCGGCACGACGATCCGCATGGCGGTGCTGCAGCGCAGCCGCGAAATCGCGATCATGCGACTGGTGGGTGCAACGGACGGCTTCATCCGGCGGCCCTTCCTGCTCCAGGGCGCGATCAAGGGGCTGTTCGGCGGCCTCGTCGCGATCGGTCTCTCGTTTGCCGCCTATCTGTGGATCAATAGATACCTCCTGCAATCCGCGTTCTTCACCAACGAGCAAGCGTCGGCGATTGTCGGATTCGGCGCGCTCATTGGTCTGTTCGGGAGCGCGATGAGTGTCGGCAGGCACTTGAAGCGCGTATGAAGACGGCGGTGCGTGGTGCGTGGTGCGTGGTAGCCCTACTCGCAGCTCAGCCGGCAGCCGGCCAACGCCCCACCTATCAGCAGCAGATGCAGGACAATCAGCATCGTCTCGAGGGCATCCGCCGAGAGCGCTCCGAAGTCGAGCAGGAGCTGGCGCGGCTCCGCACGCAAGCGCACTCGCTCTCCGACGAGATCGCCAACATCGAGTCGCAGAAGCAGTCGACCAACCGCATCGTCAACGAGCTGGACCGGCAGATCACGGGACTCGGCACGCAGATCGATCAGATCACGGTGGACCTGTTGATCGCGCAGGATGCGCTGCTCGAGAAGCGGGCGGTGCTGGAGCGCCGGCTCGTGGACATCTACAAGCGCGGGGCGCTGTACAGCTGGCAGGTGTTGCTCGCCGCCGAGAGCTTCGGCGATCTATTGTCCCGCTACAAGTATCTCTATCTGGTGAGTCGCCAGGACCGTCTCCTTGCCAACGACATGAGCAAGCTGCGCGACCGCGTCGCGCGCCAGCGCCAGCTGCTCGTCGATGCGCGTGAGACGCTGGGGCGCCGCCGCCGCGAGCGGACGGACGAGCTCGGGCGCTACCTCGCGCTCGAGCATGAGCGGGAAACGAACCTGCGGGAGACGCGCCGCAACGCGCGCCAGGCGGAGCAGCGGCTCACGCGCCTCGACCGCGACGAGAAGTCGCTCAACGACCGCATCGAGACACTCGAGCGCGCACGTCGCGAGGCGGAGTCGCGCGGCGTCACGACCGCCGCCGGTACGATTACCACCGCCGATCTCGGCGGCCTCGATTGGCCTGTGGAAGGCTCGATCATCTATCCCTTTGGGACGACGACGGGCCCGAACAACACGCGCATCCCACGCCACGGCATCGGCATCAAGGCTGCCGTGGGCACGCCGGTCCGCTCGGTCGCCGCCGGCACCGTCAGCCTCGCCGGCCCGCTCGGCCTATACCTGACGTCGGTGCTGATCAACCACGGCGGCGGTTACTACACGTTCTACGCCTATCTGCATGATGCGACCGTCCGCCTGGGCGACCGCGTGATTCGCGGGCAAGTCATCGGCCATCTCGGCGGTGAGTCGAGCGACGAAGGTCCACACCTGCACTTCGAGATTCGCGGCCAAGGCGGCATCGCCCTGGATCCCGGCAACTGGCTGCGCTCACCCCGCCCGCGGCGGAACGACTAGGTTTCCCCAATCACCGCAATACGGTCGGGGGCGGCGCCCTTGGCCTGGTGCAGCGCGCTCTCCGCCAGCGTGAAGAGATCTTCGGGCCGCAACGCTTCGCTGTGGGGGTAGGCGACCACGCCGGCGGAAATGCCCGGAGCATTGGCCGGGCCCAGGTCGCCGAAGGTGTGGCGGGCGAACACCTGCCGCAGCCGCTCGACGAAGTGGCGGCCGCCCGGGCCGTCGGTCTCGGGCAGGACGCACGCGAATTCGTCGCCGCCATAGCGCGCGACGAAATCGGGGGCGCGCAGCTCGCGCTGCAGGATGGCGCCGATCTCGCCCAGCACACGATCGCCCGCGGTGTGGCCCAGGCGGTCGTTGATCTCGTGCAAATGATCGATGTCGATCAGGACGAGCGAAAAGTGCAGTGAGTAGCGGCGCGCGCGCTCGAACTCGTCGCGCATGCGGCGGTCGAGCGCGTCGAGCGACCCGCAGCCGGTCGTCTCATCGGTCGTGCCGGCGCTGATCTGGCGTCGATAGATCGCCGAGCGGCGCTCTTCGTTTTCCAGGACGCGCGCGGCCGCCTGGGCGATCGTATTGGCGAATGCGACGTCCGCTGCGCGCAGCTGCGGGTCGCCTTTCTCGGTGCGCAGGAAAAAAACCCCCGCCGCGCGCCCCTGCACGAACACCGGCAATGCCACTGCTGCCTGCACGTTCACGTCGATCTGCTGCTGATGCCAATGCTGCCGGATGGTTGCGAAGAGGGGATCCTCGTGCACGTTGTGGATCACCACCGGGCGCTCGGTGCGGATCGCCTCCTGAATTTCGGGATACCGTCCCAGATCGACCCGCAGGTCCCGGATCGCGGGATTCTCGTAGACGGCGACGACCCGGCCCTTGTCGTCTCCCGGCGCGGTGAGCACGAGCGAGCAATGCGACAGTCCGAATGCCTGGCCCACACGACGTACCAGCGTCTGGAAGATTTCGTCCGCACGGACGGCAGCGGAGACTTCCTGGAAGATGTCGAACAGGAGGTCCCGCGCGCGCAGCGCATCCTGCGCTTCACGCGCCTCCGTGCGGGCGCGAATGTGCGCGTCGAGGCGCGCGCGCAGCTCCGGCAGCTGGATCGGCGCAACGAGGGCGTCCCGTGCCCCGGCGAGCAGTACATCAGTCGCAGCCTCAGCCGGCCCGTGAGTCAGCAGGACGAAGACCGGGGCGCCACCGTACGTCGATTGCGTCGCCAGCGCGCGGACTTCATCCGCGAGATTCCGGGCGCCGGCGTCGGTGGTGTAGAGGATGAAATCGGGGGGACTGACGGACGGGGTTTCGGTGACCTGAAAGCCGCCGCGGACCAGCACGCGCTCCAAACCCTCGGGACGGCTGGCAGGACTGCCGAGCAGAAGAATGCTGTGACGAAACAGGTCCGGCAAAGCGACTTCGTCCGCGCTAGGGGCGGGGCAAGGTATAGTTCAGCCCATGCCCAGGCAAGCACGTCCCGCGCCCACTACCCGTCAACCTCGCACCCGCATGGTCCTGCGGCAGCTCGCCGGGCGCGGGATACGGGATGAGCGTGTGCTCGCGGCGATGCGGTGGGCGCCGCGCGAGTGGTTTCTGCCTCCTCATCTAGCCACGGACGCCTACAACGACGCGCCCCTGCCGATCGGGAACGGACAGACGATCTCGCAACCGTACGTCGTCGCGCTCATGACCGAGCGCCTGGAGCCCAAGCGTACACACCGAATTCTCGAGATCGGCACGGGCTCCGGGTACCAGACCGCAATTCTCGCGTATCTCGCCGCGAGCGGCAAAGTCTTCACGGTCGAACGTCTTCCCGACCTCCTCGTCGAGGCCGAAGAACGGTTCCGCCGCCTCGGCCTCACGAATATCGAAACCCGCCTGGGGGACGGCGCGGCGGGCTGGGCGGAGGAAGCGCCATTCGATCGGATCATCGTGGCCGCGGCGGCGCCGCGAATCCCCGAGCCACTCACTTCCCAGCTCGCGCCGGGTGGGCGCCTGGTCATTCCGGTCGGTGACCTGTCGTCGCAAGAGCTGGTCATCCTGGAACGGCCTACGGGCGGCGAACGGTTGGTGCAGCATCAGGCCGGCGGCGTTCGCTTCGTGCCCCTGATCTCGCGCTTCGCGTTCACCGAGGAAAACTGATGCTCGGCGCGCACGTCTCGAGTCAGGGCGGTGTGGCGATGGCGCCGGCGCGGGGCGGGTCCCTGCGCGCCACAGCGATTCAGCTTTTTACCAAGACGCCGAGCCAATGGCGCGAGCGAGTCCTCGCTAGAGATCAGATCGAGCGATTCCGGGAGGAGGTTGCGCGCCACCGGCTCGAGGCGGTGGTGTCCCACGACAGCTATCTCATCAACCTCGCCTCGCCCGACCCGGAGTTGCGGGCGCGCAGCATCGAGAGCTTTCAAAAGGAGCTAGAGCGCTCGCGAGCGCTGGGCTTGCGTGCGGTCGTCTCGCACCCGGGCAACTACATGGACGATCGAGCGGCCGGCCTCGAGCGCAACGCGGTGGGTTACGCGCAAGCCCTGCAGTCCGTTCCCGGCGATGTGGAGGTATGGATCGAAGGGACGGCGGGATCGGGCACCGCGCTCGGCGCGCGGTTCGAGGAGCTGCGCGATTTGCGCAACGCGCTGCCTGACCAGATCCGGACCCGGGTGGGGTTCTGCCTCGACACCGCCCATCTGCACGCCGTCGGGTACGATCTGGCGCGGGTCGACTCCGTATGGGAGGAATTCGACCGCGTGATCGGGTTCGAGCTCCTTAAGTGCTTACATCTCAACGACTCCCGTGCCGCACGGGGTTCGCGCGTGGACCGACACGAATGGATCGCGGAAGGGCAGATCGGACCGGAGCCGTTCCGCCGGATCATGCGGGACGCGCGCTTGGCCGGGATCGTTAAGATTATCGAAACGCCAAAGCGGGATGATCCGCTGCGGCACGATCGCCGAATGCTGCGGCGCTTGCGCGCCTACGCGCGCGGCAACACGCGAGCAGCCGTCGGCGTATGAAGGAGACCATGCTGAAACGCATCCCGCTCATGCTGTTGCTCGTCAGTCAGGCTCTTGGCGGTGGCGCGATCACGTTGGCGCACGCGCGCGACGCGGTCGTGGCGCCGCCCGGGTTTGAGGCGCGCCATGATGCGCGGTGCGCGATTCTTCACGACGAGCTGCGCTGTGCGCTCTGCCATTACGCAGGCGCCCGCGCCGTCAGGCAGCAGGCGTTTACCCTCGCCACTCCTCAAGTGGCGGTCCGCGTTGTTCCTGTTCAACCGATTGTTCTCTTCGCGCCCGCCGATCCCCTTACCGCCCCCGCTCGAGCACCTCCACTCTCCTGAAGCACCCGCACGCGCTCCGCACGTCGCGGAGCGGCCCCGAATACGTACATACAGGAGAGGTCATCCAACATGATACGCACGGTGTGCGCCGTACTGCTGGCGACGGTGTGTTTGACGGTGCCCGGCGCCAGCCAGCAACCGACGCAGCGACAGATGGATTCTCTGGCGGCACAGGTGCGACAACTGCGCGCCAGATTGGACAGCGTGCTCGGCGTCCTCGGGCGCCGCCCTGCCCCCCCCCCGGTGCTCGCGGCGCCGGTCGGTGACGACCTCGCCGCGTTGCGCGCGGCCGCCAGTCAGGCCGCGGGCAGCGGCCTGAGCGACACGACGCGGGCCGCGGATACGCTGACACAAGCGGTCGGTCGGGAGCGCAATCAGGCGCAGCTGAACCCCGAGATTGGCGCTACGGGCGATGTGCGCGCGTACGCCACGGGCCGAGGCGTGCAGCGCGATAACTTCGATCCGCGAGAGTTCGAGGTCGGCTTTCAATCCGCCCTCGACCCCTACTCGCACACCAAGATCTTCATCAGCCTCGAGGGCGGCCATGTCAGTGTCGAGGAAGGCTACGCCTACTGGACCGGGCTGCCCGGCCATATTCGACTCGATCTCGGCAAGTACCGGCAGCAATTCGGCGAGCTCAATCGCTGGCATCTCCATGCCGTGCCCGAAACGGAGTATCCACTCGCGATCACGACCTTCCTCGGAGAGGACGGTCTCTCCGGGACGGGGCTTTCGCTCTATCGCGCGTTTGGTGGGCTGGGAACTCACGAGCTCACCGCGCAGGTGACCCGGAGCGCGAGCGACTCGGAGCTGTTCGGCAACAGCGGCAGACCGACCTATCTGCTGCACCTGCTCAACTTCTGGCAGCTCAATCATTCGACGTATATGCAGATCGGCGGCACGGCGCTGTATGGCACCGATCCGGACTCGGCGTTGCGCACCAAGGTCGGCGGGCTCGAGTTCCGCCTCACGTGGCGCCCGCCGCTGCGTGCGATGTACCACGAATGGACACTGCGCGGTGAGCTGCTCGCGTTGCAGAAGCAGGTTGCCGGCACCGGGCCGACGCGCCTCGGCGGTTACGTCAGCTCGACCTACAAGCTGAACCAGCGATTTATCCTTGGTGCTCGTTACGACTACGTCGAGTCACCGGATTTCGGGGTGATCACGAGACAGTTCGTCCCCTCCCTCACGTTGTGGCAGAGCGAGTGGGTGTTCCTCCGCGCTCAATACCAGTGGCAGCGGATCGCGAACGCGGCTGCAGAGCACCAGATCGCCTTCCAGGCCGTCTGGGCCATTGGACCTCACAAACACGAGACCTACTGACATGCTATCGATCATTGCTCTATTGCTTGGCGTCGTGAACTCGCCTTCACGGCCCGGCGCACCGGCGGCGCCGGTGAAGGTGGTCACCTCGCTCACCACATACGCCGCGATCGCCACGGAGATCGTGGGGGACCGCGGCAAGGTCAGCTCCATCGCGGTGGGAGACGAGAATCCGCATTACGTGCAGCCCAAGCCGAGCTTCGTGCCGACGCTGGCGCAAGCGGACTTGTTCGTGACGACGGGCCTGGACCTCGAGCTGTGGGTGCCGGCGTTGCTCGACAAGGCGAACAATTCGAAGATCACCGAGGGCGGACCTGGATATGTGGCGGCCTACCAGGGCCTGCCGTTGCTCGACGTTCCCGTCAATCTGTCGCGCTCGCAGGGCGACATTCACGTCTACGGGAATCCGCATATTTGGACCGACCCGCTCAATGCCGTGCTCATCGCGCGCAACATCCTGCGCGGGTTGAAGCGCGTCGCGCCTGCGGATGCGGACTACTTCACGACTCGCGAAAAGGATTTCGAGGACCGGATGTACCGCGCGCTGTTCGGCGACGACCTGGTGAAGTTGATCGGCGGTGAGACGCTGGCCGATCTCGATCGCCAGGGCAAGCTCTTCAACTTCCTCGGCCAGCAGCAGTATCAGGGCGCGCCGCTCATCAACCGGCTGGGCGGGTGGCTGAAGCAGGGCATGCCGTTCCGAGGGAAGCTGGTCGCGTGCTACCACAAGGAATGGGACTATTTCTCGCGCGAGTTCCAGGTCACCTGCTTCGATTACATCGAGCCGAAGCCCGGGATTCCGCCGACCCCGCGGCACGTCCAGGAGATCATCACCGCGATGCGCGATCAGCACATCCAGGTCTTGTTGTCCACCAACTACTACGACCACAATCAAGTGATGGACGTGGCGCAGCGCACCGGAGCGAAAGCGGTCATCGTGCCGTCCAACACCGGAGGCCAGGCTGGCGTGAATACCTACTTCGACCTGATGAATCTCTGGGTCACCGAGCTCGCCCAGGCCTTCGGCGCGAAGGAGGTTCCGTGAGCGGCTTTGAGCTCATGCTGCCGCCGTTCGTCGCCTGCATGATCCTCGTGGCCATGCTGTCCTATCTCGGTCTGCACGTGATCGCGCGTGAGGTGATCTTCGTGGATCTCTCGCTCGCGCAGATGGCAGCATTGGGCAGCCTCTCCGCCCTGCTCTTCCACGTGGCGCCGGACTCGCCGATGACATACGTCTTTGCGTTACTGGCGACCGCGATCGGCGCGGCTCTGTTCGCGGTGACGCGGACGTCCGGGCACGGCGCAGCTGGCGGCGGCCGGGTGCCGCAGGAAGCGTTCATCGGCATCGTATACGTGGTCGCGTCCGCCGCCGCGGTCCTGGTCGCCAACAAGGTGCCGGGCGGAGGCGAAGCGGTGGAAAAAACACTGGTGGGCAGTCTGCTCTGGGTCACGTGGCCGACGATCAGAAAGCTCGCGATCGCCTACGCCGCGTTGGGCGTGTTTCATTACGTCCTGCGGCGCCGCTTCCTCACAATCTCCTTCCATCCGCAGGAGGCCGAGGCGCAGGGTTGGAAGATTCGCTGGTGGGACTTCGTTTTTTACCTGTCGTTCGGCGTCGTCATTACGCTCGCGGTGCCGATTGCCGGCGTGCTGATGGTTTTCAGCTTCCTCGTCGTGCCCGCCGTGATTGCTTGCCAACCTCTTCACGGCCGACAAGCGACGGCTCACGATCATCGCGTGGAGCTCCGGGGCCCTGGCATCCATCCTCGGCCTGTGGCTTTCCTACACGAAGGACCTGCCCACGGGACCGCTGGTCGTCTGCATGTACGGGCTCCTGCTAGTTCTCGCTGCCGTGCTGCGCAAGTTCCGCGTGGGCGACAAAGCCTTAGCGAATTCGCAGCACAACTAGGCGCGGCACGACCGCCGAGGAAACAGCGGCCGTTCCGTTCGCGCTGAAATGGAGCGTGAACGCCGCCCCGCCGGCCGGCTGCATTGCCCGCACATATTCGCCTGAGCCCGGCCAGAGACTGCCACTGATGTTGACGGCATTGCCGGCCGAGAGTGTCGGCACCAACGGATAGGCGACCGGGAAGTCGGTGGGATCTTGGCTGTGGAGCGAGCTGAACGT
>WNGO01002267.1_pt1 | contig 15636 bp, 17 predicted proteins | sample 5400511 | NCBI WGS metagenome assembly WNGO01 (sample SAMN13153380, study PRJNA577476) | soil metagenome | isolation source: 20 cm soil or saprolite under Garry oak tree replicate 2 | place: USA:California | collected 2016-06-15 | reverse complement strand
AAAAACCGGTGGATCTGGGCATCAAATGTCCGGAATGCAAAGAAGGCAACATTAAAGAACGCAAGTCGCGCTGGGGCAAGATCTTCTATGGTTGCGACCACTATCCCGAATGCAAGTTCGCCTCTTGGGACAAGCCGCTGCCCATACCTTGTCCCAAATGCGGTAGCCCAATCCTCGTCGAGAAGGTGACCAAGCGGGCGGGCTGGACGCACCGCTGCTATAAGAAAGAGTGCGGCTACTCGATCCAGGTTGAAGAGCCATTGCAGGGCGCCGAAAAAAAACCCTCGCCTCAGTCGGAGGCCGGCGCAGCCTAGCGGGTGATTTTTTAAATCGTGCGGTAATTTCTAGTTGCGGCGAGTTCAGCCAGGCGAACTCTATTTTCAGCCGCCGAAATCTTCATGAAAAATATCGTTCGCATTATCGGCGGCGGGTTGGCCGGCACGGAAGCGGCTTGGCAGCTCGTCCGGCGCGGTGTCGCCGTAGAACTGTACGAGATGCGTCCGGAGCGCATGACCGAAGCGCACGCCGGCCGCAATCTCGGCGAGTTGGTGTGCAGCAATTCGCTCCGGTCCGATCTTCTGTCGGCACCCGCCGGATTGCTCAAGGCGGAAATGCGCCGTCTCGATTCTCTCGTGATTCGCTGCGCCGACGCGCACCGGGTGCCGGCGGGCTCGGCGCTCGCGGTGGATCGCGAAAGCTTTAGCCGCGCCTTGACCGAAACCGTCGAGCAATTGGCGGGAGTGCGGATTGTCCGTAAGGAGGTTCGCGCGATTCCAGATGAAGGCATTCTTATCGTGGCCACGGGTCCACTGACTTCGCCGGCTTTGTCCGAGGAACTCGCGGCGCGATTAGGCGAGGAGCATCTTTACTTTTACGACGCGATTTCGCCGATCGTCACCGCCGAAACTATTGATAGGAACGTGGCTTTTGGTGCTTCCCGTTACGACAAGGGCGGCGATGATTATCTGAATCTGCCTCTCACGCGAGAGGAATACTATCGTTTCGTCGACGCGCTGATTGCAGCCGAGCGTGTGCCGACGCATCGCTTCGAGCGCTTCGTGCCCTTTGAGGGCTGCATGCCCATCGAAGAAATGGCCGACCGCGGCAAAGAGACCCTGGCGTTCGGCCCCATGCGCGCCGTCGGACTGCGCGATCCGCGCACCGGCACGCGGCCCTACGCGGTTGTTCAGCTGCGTCAGGAAGATCGCGCCAAGACGCTCTACAATCTAGTCGGCTTTCAAACCAAAATGACTTATCCCGAACAGCGCCGCGTGTTCGCATTGATTCCGGGCTTGGCCGGCGCCGAGTTTGTCCGTTTGGGAAGCTTGCACCGCAATACGTTTATCAATGCTCCTTGCCATCTCATGCCGACCTTGCAATGGCGTCGGCGCACGTCGCTGTTTTTCGCCGGCCAGATGACTGGAGTTGAAGGCTACATCGAATCTGCCGCAACCGGATTGCTCGCGGGAATCAATGCCGCCAAGCTGCTCGCCGGCGATCCGACGGTCACGCCGCCGGCCACCACGGCACTCGGTGCGCTCTTGCGCTATATCACCGACCCCGAGCGCAAGCGTTTTCAGCCGATGAATGTGAACTTCGGCTTGATCCCGCCGCTTAACGTGCGTCTGCGCGGCAAAGCGAAAAAGGAAATGATGTCGCGCCGGGCGCTGGCCGATATGAGCTATTGGGCGCAAGAGTGCGGGATGGCTGCATCGTCGATGCAGCCGGATAAATTCACGGAGGCCGAAACAATCGCGATGCCATGAGTCCGAGACGCAGCGCCTTCATCGACGTTGGCACCAACACGATTCTCTGCCTAATTGCGGAGATCAGAGACACTGGTCGATTCAGAGTGTTGGACGATCTCGCGGAGATTGCCGGTTTGGGCAAAGGTGTCGATCAGACCGGCTTAATCGGAGTTGAAGGCGAACAGCGCAGCCTAGTGGTTCTCGAACGCTACCTCGAGCAGTGCAAAAATCTCGGCGTCGAAGAAATTATTGCCGTTGGCACCAGCGCCTTGCGCGACGCGAAAAACAGCGACGAAGTGCGCGCCCGTTTTCATGACCGGCTCGGCATCGACATACGCGTCATCTCAGGCGCCGAAGAAGCCGCATATTCGTTTCTTGCGGTCGAGCGCGGCCTGGCGCTCGCCGGGCGCGAGCTGCTGGTGATCGATATCGGCGGCGGCAGCAGCGAATTTATCCGCGGCAATGAGTCGGGAATTTCTCGGGCGGTCAGTATCGATGTCGGTTCGGTGCGGCTGACTGAGCGATATCTCCATGCCGATCCGGTAAAGCCGGATGAGGCTGAACAATTGACCGCGGCGATCGATAAGGCTTTAGCTCTGTTGCCGGCACGAGGAATCGACACGGACGGAGCACTCACGCTTGTCGGGATCGCCGGCACTTTCACGACCTTGGCGGCGATGGAAAAACAATTGGCGCGTTACTCTCATGCCGAGGTTCACGGTAGCACTCTGACTCTTCAACAGGTGCGGCGCCAAGTTCACGCGCTGCAGGCGAAGACCGTCGAGGAGCGAAAGCGCATTATCGGTCTCGAAGCCAAAAGAGCCGACGTGATTTTCGCCGGCGCATCCCTGATCGAACGGATCATGATTTTCTATCAGGCTGATGAGGTCATCGTCAGCGACCAAGGCGTGCGCTACGGGCTCTTACATGAGGTGGCGAAAGCACTGCAAAAGGGTTGACATTTCCGGGCGAATTGGAAATGATCTGCCTTTCGTTTTGTGCAACGAGGCACGGTTAAACTAAAATCTGACTAACGACTGAGGGAGGTGACAACCAATGACCAAGGCAGAATTAGTCGACGCCGTCGCGAAGAGCGCCAAGATCAGCAAGGTTGCCGCCGGCGTGGCTGTGGACGCGACGTTCGACAGCATCGGCAAAGCGATCAAGAAGAGCAAGCGGTTTCAAGTCCCCGGCTTTGGGACCTTCACCGTGCGTTCGCGCAAGGCGCGCAAGGGCAGAAATCCGCAGACTGGCGCAGTCATAAACATCAAAGCGAGCCGCTCGGTAGGATTCAAACCCGCTCCGGTACTCAAAAAGGGGCTGTGATTTTCCGGTCATTCGCGCAGGCCACCGCGGACAACCGGGTGGCCTTTTTTCGGCTTGATGGCCGCGCCCCGAGTGCGTAAAATGCTCGGCACCGGCAGAGAAAAATTATGTCGCTTAAAACTGAACTGATTTGGCTCGACGGAGAATTGATCCGTTGGGAAGAAGCCAAGGTGCATGTGTTGACTCACGCGCTGCACTACGGCACGGCTTACTTCGAAGGAATCCGTTGCTATCATTTGACCGACGGCCGCTCGGCGGTATTTCGCTTAAAAGAACATATGCGCAGGCTTGCCGATTCGGGAAAGATCCTCGGTTTTCTGCTGCCGTACACGGAGGAGCAGCTCAATCACGCGACTCTCGAGCTGATTCGCGCCAACAAGCTCAAGGAGTGTTACATCCGTCCGCTGGCATTTGTCGGTCTCGGTGAGTTGGGTCTCTACGCGCCGAATAATCCGATAAACGTCTGTATCGCAGTTTGGCCTTGGGGCGCGTATCTCGGGGACGAAGGGCTCAAGAACGGCATCCGGGCCAAAGTGTCGTCCTTTACACGCCATCACGTCAACGTGATGATGACCAAGAGCAAGACCACGGGAAATTACATCAACTCGGTTTTGGCCAAGCACGAAGTGAAAAAAGCCGGCTATGACGAAGCGATCATGCTCGATGCCGAGGGCTACGTGTCGGAAGCGAGCGGTGAAAACATTTTCATCGTCCGCGACCGCAAGATCAAAACCACGCCGTTGACTTCAATTCTGCCCGGGATTACCAGGGACTCGATCATTACACTGGCGCGGGATAAGGGTTACGAGTTGGTGGAAGAGCGTTTTACCCGGGACGAGCTCTATATCGCCGACGAGGCTTTTTTCACCGGCACGGCGGCGGAGCTGACGCCGATCCGCGAAGTGGATGACCGGCAAATCGGTGCCGGCCGACGCGGCGCGGTGACCGAAGATATTCAAAACACGTTCTTCGACATCATCAAAGGCAAGAATCCCAAGTACAAAGACTGGTTGGCCTATGTCGGATCTGATTCGCCAAGATCTGCCGGTGCAATAGTTGATCCGCCCCCGCCCATCGATTAATACTGAAGAATGACGGAGCGGCTTGACGCCACGCTGCGTATCACGATGCTGCCGCGCGATACCAACGCGCACGGCACGATATTCGGCGGCGTGATCCTGAGCCACATCGATTTGGCCGGGGGCATCGCGGCGTCGCGCCAAGCGGCGCGAAACTTTGTCACTCGGGCGATGCGCGAGGTCGAGTTTATCGCGCCGGTGTACGTCGGCGACGTGGTGAGTTTTTATACTTCGGTGCTGTGCCAGGGTACGACTTCGATCACCGTGAAAGTCAGCGTTGAAGCCGAGCGCGTCAAGCACCCCCGGGATCGGGTCAAAGTCACCGAGGCCGAGGTGATTTACGTCGCCATCGACGAAGCGGGAAAACCGATAGCGTTAAAGTAAATGGCGTTGCCGGGCAAATTTCTACACATGTTGCGAGCGGTCGCGCTGCTCGTCGCCGTCGCGGTTACAGCCGGCGCGGCGGATGCGCCAAAGCTTGAAGATCCGAAGCATGGCTGCTGCCCGCATGACGGCGCGGAGATCGCGGGTTGGCATAAAAATGCCGATCGTCTCTACGGTCAGTTCAAGCCCCGCGAAGCGGCCGGCGAGTTGCAAAAAATCCTCGAGGTCGATGGCAGCAATTTTGAAGCGCTGATCAAGATGGCGCGGGCCTACGTCGATATCGGCGATCAGATCCCGGAAAACGGGAGCGACTGGAAGGAGCGCAAGCTCAAGGAATATTCCATCGCCGAAGAGTATGCCCACAAAGCGGTGCGCGTGGATGCCAATTCCACCTGGGGTCATTTTTGGGTCGCCGCGTCGATCGGCAATATCGCCATGGTCTCGCCGGTGTCAAAGCAAGTGGATTTCGCCGAGGAAATTCGGAACGAGGTCGAGAAAGCGATAGCGCTAGATCCCAAGAACGGTTCGGCTTATCACATTTATGGCGTTTGGCATCGCAAGCTGGCCGAAATCGGCAAAGGTAGCCGCATGCTCGCGAGCGCGCTGTACGGCCGTTCAGTGCCGACCGGGAGCCTCGATAGGTCGATCGAATACTTGAAAAAGGCCGTGGCGCTCAATCCGACCGTGATCGTTTCTCGGTTGGAGCTGGCGCGCAGTTACATCGCCATCGAAGAGTGGGCGCAGGCGCGTGCGATGCTAAAGTCGATCCCGGATCTGCCGATCCAATTTTCCGACGACGCCAAGCATAAGGAAAAGGCGGCGCAGCTCCTCCAAGAGATCAAGGATAGCTAACCTAACCAGCGCGGTTATTTCTCACCAACCTACCGCGATAGGCGCGGGGTTGACTCACCGCGCACTACCCTCCAGTCAGTGCGCGGTGCGAAATTTCTCGATTCGACTAAAATCAAATCGTTTGCACCGGTGTTGCGCTTTCAGTATCAATGAATGGCGATGGCCAGAGCATGCTTTAAAATTTGCCTAGGATTATTGGTGGGGTTAGTCGTTTATGCGTGCGGCGACTCCGGCGCTAAAACCAAGACGCTGCGCGTCGGATTTGTCCCGGCCGAGGACGCGCAGCAGGTGATGCAGAATGCCCAGCCGATCGTAGAAATCCTGCGTAAAGAGTTGGGTATGGAGATTCAGCCCTTCGTGGCGACGGATTACACGGGCGTGGTTGAAGCCTTGCGTGTCAATAAGCTCGACGTTGCCTTTATGGCGCCAGCGTCTTACGTGCTCGCGAAAAACGAAGCGGACATCAAAGTGATTCTCAAATCTGAACGCAAGGGCATTCCCTACTATTATGCCGCGATTATTACGCGCGCGGATAGTTCGATCAAAAGCCTTGACGATCTGCGCGGTAAGACCTTTGCCTTTGGCGATTCGCTGTCCACCACGGGTCACGTTTTTCCGCGCAAAATGTTCAAGGAGCGCGGCATCGATCCGGTGCGCGATTTCAAACAGATTCTCTACTCCGGTGGCCACGACGCCACCGTGCTCGCCGTTCTCAACGGCAAAGTCGATGCTGGTGCGACCTATGCCAACTCGCCCGACAGCAAGGACACGGCTTGGATGCGCTATCTGAAAAATCCCGAGGATGTCAAAAAAATTCGCGCCATCGCATTCTCGGAGCCGATTCCCGCCGACAATCTGGTCGTCAGCGGCAGCCTCGATCCGGGCGTTGCCAAGAAAATCGAGGAGATCTTTGTCGAGCTCAGCCGCGATCCCAAAGGAAAAGAAATGCTGCGCGAGCTCTACCAAATCGACGGTTTTGTGCCCGCCACCGACAAGGATTACGATTCGGTGCGTCACGCTTTTACCGAGGCCGGCATTCAAATCAAAGAATCGCTGCAGAAACGGCGCCCGTGACGATACTCGAGATCAAGGATCTCCATCAGTCCTACAACGGCAGCGCGCCGGTCTTGTGCGCTATTAGTCTCAAGGTTGAGCACGGCGAATTTGTCGGCATCATCGGTCTCAGCGGTTCGGGAAAGTCGACGCTGCTGCGCTGCATCAATCGGCTCGTGGAAACCGGCTCCGGCGAGATCTGGGTGCCGCAGCGGCTGTTAACCGGTGACTCGAAGGGCGCGCCGATCAATATTCTCAAACTCGACGCCGCGAATTTGCGCCATCTGCGCCGCAAAATCGGTATGATCTTTCAGCAGTTCAATCTCGCCAAGCGCTTGTCCGTTATTGAAAACGTGCTAGCCGGCGGTCTCGGCTATCAGCCAACATTGAGAAGTACGCTCAGAATGTTCACGCGCGAAGAGCAGCGTCACGCGCTCACCAATTTGAAACGCGTCGGTTTGCTGGAGCATGCCTACAAGCGCGCCGACGAACTGAGCGGCGGCGAACAGCAGCGGGTTGCCATCGCACGCACGTTAATGCAGCAACCGGCGATCATTCTCGCCGACGAACCGGTTTCGAGCCTCGATCCTAAACTGTCGCGCGTGGTGCTTGATATTCTTAAACGCGTCTGCCGCGAAGACGGGATCACGGCGCTGGTGAGCCTGCACACGCTCGAGTTGACCCGCGAGTACGCCGACCGGGTGATCGGTTTGAAACAAGGCCAAATTGTCTTCGACGGTTCGACCAAGGATTTAACCGAGGCTGTCGTCAGCGCGATCTATCATCGGCAGGAATAGCAATTTCGGCTATCCGATCGGGATCAGCGGAGCATCTGACGCTGAATCGAAGACGACGCTCGCCGTTGGAAGAGCAATTTTCCATGTTGAAGGAATATTTCACGACGCGTGCGAGATCTGGACAGGTACAATTTGACGGATTTATTGACGTCGTCGTTCAGCGTGCTGATTCGAGAATATCGTTACCGTGCTTATCCAATGAGGTGAACGGAGGTGTGCCTTGATTGAAGAAGGTTATCAGGGCGGTGAAACCGACATATTCAAAGAGGCGCCGGCCGCGCCAAAGCGTGGAATGCGCTTGTATGTCCTCATCGGCGTCGCGCTGCTTTTGTTGGCGTGGTCGTTTCAGGGGGCGAAGTTCCGACCGGCGGAGTTGTTCGACGGCATCCCACAGATCCTTGTGACCCTTGGCCGCATGCTGCCGCCCGACTTTAGCAAGATCACCGACAGTAAGAACTATTATTTTCCGTCCGACGTGTCGGTGGCGGAACTCTTTTTGCCGGTACCGCTCGGCGGCGATCAAGCCCGCATTCGCCGGCGTTGGTGGGACAACACATTTCCCCAGACCGTTATTGGCGCGACGCTGGAAACCGTGCAGATGGCGCTGGCAGGAACGGTTCTGGCGTTGCTGGTGGCGTTTCCGCTTGGTTTTCTCGCCGCGCGCAACACCACGCCGCATCGGCTCGTCTACCACGGTGTGCGCACCGTGTTAAATCTGGTGCGCACGGTTCCCGACCTCGCGCTCGGTTTGCTCTTCGTCGCCGCGGTGGGGTTGGGCGCTTTCGCCGGAACCCTGGCGCTGGCGATTCATACGGCTACCGTGCTCGGCAAATTGCTTTCCGAGTCGGTGGAAAATATCGACGAAGGCGTCGTCGAAGCGATCCGCGCCACCGGCGCGGGTTATGCGCAAATGCTTTCCTTCGCCGTCTTGCCGCAGATATTGCCCGATCTCATTTCCTTTACCTTGTACCGTCTGGAAACCAACATCCGCGCTGCATCCGTGCTCGGCCTGATCGGCGCCGGCGGCATCGGCTATCTCATGAACACCAGCTTTCGCACCTTTCAGTACCAAGAAGCCGCGGCCATCGTGCTGATCCTGATCGCGCTCGTCATGCTCGTGGATCACTTGAGCTCGCGACTGCGCAGTTTGGTGGTGTGACCGCGCAGTTTTTCTTGCCGATCCATTCATACCTTCACCCAACGCAGATCGATGGCGTTCGGGTTCATATTTAAAGCCGCGGTGGCGGACCGCCATCGTGGACATTTTTTTCTGCCATGTGATAATCTTCGCCCATGGAGAAAGTTGATCAATGATTCGTACTGTCGGTCTCGTTGCCAAATATCAGGAGCCCAAAGCGGCGCAGATGGTTCGCTGGCTGGTCCCTTGGCTCAAAAAGCGCGGCAAAAAAGTTTGCGTGGAAAACGGCCTAGCGCGCAACGGGGCACAATCCTGCAGCAAGAAGCAGATGGCGGCGAAGGCCGATCTGATTGTTTCGTTGGGCGGCGATGGCACGCTGCTCAATATCGCGCCCTTGGTGGAACGGCCGGAAGTGCCCATCCTGGGAGTTAACCTTGGCGGATTGGGGTTTATCACCGAAGTTGCCATTGACGAGCTGGAAGCCGTGCTCAGCAAAACCCTTGATGGTGATTACGAAGTCGAAAAGCGCATGACCCTCGAAGTCCGGGTTTTAAGCAAAACGGGCCGCCCGCACAAGTTTCGCGTGCTCAACGACGCGGTTATTACCAAAGGGGCGCGCAGCCGCATCATCGATTTGGAAACCTATGTTGGCGATGATTATCTTTGCACCTACCGCGCCGACGGTCTGATTATCTCGACTCCGACCGGGTCGACCGCCTATTCTCTCGCCGCAGCGGGGCCGATCCTCGAGCCGACCCTCGGCGCCATCGTGTTGTCTCCGATCTGTCCGCATACGCTCACCAACCGGCCGATCGTGGTGCCGAGTAAGGCGGCGATTCGCGTGACCTTGCGGTCGTTTGGCGATACCGTCATTCTGATTCCCGACGGCCAACAGGGCGTCCAGCTCAACAACGGCGATCAAGTAGAAGCTCGTGATTACGGCCTGCCGGTCTCTTTGATCAAGCTTGCGTCGCGCAGCTATTACGATATTTTGCGCGACAAACTGAAATGGGGAGAACGCTAGGCGCTCCGATTTATGCTGCGCGAGCTTCGCATCAAAAACTTTGCGGTCATCGATGAGGTCGCACTGGAGCTTGAGCCCGGTCTGAATATTCTCACCGGAGAAACCGGCGCCGGTAAATCCATTATCCTCAACGCACTCGGGTTGGTGGCCGGCGAGCGCGGCAGCGCCGATGTGATCCGCAACCAAGAGGAAGAAGCGACCGTAGAAGCGCTATTTGAAGATTTGCCGCCCGAGCTTGCAGGCAAGCTCGGCGATGCCGGCTTCGACGCTCGAGACGAACTGCTGATCAAGCGAATTGTCAATCGGTCCGGCAAAAACCGCGTTTACTTAAATGGCAGCCTTTGTCCGCTTGGGCTGCTCGCCGAAGCGGGCAGCTCGCTGGTGCACATTTATGGCCAGCATGAACATCACACGTTGCTGCAGCCGGAAACCCATTTGAGCCTTCTCGATGCGTTTGCCGACTTAGCCGGTGCAGCCAAGTCCATGAAAGAGAATTACAAAGCTCTATCGGCCGCTTGGAAGGAGCTCAACGAAGCCAAAGAATCGCTTGAGCAGCGCCGCCGGGAAAAAAGCTTACTCGAAGCGCAGGCCGAGGAACTGGCGCAGTCGCGGTTGAAAGCCGGCGAGGAGGAAGAACTGCGTGCCGCGAAAAACATCTTGGCGCACAGCGAAAAGCTTTACCAAGGCTGTCGCGAGGGCGAAGAGCTCCTATATGAAGGCGACGCCGCTCTGATCGGCCGGCTCAGTAAATACGGCCTGCGGCTGCGGGAATTGGCCACAATCGATCAACACTTGCGTCCTACTGGCGAATTGCTCGACTCTTCTTTGGCGCAGCTTCAAGAGGCCGCTGCACAACTGCGTCGCTACGCTGAGCGCGCTCACTTCGACCCGGGGGCGCTGGAACAAGTCGAAGACCGCCTCGCCGAAATCCAACGTCTCAAACGGAAATACAACGCCGGCGTCGACGACATCCTGCGTCTGCACGAAGAAATCAAAACTTCACTGAATCGCTTAGAACAGGGCGAGGAGAAAATCGCCGGCTTGGATAAAACATTCAACGACGCGCGGCAATCGGCATGGGATAGCGCCGAGAAACTCTCTCACGCCCGCGAGCGCGCGGCGAAGAAGCTCAAGCGTGAGATGGAAAAGGAAGTCAAAAGTTTGGGCATGCCGGAGACGACCTTTGAAGTTCGCTTTGTCACTCAAGATGAAAAAGCGGATGAGCCGCCGTTTTTTATTGCCGGTAAAAAACTCACCGAGCGGGGTATGGATCAGGCGGAATTCTACTTTTCACCCAACCCTGGGGAGCCGGCGAAACCGCTGACAAAAATTGCCTCCGGAGGCGAGCTCTCGCGCTTGATGCTCGCGCTCAAGGCGCTGGTGCTGACGCCGGGGATTGTTTCCACTTTGCTGTTCGACGAGGTGGACGCAGGCATCGGCGGGCGCGTGGCGGAAATCGTCGGCAAGAAACTCAAACAGGTCGCCGCGAACCATCAAGTGATCAGCGTGACTCATCTGCCGCAAATCGCTGCCCTCGCCGACGCGCACTACGTTGTCAAAAAAGAAGTCGAACAAGGGCGAACCTTCACGCGCGTCAAGCAATTATCAGAACGCGATCGGATCACGGAAGTAGCGCGCATGCTGGGGGGCATCAAGGTCAGCGAGCAAGCACGCCGGCATGCCGAGGAATTGGTCAGGAATAAGTAACGAGGACTGGGCTTTTAGTTCGGGTTTGACTTTTGTGGATCTCTCTCCTAATTTTACTTCTGCAGTTTTGCTCAGTCCTTCCCTACGTGGGGCCGTAGCTCAGTTGGGAGAGCGCTTGAATGGCATTCAAGAGGTCGAGGGTTCGATTCCCTTCGGCTCCACCAAAAATCCGCGATAAAACAGATATTTGGTAGTTCATGAAAGTTATGCAAAATCTCTCTGGCCCTAAATTGTCCGTGTTTTGTCCGTGTTGCCTCATCCGTTAGCCTGTGAACGGTCAATCGAAGCTGTCTTTGGCTGTTGCTCCAGGTGATCCTGAAGCCGCGCCGTTGCTTCGCGGAGATCACACTCGCCGGCAATTCGGTATCGTCGATACATGCTCCGGGTCTTATGACCGGTAATTTCCATTGCCACGGCTTCCGGCACACCGGCCTGCGAAAGGTTTCGCGCGGCGCATCGTCGGAGGTCATGCACGATGATGGCCTTGTATTTCTTCTGTTGGCCATCGGGTAGCTTTTCGAGCCGTCCCACCCCAGCTGCGACGCACGCTGCGCGCCGAGTCTTACGAAACTCTGTGATGGGCCGTCCCTTCAGGTGAAACACATGCGGGCAGTCCAGACGGCGCGCCGATCTCCGCTGCTCGACAATTTCCAGCAATCTACCGGTCAATGGTAGGATCCGCGCTTCCTTGTTTTTCGAGTTCTCGATTCTACAGCGGACCACTTTGCCGTTGAGGTCCCATTCCAGTTTGGCCGCTTCACCCTTGCGCCAGCCACTCAGGTACAGGAATTCGACCAACGGTCGCAGATGTTCCGGAAGGTTGCCCAGGAGTTGAGAAAATCCCCGTGCTCAAGGAACCCTTGGCGGACGTTATTCTCCGACGAGCTCGATCGGGAAACTCACCTACGAGATGAAGGTCGCCGCCCATACCCTGGACGCAGTTCCGGAGCGTGGAAATCAGTAAATCGGTGCGCTGTTCGAGTTTGGAAATACCTCCTGCCCGATATGCAGGGACTTGGCGAGCTTTTGTTGGGTAAGCTTTCGTGCGTGGCGGAGCCAACGACCTTATTACCGAACTTCTCGACGCGATGGATACAGACCAATCATCAATCACCCATGAATTAACTCGATGCCTTTGATCGCCACTATCAAAAGCATCTCCGGTACACCGGCAAAATAGGTGATAAAGGCGACAATCGTTACAAACGCCAAGCTCACCATGAGATAACCCAAGAGCCTCTTTTTGGTCAGAGTCATCAGGAATCAATTGGTCATAAAAATAGCCTCCAAGCAGGTTGGCTACATCTAGATGCTCTCACTCTCGACGCAAAGATCCTTTTCTGCTTGCTCCCGACTCACCGCGCTTCGGAAAGCCCTCGAAGATTTCAGTACCGACAGAGTGAAAGCCGAGGGACGGTGGCAGGTGCTCAACGTCGCTGAACGGGATTAAGGGGTAATTCCACGAGCCGAGTGATGGACCTGCGAACAAAGCGGCGTCCATCAATCAAGCGCGTGACGAACCTGCTGGGGGCTTTGTCGGATGATGAGGTGCTGAGGGTTGTACCCGATGATGCAGAGCATGAAGGGGATGATGGGCGAGCAAAAGCCGGGCGAGCAGTCACAGGACATGATACAGGAGATGGAGGAAATGATGGGTCGGACAAAGATGATGGATATGTGCAGCCAGATGATGGGTAAGTAATAGATTAGAGCCGAAAAAAGACGAATCGAGCAAGTAGGCTCAGCTACCCTTGTTAGAGTGGATACCAACCATGGCGTGGTTCAGCTATCAGGTGTCCTCGATTCGGCTGGCGACCGAGCTCACGCTGAAGCAGTCGCCCGCCGTGTCATCGGCGTTAAAGACGTGGTCAACAATCTGCAGGTGCCCTGAGAATCCGACGGCATATCTCACGAAACCCATGACCTGCATCACACGGCCTCACGTATAAATTCTAACTAATTGCAAAATTTGTCACCTCGATCGACTGCAAAATTCCCCAATACCGCAATTTAAAAACAATGACCTATTGATATCGAGTGATATCGAGCGTGAATACCCCGTTTTCTCTGCCGACAAGTAGTTAACAATTAAGCGGTTTTTTGACGCAGATCTTTATCTTCCAGGGAACGTACAATGCGACCCTGCGCGATCAGTGCGCGAAAATTTCGTGGTCCTGCTTTTGCTTACGCCTACTGTAATATTTGAAACAAATAAGGAGATAATGGATGAACAGATTACGTTTGCAGAGTGAGTCCGGTTTTACACTTATCGAATTGTTGGTGGTCGTTGCTATCATCGGTATATTGGCCGCCATTGCGATTCCGCAATTCGCTGCGTACAGAAAGCGTGGATATGAGGCGCAGGTCAAATCCGATCTAAGGAACGGGGCGGTGTCTGAAGAAGCTTATTTTGCACAGAACACAACCTATAAGTCTGGTACCATGACGTCTGGTACTCCTCCGGGCTTTAACGCGACGACCGGCGTTACGGTGACTGCTGGAGTCGGGACCAACACCTTCCTAATGACCGCTACGCATACGAATTGCGGTAGTTCTAAATGGACTTTCAGTAGCATAACCGGGCAGATCGCGGGCACAACGGGTGGTTGTCCATAACGAGCCATTAATTTACAAATACTCGATCTTGGGAATGAGAAAAGGGGGCATGAAAATGAGCCCCCTTTTTTTGTCGCTTTTTTTAGAAAGTCGGAGTAATAAGCGCGCGTTAAAACAGCGCCATCGTTCTAATGGTTTGACGTTGTCAGTGATGCTCTTAAACGAACATGCCAAAGCTTACGCCCGCGGGGCAGTGTGCGAGGATCCCATTACGTGGCTGGTCACGCTGAAAACAGGACATGATATTTTTGATAGAATACGATCGCGTTATTGGGAAGATTGTCGAAATGCAATCTTTCAATGCATCAGAGCGTGCGAGGGCAGAGTATCAACGACTTGAAAAAGAACTGGAGCTGAACCGCCGCGGGGTTAGGACCGGCCCGGAATCCTGCAAGATTTCGGCAGACCGACGGCAGAACGAAGGGGAGCCACCCACCGCTTCAATGACTTCGGCATAATTCTTTGAGGTGATTCTCGAGGCGATGCCACAGAGCAAACTGTGCTTCATGTTCTTTCTGTGAATAAGTCAAAGCAAGGGCAAACGTTTCTGGGTTTTCGATACTGGGTAAGTTCCAAGATATGAATTCCTCGAGATGTTCCAGGATCTTCCGCTCCTCGGCTTTGATCTCACAGCAAGCCTCACTGAGACGATCGAGTTTCGGACCGAAGGAGTGACTTGCGAACCATCCCTTCCAGCTTATCCGGTGAGCGGCATTTGACTCCATGACCGAGCAGAATCCCTTTTACCAGCACCCCAAATGATCGTCCCGTCAGAAATCTATAGACTAAGACAGAACTCGGGCAACTCGTCATCATCGGCGCTAAGTAATGCTTCTGCACCGAAATCAATTTTGATTTTTGCAGCTACCTGCCGCAATCCCATAGCACGAATGAGCCAGTAAAAAGGCTCCGCTCCGAACGCTTTACATTTGTAGTTGTCGACGGTGATTGCCATTGCGACCGATGAAACGGGAGTTCTTTGGCTCGTGGTTAGTTCGCGATGATCTGACCGATCAAGAAAATCGCGCCAAGCGCGATCATGAGGAGAATTCCCCCCACGGTACGCCGCTGAAGAGCACGCAGATGTCGCCAGCTATTCCGGCTAGAATAAGAGTAGTAGCACCGAGATATCCCAGAAGGATTTCTAAGTTGGTCTGAAAAAACGCCGAATGCTTCGGCTTGAGAATAAAATAGTCATCTTCGTCCGGCCGAAGCAGCGTGCCGATGTGCCGACCACGTGCTTTGGACTGCAAGCTTAGGAAAAATCCGAACGCCACCGGCCGAAACTGTCGTTTGCGTAGATTACCGGGATGCCATGTGCTTTGGCGCGATGCTTGAAAGCCGCCAAGGCTCTGGCCATCGGTCGGGCAGGGGACTGAAATTCTAGATCGTTTACGACGTCGATCAGCACAAGCGCGGTGTTGGCGCGATCCGGAGCATGGTTAAGCTGATCAGAATTGTGCGCTGTCTGTTTCATCGAAATATGCGCATCACTCAGCTCCGTTTACCTATTGCGAATCCAGGATTGTTAGCCGTTGCCTCATTGGAGGGGCGAAGACTCGTAATGCTCAAGTAAGTCGGCGGGGTCCTTCATGCCGGCTCGCAGCGTAGTTCCTTTGTTAGATCAGAGTCAAGTTCAGTTATCGCCGTAGAATTGAACTGTAGTGTCGCAGGGTTTGTTCGTAGAGCATACGGTTTTATCCTCTATCGCTGATGCGTTACTTCTTGTGTAAGTCTGCTCCTGCAAAGCTCTCCATTGAATGGCTCCTTTCCTGAGGGTCTTGTTTTATCCACTACAACAAAACCGCCCGTGAGCGCCATTCCGTCTATGTGATCAATTCAATTTCGGAACGTAACTCTGGCGTACGCCACGCCACGCTGTGAAAAAGAAGTTGAGAGTCTTGAGTTGCTA
>WNGO01001376.1_pt1 | contig 15651 bp, 12 predicted proteins | sample 5400511 | NCBI WGS metagenome assembly WNGO01 (sample SAMN13153380, study PRJNA577476) | soil metagenome | isolation source: 20 cm soil or saprolite under Garry oak tree replicate 2 | place: USA:California | collected 2016-06-15 | reverse complement strand
CGTTGCGCCCAGGCGTTGAGCATTTCCAGCACGGGCGCCATCGTCGCGAAGATCCCCGCGAACAGCACGGCGACTTCGATGATCGGACCGAACGAGAAGACGTTCTTGATACGGCGGTCCTGCGACCCGGCGAAATAGCCGATCAACGCCAGTAACACGATCACGAGACTGCTCGCTGCCAGCACGATCGAGATGATGATGCCCAACAGGACGAGAGTCTCGACGCCGCCCGTGATGCGCAGCGGTTCGTGAATCAGCACCTCCTCGTGCTGCGAACCGGGCAGCGCTTTCTCGTCCCTCTTCAGCGCCCATTGGTCCCAGAGATTGAAGATCACGAGTAGGCTGCCGTTGATCAGGAGCCACTGGGGCCAGAGGCGGAGCGTCCAGTCGAACGGCACGCCCTTCAGGAAGCCGAGGAGCAAGGGCGGGTCGCCGACCGGTGTGAGCAGGCCGCCGCAGTTGGCGGCAATAAAAATGAAGAAGATGATGATGTGGGCGATGCGTTTGCGGCGCTTGTTGGCGCGCAAGAGCGGCCGGATCAGGAGGACGGAGGCGCCGGTGGTGCCGAGCAGGTTCGCCAGCACGGCGCCGAGCCCGAGCATTCCGGTGTTGACGAGCGGCGTCCCCGCGAGGGAGCCTTGAATGTGAATGCCGCCCGTGACCACGAAGAGCGCGCCGATGACGACGATGAACCCGATGTACTCGTCGAACTTCTCGTGCAGCAGCTCGGGGGCGTGGATGCCCAGATACACGAGGATCGGGGCGGACACGAGCACCACGACGAGCGCCTTGTTGCGGTTCTGATGCCACCACGCGGGCGCGGCGAGCGGGGCGAGCGCGATGACAAGCAGCAGCGCCACGAAGGGCAAGGCAGTGACGAGCGGAAGCTCAACGCCGAGCATAAGTTGGACCCATGCTGCTGATAATGGTGGTGCTTGCGCAAGTCCCCCAAGGCACGATCGAGCTGCAGCCGGGCATGATCATCACGCGGTCTGTCAGTGTTGTCCCCAAGACGTATCGCCTTGCGGGTGCTCCGATCATGGTGCGCGGCGACAACATCATCGTCGATTTCGGTGGCGCTACGCTGGAGGGCACGGATCCACAGGCCGATCCCGATCAAGCCCGCGACACCGCGATCGTCATCGACGGCGGCAGCAACATCCGCATCGTCAAGGCCAACATCCATGGATACAAGGTCGGTATCCTCGCGCGCGGCACTCGGCAGCTGGCGCTCCGGAACAACGATCTCAGCGACAACTGGAAGCCCCGGCTCTTCAGCTTGGTAGAGCACGAGAGCCTGGTCGACTGGTTGTCCTTCCATCACAACGAGAAGGACGAATGGGTGAGGTTCGGGGCCGGGATCTATTTGCAGGACGTCAAGGGCGCCGAGGTGCGCAGTAACGTCGTGATCGGCGGCATGAATGGACTGCTGCTGGTGCGATCCAATGGCGTGATGATTCGGGACAACAACTTCTCGTTCAACTCGGGCCTCGGCATCGGCCTGTACCGCTCTTCGGACGACACGATCATTCATAACGAAGTCGACTACAACGTCCGCGGCTACAGCCATCGCTTCTTTACGCGCGGCCAGGACTCGGCCGATCTGCTGCTGTTCGAGCAGAGCTCACGCAACGTCGTCGCGATCAACTCGCTGACGCACGGCGGCGATGGCGTCTTTCTCTGGGCCGGGCAGACGACGATGGACTCGGGGACCGGCGGGGCGAACGACAACCTGTTCTACGGCAACGACGTGAGCTACGCGACGGCGAACGGCGTCGAGGCAACGTTCAGCCGCAACGAGATCATCGCAAACCGCGCCTGGGGCAGTGAGTACGGCGTGTGGGGCGGCTATTCCTACCAGACCGAAATCGTGGGAAACGATTTTCGCGGCAACCGCACCGGCGTCGCCATCGAGCATGGGCAGGACAATGTCATCGCCAACAACCGATTCGATCGCGACTCCACGGCGATTCGCTTGTGGGCCGATTCGATCGAGCCGTCCGACTGGGGCTATCCGAAGCATCACGACACCCGGAGCCGGAACTACCGGATCAGCGGCAATGACTTCAGCGGCAATCGCAAGATTGTGAATGTGCGCAACACCACCGGCGTCGACACGCTCGCCGCGATCAGCCGAACCTTGGCGCCGCCGGTCGTCGGGAACCTGCGCCGCCCGTCCCCGCCGCTCGCGCAGCGCGACCGCTCCGCGATCATCGTCGACGAATGGGGACCGTACGACTGGCAACATCCCAAGCTCTGGCCCGTCGATTCCGCGCGCGCGATCCCCTTGCACCTGGTCACGCTCGGGCCGGCCGGCACGTGGAGGCTCGCTTCGCTCCGTGGAGTGGCGACGCTCTCGCTCGCCGCGGGACGCATTGGCGATACCATCGCCGTCATGCCCAAGCGCGATTCGACTGGCGACTGGGAAGTGGCGCTCGAGTCCCACGGGACGCGGTTTTCGTACAGCCGGTTCGAGCCGAAGATCGATTGGAGCGTGCGGTTCCTGGATTCGGCCGGGGTGGCGAGCCCCGGGGCCGCGCCCCGGGGCTTAGCGCGCCTGGACTTCATGTGGTATCGCGCACCGGCAGCGTACAAGGACCTGCCTCGAGATCACTGGTCGCTGGAAGCCACCGGTACCGTGACTCTCCCTGCGGGCACCTACTCAGTCCGAACCATCAGCGACGATGCCGTGCGCGTGTGGATCGACGGAGCGTTGGCGATCGACGCCTGGACCCCGCACGAGTCGCAGGTAGACTATGCCCCGATCACGGCAGGAGAACACAAACTGCGGGTCGAGTATCGCCAGGTGGACGGCTGGGTCGAGCTCCGCGTGGACATCATACGTGGCTCGTCACGTAGTCCGGGCTCGCCCGGCCCCCATTAGCTAAGGGGCCAGCGCCTTCCGAATCAGTTGCGCCACTCGCTCCGCGGCCGGCGGATCGAGATTGGCGAGCACGATCACATCGTAGCCGCCTCGGAGATCCCCCTCGACCGCCGCGTTGAGTCCCGGTGCGCCGCCCGCGATGCCCACTCCTGGCGGTGGCCCGGCCGGAATCTTGCCCTCGCGCAGGGCGTTGAGCAGGCGCAGGAGATCGTGTGCGGTTGAATAGCCACCACCCGCCGAGCTTCCCTTCCCTGGCAGGAAATCGGTGTTCCTCGACAGCGCCGCCCCTTCGCCGCCGCCTCTCGTGTATCCAATCGCGGTATTCGCCGGCCCGCGATCGATCCGCCAGCTCCCCGTTTGCGTCATCCCCGCGGGCTCGTAGATGTGGCGACGCACGTATTCGTAGTAGTTCTCGCCCGACAGCTTTTCGATCAGCAGGCCGAGCACGATGTAGCCGGCATTGGAGTACTGCTGGCGGGATCCGGGCTCGAACTGCAGCGGCTGATCCTTGATCAGCTCGAAATAATCCTGCAGGGTCACGACATCGTGGCGTGTCTTCCCCGCCGGCGCCGCAAAGATGTTCCCTTGAATCCCGGCGCGGTGCTCCAGGATCTGGCGGATCGTCACGCGCCGCGCCACGTCCTGATTGGGATAGTCGGGCCAGGCGCGCGCGAGCGACGAATCGATGCTGAGCTTGCCCGCCGCGGCGAGCTGCCGGATGGCGATGCCGGTGAACAGCTTGTTGATCGAGCCGAGGTTGAAGGACGTCTCGAGATCGTTGGCGCGACCGGCTTCCCGATCCGCCATCCCGTAGGCGCGCTCGAACTGCGGCGCTCCGCCTTGTGCGACGAGCACGACTCCTGAGAACTGGCCGAGTCTTGCCAGGCTATCCAGGGACGCTTGCCAGCCCTGAGCTTGGGCCACGAAGAGCAGCGCGAGTGTGAGCGTCATGCTACACCAGACGCGCAGCCTCCCTGAAACGTCGCTTAGATTCCGGTTCTCATGCAGCACGAAGCCGCCATCATCGCCGGCGCCGGGCCGATCGGCCTGGCCTGCGCCATCTCCGCCAAACGTCGCGGCATCGATCCCCTCGTGATCGACGCCGGCGCGCTCGCGAACTCGATCGTCCGCTATCCGATCAACATGACGTTCTTCACGACGCCTGAGCGCCTCGAGATTGGCAATCACCCGCTGGTGTGCGCCGGTGCGAAGGCTACCAGGGAAGAGGCGCTGAAATACTATCGTGGAGTCGCCCGCGTCGAAGGCATCCGCGTCCGCTCGTTTACGAAATTGATAGGAAAGAATGAAATTGAGACCCGGTTGGGGCGTGAGCCGATCTCATGGGACAAGCTCGTGTTAGCGACGGGCTATTTCGACCACGTCAACAAGCTGGGCGTCCCGGGTGAAGACCTGCCGCACGTCCACCATTACTTCGACGAAGCGCACCTCTCTTACGGCCTCGACGTCGTCGTGATCGGCGGCAAGAACTCCGCGGTCGAAGCCGCGCTGCAGCTGTTTCGCGCGGGGGCACGGGTCACCATCATCTATCGCGGCACGACATGGCCCAAGAGCGTGAAGTACTGGCTCCGTCCCGACCTCGAAAACCGCATCAAGGCCGGCGAGATCCAGGCCCGCCTCGGCAGTCAGGTCGTCGAGATCACCTCGCGCGATGTGCTCGTGCGCGGCGCGCTCGGCAACGAAGAACGGATTCCGGCGTCCCGGGTGTATCCGCTCATCGGCTTTCACCCCGATTTCGAGCTGTTCAAGCGCATCGGAATCACATTCGATTCCGAAACGGGACGGCCCCAGATCAATCCTGCAACGCTGGAAACGTCGGTCCCGGGCGTGCACGTCGCGGGGAGTGTGACCGCGGGCACAAGGATTTCGGAGATCTTCATCGAGAACGGCCGCTTCGACGGCGAGAAGATCTTCGGCTCGGCGGCCGAACGGCAGCGCGCTCAGGACCTATACCAAGGGATTAGAAGGGAAACGGGGGAGTAGTCCCTTCCCATACGGTATCCTCGGGCTAACTTGCGAACAATGTCCGAACTGCGCACCGGCCTCGCGGACGCCCTCGGCCCGCTGTACCGGATCGAGCGTGAAGTGCGGCCGGTTGGGGAGTACCGGCTCTTCGTCGCAACGCAATCCCAAGACGGCACCGAGCTACTCGTCAAGGTTTTGCCGGCGGCGTTGTCGCTTGGCATCGACGACCTGCTGTTCGAACGCGCCGTATTACTGGTCGGCGAGCGGCTGCAGCATCCCAATCTTGTGCGGCCTCGCGGTGCCGGCCGCGCCGGTTCGTTCGTCTATCACACGCGTCCCTTCGTCCCCGGCACGACGTTGCGCGCCTGGATCGGCAACAATGGCGCGATCCCGCTTGCCCGGACCGTCGAAATCCTCCGCGGCGTTCTGAGCGGTCTCGCGCACGCGCACGCCGCCCAGATCTCTCATGGCGAGCTGAAGGCGGAGAACGTCCTGCTGGCCGACCAAGGCGTGCTCGTGGCGGACACCGGGATCGCGAGCGCGCTCGGCAAGCCGGCGACGCCGCGCAATGACATGGCGGCGGTGCAGTCGCTGGCTCGAGAAATGCTCACCGGTGCGAAGCCTACGATCGGGGAAGAACCGCTGGAGCAGACGCGGACGCTGCCGCTGTGGCTCATGGAGTGGATGCGCTCGCGGTGGACGGATGCGGGTCGCGCCCTGGCGGGGATGCGACCGCCGCCACCTTCTAGCTCCCAATCCTCGCAACTCTTCGCCTGACACGTTGTTGTCTTGCCGCAGCAACGGTTTCGCTCCATATCTCCACTCCTCACTCTCCCGGAGTCTCGTTCCGTGTTGCATCGCAAGCTCGCGCTGATCGCCGTCGCGCTTACCGCTCTGCCCGCAGCACTCGCCGCGCAGGGCGCGTTCGGGTCCGCCCTCGCCATCAGTGGCCGTGAAATCCTGGTCGCCCAGCCCGGCAACTCCTATGGACCCGGCGTGGTCTACGTGTTCCGTGCCGACGCCCAAGGAGCCTGGGGAGGACGCGCCGCGAAGAAGATCACGCGCGCGGATGCCGCCAACGACGACGGCTTCGGATCGGCGATCGCCGTTGACGGCAACACGCTCTTGATCGGTGACGCCAAGGCGGACTCGGAGAGCGGCGTCGTCTATGTCTTCACGCGCGATGGCACCGGAGGCTGGCGCCAGACTGGAAGCTTTACCGCTCCGGCACGGCACGCGGGCGACGCGTTCGGCTCAGGGATCGTCCTGGCGAATGGCCGCGCCTATATCGCGACCGGTATACGCGGATTCGGTTCGATGGTATTCACGCAGCGGAGTGGCACCGTCTACGTCTTCCGCAATGCGGGCGGGAGCTGGTCCGCCGAGACGACGCTCACGTCCAGCGACACGTCCGGCGCTCAGACGTTCGGCAATGCGATCGCTGCCTCCGGCTCGCGCGTCATGATCGGCAACTTCCGCGCGGACTCCGGCAACGGCGCCGTCTATGTGTTCGGTCACGATGCGACGGGCGGATGGAAGCTGGAAAGCAAGATCTCGCCGCCCGGGCCGGTCACGGGACGGAACAGCGGGTTTGGCAGCTCGCTGGTGCTGCGCGGCGATAGCGCGTTCATCGGCGCGCTGAACGATCGGGGCGCGGGAGCCGTCTGGGTTTTTGCGCGCGACTCCGCGGCCGGCCGCTGGAATCCCGTCACGCGGACGCTGCCGTTTGATGGGAGCTTCGGCACGCGCTACGGCATTTCCCTCGCCGAGGTCGGCAACGAGCTGTGGGTTGGCGCCGACGGCGCGAATGGATTCCAGGGACGAGCCTTCGTTGTCACGCGCGACTCGACCGGCTTCCCGACCGCGACGAGGTTGGCACCGCCCGCCACCATGCAGGGGGGCCGAACGCAGTTCGGGGCAAAGATCGCCGCGGCGCCATCGCTCGTTGCGATTGCCGTTCCCAACGAGGATTACGGGGAAGGCGGTGTGATGCTGTACACTCGCCGCCCGGCCGGCGCGTGGACCGCCGCCGCGCATCTCGTCGGCGACGTCTCGACGCTGCCCGCGATCACGGGCGCGAATCGCGAGTGCACGAACGGCAAGGTGCAGATCTTCGACTGCAACCAGGTCGATCTGATGTCGTTCCTGCCGGTGTCTTCGATCGGCGGGAAACGCGGCGTCCAGCTCAGCGACATCTGGGGCTACGACGATCCGCAAAGCGGGCGTGCGATCGCCATCGTCGGTCGAGTGGACGGCACGTCGTTCGTCGATATCACCGATCCCAGCCATCCCCTCTACCTCGGCGATCTGCCGAAGACCGCGGGTGCGCGGGGCAGCTTCTGGCGGGAGATCAAGACGTACAAGCACTACGCCTTCGTCGTGTCGGACGGGTCGGGTAATCACGGAATGCAAGTGTTCGACCTCGACCGGCTGCGTGGGGTGCGAACGCCGCAGACCTTCACCGAGGATGCGCACTACGGTCTGGCGCACAGCGTGCACGACATTGTGGCCGATACCGTGAGTGGATACGTGTATCTGACCGGCTCCAACGCCGGCGGTGAGATGTGCGGCGGCGGGCTGCACATGGTAGACGTGCACGATCCGCTGCATCCCAAATTCGCGGGCTGCTTCTCCGATCCGCAGACGGGCCGGCAGGGCACCGGCTACACGCACGACGCGCAGTGCGTCGTGTACCATGGGCCCTCGACGAAGTATCAGGGCCGTCAGATCTGCTTCGGATGGAATGAGACCCACCTGTCGATTGCGGACGTGACGGACAAGGCGCATCCGGTCGCGATCTCGCGCGCGACGTACCCGAACGTCGGGTACGCGCACCAGGGGTGGCTCACCGACGATCACCGCTACGCGTACGAGGACGACGAGCTGGACGAGATCCAGGGGTTCGTGGACGGCACGCGCACCTTGATCTGGGACGTCAGCGATCTCGACAACCCGGTGCTCGCGGGGCAGTACATCTCCAAGAACAAGGCGACCGACCACAACCTCTGGCTGGTCGGGAATACGATGTACCAGTCGAACTACGTCAGCGGCCTGCGGGTGCTCGACATCACCGATCGGCTGCATCCCAAAGAGATCGGGTTCTTCGACACGCATCCCGTGGGACCGGATGAGCCTGGGTTCGAAGGGACGTGGGGTAATTATCCGTTCTTCAAGAGCGGAATCGTGGCGGTGAGCAGCATGAGTGAGGGGCTGTTCATCTTGAAGAAGCACCCGACGCCGCCGGTGCCATGAACCTGCTGCTGGCGCTGCTGTCCCCGATCTTCGTCTACGTTGCCAACCAGGCATCGGGGAAGGTGACCGTGATCGATGCGGCGACAGACTCCGTCGTCGCCATCGTCGATTTCACGGCGCTCGGATTCTCGGCCCACCCCAAGCCGCATCACATCGTCGTCGAGCCGGACGGATCGTACTGGTATGTCTCGCTCGTCGGCGACAACGCGGTCGTGAAGCTCGACCGCGCCAATCACGTCGTCGCGAAAGCCGAAACGGTGACGCCGGGGTTGCTCGCGCTCGATCCCAAGAGCGATCTGCTGTACGCGACACGCTCGATGTCGGCGGTGAACGCGCCGGCGCGCATCGCCGTGATCAACCGCAAGACGATGACGCCGGAGGAAGTCGAGGTGCTGGTGCCCCGCCCGCACGGCCTCGCGGTCGCGCCCGATGGCCAGCATGCCTACATCGGCAGCCTCGGCGCCAATCAGATTGCGGTCTATGACGCCAAGCGAGAGCAGGTCGGGATCGTCGATGTGCCGGGCGGCGATACCAGTCAGGTGATCGTCGGACTCGCCGTATCTCCAGACGGCAAGACGCTCGTGGCCACTGCGCAGCTCACCGGGAAGCTGCTCGTGTTCGATCTAGCCGATCCCGCCAAACCGAGGCTCACTCAGCGCGTGACCACCGGTGATTGGCCCTGGCTCGTGACATTCACGCCGGACGGCGCCGAGGTGTGGGTGCCCAATCAGCGGTCGAACAACGTGACGGTCATCGACGCCAGGCGCTGGCGCGTGATCACGACGGTCACCGGCGAATTCGCGCAACCGGACGGCATCGCCGCGTCAGGCGACGGCCGGCTCGTGTTCGTTGCGAACCACAACACCGACAACGTGATGAACATGGGCGGCATCAACATGGCGATGCCCGCACCGGGCGGCACGGCCCAGCCGGGACGTGTGCTCGTGATCGACGCGCGCCGCCGTGAAGTGGTGCGGCGCATCGACACCGTGCCCGATGGCTCGGGACTCGGCGTGGGAGGGAAGCCCTGAGGCTCGCGTGGGTTGTTGTGCTTGGCACTGCCTGCTCCCTCCACCCTCCTCCACCAACCTCGACAACCTCCACCAACTACATCCGTGCCGTCTCCCCTTTCCCCGTCCAGGACTCCACCGGCCGAGCCTACGCTCTCCCGTTTTTAGGGGGCTTCGAGCATCCCCGTCCGCAGCTGGTCGATATCGACGGTGATGGTGTGCTCGATCTGTTCGTCCAGGAAAACTCGGGGGAGTTGGAGCTCTTCCAACGCCGCTCCGGCTCCTGGCTCCTGACCTCCGATTCCTTCCAAGGCATCGACATCGGCGAGTGGTACCGGTTCGTGGATGTGGACGGCGATGGGCTCTACGACCTCTTCGCCGAATCACCGCTCAGCGACATTCGCTACTACCGCAACGTCGGGACCCGCACAGCCCCGCGCTTCGTCGTCGCCGCCGATACGCTGAAGGATGTGCAAGGCGTCGCCATCTACGCCGACCGGCAGAACATCGCGCAATTCGCCGACATCGACTGCAACGGCAAGCTCGACATGATGCTGGGTCGGGTGGACGGGACCATCACGCGGTACGAGATGGAGGGCCTCGACAGCCTGCGCGCACCGCGCTTTCGGCTCGTCACGGAGCGATTCGAGGACATCCAGATCATCGGGCAGCGCCAGCCGTCGCTGCACGGTGCGAATACGATGGCGGTGTTCGATGTCGATGGCGACGGCGATCCCGACATTCTCTGGGGCGATTTCTTCGAGCCGGGCCTCTTGTGGATTCGCAATCAGGGAACGTGCACCCATCCCGACTTTCACGGCGACCGGATCCCATTTCCCCCGAATGCGCCGCTCGAGACGAGCGGTTACAACGCGCCCGCGGCCGGCGACCTGAACGGCGATGGCAGGCTCGACCTCGTGGTCGGCGTGTTGGGCGGCGCGTTCAATCCGGTGAAGACGAGCACCGCGAATCTCTATGAGCTCGATCAGACCGCGCCCGGCGTCTGGTCGATTGCGACGACGCACCTGCTCGATGGCATCGACCTCGGCGCCGAGACGATCCCGGCGTTCGGGGACATCGACGGGGACGGTGATCTCGATCTGGTCGTCGGCACGAAGATCGAGCCCGATAATCCCAGGACCGGCGGCCTGTACTGGTTCGAGAATGTCGGCACGCGTACGGCGCCCGCCTTCCGTCTCCGCGGCCACCTCAACGTGCTCCCCGCATTTCACGACGCGCCGGCCCTGGGCGATCTCGATGGCGACGGTTTGCCCGATCTTGTGGTCGGCCAGTTTCAGGATGCCGTCGCGTGGTATCACAACAGCGGCAAGAGCGGTGCGGACCGGTTCGTCCTCGTCGATTCTGCCGTCGTGCGGCTGCCGCGCGGCAGCAACGGCGTGCCCGAGCTGTACGACATCGATCACGACGGCGACTTGGATCTCTTTGTCGGCGACGCCGGCGGTCGCATCGCCTTCTTTCGGAACGACGGCTCGAACAAGGCGCCGCATTTCGTGTTGGTGAGCGACGACTATCTCGGCAGGCGCGTCGGCAGGCGGGCGGTCCCACGCTTTCTCGACAACGTCTTGATCGTCGGAACGGAGCAGGGGGGCCGAGACTCGGTCCTCGGTGTGCGGCTGCCGCCCTATGCGGCGCCGGCTTTTGCGGATCTGCGCGGTGTCGGGAAGCCTGATCTGGTCGTGGGTCAAGCGGGCGGCGGAATGCTTTACTTCAGCGCCCAGCCCCGACACTTCTGACCGCCAATTGCGTATTGTTCGACATCCCTTGTCCCGGACTCCGAGATGCTAAAGCCTGTTGTGCAGCTCGCCGCGGTCGGTCTCGTCGGCGTCGTGCTGTGGAAGCTTGCTGCGGCTTTCCTGCTGCCATTGTTCTTTCTCGTCTTCAAGATTGGATTGATCGTCGCCCTGATCATGCTGGCCTTCTGGTTCTTCAATAAGAAGTCACGTGGTAAGGAGGACACGCCCCCCGCGTCGTCGTAGTGTCCTCCGCAACACAATCGAGGCGCGCCTAGCCTGCAAATGGCCTGGCGCGCCTCGTGCGTTCTCCCCCCTCGAAAGGGGGGGCCATGACCAACTGGAAAGCTGTCACTATTACGCTGGGGCTTGCTGTGGGCTGGATCATGGGGAATCCGGCGGTCGCGCTCGGACCCGCTCCCGACCCGCAGGCGGAGGTCCAGGTGAACGTGGCGCGCGTCGAAGGACTCACGCAGCATCTACGCAACTATCCTCAGGATGTGGACGAGATGGAGCACCTCGCCGCGCTGTACATGGCGAACGGGTCTTATGATGCCGCGCTGGGGCCGCTGGCCCGCGCGCTGCAGCTCGACCCGCATCGGCGCAGCCTGTGGGCGGCGCTGGACGGCGCCTTGCGTCACTTCGGCCGGCAGCGGATGTCGGATGAGGAGCTGGTTCTGCGAGCGGCGGAATTCAGGAAGGCTCTCGCTCGGTAACAAGAGAACGACGGTAGGGTGCGACTCCCTACCGTCGTTCTTATTACCGTCGATTCATCTACCGTCGCTGTACCTACCGTCGACTATTGGTCCACCCAAGTCGAGCGCACATCGTACGTGACGTTATAGACCAGCTGATTGATCAAGTGACCATACGCGTCATTCGGATCCCGCGCTGAGAACTCCGGTGTGCCGCCGATGAACGACAGACCGCCGACCTCTTCGGTCGACGACGAGCTTCGGCGCCACATTACGCCGCCGGTCCGCGTGTTCACGAGCCACACCGACAGGTCGACTGTGACGGTCGCTCGCAGCACTGGCGACAGACCCGCCGTCAGCCCGCCGTGCGGCTTCACGTTGGAGATCTTGAGATGGCCGAAGAAGGCGACGGGACAGCCGTTCGTGTCGGCCCCCGACGCGAAGACCCGGCTCGAATCCGCCGACGTGAACTCGCGCATCTCGATCCCACTCTGAGCCGCGAGCACGTATTCCTCGAACCGATGGGTGGCGAACTCGTGAAGGTTGCCCTTCGCGTTCTCCACCGAGAACTCGAACAGCCCGACATTGTGATGTGGGACGAGATTCAGCGTCGGGGGGAGGAGCACCCGCTGCCGCAGGGGCCGGCGCGATCCGCCGCATCCGAAAATGGCCAGGATGATGAAGGAAGAGACCAAGACGCGACGCGCACGCATAGGGACCCTCGCAGGAGGAGGAACTCGGGGGTCCAACATAATGAACGGCGGCGCGGCGGTGGGAATCTGCATCACCACGCCGTTCTACGCCGTTATACGCCTTCGATTTAGGGTCTTGGCTCTCCCGAAGTCCACCGTTCCGTTGGCACGTCCGCCGGAACCGGTTGGGCTCGAATGTAGGAGACCACCTTCCAGATCGCCCCGGGCGACATGACGCCGCCGTAAGCGGGCATGCCACGGGGACGGCCGTAAAAGATCGACTGATACAGTGCGCCATCGGTCCCGCCGTACCGCCACCGGCCGTCGACCAGACTCGGTCCCACCCAACCGAGCGCGCCGCCGCCGTGGCACCCGTCGCAGTTCATCGCGCTGAACACCTTCGCGCCGTCGGCCGCGTTTGCGGAGTCGATCGGCAGCGGGTTCTTGATCTCACCTGCGGGGGGCTGGTTGCCGCCGGCCGCGACGTGGTCGGGATAGCGGACTCCTCCGCTGGAGTCGGACCGACCGCACGCGGCGAGCAGCGCCAGGAGGACTACATGCCGAAGATCCAGACAATGCCTCCCTGGCTCGTGTGCCGCGCGAGATCGGGCGCGAAATCGGCGGGCGGCCGGACGTCGGCGGGATCGTCGGACCGCACGTCGCCCGACAGCAGGAACCAATCGCCGCCGATGCCGGCGTAGACCGCGATGTACTGCTTCCCGTCCGGTCCGCGGAATGAAATCGGCGCGCCCACGACACCCGAGCCCACTTTGAACTTCCACAACTCCCGGCCGGTCCTCGCATTCGCAGCCTTGAACCAGCCATCTAGCGTGCCAAAGAAGACGACATTGCCCGCGGTCACGACGCTCCCGCTCCACACTGGGAATTTCTCTTTGATCCCCCAGACCTTGCGGCCGCGCGCCGCATCCCAGGCGATGAACTCGCCCATGTTGCCGCCGGGTCCCGGCATGTACGGCGTCGTCGCGCCGATATACGGCGTGCCCGGAATGCGCGTCACGGGGGCGGCCTCGAAATTCATGCACAGGTTGTTCGTCGCAGTATAGAAGAGTCCGGTGCGCGGGGAATACGCGGAGGGCGACGCGGGACTCTTCCCGCCCTCGAGACTCGGGCAGATGCCTTGTACGTTGCCGCGCGACGCGCCCGTTGTCTTGGTCGTGTCGACGATCGGCAGGCCCGTGCGCTTGTTGATTCCTTTCGCCCACGTCACATTCGCGAACGGCTCGGCGACCAGGAGCTCGCCCGTCACGCGGTCGAGCGTGTACGCGAAACCGTTTTTGTCGAAATGCACGAGCACTTTGCGCTGGCGCCCGCCGACCACCATATCGACGAGAATCATCTCGGCGTTGGAATCGTAGTCCCAGCTGTCGTGCGGCGTGAATTGATAGGCCCACACCAGCGTACCGTCGCCCGGCCGCCGCGCCAGGACACTGTTGGTCCATTTGTTCTCGCCCGGACGCTGCTCCGTGTTGTAGGGGCCGGGGTTTCCAGTGCCGAAGTAGATCAAGTCGAGCTGCGGGTCGTAGGAGATCCAGCCCCACACCGGCGCGCCGCCGCGCCGCCACGAATCGCCCTCCCAGGTCGACACGCCGATGTTCGGGTCAGCGGCGTATCTGCCTCGGCCGGGGCGCGCGAGCATCGATGAGTCGGGGCCCATGTTGTGGGCTGTCCAGAGAATCTTGCCGGTCGCGAGGTCGAGTCCCTTGACCCAACCCCAAATCCCGAACTCACCGCCCGACGGTCCCACGATCACGCGATTGCGGGCGACGAACGGCGCCATCGGCGTCGTCTCGCCCTGCTGCATGTCCGCGATCTGCGTCTTCCACAGCTCGCGCCCCGAGACGGCATCGACCGCGACGGTGTGCCCGTCGAGCACGTTGTAGATGATCTTGCCGTCCGCGTACACCGCTCCGCGGTTGATCGCATCACAGCACGCTAGCCCAAGCGCAGTGGGATTCACTTCCGGCCGATACTTCCACTTGAGCGGGTAGCCCTCGCGCGTCAGATCGAAGGCGTACAACACGTCGGGGAAGGGCGTGACGACGTACATCGTGCTGCCGACGACGAGGGGCTGTCCCTCATGTCCGCCGAGGACACCAGTCGAAAAACTCCAGACCGGCCGGAGTCGCGCGGCGTTCTGGGCTGTGATTTGCGACAGGCCGCTGTAGCGCGTTGCGGCGTAGTCTTTCGCCGGCATGGTCCATTGTCCGTCGTCGCGCGGAGGGATTCCCTGGAGGATGGGCAGCAAAAGAAGAAGGAAAGGCGCCGGACGCATGTTGTAATGATATCAGTCCGTCGCTAGAGCGCCCACCGCAGCGACAGGGCCGCCGAGCCATAGCGCCAGGCCCCCGCGGTCGTCGCTGCTTCACGCGCTACCATCGAGTCTTCCCCTTCCAACTCGAGCTGGAGCGCGCGCCCCGGAGCGAGCGGCGCGGTGATGAGTGAGTACCACCGCAGCGCGCGGCTCCACGGCCCCGGCTGGCCGCCAAACTCCGCAACCCGCTGCGCGCCCGCGCCGACATCGATAGCGAGCAGCCAGCCGCTCGCGGTCTCGAGCTCCAGGTAGGACCCTGCCTCCACCACCTGGGCGAGACGCGGCGCGAAGTAGCCCGCGGTGCTGGCGTGCGAGTAGCGGATCTGGTGGACCTGACCCGACAGCTCGAACGCTGGCGACAGCGCGACCGCGACTACGCCGCCGAGCGCGGTGCGATGATTCAAATCCGCGGTATCGCGCAGCAGTGCGGTCCGCCCGAGGCCGCGCAGCTTGAGCGTGCGCGTCACGGGGATCTCCACCAGCGCGCGCAGTTCGGTTCGCAAGACGCGGTTGTTCACGAGCAACGGGCTCGCTGCCAGCACGGCGCGCTGGGCGCGGACATCGACGGTGACGCCGTGCGTGGAGCTGCGCCAGCGCGCGCGCAGGCGGCCCGTGGGGCCCACAGTCGTGCTCCCACTGTTGCTGCGTTCGAGTCGGGTCCCTCCAAGGGCGCCTTCAATGCTGGCCAGCCTGCTCGGCCGCCACGCCGCGCGCAGTGCGACCTGCGTGAGCCCCGCGGTAGCGACGCCGTCCGTCACCCGATCACGATTCGCTTCCACGCCCAGGCGTAACGGCCCCTGCGCCGCGAGCTCGGCGCTGCCGCCGACACGAAACGTCGTGTTACCGTCCGAATCGCGGCTGCCACTCACCAGCGGCGTGACCGCCGGCGCGGCGGCGCGGGCGGGGGCGAATACCTTGGCGCGGCCGGCGACCGCCTCGGGCTCGCCGGGCGCAAGCCGCAGCGCGTCGTCGTACGAGCGGAGCGCATCTCCGTACCGGCCGGCGCGGGCCAACGCCTCGCCCACCGCCATATAGCCCCACGGATCCTCCGG
>WNGO01005268.1_pt1 | contig 15656 bp, 12 predicted proteins | sample 5400511 | NCBI WGS metagenome assembly WNGO01 (sample SAMN13153380, study PRJNA577476) | soil metagenome | isolation source: 20 cm soil or saprolite under Garry oak tree replicate 2 | place: USA:California | collected 2016-06-15 | reverse complement strand
GCGAACCAGCTGAACTCGTATTACCTGCTCTACGCCGTGCTGGGCGAATTCGAAAAGCAACTAAACCATTTTCAGGCTGCGATCGAAAATTTCCGCAAAGCGCTTGAGCTCACCGAGCTGACCTCGGAACAGTTGTTCCTTTCGAAACGACTCCAGGATTCGGAAGAGAACAGACTGCGCACCGTTGCCTAAATCGTTGCGATCGCACGTGTGTGAGGCGCGGGACAGGCATAACCTATAGCCATAGCGCGTGCCCAATTCGGCTACTCTTGAGCTGTAATCAGGCCAGTTGTCCAACCGTTGACTGTTTCATTGCCGATATTAGCTGGGGGAAGGTGGAGTAGCCGGAGCGGGTGGCAGGGCTGGCGCGCTGGTCGGCCGTTTTTCAATGAGAGTCGCCAAGGCGGGGCGAAGACTCATGAGATTCTTGAGCAGATTAAACCAAAACGGCGCGCCTAAAGCGAGCAGTCCGGCCGTGGCAAGTATCCCGACAAGATGAACCAGGACCAGCGCCATCGGGCGCGGCACATGAGCAGCGCCCGCCCATGTTGGCGTCGGATCTTTACTCCATCGTCCGAAGAAAGGCCGAGGCACAATATCAAAGCCGGCGTCTTCGAGGTCTTTCCGCAAGTCGGTGAATACTTTCTTTGAGTCTTGTTGTGCATTGGAAGCCGGCGTTGGTGAGGGTTCGGCAACATCGCCGACCTTCTGCACGACGCCGGGCGCCGCCTTCACCAGCGCTTCTACGAGTTTGGGCTCTGCACGTAGCTGCCGAAAAATTTCGGCTGTATCCAACTGGAGAACAAACGCTGCGCAAATCGAGCAAATGATGGTTACCACGCGGACGTGCGTTTGAAACCATTGCTCCGCCCGGTCCTGGGCGCTGCCGAACCAACGCTGAAATCGATCGTATGCAAGGGTTGTTGCACGTTCGACAGTCGCGCCCAGATTTTCCAGCGAATCGACAATCGTTTGTTGTTGTTGCACAGGAAACGAGTTCGCCACCTGCGCGATCAACCGTAGCTTGGCTTGCGATTCCTGGGCTGGCTGGTCCGGCTTTGCAAGGCAGGCGAGAAGGCTTTTCGCCGCTTCGACTACTTCGGGGCAAACATCGCGCACCGCTGCTTCGGTCTTGGTCAGGTCCGCAAACTCGTGAACCATGCGGTAAATTTCCCCCGGCCGAATTGCGCTTCCGAGCGCAGTGGCGTCGCGTAATTTGGAAAAGACGCCCCATGGCTCATCACGATTCGGCGTCACCTGCAAGTCTTCGACTTTCTCCGTCTTTTCAGCGTGTTTGAGTTCCTGCCTTGCCCTTTCGAGCGTGTTGCTTGCGTGGTCGCGTGCTGCTGTCGCTTGCGTGATGACGGCGACATCGCCCGGCTTTACAGCCGCCAGTCGCTTTTCGGCGAGCCGCAAATTCTTCTCCGCTCGTTCGACTTTGGCTTGCGCCTGCGTCGCAGCGTTACCCTTGAGCTGGCGGTCCTTCACTCGCCAGATCGAGTCGCTGAAAATCGGATCTCTCAAAATTTGTGCGGTCAAGGAATGCGCGTGTTTCTGGAGCTTTGGATCGATCGTTTGAAACGTGAGCGCGAGAGCGTTGGCCAGGTTCTTGCCGCGCAACGACAACGCCGCCGATGCCATCTGCACGACAATCGTGATAAGCAGACTGAGAACAGTCATGATCACCGCAAAGGCGATCACGGTGTCGAGGGTATTTAGCATTGAAGTTCCGAGCGATTGCCAGGATCAAAAAATGGGGACCTTGGCTGCTTCATTCACCGCGGCGCGCAAAACGTCGAGCGCCGCATTGATCGCATCTTGCGCCGCTGCTTTGACGTCTACCGTCGCCGCCAGCCTGACGTCACGCAGGCTTTCTTCGATCGCTTCCATTTCAATTTTCGCCTGCTCTGGCGTTTTTGTGCGATGGGCGACTTCCATGGCAATTGCGGCCGCTTCGTCTTTGGCGCGCGCAAATTCATCCTCCAAATAGCTGCTCATGTCTTTCCAATGTGTTCCTGTGGCATTCTTGGCCGCGGCCAACATTTTTGCGAGAGTATCTTCAAAATTCATAATCAAGAAGACGGCGAAGCCGTGGTTGGTTGTTTCGAGGTGGCAAGATGCTTCTTCACGAGTTGGACATGCAGGAGTGCCCGCAACGTCCGGTGAAGACCGGCCGCGGAATTCTTTGTGATTCTACCCAGTCGGTGGCTTGCTTCCAGGCGATCGTATTGTTGTCTGACGTCCTGCAAAATCTGAATTTCCTCCTCGTTTTTCTCTTTTTGCTCGGAACGCAACAACATGGCATCAACAGTGCCGCGCGCTTCGTTATAAAACGCAGCCGCTTCGCTGTCGTAAGACTTGCCGCTTCTAATAACGTTTCCCGTTTCATCGGTTCTGGCCGCGTATCGAACGAGGAATATCTCCGTGCGAGTAGTGAGCTCGTTGGCCGAGCGATCGGTGACCTCGTCGTAGGGCGAGACGAAGAGCACCGAGCAGCCACAGAGTAGCAACGGCAGAAGGAGCAGCACTGAAGCTCGCGGCGCCGATGAGGGCCGATGCCTGAGAGCGAATCCGTTCACAAAGGGCGCTTTGTTGCGCCGATCTCTATCGATTTACGAGACGTCAGACAAGACCAAAATCCCGAACGCGAATTTCGCCGCGCATTTGCAGCCTGCGATCATTCGTTTTGCTTCAGGCGCTGAAAAGCTGTATCAACGGCCATCCAGTCCAAGCAAGCGCCGACACCATGTCTCGTCTTCCTCAACTTCAAGAAGCGATTGCGGACGCAACCAAGACTCTGCAATCGCTGCTCGATCTCGACGTGCAACTTGGACAGGCCGCTGATGCGATCAAAGAATGTTTGCGCTCCGGGAACAAGTTGCTCGTTTGCGGGAATGGCGGGAGCGCGGCTGATGCGGCGCATTTCGCCACCGAACTCGTAGTGCGTTTCGCCAAAGACCGCCGTGCGCAGCCGGCGCTTTGCCTTGCCAGCGACGGCGGACTCCTTACTGCAGCCGGAAACGACTACGGGTTTGACGAAATCTTCGCCCGCCAGGTAGCGGCGTTTGGTCAGCCGGGAGACCTGCTCATTTGCCTGACGACTTCGGGCAAATCAAAAAATGTTGTCCGCGCGCTGGAGGAAGCAAAAGGGCGGAAACTGAAAACGATCGCGCTGCTTGGCCGCGACGGCGGATCCACAGTTGGCATGGCCGATGTCGATCTTCTGGTGAACAGCAATTCAACTGCTCGAATTCAGGAAGCGCACCAGGTCTTGCTCCACGTTTTGTGCGAGCTGATCGAGTCAGGCCTCAAGCAATGACGGCTTCCAAAGCCGTCGCTCCTTGCAGTTACTCCGATTGCTTTAGCAGCCGCTCGCGCTCGCGATTTAGTTGCCGACGCTCACTCGCAGTCAGGCTTCCAATCCCGAATTTTGAAATTTTGTCCAGAATCGGATCAATCGATGCATAAACGTCGTCCGAGTCCGCAGAACGTGTCAGTCTTGGTTTGGGAATAACGCGAAACTTCGGCTTGGGAGCGAAGCGCGTTTTCAGAGTATCCCACCAGGCAAGCTCCGGCCCGGCGCCGCTCCATTCGATAAAGAGGAACGCCGCGCCAATGCTTGTCCAGACGACGACCAGATCGCTCCAGGCGTGGTAGGCAAGCAGTTGCAAGGTGTAAATGGCTGCAAGAATGAGGGCAACCCATTTGGCCATGATCCGCAGGAATAACTCCGCCCGTGGATAGATCGTTGCGAAAGCAACAAAAATTCCAAAGTGCAACGCCTGCGAGCCAACAAGAACAGACCGTTGCCAGACTCCCCACATCGTGAGCAGCACCGCAGGCGTGATCAGCAAGATCAGGTAAAGAGCGATGTAAGAGCGTCGACCAATAAAGCGTTCAACTTCCCGCCCAAATACAAACAGCAAGTACATCTCGATCGCGAACCACAGCAGCGCCGACGGCGCATGAACAAATGCATAAGTGAAAATCCGCCAAACCTGCGCGCCATACCAAATTTCAGCGCTGTCGAACTGCAGCCAGCCCAGGACAGATCCGGCTCCAATCGCGACGAGGACCGCGCCAAGCACCGCCATTGCCACGTGCAACCCTACCAGCATGGTGGTCACATCGACTGGATAGCGACCCATCCACGCAACCGGCCGATAATCATCGGACGTGGTGACGCCAAACATACTTTCAATTAATGCCGCGCATTGCGTCTGCGCAAGCGTCATTCATGATTCGTCGCTCGTTATCCGCAAACGCCTCGACGGCTTCAATGATTCAACGTGGCCAAGCCGTTCATTCATGGCTAAGATGCACATTCTTCTTTTATGAAAATGTCGCCAGCCATATTCCCGCCCAGTGGAATCGGTGATGCAAGGCCGGCCAATCAAGCGGTTCTCGATTGGGTGGATGAAATCGCCAAGCTGACAGAGCCGGAAAACATTTTCTGGTGCGACGGCTCGGATCGGGAAAACGAGTTCCTGATCGGTGAATCGCTGAAAGAAAACCTCCTGAGCAAACTCAATCAGAAGAAAGTTCCACGCTCGTATTTGCATCGTTCCGATCCAAACGACGTCGCACGAGTCGAGCAATTCACCTTCGTCTGCACGCCGACGAAGGAAGAGGCCGGTCCCACCAACAATTGGTCTGAGCCGGGAGAAACGTACACGAAACTTCGCGGCCTTTTGAAAGGCGCGATGCGGGGACGCACGCTGTTTGTCATTCCCTACATCATGGGCCCGCCGGATTCGCCGCTAACCAAAGTCGGCTTCGAGATTACCGATTCGAAGTATGTCGTACTCAACATGCGGATCATGACGCGCATGGGTGAGATCGCGGTCAAACGGCTTGGGAATGATCCAAATGCGGAATGGAACCGCGGCGTGCACTCATTACTGGACATTAATCCCGAGCGCCGGTTCATCTGTCATTTTCCACAGGATAACGCGATCATTTCTGTCGGCTCCGGTTACGGTGGTAACGTTTTGCTAAGCAAAAAGTGTCTTGCTTTGCGGATTGGTTCTTATCTGGCGCGCAAACAAGGCTGGCTCGCCGAGCACATGCTGATCCTGGGCGTGGAATCGCCGGAAGGAAAAAAACATTACGTTGCCGCTGCTTTCCCAAGCGCCTGCGGCAAAACGAATTTCGCCATGCTCATTCCGCCGGATCATTTCAAGGGCTGGAAGGTGACGACCGTTGGCGACGACATCGCGTGGATGCAGGTTCGCGATGGCCGGCTGTACGCCATAAATCCCGAGAACGGTTATTTCGGCGTCGTGCCGGGCACGAGCTACAAATCGAATCCAAACGCGATGCGATCGATCGCGCACGACACGCTTTACACCAACGTCGCGCTCACCGATGACGGCGACGTGTGGTGGGAGGGCAAAGATGGCGAGCCACCAGCCCATGCCATCGATTGGCGCGGAAATGATTGGACGCCGAACTCAAAAGAGAAAGCTGCGCATCCGAACAGCCGGTTCACCACGCCAATGCGCAACAATCCCGCGATCGATTCCGATGTCGAAAAAGGCGGAGGCGTGCCAATCAGCGCGATCATTTTCGGCGGCCGCCGCGGCGATACGGTGCCGCTCGTTCATGAAGCGTTTGATTGGGCGCACGGTGTTTACCTGGGCGCCACCATGGCTTCGGAAACAACCGCGGCCGCCACTGGTGCTGTGGGTAAGGTTCGGCATGATCCGATGGCGATGTTGCCATTCTGCGGATACAACATCGGCGACTATTTCCAGCACTGGCTCGACATAGGAAAACGTCTCACAAACCCACCGCTCATTTTCAATGTGAACTGGTTTCGCAAAGGCGTGACAGGCCAGTTTTTGTGGCCGGGCTTTGGCGAGAACATGCGGGTGCTCAAATGGATTATCGACCGCTGCGAACAGACCGGCGGCGCACTCAAATCGCCGATCGGTTGGCTGCCGAGCCCGCACGATCTCGATCTCGCCGAGCTAGACATCGATCACAAATGCGTCGCCGAAATTCTCGGCATCGATCACGAGGAATGGCAAAAAGAGATCGCCGGGCATAAAGAGTTTTTCGATTCTCTAGGCGGCGTGGTGCCGGAGGAGTTACTGGAACAGAGCGAACAATTAGCTGCGCGGTTCAAAGAATGCCTGTAGGGGACGCTGTTAGCGTCCCATGGGAAGCCAGCGGCTTCCCCTGCAGTGTCGCTCGTTTACACGTTCGAAATTTGCGAACCACTTGACTCGCAGCGATTATTTCAAGTGGGTTCGAAGACAGGGAACAAAGATCGTCTTATCACGCCGATGCGGACCGATTGCGTCGAGGTTCGCGGCGCGCGCCAGAACAATCTCAAAGGTGTCGATGTCGATCTTCCGCTCGGAAAATTGACAGTCGTCACCGGCCCAAGCGGCAGCGGAAAATCAAGCCTGGCGTTCGAGACGATTTACGCCGAAGGCCAGCGGCGTTACGTCGAAACGTTCAGTCCGTACATGCGGCAGTTCCTCGATCGCATGGACAAACCGCGCGTGGACGACATCCGTGGAATCCCGCCCACCATTGCCATCGAACAATCCAATCCGGTCAAGACCTCGCGTTCGACGGTCGGGACAATGACGGAGATCAACGATTATTTGAAGTTGCTCTGGCCACGCGTCGCTCGCGCCTTCTGTCCGAATTGCGCGCGAGAAATCCACCCCGAAACCGCGCAGTCAATCACGCAGCAGATTCTGCGGGATTGCGCCGGCAAAAATGTTCTCGTGACGTTCTGGGTCGCGGTTCCGGCTAAGACCGCGCCGCGCGCATTTTTCGATTTCCTCCAGCAGCAGGGCTATCTCCGCATCTGGATCGACGACCAAATGGTGCGCGTCGATACAGATCCAAAAATCAAACGGCTCGGCGCGCGCGTTCAGGTGATTCAGGACCGCATTGCGATCACTGAAGAAAATCGTCCGCGATTAGTCGAGGCAATCGAAACCGCGCTGCGTTTTGGGAAAGGCCAGGTAAATGTCATCCCGATCGCGGAAAACGCTCAACGCTCGACTGATCACCGACCTGTCCGCCGTAGCCTCGGCGAAGGCGGATCACCGATCACCGATCACATCCCATTCTCCACTGGCTGGCACTGCGCCTATTGTGATCTCGATATTCGGCCGCCCACGCCCGGGCTGTTTAGCTTCAACAATCCGCTCGGTGCATGTCCGGAATGCCGCGGATTCGGTCGCACCATCTCAATCGATCTGAACAAGGCGATTCCGGATCGCAGACTGAGTATCAAACAAGGCGTGGTTCGCGTGTTTCGCGGCGCCGAGTTCGGGGAATCGCAAAAGGATTTGCTTCATGCATGCGCGCGAGAGGAGATCGACATCAATGTTCCGTTCGAGCAATTGCCCAAGGCTGACCAGGATTTTGTTATCGAGGGTGAAAAGCGATCGGGCGATTACACCGAAGAAGATTACGAAGACGACCGGTGGTACGGCGTTCGCGGCTTTTTTCGCTGGCTCGAGAGCAAAACGTACAAGATGCATGTGCGCGTCCTGCTGAGTCGCTACCGTGCTTACATCACCTGTCCCAGCTGTAACGGCGGACGCTACCAACCCGAAGCGCTCAATTACAAAATTGTAGCGGCGCTCTATGACCGTCGAGACGGCGCTCGCAGAGCGCCGCTACAATTCACCCTTCCCGAGTTTCAGGCGCTGTCGATTTCCGATGCGCGCGCTTTTCTTCTCAGCATCAACATCCATGGCGACGACAAAACCGCTCAAATGTTGCGTGACGAAATCTGCGCACGCCTGAACTACCTCTGCGAGGTCGGCGTCGGCTATCTCACGCTCGATCGCTCGACGCGCACGCTGAGCGGCGGCGAAGTCCAGCGCGTGAACCTCACCACGTGCCTCGGAGCATCTCTTGTCAACACTCTCTTTGTTATGGACGAACCGAGCGTTGGCTTGCACCCGCGCGATGTCGGGCAGCTCGTTCGCGTAATGCACAATTTGCGCGACAGGGGCAACACTCTGCTGGTAGTCGAGCATGAGGAACAGATCATTCGCGCCGCAGATAATTTGATCGATCTCGGGCCCGGTCGCGGTGAACACGGCGGTGAATTGGTATACAGCGGATCGCTCGGCGAATTTCTCGATCGCGACCATTTGGGTCCGGGGAGCGCGGGCGCCTCGCCCGCACTGGCACGCGCCTCGCGGGACAGCGGGATAGTTTTTGGCGAGGCGCCAAAAACAGCGGGCGAGGGCGCCGCAAATCCATCCCCATCCCAAAATCGCGGCGAAAATCGGCTTCATCCATCAAGGTCGTTGGCGCGCGACAGCACAACCTGAAAAACATCGACATTGATTTGCCGCTCGGGCTGTTCGCGAGCGTGACCGGCGTTTCAGGCTCCGGCAAATCCACGCTCATTCACGATGTGCTTTACCGGAATCTCTTGCGCGCGAAGGGGCAATCCTCAGATCAAGAACCCGGCAAGTGCAAATCGGTCACCGGCGCGCATCGAATTGGCGACGTAGTGATGATCGATCAGACACCGCTGGCACGCACCCCGCGTTCAACTCCGATTCTTTATCTGGGCTTGTTTGATCGCGTCCGCGAATTGTTTGCGGCCCAACCGGACGCGATGGCGCAGGGGCTGACTGCAGGCGCGTTTTCTTTCAACTCCGGCAGCGGACGGTGCGAGCGTTGCTCGGGCACGGGTTACGAAAAGATTGAGATGCAGTTCTTGAGCGATCTTTTCGTGCGCTGTGCGGAATGCGAAGGCAAACGTTTCCAGCCGCACGTTTTAAAAGTGCGTCTGCAAGACAAATCGATTCACGACGTTCTCGACTTAACGATCAGTGAAGCCATTCAGTTCTTTGCGCAGATTGACGACCAGCGCGCCGCACAAATTTCCAGTGGACTCAAGGTGCTCGAGGAAGTTGGACTTGGTTATGTTCGACTCGGTCAACCACTCAACACGCTCAGTGGTGGTGAATCGCAGCGACTGAAATTAGTCGCGCACCTGGCTGAAACTAAGAACGCCCAAGGCTCAACTCCGATAAATCGCGAGCAGGCGTCCAACGCTCAACGCGCAAATGGTGAAGCAATCGGCAATTTGTTGATTTTCGACGAACCAACCACGGGACTGCATTTCGACGACGTGGCGATGTTGCTGCAATTGTTTCAGCGGCTGGTTGCTCACGGACATTCGATCGTGGTAATCGAGCACAACCTCGAAGTACTCAAGTGCGCTGATTGGATCATCGATCTCGGTCCGGAAGCCGGCGATGCTGGCGGCGAAGTGGTGGCGAGTGGAACACCGGAGCAAGTTGCGAAAGTCGAAAATTCTCACACGGGAAAATTTCTCGCTCGGGTTCTGGGGAGCGCGGGCGTCCCGCCCGCAGTCCGAAGCGCCCCGCCTCGGACCCACACAGTGCGTCATTTGGATGACAATAACGAATTTGCATTACGTGCCGCCGAAGAGCCGTTCGGCGAGGCGCCAAACAGAGCGGGCGAGGCGCCCGCGCTCCCCATGCAAAAAAACGGCGCGATCCACGTTCACGGCGCGCGCGAGCATAATCTCAAGAGCATCGACGTGAGAATTCCGCGGGAACAACTGGTGGTGATCACCGGTTTGAGCGGCTCTGGGAAGTCGACCCTGGCGTTCGACATTTTGTTTGCCGAAGGACAACGCCGTTTTCTCGACAGCATGTCGCCTTACGCGCGGCAATTCGTGGAGCAACTCGAAAAACCCGATGTCGATCTGGTCAGCGGATTACCCCCGACCGTTGCGATCGAGCAGCGTGTGACGCGCGGCGGCGGCAAATCGACTGTTGCGACCGTTACCGAAGTTTACCATTTCCTTCGCCTCTTGTTCGCGAAAACCGGAACGCAGTTCTGTCCTGACTGTGATTTGCCGGTCACAAAACAAAGCGTGGCGTCGATCGTGAAACAGATCGAAGCCGCTGCAAACCGCGCACCACTGAAGGTTCTCGCGCCTCTGGTAAAAGCGCGCAAAGGCTTTCATACAGACGTGGCGCGCTGGGCGGAACGCCAGGGCTTCGACACGCTCTATGTCGATGGTCGACTCGTTCCGGTCCCGCATTTTCGAAAACTCGAGCGTTTTAAAGAACACAGCATCGATGTCGTCGTGGGTGTGGTCGACCGGAAGCGAATGACAAACGCGCGCGACGTTGCCCGACGCGCACTGGAGATAGGACATGGCACGGCGCGTCTGCTCGATTCAAAAAATCGGCTGACCGTAATGAGTACGGAGATGAGCTGCCCGCGCTGCGGTCGCGCTTTCGAGGAACTCGATCCGCGTCTCTTTTCGTTTAATTCGCCGCACGGCGCGTGCAACGAATGTGGAGGGTTCGGCGCAATCTGGGATCAGGATTTGCAAACGGACGCAAGCGGTGACGGTGAATCAGTTCTGGAAAGCGAGCTCGCCGCAGAACGCGAATCGGAGTGGATCGACGAAGGGGAAGCGCGTGATTGTCCGACTTGCCGCGGATCGCGTTTGAACGCCGTGGCGCGCCACGTGCGTCTGCAAGGCTACACCATCGATGAATTCACGAATCTGTCGGCCAGTGAAGCAGCACGCACGATTGAGAAGTTGAAATTCAAAGGCATTCACGAGACGATTGCCGCCGGCCTGGTTCCTGAGATTCAGCAGCGGCTGCATTTCATGGAAAAGGTGGGACTTGGTTATCTGGCGCTCGGGCGTTCGGCGAAAACATTGAGCGGCGGCGAATCGCAGCGAATCCGTCTGGCCGCACAGCTCGGTTCAAATTTGCGTGGCGTGCTTTACGTTCTGGATGAACCCACTATTGGTCTGCATCCACGCGACAATTTGCGATTGCTCGAAACACTCACCGCTTTGCGAAACAAAGGTAATTCGCTGGTCGTGGTCGAGCACGACGACGAAACAATGCGGCACGCCGATCACATTATCGATCTTGGGCCGCGCGCGGGAATCCACGGCGGCGAAGTGGTGGCGGCTGGCACGCTGCGCGACATCGAGAGGAATCCAAACTCCGAGACCGCTCGTTGCCTCAACACGCCACTTTGCCATCCGATCCGCGGATCGCGCCGGTCGTTGTGTAATGTCGAAAGCTGGATCGAAGTGCACCGTGCGCGTGCGAACAATTTGAAAGATATCGATGTTCGTTTTCCAGTCGGCAGACTTTCGGTGATAACGGGAATTTCGGGCAGCGGCAAATCGACATTGATGCACGAGGTAATTTGGCCGGCCGTGCGGGCGCAGCTGGAAGAAAAGAAGCGCGTGCGCGACGGCGATCTGTTCAAGCTTGTTGGTGGCGCAGAAGAAATTGAAGCCGTTTACGAAGTCGATCAGTCGCCGATCGGTAAAACGTCGCGCTCCACGCCGGGCACCTACGTCAAAGTGTTCGATGAGATTCGGAATCTTTACGCGCAACTGCCTGTCTCGCGCGTGCGCGGCTATTCGGCGAGCCGATTCTCGTTTAACGCGGAGGGCGGCCGCTGCGAAGCGTGCAAAGGTCAGGGTGTAATCAAACTGGAAATGAATTTCCTGCCGAGCAGTTATGTGCCGTGCGAGGATTGCCGCGGCCGGCGTTATAACCCGCAAACGCTGGAAGTTCTCTACAACGAAAAATCCATCGGCGACGTCATGGAGATGACAATCGAGGAAGCCGCGCAATTCTTTTCTGCGCATCCAAAAATTGCGCGCCCGCTTTCGCTGCTGGTCGATACCGGTCTCGGCTATCTCAAGCTGGGACAACCAAGCCCGACATTGAGCGGCGGCGAAGCGCAACGCCTTAAACTGGTGACGCAACTGAAACGCGGAGTCAGCCGCGCGGCAGACGAGCGGATTCGAAAAATGCGAAAACCAGGATCAACATTGTATTTGCTCGAGGAACCCACCATTGGCCTGCACATGGCCGACATTGAACTGCTTCTCAACGTCCTGCACCGCCTGGTGGACGAAGGCAACACCGTGATCGTGATCGAACACAATCTCAGTGTGATCGCGGAAGCCGATTACGTCGTCGACCTTGGACCGGAAGCAGGTGACGCTGGCGGTGAAGTGGTGGTCTGTGGAACGCCGGAACAAGTCGCAAAAAACCGGGTGAGCCGCACCGCGCCATTTTTGCGAAAGGTTTTGAACACATCGCGCTCGGAAACAGCTCTGTCATCCTGAGCGGAGCGAAGGACCTCGCAATCGAAGTCGCCGTCATGCATTGAAGATTGCGTGACCAGTTATCTGTTGAGAGGTCCCTCGCATTCGTTCGGGATGACCCGCGTTTTGATTGCGGCTATCAGCGACATCAGCCACAATCGCGACGCAAATGCTCGCGTACTATCTGCACAACCTCGATCCGATCATCTTCCGAATTTACGACAACGTCGGACCGCGATGGTATGGGCTCGCTTATGTGGCTGCGTTTGTATCGAGCTATTTTCTTTTCCTGTGGCTGTCCAAGCGCGGATATGCCGATCTGCCCCCGCAACGGGTCGGCGATTTCATCACCGGCTGTGCGCTGTTCGGCGTGATTGTTGGCGGGCGTCTGGGCTACGTTCTCTTCTACAAACCGGAAATGCTGCGCGAGCCGTTATCGATCTTGCGCGTTTGGGAAGGCGGCATGTCGAGCCACGGCGGAATATTCGGCCTGTTGGCTTTCACTTTTTATTACGCGCACCGGCACAAAATCTCGTGGACGAACCTCGGCGATAATCTGGTGGTCACAGCGCCGGTTGGCTTGTTCTTTGGACGCTGCGCCAATTTCATTAATGGCGAGCTATACGGGCGTATCGCGAATGTTCCCTGGGCAATGCAATTTCCAAAGGAACTGCTCGATCATCCCCAGGAAGCGGATCGAGCAGTGGCGGCGTGCGCGCAAATCGATCCAGGGCTCACCACGCCGGAATCGATCATTGGTGCGGTGCGCGATCGGCCGGAAGTGGCAAGCGCCTTGCGCTCTATTCTGTCACCGCGGCATCCTTCGCAGATCTATGAGGCGTTTTTCGAAGGGATCGTTCTGTTCGCGATCCTGTGGTTTGTGCGGACGCGCACCCGCCAACCAAACGGAGTGTTAACAGGACTCTTTTTTATTTGTTACGCGATCTTCCGGATCATCATTGAAAATTTCCGCGAACCCGACGCGGAGTTGATCGGTCCCTTCACGCGCGGTCAATTCTTTTCGTTTTTTCTAATTGCCATCGGCATTGTATTCATTGTCGTTGCGAAAAGGCGACCGACGTTTCCAAAGAGACCGTCCTCGTAGGTCTTGTCACGTCGAGGGAAGTCGAGACATCTCTGGATTGGTTTCTCCGCTCGCTGCGTTCCGATCAAAATGACAAGTAGCGTTTCCACAAAACGGCGTTATTAATTATGCCGGTGACGCGGAAATGCCCTTTGCCACGCTGCTAGCGGCCGGCGGTCTCCTGTTTGCGTTCGATCACGCGACGATCGCAGGAAAACTGGTTCTCTCTCTTCTCGCCATCGCGTCGATTTTTGTTTGGTCAATCATGATCACGAAATTGCGCGTGATCCGATTCGCTCGAAAACAGAATGCGCGTTTCGTGGCTGCATTCCGCAAAGATCGACAACCGCTGCGTTTATTTGAGAAGAACGCACGATTTCCCGGGTCACCACTATTCAACGTCTATCGCGCGGGTTGCCAGGAGATGGCCTTTCATCTGCTCGGATCGCCTGAAGTAGATGATACGTTTCGCGCCCGATTGGGAATCGCAGATAAAATTTCACCTGCGCAGATGGGTGCGGTAAACGCAGCGATGGAACGCGCGGTGGGCGAGACTGCGCTTTCTCTGGAATCCCAGATGATCTTGCTCGCCACCGCGGTCAGTGGCTCGCCCTTTCTTGGATTGCTCGGCACCGTCTGGGGTGTGATGGATGCTTTCACCGGGGTCGCCGAGGCCGGCTCCCCTAGCCTTGTGTCCATGGCGCCGGGCGTCTCCGGTGCGCTTATCACGACAGTGACCGCGCTGTGTGTCGCCATTCCAGCAATGTTTGGTTACAACTTCCTCGTAACCAGCATCCGCGGGATCATCGTGGAAATGGACAACTTCGCCGCCGAGCTCGCTTCCGAGTTCGAGCACAAGTATGTCGATCACGGCTCGCGGGAATCAGCCTTTCGGAGATGAATGAGCCACAGATTAACACAGATGAGACACGGATAAGCGAAGAACCGAACGGACAGTTTTGCTTCCGAATCTGTGTTTCATCCGTGTCCATCCGTGGCCGTTTTAAATGAGACGTTACTCACAACGCCAGAGTCTCTCCACGCTGAGCGAGATCAATGTGACGCCGTTACTCGATCTGGCGTTTGTGCTGCTCATCATCTTCATGATTACAACGCCGTTGCTTGAAAGCAGCATGAATCTGGTAATCCCTTCCAGCGGCGCGAAGAATCCGCCGATCAACAGGTCGCAGGTGCAAACGGTTTCCATCGATCGCACCGACACGATCCGGTTTAACAATCAGGTGGTCGATTTGGAAACGCTCACCGCGCAAGTGGGCGAGTTAAAACAGAAGAATCCGGATGTCGCCATCGTCATTCGACCCGATCGCGAATTGCCCGTGCAAAAATTGATTGGGTTAATGGACGCTCTGCAACAGGCGGGGATCACCAAGCTCGGCATCGCCACAAAAGCTGAACCAAAATAAATGGCGAAAGACCCGCCGTCGCAGAACCAAGGCGCGGCAAGCAGGCGCTTTTGGCGAAACGTTGTGCTCATTGCTCTCGCGCACGCTGCGCTCATCGCGGGACTGATTCGCTGGAGTGTGGCCGCAAGGGTTCCATCAAATCCTGAAACTATTGTTTGGTTAGGCAGCGCTGAAGGTGTCGCGACTGGCAAATCGGAAGACGAGGCGTCGCCGGCGCCGAACCAAGCACCTCCGCCAGTTGAAGCAAAACCGCGAGAAAAAGATGAGGAGGAAGAAGAAAAACCGCCGCTAACTACGGCCAAAAGCGAAATCGAATTGCCATCACCGACTCCAAAGCCCACAGCGACCCCTGGGCCAAAGGCAACGGCAACTTCCACCCCAAAACCGAAAGCTACACCAAAACCAGTCCCGAAACCGACGCCTAGGCACACGCTCGTGGCGAAGGTTTCGCCGAAACCCTCTACGAAAACCAAGCCACCGAAATCAAGCGAAAAGGCAGAGAAAAAAGAAAAGAACCCTCTCGCGAAGACGGGAGCTGCCTCTCAGAGCGGAAACGGAAAAACAGGTTCAGCGGGCAAAGGTGGCAGCGCCGGTGGCGGGAACAGCGCATCGGAGTTTGGGTGGTACGGCAACATGCTGCATGATCGCTTCTACAGCGCCTGGATCCAACCGACCAGCAGCGTACCTACCGGAGCTAAAATTTCGACGCTGGTCAAGCTTCGCATCGACAAGGACGGGCGCGTCTCCAAATTCGAAATCATCAAACCGTCTGAAAACGTCGTGGTGAACGAATCAGTCGCGGCGATCGCGAAACGAGTGAATGAAGTGGACGCGCCGCCGACCGGTTTAATCAAAGGAGATCATTACGACGTAAAAATTAATTTCGAACTGAATACTGGCGAGCAGTAGCCACGACCAGGCCGAGAACGGCGAAGCCGCAAACAAGTCGTATCCGCAGATTACGCAGATTCAGGAGGACGCGCTCGGAATACCGCAGTTAATCTCTATTTCGAAAAATCTG